>Ga0114995_10002410_pt1 | contig 12928 bp, 13 predicted proteins | sample ArcticOcean_MG_C_11_FD_87038 | JGI IMG/M metagenome (GOLD analysis project Ga0114995, IMG submission 87038) | Marine microbial communities from western Arctic Ocean - ArcticOcean_MG_CB2_154 | ecosystem: Environmental > Aquatic > Marine > Oceanic | place: Arctic Ocean: Canada Basin | collected... | reverse complement strand
CTCGGGCCCAATCCTGCTGCGGGCTCGGGTCGACATGATGATCGGCAAACCCGCCGGGGCCGAGAGCCGCAAGGTGATTATCGACTTGAAAACTGGCAGGGTCAGCCCTCGACATCGCCAGGACCTCGGGTTCTATGCACTGGTCGAGACGCTCGTCAGAAGTGTCCCACCGCGCAAGGTTGCCACGTTCTACCTCGATGCAGCCGAGGCCCAGGCCGACGACGTGAGCGAGCGATTACTGCGGACAGCGGTCCGGCGCACACTGGACGGCATCGACGCCATGGTGGCGCTTGCCGCCCAAGAGCGCAAGCCGATCAAACGCCCCGGCAGCAGCTGCCGGTGGTGCCCACTGGCTGAGTCGTGCACCGAAGGACAGGCCCACCTTGCTTCTTTCGATCGAACCTGAGCTGCACGTCCGAGTTTGTTCGCGCTCTCACTCAACATCGCGAGTCAGGATTTATCGCGTTCAAGCATGAGCGGGCGTCGATGCGACCGGCTACTGGCAGCACGCGACCAACGCCGAATGCATGCCGCTTCGTCAGCCAATGTCATTGGTTGTTAACCGCGAACGCGTACCCTCGGCCCCATGAAGGGCATCATCCTCGCTGGCGGCACCGGTTCGCGTCTCCACCCGGTCACCCTGGGCACGTCGAAGCAGTTGCTTCCCGTCTACGACAAGCCAATGATCTACTACCCGCTGTCGGTGCACATGCTCGCCGGAATCCGCGAGGTACTGATCATCACCACGCCCGAAGACCGAGCCAGCTTCGAACGACTGCTCGGCGACGGCTCCCAGTGGGGCATCACCCTCGAGTACGCCACCCAGCCCTCCCCCGACGGCCTTGCTCAGGCCTTTCTGATCGGTGCCGACTTCCTCGACGGCCAAGGCGCCTCGCTCGTCCTCGGCGACAACCTGTTCTACGGCGCCGGCTTCTCCAAGCTCGTTTCCGGCGCTGCCACTCGACCGACCGGCGCCACCGTGTTCGGCTACCACGTCAAAGACCCCCAGCGCTACGGCATCGTCGACCTCGACGCTGCCGGCCGACCCACCAAAATCGAAGAGAAGCCAGAGAACCCGACCAGCCACTGGGCCGTCACCGGGCTCTACTACTTCGACGAACGGGTGGTCGAAGCTGCCGAACTCGTTAAGCCCTCGGCCCGCGGTGAACTCGAGATCACCTCAGTCATCGACTATTACCTCGAGCGGGGCGAACTCAACGTCCAGCAGCTGAACCGCGGATTCGCTTGGCTCGACACGGGCACCTTCGACTCAATGGTCGAAGCATCCGAATTCGTGCGTGTCATCCAACACCGCCAGAACAGCCAGATTGCCTGCCTCGAAGAGATCGCGTGGGAGAACGGCTGGATCGACGAAGCCACACTTCGCGCCGCAGGCGAGTCGATGGCGAAGAACACGTACGGCCAATACCTCCTCGGCCTCGCCGATGGAGTCTTGTGATGAAGGCCGCACCCCTCAGGATCCGGTTCACCGGCGGTAAGGGCTTCATTGGCTCCGCCGTGGTCCGCCACCTCATCAACGAGACCCGCCACTCGGTCATCAATGTCGACAAGATGACGTACGCCGCAACTGAAGGATCGACGCAATCGATCGCCGACAGCCCGCTGTACGAATTCGAACACGCCGACATCTGTGACATCGACTGCATCACCGAGGTGTTTGCCGAACACGCCCCCGACGCCGTCATGCACCTCGCCGCCGAGAGCCACGTCGACCGATCGATCGATGGTCCGGCCGCCTTCGTCCAGACCAACCTCATCGGAACGTTCACGATGCTCGAAGCCGCTCGGGCGGCCGGCGTGCAACGCTTCCACCACATCTCGACCGACGAGGTCTTCGGGTCACTCGGTCCGAACGACCCAGCTTTCACCGAGACAACCCCGTACGACCCCCGGTCGCCGTACTCGGCCTCCAAAGCCGGCTCCGATCACCTCGTTCGCGCATGGGGCGAGACCTACGACCTCCCCGTACTCCTCACCAACTGCTCGAACAACTATGGGCCGTTCCACTTCCCCGAGAAGCTCATCCCCCTCGTCACGATCCGCGCGCTGCACGGCGAACCACTGCCGGTGTACGGCGCGGGCGACAACATCCGTGACTGGCTGCACGTCGAAGACCACGCCGCAGCCCTGGTCGCTGTCGTCGAGCGCGGTACGCCAGGCGAGACATACAACATCGGCGGCAAGGCCGAGCGCACCAACCTCGAAGTCGTTGAGACCCTCTGCGACCTCGTCGACGAGCTCGCCGGGCCACTCGATTCCGGCGCGTCCCGGCGATCGCTCATCACGTTCGTGGCCGACCGCCCCGGCCACGACCAGCGCTACGCCATTGATCAAACCAAAATCCAGCGCGACCTCGGCTGGGAGCCCAAGCACACCTTCGACACGGGGCTCCGCAGCACCGTCCAGTGGTACCTCGACAACCAGCCCTGGTGGCAGCCGCTCAGCGACAAGCAAGCCACCGAGCGCCTCGGACTGAAGAAGTAGAGCATCCGGAGCATGGAAATCATCAAGACAGCACTCGACGGTGTCGTCGAAATCCGCTCCAAGCGCCATGGCGACGAGCGCGGCTGGTTCAGCGAGACCTACAAGCGCAACGTCTTGCGTGACGCTGGCATCGACATCGACTTCGTGCAGGACAACGAATCGTTCTCAGCGCCTACCGGGACCTTGCGCGGGCTGCACTACCAAACCGCGCCACATGCCCAAGACAAGCTCGTGCGCGTGATTCACGGATCAATCCTCGACATTGCCGTCGACATTCGCCAGGCCTCGCCGACATTCGGACAGCACATCGCGGTCAGACTCACTGCTGACGACGCCAACCAGCTGCTCGTTCCCGTCGGGTTCGCCCACGGCTTCTGCACGCTCGAACCCGACGTACGGGTTACCTACAAGGTCAGCGGCCAGTATGCGCCCGACTGCGAACGTGCTATCCGCTGGGATGACCCCACCCTCGCCATTGAGTGGCAGCTCCCGTCCAGCGGCCCCACGCTGTCGGGCAAAGACAACGTCGCACCCCACCTCGCCGACCAGCCCGATCTCTTCTAACGCTGGCCCTGGCACCGCCACACTTGGCCCCAGACGCGACAAAGCGCCCGGCTCAACCCGCAGTGGGGTGTGCTCAGGCGCCTAGCGCAGTGTTCAATTCAGAGGTGTGGTCAGCGGCCCATGTTGGGGCGCTTGCCGTGGTTCGCCTTCGAACGACGGAGGCGGGCCTTGCGCTTGCTGGTCTTCTTCGACATAGGTCTGTCAGGCTACGGCTCGCGCGGCGATCCCCCAACCGCTTTGTCCGCAAGACCTCAGGCCGACATCAAAGCAACAGCCGTGCCAAGGCCGACGCTGGGGCGAATCGTGGCGATTCTCCGACCCGGCTGAACTGCGTCTTTTGGCTCGCCGACACGGTCAGTGCCCAGTTGCGCACAGGCCTCATCCAGGTCCTCGACGATGATCACGAGCCCCCAGAACTCCGCGGCTGACCGGTCGTCGTCTTCGTGCTGGACCACTTCGACAATCAGCCCACCCCGTCCAATGCGATGAAAACCCTGGCGGATCTTTCCGACCTCCCGGATGCGTTTCAGTTCACATCCGGTGGCGAGCGCAATATCACCGGTTGTCGACTCAAGATCACCAGTCATCACAACCACATGGTCAATCGAGCGTGCTCCGAGCGAATGCGTCGCAAAGATCGGTGCAAGCTGCTCGACCACGGTCGTGGCGAGGCCAGCAACCGAGGTGGTCGTGTCATCGATCCCAGAGAGCGCCCAGCCATCGATGCCGGACTGAACATCGTCAGCTTCAGGTGAGACAATCCGCAACGCCGTCCCGAACAGCGGGATCATGCCATCGTCGGTGGCTGACAATCCAAGCGAGCGCCAGGTGTCGATGTCGCCCACAATCGTCAGCCACTCGACCCGTGCGGTCCCCGTTGCCATCCCATCACTCATGCCATCACTCATGCCATCACTCTGGCAGCGGGTGCGGCACGGCGCCCCATTACGCCGCTGACTGGCGCGTCCACGCGAGCAGGTCCTCGACGGGCAGGGTGTTGATGATCCGCTCGATCGGGACGCTGCGCGCCGCCGCACGATCACAACCGAACGGCTGCCATTCGAGCTGCCCAGTCGCGTGTGCGTCAGAGTCGATCGAAAACCAGCAGCCATACGCGACTGCCAGGTCGATCAGCTCGAGCGGCGGGTCCAGCCGTTCAGGCCGGCAGTTGATCTCGATAGCCGTGTTGAACTGGGCGCACGCCGCGAACACGTCATCGGCATCGAAGTCGCTCGGCGGACGCTTGCCGATCATCCGACCCGTGCAATGCCCGAGGATGTCGACGTGCGGCGAAGCCACCGCCATCAACATCCGCTCCGTCATCTGCGGCTTCTCCATGCGCAGCTTCGAGTGCACGCTGGCAACCACAACGTCGAGCCGCTCAAGCATGTCGTTGCTGAGGTCGAGCGACCCATCGACCAGAATGTCAACCTCCATGCCCGACAAGACCCGGAAGTCGTGGCCAGCACCGGCGATCGCAGCGTTGACTTCGGCGATCTGATCGAGCTGCTCGCTCAACCGTGCCTCGTTCAAGCCGTGCGCAATTGTCAGGCGGGCAGAGTGATCGGTTTGCACCATGTACTCGTGGCCGATCGCCATCGCCGTTGCCGCCATCGCCTCAACCGGTGCGCCACCATCGCTCCACGTTGAATGGAGGTGGCAGTCGCCGCGCAATGCATCGCGATACACCTGGCCCTGCGGTGTGATGTCAACGCGGGAGCTCGCTTCGATCTTCTTCAGATACTCGGGCTCGCGACCTTCGACCGCGTCGATGATCACTGCAGCGGTCGACTTGCCAATGCCATCGAGCTCCTGCAGTGATTTCTTCGCCACGCGCAACTCGATCTCGGCAGCCGGAGTCGTGCGGATCACATCGAGCGCCCGAGTGAACGCCTTAGCTTTGAACCCGGTCTCATGAGCACGGTCCAGACAGTGGATCACCCGTAACAGCGCAGCCTCAGGCGTCATCCCCAAATCGTATCCGTCCCCCGCTCCTACCCCAGCCCTACTCACTCACTCACTCACTCACTCACTCACTCACTCACTCACTCACTCACTCACCTTCCCAACCACCCGTTCGAGACCGGTCACAGGAAACTCGGGACAAATAGCAGCGGATTCCGCAACAGCGCGTCCCGAGATTCCGGTGCTTCCTCGTCGGCCCCAACCATGCCCACTGTCATGGCATGCGACTCTCCGACTTCGATGACTGGGCGCGCCAGCATCACGGCCTCATTACCTTGGGCGCGTCCGGGCTGAGCGCCGACGCCTGGCGTCGTGCGATACGTGCAGGTTCCTTGATCGAGATCCACCGCTGCGTTGCCCGGCTACCCGGCGTGCCGACTGATCAACGCCAAGGGGTCCATGCAGCCGTTCTGGCCGCAGGTGGCCAAGCAATGGCCTCGCACCAATCCGCGGCCATGCTGTGGAACCTGATCGAGCCGGCGAATGGGCTCGTCCACCTCACCGTGCCGGAACGAAATCGCCGGCCCCGCCTGGCCGGTGTGGTGTTGCATCGGCCAACCGACCGTCAGCAACTCACACCCCAGCGTCGCCACGGAATCCACTGCACCGACCCGCTCCGCACCCTGTGCGACCTCGGAGCTGACAATCCATTGCTGGTCGAGCCTGCCGTCGGTGCTGCACTCAGTCGCCGCCTCCTCAACCTTGACGCGCTCACCGCAGCCGCCGTCCAGCACAGCCACCGCGGCCGGCCCGGCATACCTGCGCTCCGTGCCGCCATCGATGAATGGGAAATCGATCATCGACCCGCCGACTCGGTCCTCGAACTCGTTTTTACCAAACTCGTCCAGCGTCATCAGCTTCCACCAACAACGTTTCATGAGCGCATCGCTGGATGGGAAATCGACTTCCGCTTCGCTGGCACGGCGGTACTCCTGGAATGCGACGCATGGTCAACACACGGTCTCGACCGCGACCAGTTCGAGCGTGACCGCCTCAAAGACAGCGACCTCACCAACGCCGGCTGGCAGGTGCTCCGATTCAGCTATCGGTCGATCGTCAACGATCCGGGCGGGACCGCTGTCCGCATCCGAAGGGCACTTGCGCGCTGGAAGCACATCGAGGTGCCGGACGCACGCTGAGCGTCGATCGCGGCGAACTCGGGAGCGACTCAGCGGAATCCGCCTGGAACTGTTCCGAGAACCGGCCGAGGCCGACAGCTCAGACGTTGAAGCGGAATTCCATCACGTCGCCGTCTTGGGCGATGTAGTCCTTGCCTTCAACGCGCATCTTGCCGACCTCTTTGGCCGCATTCCACGAACCAAGTTCGAGGAGTTCGTCCCACTGGATCACTTCGGCGCGGATGAAGCCGCGCTGGAAGTCGCCGTGGATCCGCCCGGCACACACCGGCGCCGTCGAGCCCTCGCGGAACGTCCATGCTCGCGATTCCTGCTCGCCAGTTGTCAAAAACGTGCGAAGGCCGAGCAGGTGATAGGCGCTGCGCACCATCCGAAACAGGGCGCCTTCGCCGAGACCGAAGCCTTCGAGGATTTCCTTGCGCTCGTCGGGGTCTTCAATAGCGGCAGCTTCGGCCTCCATCTGGATGCACATTCCAATCACTTCGACGTTGTCGCCGACGTTGTTGAACTCGTCGGAGACCAACTTCTCTTTCTCCGGAATCGAATCGATGTCGTCTTCGCCGACGTTGACAATCGCGAGCACGCGTCGGTTCGTCAAGAGGTAGTACGGGGCGAGGAGCTCTTTGACGTCGTCCTTCAGGCCGGCGCGGTAGAGCGGCAGGCCTTCGGCGAGTTGGTCGTAGGCAATTTGTAGCGCTTCGGTCTCGGCAACCATTGACTTGTCGAGCTTCGCGGCGCGTTGGGTCTGCTTGAGCCGTTTCTCGACGGTCTCGAGGTCGGCCAGCGCCAGCTCGATCTCGACGACGCGGAGGTGTTCGATCGGATCGGACGGCCCGACGACATCGTCATCCTCGAATGCCCGAAGCACGAACACGATTGCATCGACTTCGCGAATGTTGGCAAGGAACTTGTTGCCCAAACCTTCGCCCGTGCTTGCGCCCTCGACCAGGCCACCAATGTCGACGACCTCGACCTGTGCATGGACAACCTTCTTCGACTTCGACATAACCGCCAGGCGATCGAGCCGGTCGTCGGGCACCTTCGCGACGCCGATGTTCGGGTCTTTCGTGGCAAACGGGTAGGGCGCCGCCAGGGCGCCACCACCGGTGAGTGCGTTGTAGAGCGAGCTTTTACCCGCGTTCGGAAGACCTACCAAGCCAAAACGTTCCATGCGGCAAGCCACGCTACCGCCCGGTCACACTGTGCCAGGCACAGTGTGACCGCGTCAGAGTCGACGGAGCTGTTGAGCAGATGTGAAGAGTTCGCGTGAAATGCCGAGGCTCATCACCGTCGTCGTCGTCGCCACGCTGCCCAGCACGAGGTACATCACCGAGATCTGCACCATCACCGCGTCGGCAGGATCGACGCCGGCAAGAATCAATCCGACCATCGCGCCCGGCAGCGCGACGATGCCGACCGCCTTGGTGGTCTCGATTTGAGGCACAAGCGCAGTCCGCAACGCGCGTTGCAGATGTGGCTGGAAGGCGTCACGCGCTGAGAGCCCGAGCGCCAACCGCCCTTCAATCACGCCGCGCTGCTCGCTTGCAGCTTCGAGTATTTGGCGTGACACCAAGACCGTCGCCGACAGCGAATTGCCGACGACGATTCCGGCAAGCGGGACGATCGTCCGGCCCTCCAACTCGTACACCTGGAAGCCAAAGAGAACCCCGAGCGTCACGACACCCGACAGCGCGTAGGCCAAAAGGGAAAGTGCGAAGACCTTCGGCACCTCGGCAGCACGTTGGGCCGTCGTCCATGCCGCAAACGCAAGCATAAACAGCAGCCAGACACCCGACCAGATCAGCGAGTCGTTGGGGTCGACAACCAGTTGCAGGGCCCAGCCCACGATAAGGAGTTGGATGAGTGCACGCAGGGCCGCCCAAAGCAGCGAACGTTCGAGGCCGAGCCCCCGCCAGAACGAGATGCCGACGCCCACAGCAATCAGGCCACCTGACGCTGCGAGGCCCGCCAACCCGATGTCGGCGCGGTCCATCCCAAAGAGTGCAACGCTCATGCCGGCGCTCCGATCAGGCGCCGAACGATGGGATCGGCATGCGTATCGAGTTCAGAGAGATGTCCGAACGCCGCAACCTTGCCGTCGACAATCGCTAACACATGGTCCGCGAGCCGCCGGACTTGATCGGTGTCGTGGCTGACCCACAGCACGGCAATCCCTTCGTCGGCGAGTTGGCGGGCGAGCCCTTCGACGGCGATGCGGGCATCAATGTCGAGTGCCGCTGTTGGTTCGTCGGCGAGCAGAACTTCGGGGCGAGTCAGCAGTGCTCGGGCAACGCACATCCGCTGGGCCTCGCCACCGGACAGCGTTGCCGCGTCACGATCGAGGAGGCCTGCAGAAAGCCCGACATGTTCGAGGACGTGCCTCCCTCGCTCGCCGGAAACCTCTGGATCGGCGACGCGGAAGTTGTCGAGCACCGACCCTTCGAAAAGCGGGGCCCGTTGGAAGATTGTTCCGACTTGCCTGCGCAACGTGGGCGGCGGCATTGCCGACAGCGCCTCGTCGCGCCACGTGATCGCCCCGCCAACAGGGTCGTCGAGGCGGTTCAGAAGACGAAGCAGCGTCGACTTTCCTGATCCAGAGGGTCCAACAATCACAGTGATTCCGTGTTCAGGCAGATCGACGGTGATGTCAGTGAGAATCGGGGCCTCAGCCGGGCCCGCTGCCACCTCCAGAAGCGAAAATCCGGTACTGCTAGCCACGTCATCGACCGTACTCCCCTTCGGCGATCCGGCCCGTGCTCACATGCGAACCCAGCACTGGACCCAGCACTGTGCAGGACGTTCCGCCCGCCGCTACTGGGTCTGGCGTTCAGCACTGCCAAAGAGCGCGTCAGCTCTGGCATGATGAACGCTATGGCTTGGCTGGTGAGCGACGCGAGGGTGCTCGCCTCCGCCGAACTCGCCGAAACTCGAGCCGCCCGACGCAAAGGCCTGCTCGGTCGCAGCAGCCTCGACGGAGCACTCGTGATTCGCCCCTGCCGCGGTGTCCACACAATCGGCATGAAGTTTCCGATCGACGTGGCATTCATTGATGAACACGGCGTCGTCGTCAAGACGTTGCAGATGGCCCGCCACCGCGTCGGCGTCCCCGTGTTCTCCGCATGCACCGTGATCGAAGCAAACGCAGGCGCGTTCGCCCGATGGGGCGTCAGCGTTGGCGACGTGATCGAAGTGCGCGAAGAGTGAGCGGCACTCTCTGGCTTGTTGCCACCCCAATCGGCAACCTCGGCGACCTGCAACCTCGGGCCATCGAAGTGCTCGCTGCTGTCGAACTCGTCTGCTGCGAAGACACGCGGCGGACGGGATTACTTCTCCATCACTCTGGAGTCAAAGCCAAGCGGATGGCGGTCTGCAACGAACACACCGAACACGACCTGATCGATCGAGTGCTCGGCGTCCTCGGTAGCGGCGGCGATGTGGCAGTGGTCAGTGATGCCGGGACACCTGGCGTATCCGACCCTGGTGAGCGGCTGGTCAGGGCCGCGATAGATGCCAGTTGCAACGTCAGTTCGGTCCCCGGTCCGAGCGCTGCAGTAATGGCCGTGACGATCAGCGGCCTCGACACATCACGGTTCGTGTTCGAAGGGTTCCTCCCGCGCAAAGGTCGCGAGCGGGCGACTCGGCTCGCCGAACTCGCTTGCGAACCGCGGACATCAGTCCTCTACGAAGCCCCCCATCGAGCGCTTCGAACCTTGTCCGATCTCTGCGAAGCCTGTGGCCCAAACCGCGACATCGTGGTGACTCGCGAGCTGACCAAAATGCACGAAACCGTCGTCCGCGGCACCCTCGGCTCGATCGATATCGGCGAGCCACGGGGCGAATACGTCTTCGTACTCGCCGGCGTGCCGATCGACAACACACCAGCAACTGACCAAGACGTGCAACGTCTCCTTGATGAAGCGATCGCCGACGGCATGTCGAAGCGCGACGCCGCTACCGCTGTGGCACAACAGACCGGCCGGTCACGCCGCGACGTCTACCAACTCACGATCTGAACAACGCTGACCGCCGCGCCAGTTCAGCCGCCCCAGTTCAGCCGCCCCAGTTCAGCCGCCCCAGTTCAGCCGCCCCAGTTCAGCCGCGCGGCATCCGCGAAAGCTGCCGTGCCTGCGCGACGAGCTTGCCGGTGCTGTCCCACATCTCGCCCTCCTCATCAACCAGCCCGTCGTGAATAAAGCGGCTCCGGAACGCACAGCGGATCGGGCCGGGTGCCGGCGTCCCACGAATGTGAACGGTCAACTCGATGGTCGGCACCCACGCAACAGGCATCCCCGAGTTGAAGATCGGCGGCGGGAACGCATCCGCTGCCAGCAGCAACGCAATCGCGTCGATCGGTTCGTCGGCGGCCAGGGCGAACCATCCGCGGACCGTCGGGTCGCCCGTGACCGTGCCGTCCCGAAAGCCGGCGTCGACCGGATCGATGCGCAATGCAAGGCGGTCCATCAATGCCGGGCCGTCTGGCGCTGTTGCGCTTGGCCTCATTGAGCACTCGTCATACGGCGTCACATCGGCCGGCGCTTCACGCTCATAGGTCGTGGCGTCGTCTGGCTGCTGATCGCCGAACGTGCCAAGCAACTCGAGCGTTGGCTTGCCACCAATCCGAAGTGATGCCCGAGCGGTGGCGAGTCGACGACCGGAGCGCACGAGGTCAACGTCGATCGTGCACGGCCCAGCAGGCGCTGGGCGCAGGTAGTGCGCAGTGAGTGTCAATGGCGGTCGACCGGCTGCTGCAGCCATCGCACGGCCAGCAATCGCCATCAGGTAGCCGCCATTGGCATTGCCACCAATGTCCCAGCCATCGTTGATCGAGGCGCTGAACGCGGTGCGCGTCCCATCGCCTTGCACCTCCGCCACCTGCTCAACACTCGTCGCTGCTGCAAACACACCCGTACCGGTCACCGGGCGGACGGTATCGTGTACGCGTGACTCGGTTCTATGTGACGACCCCCATTTATTACGTCAACGCCGAGCCGCACCTCGGCCACGCCTACACGACCATCATCGGCGACGCCTTGACGCGCTGGCATCGACTCCTCGGCGACGACGTCAAATACCTGACCGGCACCGACGAACACGGCTTAAAAATCCAGCAGGCCGCTGACGCGGCCAATGTCACCCCGCAGGAGTTCACCGACTCGATTGCGCCAAAATTTGCTGCAGCCTGGGAGAAGTTGAACATCGCGAACGACGACTTCATTCGCACCACCGAGCCTCGGCACAAAGCAGCTGTCGCCGAACTGTTGCAGCGTTGTTACGACGCTGGCGACATCGAACTCGACAAATTCTCCGGCAAGTACTGCGTTGCGTGTGAGGAGTACTACCAAGACGACGAACTCGACAAAGACGCCGACGGCGAAGCCAACCAGTGCCCGATCCACCATCGTCCAGTCGAGTTCTTCGAAGAGGAGAACTACTTCTTTCGTTTGTCGCGTTTCGAAGATCGCCTGCTTGATTGGTATGCCAAACATCCGACGGCGATGACACCCGAGCAGCGCGGCAACGAAGCCATCGGCCTCATCAAGTCGGGTCTCCGTGACTTCTCGATCAGCCGCACCTCGCTCGAATGGGGCATCCCGCTGCCCTGGGACGACAAGCACGTCACCTACGTATGGTTCGATGCACTCACCAACTACTTGGCCGCGGTCGGCTTCGGCGACGGCACCGACGCGTACAAAGAAAACTGGCCGGCCGACTTCCACCTGATCGGCAAAGACATTGTCCGCCAGCACTGCGTGTACTGGCCCGCAATGCTCATGTCAGCAGGCCTTGAGCCGCCCCAGGGTTGGGCCATCGGCGGCTGGCTGCTCAGCGGCGGCGAGAAGATGAGTAAAACCGCCGGCAACGTCGTCAACCCTCTTGACCTCATCGACGACATTGGCCTTGACGGTTTCCGCTACTACGTGCTCGCCGACACCGCCTACGGCAACGACGGCGACTTCACCTGGGAGGGGCTGGTCGGTCGATACAACTCCGACCTGGCCAACAACCTCGGCAACCTCGCAGCACGCGTGGCCACCGTCGTTGCCAAGAAGTGCGACGGCCTCGGCACGGCTCCCGATCCCGACAGCCCGCTCGCTGCCATTGCCGCGCAGGCCTACGCCGACACGGCTGCAGGCTGGGCGACGGTCCAACCGAGCCGGGCGCTTGACGCCACGTGGTCGCTGATCCGTGCGACAAACGGCCACCTCGAAACGAACGAGCCGTGGAAGTCCGAGCTAGGGGCGGACGTCGACCAGGTGATGGGCGACGCTCTCGAAGCGCTCCGCATTGTCGCCATACTGGTCCACCCAGCGATGCCCGACACCGCCCAGGCTCTGTGGGAACGCATCGGCATGACGGGCAACGTCGTCGACCAGCGCCTCCCCGACGCCGCCGCATGGGGCCAGTACGCAGCAGGCTCGGTCGTCACTAAGGGCGACGCACTCTTCCCCCGTATCAAGCTCTAAGCCATGCGGAAACCACAGTGCAACGCAACCAACAGGCCGCCGAGCGAGCGAGGCTGGCGTGAGGGCGACCAAAACTGCGGTCAGGAGACATGGTGACAAGCCCGAACCAACCCGAATGGATCGATAGTCACTGCCACATTCACGACGAGCGGATTCCTGAAGGGCCTGATGGCGCTGTTGCAACAGCGATGGAAATGGGTGTCCACACGCTCGTCACGGTCGGCTGTGACCGGACAACCTCCGAGGCGGCCATCGACGTCGCGAGTCGCCACGACAACGTGTTCGCAACGGTCG
>Ga0114995_10002404_pt1 | contig 12934 bp, 12 predicted proteins | sample ArcticOcean_MG_C_11_FD_87038 | JGI IMG/M metagenome (GOLD analysis project Ga0114995, IMG submission 87038) | Marine microbial communities from western Arctic Ocean - ArcticOcean_MG_CB2_154 | ecosystem: Environmental > Aquatic > Marine > Oceanic | place: Arctic Ocean: Canada Basin | collected... | reverse complement strand
GTGATTAGTATAGCGTTAGCTCACAAGTTGCTAAGGCAAATTTTTGCAGTAGGCATGAGCAGCCAGAATTATCGGGCTGAATATGCTTATTAAACTTGACAGCAAGCACAGTTCATTGCGAGCAGCAAAATACACGGTAAACGCTTGTTGGGCCAGGGTGTCGGCCAAGTCGTAACCACAGCGAGATAAACCTAGTTGGATTAGGGCTATACGTACCTGGCTTAGGTCATGTTTTAGATGTGGGCTGCCGGTAAGCACTTCGTCTCTTAGCCCATCGATGCCATGATTATCATAAGTTTGGCTAAACTTAGGCGCATGGATATTCATCCACTCGAGCATCCGTTGATTAGCTTTCTCAATAACCGGATTAATGGCCCATAAGGTGTCGTCTAAATCAAAGGTGATCACTTTAATCATGGTTAGGGTTCTCTTTGAATTGAGTTTTAGCTTGGGCTAGCGAAGAGGTGCCAGAAGAAGCACTAGATGAAGCACGTGGATGGGCTTGATCATACACTTTGGCTAGATGTTGATAATCCAAATGAGTATACACTTGGGTGGTGCTAATGTTGCTGTGGCCAAGTAATTCTTGCACCGCTCTTAGGTCTCCACTGGATTGTAGTAAATGGCTGGCAAAGGAGTGGCGTAGCATGTGGGGATGAATATGTTGACCATGGCTGGCTGACATCTTAGCCATGCGCATTTGAATACCGCGCACACCCATGCGCTGGCCACGGTGGTTAATAAACAGCGCGTTGGCATCAAGACATTTCAACTGTGATCGTTGTTGCAGCCAAGAGCTAATGGCCGTAATAGCTTGGCGGCCAATAGGTAGTTGGCGTGTTTTATTACCTTTACCCGTGACGATTAGACTGGCGTCGTTCATGTCAATATCGAACACGTTAAGGCTGGCAAGTTCGGCCACGCGTAAGCCGCAAGAATAGGTGAGCTCTACCATGGCGTTGTCTCGCATGGCCATAGGGTCGTCTGATGCAATAGGGGCATTCAGAACTTGGCTAATTTGATCTGGATCTAAGCTTTTTGGGAGTTTTTGTGGTGACTTAGGCGCTTTAATCCCCTCTACGGGATTAAGCTTAACTAAGCGTTGCTGTAACAAATAGGTGAAAAAACTACGCCAGCTAGACAGTATTCGCTGAATACTTTTAGGTGCTAAGTCAGTCTTTCTAGCGGTAATCATAGCAGCGCGTATAGTGTCTGCTTGGGTATCGGCCCAAGCGTCATGCCCAAGGTCTTCAAGGGTGTTTATTAGACGCTGAATATCTCGCCGATAAGCATCGATGGTATGGCTTGAGTAGCGCTTGTTATAGGCCAAGTAGTCTAGGTATTGCTGCACTGCTTGGTTAAGGTGCGCGTTAGTATGAGGCATGTTAGGCCTGAATGCGTCCTAAACAGCGGCCGATCACTGCGGCCACGTGGTTTAGAAACAGCGTGTCTAGTTGGTCGGTGTAATGGTTGGCGTTGTTACTTGCAATAATGAGCACACCTAGCGCTTTATCGGCCAGATACAAAGGCACAACAGCGCTAGACTGCAGTTTGTTATGGCCTGGAAAAAGGTGAACCATTGCCGGGCCTTTAAATGCCTGGCAATAAGTCCAGTTTTTACTCGCTAGCTTTTGGGTTTCAGCGAAATGGACACTTTCGTCTAGGCTTTTAGCACTGCTCAAGTTAGGGTGATTGTCAGCAGTTTTTAAAGAAGAAAACAGCACTAAATGCACTGCGTCTGCGTGGAACTCTCCTGTGAAGCCTTCTTTCAAGGCTTCCGTAAGGGCATTCAGGTGGGTGGCTGTAGCTAACTCTAGAACCAAACGTTTGGTTTTTTCAAACTGCACATCGTTACGTCGTGCAGTGGTTAAAATGTCAGACATGCGTGCTGCGTAGTCTTGTATCTTATGACGCATTACTTGGGTTTGACGCTCCATGAGCGACGTTGCTTGGCCGCAATCGTGGGTTAATTTGATGTCGGCCAAAAGCGCTGAATGCTCGTTGAAAAAGTCAGGATGTTGGCGTAAATAGCCAGCTACGGAGGCAGCATCGATCGGCTCATCTTTAGTGATAATAGTATTGCTGTCGACCTTACTCATAGCTTAATTTGACCTTCGTAAACGTGGGTGGTTGGCCCGTTCATAATAAGGCAATGGCCAGGGCCTTGCCAATGTATTGTAAGGTCTCCGCCAGTGAGGTGTGCGGTGACTTTTTCACCCAACAAGCCTTGTTGCTGCCCTGCCACAACGGCCGCACAGGCACCTGTTCCACAGGCTTTGGTTTCGCCAACACCACGTTCAAATACGCGTAATTTAATGGTGTTGCGATCAATAATTTGCATAAAACCTATATTGGCTTTATTGGGGAAGTTAGGGTGTTTTTCTAGCTTAGAGCCTAGTTCAATTACCGGGGCAGTATCAACATCATCAACAACAAGTACAGCATGGGGATTACCCATAGATACAACACCCACAGTGTAGTTGTGGCCGCCTTGTTCTAAGGTATAGCTAGGCGATTGAATGCTGGCATTGAATGGCACAAGATCAGGCTGTAAAATGGGCTCGCCCATATCCACTTCTACCCAGTGGTCTTTAAGCATCTTTAATACGATACGCCCATTGCTGGTTTGTACTGCAATTTTACGCTTACCTGTTAAACGTTGGTCGTGTACAAACCTGGCAAAACAGCGTGCGCCATTGCCACAGTGCTCTACTTCAGTACCGTCGGAGTTAAAAATACGATAACGGAAATCCACATCCGGAGATTGTGGCGTTTCTACTAGCAACAACTGATCAAAGCCTACGCCAGTATTGCGGTCACCTAAATGGCGAATTTGTTTGGGTGATAAATGCACGCGCTGGCTAATAAGGTCAACCACCATAAAGTCGTTACCCAGGCCGTGCATTTTGGCAAAACGTAATAGCATTCTAGCCCTTTCCCTTAACCTTTTGGCAGCAGGCGTTCTCTTGCCCATTGCTGCGATAATTCTTCACGCTCGCCAATTAAGTGAGCGCGGTCGCCATCAACCATGATTTCGGCGGCACGGTTACGGCTGTTATAGTTAGATGCCATGCCAAACCCGTAGGCACCAGAGCTACATACGGCTAGCAAGTCCCCAGCTTCGATAGCAAGGTTGCGGTCTTTACCTAAAAAGTCGCCGGTTTCACAAATAGGGCCAACGATGTCAAAGTTTTGTACTTGAGCACCTGAGTTTAAATCCACAGGGATAATGTCCTGCCACGCACTATAAAGGGCGGGGCGAATAAGGTCATTCATGGCGGCATCAACAATGGCAAAATACTTGTCTTGGTTGTTCTTAATGTATTCAACGCGGGTGAGTAAAACTCCTGCATCGGCACAAATAGAGCGGCCAGGTTCAAATACCAACGCTAATGGTCTGTCACCTAGATGGGCCCGTACACTAGCCATAAAGTCGCCTATAGCCGGTGGTTCTTCATCACCGTAGCACACGCCTAAACCGCCGCCTAAATCTAAGTGCTCAATGGTTATACCTTGTGCAGCGATGGTATCAATCAATACAAATAAGCGATCCATGGCATCCAGATAAGGCTCAATGGCAGTCAATTGAGAGCCAATATGGCAGTCTACGCCGATCACCTTAATGTTACTCATGGCTGCAGCTTGAGCATAAGCCGCCGGTGCTTGGTCAATACCAATACCAAACTTATTCTCTTTTAATCCAGTAGAAATATATGGGTGGGTTTTAGCATCCACATCGGGGTTAATTCGCAGCGACACAGGAGCTATGCAGTTCATGCTCGCAGCCACGTCTTGTAAGCGTACTAATTCAGCTTCAGATTCCACATTGAAACAATGCACACCTACTTCTAATGCGCGTTGCATTTCGTGGGTTTGTTTGCCTACGCCAGAAAACACAATGCGCTTAGGGTCTCCACCAGCTACTAGAACGCGTTCTAATTCCCCAATGGACACAATGTCAAAACCGGCACCAAGCTGCGCCAGTACGTTCAGTACGGCAATGTTACTGTTGGCTTTTACGGCATAACACACTAAATGTTCGCAACCCTCAAGGGCTTTACTATAAGCCACGTAATTACGTTCTAAAGTGTTCCTTGAATAAACGTAAGTTGGGGTGCCATATTGTTCAGCGATATAACTTAGATCGAGATCTTCGATGTGTAGTCGGTTGCTGCGATATTCAAAATCATCCATGCATGAGCTCATTGGTTGCTGGTTTGTGTATCGGTTTGTACGCCCGTTTGTGCCTTGGGTTGTACAGAATCTGGGATGTACAAGCTACCCGCTTGGCCACAACTGGCAATAGCGAAGCCTAGAGCAAGTATACAAAGTATTTTTTTCACGTTATAGCTCCCTCAAATAACATAGCTGTAATATGATTAAGATTATACCCTTGATTCTCGCTTCTACACTAGCTAAGACAGAAGCAATGCTATACTTTGATGACATATTTACAATCCATCTATAGCATAAGAGAATAATATGAGTGAAGCAGTATTCCACGAACGTGTTGATAATTTGTTTTTGCAGGTGGAACATATCTTAGATGAAGCGCAAAGCGACATAGATTTTGTGAACAGCAGTGGTTTATTAACCATCAGCTGCGAGAACAAAAGCCAGATAATTTTGAGCCGCCAGCCACCCTTGGAACAAGTTTGGCTGGCCTGTCTGGCCGGTGGGTTGCACTTTAAATTAGTGCAAGATGTGTGGGTGTTAACTACCGATAGCAACCAAACCTTTGGACAGCGTTTAACCCAAGCACTTCAGCAACAAGCAGATGAAACCTTTAACTGCAGCCTATTAGATAGCCTGCAAGAATAACGGTTAGATACAAGTGCCTAGTTAGCGTGCGGATACAAGGGCTAGGGCACGCTCTGCTGCAGCTAATACCTGTTTAGGAGCAGTGCCACCTACATGGTCTCTGGCACTCACAGACCCATCTAGGGTTAGCACATCAAATACGTTATCAGTGATCAAATCACTAAAGCCTTGTAACTCAGACAAGCTCATTTCACTTAGGTCTTTGCCAGTGGCAATGCCATGAGCTACAGATTTGCCTACCACTTCGTGGGCGTCACGGAAGGCTAGGCCTTTACCTACCAAATAATCAGCCAGATCTGTTGCCGTAGCAAACCCTTTCAGCGCTGCCGCACGCATTTGCTCACGCTTAGGCACTAACGCAGGCACCATGTCGGCATAGGCTCGTAAGCAGCCCCGCACTGTATCAACCGTATCAAACAAAGGCTCTTTGTCTTCTTGGTTGTCTTTGTTGTAGGTTAGAGGCTGGCCCTTCATCAACGTGAGTAAGCAAATAAGATGACCATTCACGCGGCCGGTTTTGCCCCGGACTAGCTCTGGTACGTCTGGATTTTTCTTTTGTGGCATGATGGAAGAGCCAGTGCAGAAACGATCTGGCAAGTCGATGAAGTCAAACTGAACAGTGGTCCACAAGATAAGTTCTTCTGAGGCGCGAGACAAGTGCATTAAAATCAGGCTTGCTGCAGCACAAAACTCAATAGCAAAATCACGGTCACTTACCGAATCTAAAGAGTTTTCTGAAGGTCGATCAAAGCCCAATAGTTTGCTGGTCATGTGTCGGTCTATAGGGTAGCTGGTGCCAGCTAAAGCGGCCGCACCTAAAGGCGAAATATTAAGGCGCTTACGCAGGTCTTGCAGGCGCTCATAATCGCGCTGTAGCATTTCATTCCAAGCCAATACATGGTGTCCAAATGTTACTGGTTGTGCTGTTTGAAGGTGAGTAAAGCCTGGCATGATAGTGTCATGCTCGGCCTTAGCTTGGGCAATAAAACCCATTTGTAAACGACTGATTTCACTTGAAATAATGTCTATTTCATCGCGTAAATAAAGGCGTATGTCGGTAGCTACTTGGTCATTTCTAGAACGTCCAGTGTGTAGCTTTTTACCTGCGATACCAATCTTTGCAGTAAGGGCTGCTTCAATGTTCATATGAACATCTTCCAAGGCCACAGACCAAGTGAAGTCACCCCGTTCAATTTCAATACGTATTTCTTCTAGCCCGCGTAAAATGTCATCCCTTTCAGGGGCACTTAGTACGCCCACATGGCACAACATTTTGGCATGAGCTACAGAACCTTGAATATCTTGGCGGTACATCCGTTTGTCAAAATCCACAGATGCCGTAAAGCGGGCCACAAAGGCATCGGTAGGCTCGCTAAAACGGCCTCCCCATTGTTGGTTTGTTGTGGTTTCGGTGGTTTGGCTCATGGGTGTTCCTGTAAACAATACTGGGCGAATGTAGGGTGGCTATTGTAGCTAGGGCGTTGGTGTATAAGCAAGGATTTCGGCTAAGCGTCCTTTATGCTTTATTTAGCCACGTTGTCGCCAGTGGGATCAAAGGGCAGTTTACAAAAACCTTGAGCAGGCATGTCTAAAGCGCTATTAAACTTACTTGACAGGTTTTGGAATGCGATAAGCCCAGTTAACTCCACCACACCATCATCATCAAAGAAAACCTTCAATCGTTGCATTAGTTCGTCTGTTACCTGCTGATCAGAAAAGGTCATTGCCTCAGTGTATTCCAACACTACCCGTTCTTGGTCACTGAATATTTCACTATCTATCCACTGCCCAACTTGTTCGGCCTTTTCTAGCGAACCAGCTCGCTTAGCTAATGTGGACGCGTTGATGTCTACACAAAAATGACACCAGTTTATCTGTGACACCCGCACGGTGACTAGTGATCGTAATACAGGATCTAATGGCGAAGATTTTCTATCTAGCGCACCATATAAAACCGCTACAGCTGCAAATAACTTGGGCACTCTAGCCCAAACCAAGCCCGGTTGAAGCACTGCGCCATATTTCTTTTTTTGGTTCCAAAAAAAGGGTCTTATAAACCATGGGTACTCTTTTGTGTCTTTTACCGAAACTCGCATCACTTGTTCCTTATATCGCCTAACCTTTCAAATATACAGGTGTATTGTTAATGCACAACTGATTCAACTGAGCTTTACGATGAGTTTACAAATAGATGAGACAAGGTACGGATCGGCTTCTATACTTAGGGACGCTAAGACAGCTAATTAGCAGTAAGTAAAAGGTAAATTAATAGGTGAATAACAACATGGACCCAATAAAGCATATGGCCCGCATGTCCCTGGCCTGTTTTTGTGCCGTAGCATTATTTATAGTTTCTCCTGTATCTGGCCAGTGCCCAGTTCTGTCTCAAACTCAAATGGAACAAGCACTTGTTTGGTCTGGTAAGCCTACGTTGGGTAATACTTACAAAGTGAAAAGCTGGTATGTACAAGACGGCGATAGCCTAAGCTTGGCTAATGGCCATCGGTTACGCTTGGGACAGATTAATACCACTGAAATGGCAAGTAAGGGGCGGCCAATACAAGCCTATGCGCAACAAGGTAAAGATCAGCTTAAGCAAAAATTACAGCAGCAAGATGCTATTTATGTACAGTTATTGCCTAATATTAAAGACCATTATGGCAGGTGGTTGGTGGAGGTGTATGACAGTGCGGGACTGAGCGCGGAAGCGTTTTTGGTAGGCCGCGGTTTGGCTTATGTTATTAGCATGGATACGCAGGGTGCACAGGGTTGTTTGTGGCAACAAGAGCAGGCAGCTCGTGAGCAAGGCCTAGGTATTTGGCAGTCGAATATATCACGTGTGCATGAGGCAGCCATACTCACCTCAAACCAAGGTGGGTTTATGCGTATGAGTGGTGCCGTGACAGATATTGGCGAAAGTAAGCATTATTGGTACATAGGGCTGGGGGCACAAGTTGCACTGAAAGTAGCGAAGGACACGCTTGCAGCCTCTCGCTTTAATATTACTCACCCTAAACAGTTGGAACAGTGGGTAGGGCAAACCGTTACCGTAAGAGGTTGGCTAGCATGGCGTAAGATCAGTAAAAAGCAGCGCGCAAATGGCTTTAAGGCAGGCGTTATGAGCCTTTATCACCTAGATATGATGGAACAAGGGCCTAGGAGTCCGACAGACTCCTAGCTAAAACACTTGTTCTGGCGCAGCTTCTTGTACAAAGGTGCCATTACTGTCGCCCATGTTAGCTCCGTTGCTTTTAGGCAATGCCATTTGTTTAGGTGTGCGCTCTGCGCGGAATATTTCTTCTACCGCTGAAGAGTCCTCAGGTCTTGCTAGTTCGCCAGTGGCTGCGTCTATTTTAACGGTGACCATTTTGTCAGGCTGTTGCCGTTGTGTTTGTGGTACATCTTTTAGGGCTATTGCCATAAAATCGATCCAAATAGGTAGTGCCGCTGTGCTACCAAATTCATTCCTACCTAAGGTTGCAGGTTGGTCGAAACCTACCCAAGCAGTGGCTACCATAGACTCTACATAGCCAGAGAACCAAGCGTCTTTTTGGTCGTTAGTGGTGCCTGTTTTACCTGCTAAATCATCACGCTGTAATTGTTTAGCTTTACGTGCTGTACCTTTTTTTACTACATCTTGGAGAATGGTGTGGATAATATAATTCACACGTTCGTCCATGATACGGGGAGCTATAGGTAAGTGTGTAATGGGGCGGACTGGCTCTGTGACAACGGTGTTTTGTAGTGCGATTTCTTGGTCGAGAGCTTCGTTTAGGGCAACAATGGCAACATGGTTGAGCACTGTTGTGTCTACAAGCTCAGGTTCAGTTAGTTTAACTTCATCGCTGGGTTGCACATAATCACAGTTAGGGCACACGGTGGTGGGCTGGGCTTGGTATAGCACTTTGCCAAAACTGTCTTCAATACGCTCAATAAAATAGGGCTTAACCTGGTAACCCTGGTTGGCAAAGGTTGCGTAGGCAGTGGCTACATCTATGGGTGGCACACTGGCGCTACCTAAAGCGAGGGATAAGTTACGCGGCAACTGCTCCTTCTTAAAACCAAAGCGGGTGGCGTAATCGATGGCTGAGGTGATCCCTATTTCACGTAAAATACGTATGGACACCAAGTTACGAGATTGATAAAGGGCTTTACGTAATCTTGTTGGGCCAAAAAACTTACCACTGTAGTTTTCTGGACGCCATGAGCCTTCTAAGCTAGCGTCATTAAATACCACGGGCGCATCGTTGATCAAGGTCGCGGCAGTAAAGTCTTGCTCTAAGGCGGCCGAGTAAATAATGGGTTTGAAGTTAGATCCTGGTTGACGCAAGGCTTGGGTGGCGCGATTAAATTTGCTGTGCAAATATTCAAAACCACCTACTAAGGCGATCATGGCGCCGTCTTGTGGGTTTAGTACAACTAAGGCCCCTTGGGCGTCAGGCACTTGGGATAAATACCACACGGTTTCATCGGTATAGGCTTGTCGCACTCGAATTTGGTCACCAGGGCGCAGTATGTCACTAATGTTTTTCGGGGCAGGGCCTAGCCTATCTATAGAGATGCGTGGCCTAATCCAACTCATATTATTAAAGTGAATGGTAACGGTTTGGCCGTAACGTAGCAGCAATTCTGCAGAGTCTTCGTTTACTTGGCGTACGATTGCGGGCTGCAACGGGCCTAATACAGAGGTTCTGTTAAGAAGCTTTTCGGCTTCTTCCGCAGTAACGTCAGGGCCGTGATTTTTTTCTACACCGCGATACCCATGGCGTCTATCGTAGGCTAACAAACCTTTCTGTACAGCCAGTTGTGCGGCATCCTGAAGCCTGCTGTCGATGGTAGTGTATACGCGATAGCCACCGGTATATACGTCTTCAATAGGGAAGGAGTCAAACAGTTCACTGCGTACCATTTCTGCTACATAAGACGCCGAAGTTTCTGGCTTTAAACTGTGGAAGCGGGCTGTAATAGGTGTGGCAATAGCCGTTTGGTATTGCTCATCATTGATGTGTTCTAGTTTTAACATGCGGCCTAATATCCAGTTTCTGCGTATTTTAGAACGCTCTGGATTGGAAATAGGGTTGTATCGAGAGGGCGCTTTATAAAGCCCTGCCAGCATGGCTAGTTGTGGCAGCTCTAATTCACTTATAGAGCGGCCATAATAAACCTGTGAGGCTGCCTCTATTCCATAAGACCGATGGCCCATGAACATTTTATTAAAATACATCTCCAGTATTTGTTCTTTGCTTAGCTCTTGCTCAATCTGGAACGATAAAAGTATTTCATTGATTTTGCGGGTAAAGGTTTGATCAAGGGTTAGCAGGTAGTTACGTGCCACCTGCATAGTAATGGTGCTGCCGCCCCCTTGAATTTTCCCGCCAGCCTGAGCCATCCGCACGGCGGCTCTTAAAAGTCCTTTAGGATCAACGCCGTAATGACTGTAAAAGTTTTCATCTTCGGCAGACAATAACGCATTAATATAATGTTGTGGCACCTGATCTATACGTAGAGGAATGCGGCGCTGCTCACCAAACTCTGAAATTAGCTTGCCATCACGGCTCATCACCCTTAGCGGCGTTTGTAGGTGGTAATCTTGTAGGCTGTTTACATCGGGTAATCGAGGTAAAAGGTAAAACCAGGTCACTGCTGCAATGGTAACTGCACCGATGATTCCTAGTATAAAAGCCCATTTAAACAGGCGGCGTATTAATGACATGCTATGCTTTAACTCTATACAGCGATGGAAACGAACGTAACGATAGAAGCGAAAGTATATAAGATCTATGCAGTTTCGCCACCCAAGGATGGGATTAATGTTAAAACACTTAGCTAGGCGTAGGGCAGCGCCCTTTGTTTTGGGTGTGGATTGGCAGGTTGATAGCGTTTATATAGCGCTTTTTGACCGAGCTAATCAACCCAGGCAACCACACCCACAACAATTGTTAGGCTGTTGGCATTTGTCATTGCCTTTGTTTTCACTTAACGGCCCGGTGCAGGCGCCAGCGGAGTGGCAGCAATTTATTGCACAGGTTGCCGGCCAATTGGGCAGCACGCCATTACACATAAACGTGGGTATACCTAATAAGCTGTGTACATGGCTGCATTGCCCTGCAGGGCTGTTTGAAGGTCGCACTAACCCAATCACCTTACAACTCCACTATCAACGAATGGCTGCTGCAGCTCTCAATATAGAGCCGGTAAACTTACGTGTGTGTCATTTGCAGCTGTCATCAAACTTTAGCTTTTTGGTGGTCACTAAGCGCCACTACGATGATCAAATAGGGCAGTTGATCAGTAGCCTGCATGACGCTATTGAAGGGTCTGTTGTAGGCTGTATTGAGCCTCAAGGTTTTACCAAAGTTTTTGCTCCCAACTTTCTGAATAACTCTGGTGGTTTAGGCGACGCATACTCCATGGCTTGGTTTATGGCCAATAAAGTAAGGGGGCCGCTGTGTTAACTTGGTACCGGCCTAGGCCTAACGAGGTTAATTTTTTACCCTGGTTAGAGCATTACCTAGAAAGAAGGCGGAGTAAACGGCTGTTTTTGTATAGCTGTGTTGCGGCAGTTGTGATGCTGGGTATAGCTGCCTTTGGGTGGTTGTATTTTAACTTACAGCAAGTGCAAGCAGGCGTGCAGCGGCAGATATCTGAAGGAGTGCAGCAGTTGCACGGGCAGCAACAGCAGATGTGGGCCGGTTCGCTAGAGCGGCGGCGCATAGAGCTGGGCCAAGCAATTCAGGCCCAACAAAACTTTCATGCATGGTTACCTCTGCAAGAACTGTCTCGCTTATTAAATATATTGACACCTAAACAGCATCTTGTGAGTTGGCAATGGCAATCCATGCGTGAAGGCGGGCAAGTAGAGTTCGCAATTACGGGGCAAGGCCTGTGGCAGCAGTGGTGGCAAGAGGCTCTTAAGGTGTGGCCACTTATACATATGAAGGCGTTAGGACCAGAGGGTAATGGCTGGAAGTTTGAAGCGCGCTATTTATTGCCAATCATGCCTTTATCTTTGCCGGTGGGGAACACCCCTGTAATGGCAGCACTTACACCGTTTGCCCTGCAATTAACACCTAAGCCTTTGATCCATGGAGCCCGCGTAGAGGGGGAGTCCATAGAATATATGACCCACCAACTTGCAAAATATGGCCAAGGGATAGAGATTGAGCAGGGCCAAGGTGTGCAGGTAAAAATGCATTTAAACTCTACTCAATGGGCCGATTTGGCACCATTACCCAATGTGCTTGGCTGGAATCTACAGCACTTTTCTATTCAGCAAACATCATCTGAGCAATGGCAAGTTATTATGCAGTGGCTGCCCAAAGGTGATGCTGAAGTTTCTTACCGCCTGAGGTTAGCCCCAAGTGCCTCAGTGCAAGCAAGAACCCGTGCGATCATCGAATACTATTCTCAAGGACTTCCAGGCCAAGCCTTGGCAACCCAAGCGATACCTGAAAGCATCAGTCTAGCCCCTGATAAGTCCGAGCTTGCTGAGGCTCTTCAATTTATTGGTTATAGCCAACAGCAAGATCAAGTGCCAGTGGTTTGGATCAAATCTTCGCTTACTGGGCAGCTGCTACGGGCTGAAGTTGGCCATTATATTGACGGGTGGCGGGTACTGTCTATTGGAGCACAGGGGGTGCGTCTAACTCGGGGCCAGCAGGTAATCATGCTACAGCGCCACTGTCTTACAGGAGTCTGTGAACAATGAATAGAATCAAATTAGCGTTGTTAGTTGTGCTATTGCTATCGCCTTATATTTGGGCCAAAAATATCACCATGGATGTACATAAAGTGGCCCTTGTGGACGTGTTGTATGAGCTTGCTGAGGCTGCGAAAATTAATTTGGTGCTAACCCATGCGCTAGATTTTGAAATAAGCGTTGTGCTACAAGATGTAGATGCAAAAGTAGGGCTGCAATTAGTTTGTAATAGTATTGAAGTGGATTGTCAGTACACGCCTGAAGGGCTAGTGGTGGGAGTGGCAACCGACGAATCCAATACAGAAGTTTTACCATTACAGGTTGTGAAGCTTAATTATGGTGAGGCAGACGCTATATTGCTTGCTCTACAAAGCGCTCAATCTATGTTGTCTCCTAAGGGACAGTTGCTGGCAG
>Ga0114995_10002394_pt1 | contig 12966 bp, 14 predicted proteins | sample ArcticOcean_MG_C_11_FD_87038 | JGI IMG/M metagenome (GOLD analysis project Ga0114995, IMG submission 87038) | Marine microbial communities from western Arctic Ocean - ArcticOcean_MG_CB2_154 | ecosystem: Environmental > Aquatic > Marine > Oceanic | place: Arctic Ocean: Canada Basin | collected... | reverse complement strand
TATTTTAAATAAAAAAAAAATATGTAATAAATACAAAATTCACAATTGCGGCAATTTAAAAGAAAATATTCCTGAAGCAAAACCTAAAAAAAAAATTTTAACAAATCAATTATCATCAAAAACAGAAGAACAATATCCAAATGTAGTAAATCCTCCAAAAGTAAAACCAAAACCTCCGTCAAATCCTCCGAGAGTAAAACCAAAACCTCCGTCAAAACCTCCGAGAGCAACACATACAAAAGAAGAAAAATTACCCAACCTTCCAAATGATATAGAAACCGGAATTATCAATCCTTAAAATATTTGCAAATTATACAAAGACCAATAACAACCAATACAACCCCTAATAATATTTTTATGTCAAAATCGGGTGAACTATCGAAAAATAAACTAGAAAATAAATAGATAAATATAATCGATAATGAAACCATTATTGCTGGTAAAGTAACGTCGCTTGCTAATTTAGTTGAACGCGTGAAAGCGATATTAAAAAAATGAAGAAACATTGTCACAACAAAAACATATAATAATATTTTTGGCTTACATTTTAAAGGATTTCTGCATGTTTTATCCATTAATAAATGGATTGATGCTATTATACCAACAGTTATTGACATGTAAATCACCAATTCATCAGGATGTATATTTTCTTTATCTAATATATACTTTTTTCCCAAATCAACGATGCATACTATAACTAACGCAAAAATGCCATATAAAAACCACGGTTTATTAAAATTCATCATATATAATAATTTAATATTTTAATATTTATTTGGAACCAGAAATATTAGCTGCTTTTATTCTATTAATTCTATCCATTTGTCCTACATTTGCCTCTTTATTTGCTTGACGTATCTCCATATTTGGGTCCCTTTTTGCAGTAACAACCGCGTTTGCATCATTTCCAGTCGAAAGTGCTGCTTTATTAGTATATGTTCCTTGTTTTCTATTACTAGAGTTAGCGGAACCAAATAAATTCATGCTAAAATGAGAATTCATAACACTATCTTTTTTAAGAAAACCTGTATTCTTTAAGTTATGAGTATCTTGTCGACGTAGATAACTTCTCGGTTTTGCTATTGCTGTATTTCTTGCTGCAGTTGGCATATATACTATTATTATACTTTATTTTTTTTGAAATAATCACACTCATATAAAATGCATAATCCAATTAAACCCATTAATAAATAGTAAATTAAATATTGAAACCCTGTTATTTTATATATTTTTACGAAATAATCGGAAAAGCCAAAGGCAGCTACATATAAAAAAATAAAGCCAAATTCTGTTGGAATCATATATACTATGTTAATTTTAAAAATTAACATGTTAAATTCTCTCTAATCCATAATTTAATTTTAATATTCTGTGGTATTAAAATATTTTGCAATCCATCGTAAATATATTTTTTGCTTTCCTCTTTTTCCTCACCTTCCAACAAACTCAAACAATTATGTACAACCGACAATATTTTCTTGTTATACATTTTTGTGACATTTTCAAATACTTTATCAATATTTACGGCATCTTCTGTGGTTTCTTTAAATAAATCTGGCGATTCTAAACTTAAAATGTTAGTATAAAGCGTTAAAGTATGTCTAATTGATATTTTGTCTGTGTTTTCATACGTTTTTATCAAATTTTTTAAACCTTTTATAGCAGATAACAATATCTTCTCATAAATTATGCAACTATCTGGTTTATACCACACATAATATCGACGTATTGCTTGAAATAAATAATACAAATCATCCTTATTATCCTTCATATACCATCGCATCATACCTTGACTCCAACACGGTAGCTGCAAATATAAAGTATTATCCGAAATGCTTAATTTTGTTCCAATTGGACAATGCGCTAATAAACTTAATTGAATCATAACTTGTAAAGGCTCCAATATCATATCACTTTTCTCTTTGATATGTACTATATTATTCATAATAACATAAATAAATATAAAAAAATTACGCAATAAACTTAAAGATTTATAAAGAATTTATAAAGTAAAATGGCTAGTATCACAGACAATATCGCGGACAATATCATAGACAATATAGCGGATAGTGTTGTAAATATTGCAATTCCAAAAATAGCTAACACTGAATTGTTAAATAAAATCATTAAATTATCTAGTAAAAAACTAATAAAAGTATTGGAATTGGGTATTATAGCATACGAATCTATGGAAAATCAAAAACAAAGATGGGAAAACAGCGATTTTAATTCAAAAATAAAAAATATCGAATGCTCTCAAAAAGAAAAAGAAAAAAAATTTATTAATGAATTAGATTCTAAAAATAGAATTATAAAAGATTTACGGAGAGAATTTTCAGAAAAACAAACTCATTTACATAAACAAATTGAAGATAATGTAAGTTTAAACTATCAAAGTCAACTAAATTTTAAAGATAAAACAATTAATAAAATTACAAAAGAATTGAAAGAATCTAACAATAATAATAACACTTTAAGAGATAATTATGGAATTATGGAAATGTCAAGACGCGTCGAATTAACAAAAGAACATAAAAATGAAATGCAAGAACTACGTAATACATATGATAAAAAAATAGACAAATTACAAGAATCTATAATGTCTATACAAAAAAATAAAGATAATTCATCTATTAAAGGTAAAGTTGGGGAAGATAAAATGAAACAAATTTTGACAATGTTATTTCCTAAAAATGAGATTGAAGATACCCATTCTTCCCCAGGTAGAGGCGATTTCATCATTACTTGCAAAAATGACAAGAAAATACTCATTGATAATAAAGATTATAGTTCAAATGTACCAAAAAAAGAAATCGATAAATTTGAAAAAGATATTCGCGAAAATGCTGATGTTTTTGGAGGACTTCTCATCTCCAATTCTTCAGGTGTAAGCAAAAAAGATGACTTCCAAATCGACATAATCAACTCCAAACCTGTTATGTACCTCCATAATACCAATAATAATAACAATAAAATTAAATGCGCGATTGATTTAATAGAATCTATTCTTTGTGCAAATCATATCGATTTTCAAGATAAAGAAATTTGCGACAAATTATCCAAAATTTCTTCCGAAATAAAAAGAAAAATTAACAAAATTAAAAGAGATATGGATAAACATGCAAAAAATATCATTGAAACTGTGCTAAATATTGAAACACTCGTTAAAGACGTTTTTTTAAATACAAAAACAAAATATTAAATTACCTACATCCATGTAGAATAAAATATTATATATATATATATGGATTATGTAATAAAATTAATAACACTTGGGGAAGCAGGTAGTGGAAAAACAACGTTGGTATCAAGTGTGTGTAATCAGGTAAAAACGCCAAGTTATCAACCGACAATAGGTGTGGAATTTAGTGTTTTATATTTCCAAAGGGGTGGGAAAAATTTGAAATTGCAGTTTTGGGATACAGCTGGACAAGAGTGTTTTGCACCGATAGTGAAGAGTTATTATAAAAATATAGCTGGCGTTTTTTATGTAATAGACTTGACGAGTTCTAGGTCATTAAAAAATATTGATTTTTGGTTAAATGAATTTAAAAATTATAGTAACTGTGAGACGAAAATGATAGTTATTGGAAATAAAAGTGATTCTAAAAGAAGAATAATTTCAAAAGAAGAAATGGAGGAAAAATTTAGAGAGAAAAAGCTATTATATATTGAAACATCGGCAAAAAATAATGTCAATACAGATATTGCTTTGTCTAAAATGATTGATTATATAATTAAAAACTTTGAATTAGATAATCATCCGGGAATAAGCGGTGGTAAAAAAAAACAGTTGATTTTAAAGAAAAGAGATACTTGTTCTTATATAGAACAAGCTAGTTGTTGTAATATAAGTTAAGGTTGGTAAACCTTTCTAGCAATGAAATCGAAACTCCAATTTTTACCATTCAAATTAACATCCATACCTTTATCATTTAATAATCGAATATGTAGTTTTTTTAAATTTACCGGTCCAAAATAAGACCTTTTTTTATATTCTAAATTAACTTCTTGTGCCATTGTTTGTTTGTCGTGACCCAGGGGAAACGTTACATTTATTTTTGCCAAAATATCAGCACTATTGGGACTAGAATACCTCTCTGTTCTTTGTCCGCTCATTGCCAAACGTATTTGGTCTATAGTATATCTTTGTTTTGAAGTTAAATTGGAAGATAAATCTTTATTTGCATATTTTTTACCACAATGTATATTACTTGGATTTACATATTCTGGATTTGTAAGGTTGCAATTTTTTCCCATTGTTGTTTTCACATAATAACTTGGCATTGTGAAAGCAGAAACATTATTTTGAAACGATACTAAATTTTGATTAGGTTTATTATTATTGAAATCGTCAAGAGCAATATACAAATATGTGGGTCCTGTTATATCCAATGTTGCCTCTCCTGTTATACTGGCATTGGCGCCCAAAATATAATCAGTATTCCGAAACCCTAGCAACCAACCCAAATTATAATCCATTTTTCCACCATTTCCTGTAGTAGAACATAATGGAACATTTAATGAATACCAGTCTATTCCTATAGCATAACTCATATTATTTGCTACTGTAATTTTATATGATATCGGGTCATATGAAAAAGTTATTCTATTAGTTTTACTATTTAACTCATCAATTAAGTTTGCTGAATTGTCGGGTATTACATTGTAATTTCCGTTTTTTATATAAACACTACTTATATCGGTATAGGTGTAATTACCTGAAGAATCAGGACCAACTTCTCTTTTTTCAACAAAATAATCCGTTCCATAATCTTTCGCAAAAACATACCAACTATTGGGAATAGTTGCATTGCTAAATGTAATTTCTGAAACATTTTTTATTTCTGGAACCAAATTTACATTAAAATTAGTAGCTGTTTCCAATATTCCACTTTTATATGTTGTATTTTCGGGGTCACAACCACCAATATCACCTTGTCCAGTTGATGCATATTTTGAAATTGTTCTGTATATACTATTAATTGTCACAGGAACTACGAAAGAAGTTATTAAAAGACGATTTTTATAATCAGTTGTTATATTGTCAAAGGGAGCTGGATTAACATTTTGCATTCCCGTTATCCGCGTCTCACCCATAATATCCTTATCATACAATACTGCTTTCCTTGGTTCTCTGCTATTTACAGGAATAGCTTTCCTTGTAATACTTTCAGTAACTATTTCATCGTCGAATAAATCCCTCACGGTTTCATCTTTTTTATTAGTTAAAAGTGTTTCTTGAATTTTATCAAAAAAATCAAGAAACGTATCTTTCGACTCTTTGTCAATTTGATTTTCTTCAAATTTTTTTTCAAACTTTTTTTTAAATTTAGAAACTGTCGAAACTATTTTTGCATTTGTTAATGGGAGCTCTGTTCCTAATCCAATTATATTTACCAACTCTTCTATATTATAATTTTTTATATCAAAATCTGTTTTTGACATATATATCTAATTAATATTTAAAATTGATTTTAAATATTGATTAGTTTAATTTATATATATCTAACATATCTAAAAATATAATGCAAGGAGAAACAAAAACATCGAATAATTGTCAAATTTGTTTTGAAAAAGACACACATAAAAAGATTCAATGTGGATTTTGTGATTTTATTGGATGTAAAGATTGTGTAAAAAATAGTATTTTGTATTCAAAAGTTGACCCTTGTTGTCCAAAATGCAACCATGCTTGGAACTTGGAATTTTGCACTAACAATCTCACAAAATCATTTATGACAAATGAATATAAAAAACATAAAAAAGAATTGCTTTTTGAGATTGAAAAAAGCAAGATTCCAAATACGATGAATTATGTATATAATGCCTGTAGAATTGAAGAAATTGCTCTAGAAATTGATAAAAAACATCAAGAATTAATACAAATTGAAGATATATGGCGAAAATGTAAAAATGAAATTTCAAATCTAAAAAAAGAAAAAATAAATATTGGGAAAAAAAAAGAAAAACGCGTGTTCAAAAAAAGATGTCCAAATAATAATTGTAACGGATTTCTTACCACAAAATATAAATGTTATAGTTGTCAAGCTCGCGTTTGCGCGGATTGTTACGAAATAAAAAATTTTGGAAAAGGCGAAACAAAAGAACATATTTGCAATCCGGATAATGTTGCAAGCTTTAAAGCTATAAAAGATGAAACGAGAAGTTGTCCAAAATGCGCAATACCTATTTTCAAAATAAGCGGTTGTGACCAAATGTGGTGTGTAGAATGTAAAGTAGCATTCAGCTGGAAAACTGGATTGGAAGTTAGTGGTATTATACATAACCCGCATTTTTATGAATGGAAGCGAAATAATAAAGATAGTTTGCGAAACGTAGGAGAGATTTTATGCGGTGGTTTGCCTGATTATCGTATTATTAGAAACTATATTAGATATGCAAAAAATACATTACAATTGGTTGGTAATTTTGAAAGATTTTCAAGTAATTTTGGGGACGGGTCTGGATTTTATTTGTCCATGCCAATATTTAAAAATGCTACCGACCAAACATTGTTTTTGTGTTGGATGTATCAAAAATGGCAAGGAATAAATCATTTTCAAAATTATGTATTAAATTCTTTAAGAACAAAAGCAAATAATCAAGATTCGGCATTGAAACACAGAATTAAATTTATTAGAAATAAAATCAATGAAAAAGAGTTTAAAAGTTATATTATGAGAAATGATAGGTCACGTCAAAAAATATTAAAACAATTACACATTTATGAGATGTTTAATGTTACAACATTGGAAACATATAATGATATATTTCACATAATCGTTGATATTAGCAATGAAAAAGATAAAAAAGTAATCAATTACAAACATAATATGGATGATTTACCAGAGTCTATTATAGTAGATTTACAAAAATCTGCAAAAAAAGCATGCAAAAAAATTTATGCAAATTTGGTAAGAATGGATGAAATTCAAGTATATTGCAATAAAGAATTATATAAATTAAGTAAATTATTTAATCAAGTAGTTAATTTTATTTTACCAACATCTTATCAAATCTCTATAAAACATGACAATATATACTTTCAACCAAAGGAAAAAATTAGTGGTAAAGATGGTATCCGTTTGAAAAAGATAAGTAAAGAAAAACAAAAGAAACATATGGAAGATTGTCAATGGTTATTGGAGATTGATACCTTTGATACCAAAATTTATTGGGACAGATGGTTCCACGATGGTATCAAAGCACAAACACGATTCGAACATACATTGGCAGGAAATCTGGAAAAGAAGGATATTGTGAAAAATCTTTTAAAATATTAGAAATATTAAATTGAAAAAAATATATTTTTTTTTTATTTTAATTAAAAATGGAAAAACACCTTAAATCAGTGTATGGTTTTAATAATTTTAGAGAAAAACAGAAAGAAATTATTTGCGATTTATTAAACAAAAAAGATGTATTTACCATATTGCCAACGGGCGGAGGCAAATCGCTTCTGTATCAATTTCCAGCAACATTTACAAATAAAATAACTATTGTTGTATCCCCGCTTATATCTTTAATGAATGACCAATGTCAATATTTAAATTCAAAAAATATAAAAACAGTTTGTTTAAATTCCGAATCGTCGGTTCCTTATTCACAATATACAGATTATCAAATAATTTATACTACACCTGAATTTATAACACCTCGAATTATAGCATTTGCAAGATTAAAAGAACATATTGGTTTATTCGCAATCGATGAAGCACACTGTGTATCCCAATGGAGTCACGATTTTCGAGAAAGCTATCAAAAGTTAAAAATAATTAAAGAAAAACTACCCGGAATACCGTTGTTGGCGGTCACTGCTACAGCTACACCTCGCGTTATTAAAGAAATGTATGAATTTCTTGGTTTGAAAGATGCATGTGAATATTTTCTTGGTACTAGAAGAACAAATTTATCAATAAAAATTTTACCGAAACGTCTTTTTAAAGATTGTGAATTTAATGAACCGACCATTGTTTATGTACAAACTAGGAAATTGTGCGAAAAACTGCATAACAACTTTATTAAAAAAAATATAACTTCCGCTTGTTATCATGGTGGAATGCGAAAACAAGATAAAATTAGGAGTCATGAAAAATTCATTAATGGGGAAGTTATTGTAATTGTGGCTACCATTTCTTTTGGAATGGGTATTGATAAATCAGACATTAGACATGTAGTTAATTATGGTGTTCCTAGTGATTTAGAAAGTTATTATCAAGAAATTGGTAGAGCGGGTAGAGATGGTATAGATAGTAAAGCAACCCTTTATTACGATGAGGGGGATTTTAGAACAACAGAATTTCTTATATCTAAATCGACAAATCCAGCACAAATTAAAATAAAAAACAAAATGATGAATATTTTTAGAAGATTTTTGAGAGAAAAACATATGTGTAGACAGAGTATTATTGATTTTTATTTTGAAAAAGGTCATTTCCCTACAGAAAAAGAAATTGAAAATCCTTGTAATATGTGCGATAATTGTAAAAATACTCATAAAACACAAATGAAAGATATTACAAAAGAAGCAACACAAATTATTAATGTAATTAAAAGTCATCATCGCGATAAGGGTTATAACATTGGAATGGGTAAAATTGTGAAATTACTTCAAAGAAAAACAACATATTCAAAACAAAGAATAAATGATATCATCAATGTTTTAATTTCAAAAGAATTTCTTATTCGAATTAAAGCTGGTTATGGGTTCGCTATCGGTTTAGGTAAAATTGCCATTATTGGACCAATAATGGCAAGGATAGAGGAAGATTATGCCCCACACAGATTTATTTCAACTAGACCTAATAAAATTGTAAAGTTAAAAAAAATTAGAAATAAAATTGCGGAAAAACATACTATATTGCCCGCGGTATTTATGAATGATAAAGTTGTTTCGAATATTAATGATACATCCCCCAAAAATATGAAAGATTTATTAAATGTTGATGGAATTTCAGAAGATTTTGTTACGAATTATGGTCTAGAATTTATGACAGAAGTATTAAAAAAGAAAAAACATAATAAAAATCCAAAAAAAACGGTATTTAAATTGTATAAAACAGGTAAAACGATGAGTGAAATAGCTGAAATTATGGAAATAAAAATGACAACGGTTGAGCAATATATCCTTGATATATTTGAAAATAACGAAGATGCCGACATCGATTGTGATTATTTTGATTTAACGGAAGAAATTGAAGAAGAAATAAAAAATGCTATTGAAACTACTGGGATTGATAAACTTCGACCCATAAAAGATAAAGTGAATGAAAAAATTACATATGGTCAAATAAAACTATGTATCTTGATTATAAAAATTGAATCCACTTAATTCAAAATTATTCAAAATTATTCAAAATTATTCAAAAATAATAAAATTTCTTTAATTTTTTTCTCATCTATTTTATTTCCTCTACATAAATGTCCCTTTAATTTATCACCGCATATTTTACATCTTTTTTTTTCGGTTTTTTTGTGTTTTCTTTTCACTCGTTTTTCATTTGGACAAGAACGTCGATTATGTCCTATTTCGCCGCATTTCCCACATTGCGTTTGCTTTCTTTCGCGTTCTCTATATTTGCATGCTAATCTATTATGTGGTATTTTTATTACACCAGCCCCCCTTTTGAAATGCCGTGAACCCTTAAACAAAATTCTCTCCAAATATTCAATCATATCCTTATTTCTAATTAATAATTCTTCGCGAGAAATTCTTTTTTTTCCTTTATAGACAATTCTATTATAGTTTTCATTTCTATAAATTCTACTTCTATTCTCTTCCTTTAAAATATTATGAATTTGTCCAATTCCTGTTATTTCATCAGTTTCGTTATTCATTTCTATAATAATAATACTTTCTTCATATGGAATATTTTCTATTCTTTTGTCGAGACCATAAACACATCCTTTATAATTGTGTGCTTCCCTCCAAGATTCATTCTCTTGGAATGTTTCATTATTAAAATGAACTACACCAATGAATGGTTTTTCCATTTTTTTTAATAATTCTCTCCATATAGAGAGAATTATTAAATTCAATTTAATTGGGCGTTTAGTGCTGTTTTTTTAGTGCGTTTTTTTCAGTTACATTTTTGTTAATAAATCGTATAAAGAAAGAATTGAATAACCCGTGGCACCAGTTTGTTTATTATATGAAACACCTGCTATATCGACATGCATCCAATCTGTTTTTGGGGGTACAAATTCTTGTAAGAACATGGCGGCATTTATAGTACCAGAAGAACTTTTCGAAGAATTTTGTATATCTGCAATATTTGAATCTAAATTTTTTCGAAATTCACTCCATAAAGGCAATTCCCATACTTTCTCGTTCATTTCTTCTCCACAATTTTGATATTTTTTTATTAAAGATTTATTATTTCCAAGAACAACGATAGACAATTTATCAAATATTGAACCGGCTTGACCAGTTAACGTGGCAATGTCGATTAAACAACATGGATTTAATTTCTTTGAATAAGATAAAGCATCTGCTAATATTAGCCGACCTTCTGCGTCAGTATTGGTAATTTCAACATTTTTACCACTATGACTTTTTATAACATCACCTGGTCTATGTGCCTTTTCATTTATCATATTTTCTACTAGAGGCATGACGGCAATTACATTTTTTTTTATTTTATTTAAAGCACAGAAACGAAGTAAAGCAAATGCTGCGGCGGCGCCGGTCATATCTGTTTTCATATTTCCAAAATCTCCATATTTTATATTCATACCTCCAGAATCGAAGGTCACACCTTTTCCAAGTAAGACAATAGGTTTTTTATTTTTTAGAGGCATCCATTTTAATGTGAGTAGATAAGGTTCGTTTTTACTACCACTATTAACAGCCAATATAAGATTCATTTTTTCTTTTTTTAATTTAGATTTTTTCATAATTTCAAGTTTTAGTCCAGTTTCTTTAAATGTTTTAACATATTCCAAAAAATATTCTGAATTCATTATATTGCCGGGTTCATTAACCATATCGCGCATATCATTTATAATCTCTCCTTCTTTTATGCTATTTAAAACCGTTTTTTTTAATTTGTTTACAACACAAAAAGTGATTTTTTTTGTAGTAGTCTTTGAATCCTTATACTTTATAAAAAAATAGTTATGATGAATAACTTTTAAAATTTGATATCTTATAAAATCTTTGATGGGTGCGAGTATGAAGTTAACATTAACAATTTTTTTCTCGGTTTTAATGATATTGCAAGCCTTTTTTAAAATATTATCTAAATCTTTCTTGGAGCATTTTTTTTCATTAACTTTCGCTATTATGAATGTTTTTTTATTAATAAGGAAAGAAGATATCTTATTTTTCTCTCCAGAAAAATGTTCTGCTAGTCCTTTTGGAAACTTAAAAGAAAAACGTTTTTCTAATAATTTTATATTTTTATTAAAATTAGAACAAGATAAATAAACATACGTATCTGTTTGTTTATTTATATCACAAGAATAATTATAATTCATATAAATATTCTCTATATTTTATTTTAAATATAGAGAATATTTATATGAATAATTGGTATAAAAAATTAAATAAATCGAGTGTAGCGCCTCCTAGTTGGGTTTTTGGTGTGGTTTGGCCTATTTTATATTTTTTAATGTTTATTTCATTGTCATTGGTATGGAATAATAAAAAATGCTTTCCTTATTGTAACAGTTTAACATATTTTTTTATTCAATTATTCTTTAATTTGATATGGACAAGTTTATTTTTTTATTATAAAAAACCATTATATGCTTTAATTGATATAATTTTAGTAATCATATTTACAGCAATAACTTATAAAAAATTTTTAAAATATAATAAATTGGCTGCTTATTTATTAATACCGTATTTATTATGGTTATCTTTTGCTTCGTATTTGAATTTATTTATTGTTTTAAATAATTAATTTTTTGATACATTTTCTTAACTATTTTTTTATACCACGGTAAAAATAAATGGTTGGGTAATTTATCTAACCGAACCCATTTTAACATATCTTTTTCATAAAATCCATTTTTACATATTTTAGATTTATCTTTTTTATACATTTTTTTGAAATGTTTTCTAAATTTTATCGGTAAATCTTTATCGTACTTTATTCTAACAACATAAATTGTATAAGTTTTTGTTACAACTTTTTCAACTAGCTTATTTTTTATTAGATTTTTTATTTTATTTTTTGAACCTAAAAATCCGGCGGATTCTTCCCACCCTTCGCGAATAGCGGTTTCTTCCACTGTTTCATTGTTTTCGGGTGTTCCACCAAAATCTCTCCAGTCTACTTTACCTTTCCTTTTTTCATATTCTCTTGAAAATAATAAATATTCATGTCCATTATGTTCTGCAATTGGTAATATACCTGCACCCATTATATTTCAATAATATTATAATTTTATAAAATTATTGTCGAATATATTGAAATTTCAAAGCATTTGTATGAAAAACGTTTAAAATAGTATCAGGATTTATGTGAGTTTCTATAGGTTTTTTCCAATAAACAAAAATAGGGGCTATCGGTCTTGTTATTGTAAAAACCATTCTAAATAAATATCTTAATAAAGAATTTTCATTGATAATTAAAAAACTTCTTTCTAATAATTGCGGTTTCTCCATTTTAACCTTTTTTATAAATTTTGCCAATTTAATAGCACTTTTTATAGTAGGCGAATGGGTTTTCGTCATATCGAAAATTAAGGTATGTTTAGTTTCTAAATCGTATATCTCTAACCATTTATTTAAAAACCCATCAACTTTTTCCAAAGTTACCCGTCCTTCCAATTTTATTTTTATAATCGGTAATGAAGAAAAGTCAAATGTATAAAAACTCATTATATATTTATAATAAATTTTTTTCTCAACTTTTCTTTATTTTTTTCTCAACTTTTTCATAATTTATTTCATAATTTATTTCATAATTTATTTCATTTTTACATTTTTTAATATTTTTTTCTCCATTTTTTTCT
>Ga0114995_10002387_pt1 | contig 12990 bp, 9 predicted proteins | sample ArcticOcean_MG_C_11_FD_87038 | JGI IMG/M metagenome (GOLD analysis project Ga0114995, IMG submission 87038) | Marine microbial communities from western Arctic Ocean - ArcticOcean_MG_CB2_154 | ecosystem: Environmental > Aquatic > Marine > Oceanic | place: Arctic Ocean: Canada Basin | collected... | reverse complement strand
TCTACGCTTGCTGTGACCGCCCTTTGACCCTGGGCAGTAGATTGCGTGTCTGCGTGATGTTTGGCCACATTATTGGCCTCTTTTTGATTAGAGTTTTCCTTTGGAGACTGCTTGTCAGCCGCTCCGGCTAATCCGTCAGCAGTGATTTTTTGAATCGGTTTTTCAACTAAACCGGTATCTACAACAGGCTTAGCAACTGCAGAAATGTCCGAAGAAGCCACGGCTGGCTCTGTCACGGTTAGTTTGCCGGGATTTTCCATTGAGGCAGCTTGTTTTCCATCCTTCTCCACAACGCTATCAACAGCCCTATCGGCATCGGAGATAGAGGGAGAAGTCACAACCGCCGAGACATTTGACACATTGCTAGCTTGTGCAGAGGTTTGGTTCTCAAAACCAGCTGCAACCTGAGCAGTATTTTGCGTGCTGGTGTTCAAATTCACATTCGGGGCCACGACGACTGCATTGTCTTCATCAATAGCGACAGCAGTGTCTTGGTCTTGGCCAGGCTCCAGTTTGCTCACGGCGGCAAGGGCGGTCGGTTCGGCAGGCTCGCCCGCATCACTGGTGGGCCCACCTGTAGTTTCCACAGTCGCAACACTCACACCAAGAGGATGTTGATCATCAATGAGTTCCACTGCATCTGCTAAGATAGCGTCTGGTCCAGCTGACAGGACAGTCCGGTCAATGTTAATATCCGGTTCGCTGACGTCGAGCGACACAGCTTTTATCGGACCCGTTACCTGCGGAGAAGTACCGGGCTCAAGGCCCTCGCCTGCCCCGTCTTCCGAATTCGAAACGCCAGGTTTAGGGCGAAATATTTTCAAGGCCAAAGGATCACCCGAAACGGTCAAAGTGTCATCTGAACTTAATTTGTGATTAGTGTCTTCGACGCCATTTGAGCCGTTTCTACCTTGCTGCTGTTCTTCACCAGCACCTGAATTGCCTTGTGACGCCAAAATGACCTGCGCAAAATCGAGCGCAGAGCTTTCAGCTCCGTCCGGACTGGTCGGCCCCGCAGCAATTTGCAATACTGAACTGACCGTCGTATTTACGCTTTTTGGTTCCATTTTCGCCTCGGTTAAAGGTTACCGCTCAAACAAACTTAAAATTAGGGTGCAACCTTCATGCCAGATCGTCTATTGGGCCCAGATATTCACCGCTTTGTCACACTTCGGGCAGGCAAAGAGGCCAGATCTTTATCAAATTTCTTTTCCCGTGCAGATACAGCAAATTCCTTGGCCTTCTCTTCAGTGCGTTTTTTGTGATAACTAACAGATAGAATTTTTGCTTTAAGCGGTGCTACTTCCGTTACCATAAAGTCATATCTGCCCTGCACCATTTCGGCTTCTTCTTCGATCCGCGTAAGATACCAGCGATCTGTCTGCAATTGGGTTGCATCAATACCAGTGGCGGTGGATTTGGCGTGGTGCGTCTCTCGTAAACCCTCTAATTGCTCAAGCAACTCTTTCAAGCTCGCTATCTCTTCCTGCATGGTTTTTAACTGTGCGCTCAATTTGGACAGTTCCATCTGATCGCGGCGCGACAGGTTTTTAAAGAGCCGTGACTTTCTTACTTCTTCCACTAGGTACCCGCGACTGCAAGAAGATCCCTTATGCTGGTTTTGAAATCAGCACGACTGTCCGGTCGCTGGGAAATAAATTCAACAATTTTTGGCCAGAGTTTTACTGCCTGATCCAAATCTGCATCCTGACCTTCGGCGTAACCGCCCATAAGCATCAGATCGCGGTTTTCCATATATAGGCTAACAAGCTGCCGCACACGCCGCGCCGCAGCCAAATGTTTAGGATCAACAATGTCATTCATCACCCGGCTGATCGAGGCCGAAATATCCACTGCTGGATAAATTCCCATTTGCGCATTGGCGCGACTGAGCACCACATGCCCATCCAAAATCGCCCGCGCCGAATCCACGACAGGATCGTTGGTATCGTCGCCATCGGCCAAGACCGTATAAATCCCGGTGATAGATCCGCCAGCCGTGGTATCACCCATACCCGCGCGTTCGACCAAAGATGGAATAAGCGACATCACAGACGCCGGATAGCCCTTGGCTGTTGGTTGCTCGCCCAGCGCCAGACCAATTTCACGCCGCGCATGCGCCACACGAGTAAGAGAATCCATGATCAGCAAGACATGCTTGCCTTGATCACGAAAATGCTCGGCCAGGGCCGAGGCGCGATGTGCGGCCCTGATGCGCAATAGTGGCGAACGGTCCGCCGGTACCGCAATCACACAAAGGCGCTTGCGGGTTTCTTCATTCAGCATACCACGAACCAGATCACCCACTTCGCGGGCCCGCTCGCCAATCATGCCGACAATAATGACATCTGCGGTTGAAAATCGCGCCATCATGCTCAAAAGAACTGATTTCCCCACACCCGAACCGGCGATAATGCCAATTCTTTGACCGCGACCAATGGTCAGCATGCCGTTCACGGCACGCACGCCGACGTCCATCACACTGAGCACCCCACCGCGCGACAAAGGGTTAAGCATTCTGCCCTGTAAAGGCCGCTTATAAGCTCCTACTGGAGCTGGCAAACCATCCAGCGGCTCGCCCAAAGCATCAACCACTCGGCCCAAATATTCATCACCAGCATCTATGTCGATGCCTTCATCAGATAGGCTCACCCGCACGCCAGCATGAATTCTGGCACCCTGTTCGTATAACACCAACTGGTTGCGACCCTCGGAATATCCAATCACTTCCGCTTTCACCGTATCGCCACTGGCCGTTTCCACGTCACAGACCGAGCCTACCGAGACCGGGAAACCGTCGCACTCGAGAACCAGACCATCAAACCGACTGACATGCCCAGAGAGCGCCGTGTTACGACTGCCACCGACGGTGGAAATATCGCCCAAAAGTTTTCCTGTGAGATCAATCATCCTTCGAGGCAACCTTATCTGTTGCTGCGTCTGACACAGGTTCGTCTTCTACAACGTCGTGTTCAATCTGATCTGCTGTCGTGTTTGGCGCAGCCACATCCGGGGTAGCGTCCGCGGCAACTTCAACTGCTACAGTTTCCTGCACCGACTGTTCAACTGCAACCTTTGGCACATCTTTTTCGATTGTGGCATCGGGCGCGCCCTGGTGAGCTGCCGCATCTGGTACAGCCTTGGCAGTGTCTTGTGCAGCCATTGTTACGATGGATGCCTCGGATTTTGGGGTTGGACTTTCAGTGGCCTGCGCAACCTCATGACCACCCCCCTGCCCGCCCGCACCTTGGTCAGCAGCATCTCCATTCAGTTTGGCCGTGGCCACAGCGTCGGGTTCAGGCACATCTGGCGGTGTCAAGTTTTTGAACAAATCCGAGATTTCTCCGCCGCCGACACGCATTTTAACGTCTCCTCGGCCCAGCCGAGCATCCACGCGCATCTTGATCTGTGAGAGATCTTTATAATCAGGCAGTCCCGTGTTTATGACATCTAAGTCCGCCTGACAGACGAACAGTTCGCGCTTGCCAGACATATGTTGCACATTGCGCAACATCGTCTCTAATCGGTCCAAAAACGGCTCTGGAAAATTATCTATCTGACTTCCTGCACGTTCTGTTGCCAAACTAAGCACAGACTGCCTTATCTGTGCAGATAGCAGGTCTATATCCAACAGCTCGGGGTCCGATAGCGCCCCAACGAGACGGTCAAGGTCGGCGATACGTTCGGCTAATTCTGCCTCGCGCTCGCTCTCAGTCATTGCTTTACCGGCTGAAAACCCTTCGTCATACGCCTCTTCGCGTATCTTTTGTTTTTGCGTCTCATCAATCACTGGCGGCGCTGCAGGCGCCAGATTTAGCGGTGCCGCCTGCACTGGATCAGCCGCACCAGGCTCAGCTGTTTCCAAGCCTTCAACCATCACCGTCGTACCGCCGGGGTCGTTTAAAGGATCAGCGACATCATCCGATGCAGCGCTCGCATTAGCCGCTTGGTTGTCTGGCGGAGATGCGGGGCTGGCGCCTCCATCAGTCGTATCAACTGATTGCAGCGCTTCATCCCATCCATCGGGGTCACCACTATCGTTTGCGATCGCCTTTGCAACTGTATCATCTTTAGCAGAGGACGCAGTCAGCTCTTCAATGACCGGATCAGGCGTCAGATCAACTGGGGGGGCCACCTCGTTCCAACTTACCTTACGAAAGGACTCACCGCCATCTTTTGCTTCGCCCGGCTTGAGAATAAAAGCAGCCTCACGGGCTTTGGCCATCGCTTTAGAGACGTTGAATGCACTCAGCGGTGAGCCGCCTAAATCAAACTCACCAACGAGTTTACTCTTTGCCATTAGACCATCTCTTCGCCACCACGTCCGGCCAGAACAATCGTTCCGTCATCAGACATTTTCCGCGCGACCGCAATGACATTTTTCTGCGCGTCCTGCACTTCTGTCAAACGCACGGGGCCCAGCGTTTCCATTTCGTCTCTGAGATTAGCTGCCGCACGCGTCGACATACATCCGAACAGTTTTTCCTGCAGATTTTGGTCGGAGCCCTTGAGCGCCATAATCAGATCTTCTGGGTCTGTAGCCCGAAGAAGGGTTTGAAGAGAACGCTCGTCAGACATGATAAGGTTATCAAAGGTAAACATATTATCTTGGATCGCCGTCATCAGATCTTTGTCGTGCTTTTTAATCACCCCAAGTATACGTTTTTCCATCGTCTCTTTGGTAAAGTTCATAATTTTAGACGCCGCGGCCACACCGCCAACTTGCGATGAGCGCAAATTGGTATTGGCTTTAAACTTGCTAAGCATAACTTGCTCAAGTTCTTTCAAGGCGTTGGGATCAACCGTCTCCAGTGTTGCAATCCGCAATATCACTTCCGCCTGCATGTCCTCGCTGAGCAAATTAAGCACGTCAGACGCCATGCCGTATTCTAAATATGATACCACCAATGCCACAATTTGGGGATGTTCGTCCGTAATCAGTTCTGCAATTGACCGCGCTTCCATCCAGTCAAGAATTTCAATCGGCCGATTGCTGTCTGCGGGTGTGATCCGGCTCAAAACCGATTGAGCTTTGTCATCCCCTAACGCCCGTTTAAGGACATTCTGAATATAGTTTCCAGCCCCAAGCCCAAGGCTCGTTTGTTGTTTCATCAGGGTCAGAAACTCATCCAAAACTGCGTTTACAGCCTCTTGGTCAACCCCGGACACAGCGTACATCGCCGTCCCCAAATGCTGCACCTCTCGCGGACTCAGGTTCTGAAAGATTTCAGCAGCCTGTTCCTCACCCAAGAGCATCATCAAAATCGCAGATTTTTCAGTCCCACTTAAATTTCCGGTTAAAGATGAATCACTTTCTGCTTCTGCCATATTGTCCTCATAGCCCTTGGTTTATGATTTATCCATTTCGTCCTGCATCATGGCTTTAAACACGTTGGATACGCGCGCAGCTTCATCGGACACGATCATACGGATCACCGCAACCTTATCGTCATAACTGTTGGCAGTATCAAGCATTTCAGCAGAAACCCCAGATGTCTTTTTGGGTTTCAGCTTCGCCTTCATCTCTTCCAAGGTCAGACCTTCGTCAACCTCGATCAGATCCATATCGATTTCTTCACCATCTTGATCAGTGATCAGTGCACCCATGCCCACTTCCCCACTTGGGATCAGCAGACGGCTCATCAATGGCCGCACAACACCAAGCGCGACGACTGCCAAAATCAACACTGTGATCATATTTTGGGCCATATCACGCATCCAGCGGTCTTCGTACCAAGCCGTCGACACACCCTCTGAAAGCTCCATAATGAATGGGCGGCTGGTGATGTTTACGCTGTCTCCACGCGTGATGTTAAGACCTACGGCGTTTTGAACCAGCTTCTCTAATTCAACCCGGCTCTCGTCGGATAGTTTTGTCGGCTCTGGAACGACACCATCAGGACCCGCCACTGGAGCCGGCTCACGCAACAAAACGGCAACATGAATGCGCTCAATCTGCGCAGAAGGTGCCTTCTGGCTGACAATTTGCCGACTTATTTCATAATTTCGGGTCTGTTTTTCAGCGCTGTGGAACGGATCAGCCGACAGCGGTGCTGGCACAGAAGTCACAGCAGCGTCAGTTGTTCCATTGGGCGGTAGGAGCCTGCTCTGCGCACCACCTTGAGTTCCGGCGGGAAGTTCGGCGTCATCGGCGCCAGCAGCTGGGTTGTTCAGGGTTGCCTGTGCAGGCACACTGTTGGCCAACGCGCCAGGAACGCCGCGCGCTCTGCGCTCTGTACCTTTTTCAGATGTGCTTTGTTCGCTGATCAATGCAACCGCGTCAGGCAAAACCCGATCTTCGGTGATTTCTCTGCGCGTAAAGTCGATATCAAGATTAACTTGTGCAGAAATGTTACCAACACCCACTATAGGTGTTAACAGCGTTTCAATCCGAGATTTGTAAATCCCCTCCAAACGCAATCTATACTGTAGCTGTTTATCCGATAAGTTAGAGGCCGGATCGTCTATGTGATCTGAAAGAAGTCTACCGTTCTGATCTACAACCGTCACGCCACTTTTAGGGAGATTTGGTATCGAGGACGACACCAGATTAACAATAGCGACTACTTGCTGGCTGCTTAAGGAGCGACCGGGATTGAGTTGGGCAAAAACCGAAGCCGTTGGCTTTTGAGCGTTGCGCGCAAAAGCCGATTTCTCGGGGATTGCCAAATGAACGCGTGCCGAAGCAATCACGTCGATTTCCGCAATAGAGCGAGCCAATTCAACCTCTTGCGTCTGCTTCAAGCGCATACCTTCGACAGACCGGCTGGTTCCCATGGGCATATCGCTCAGGGTGCTATATCCATCCGGCACCGAGCTTGGCAGCCCCTGCGCCGCAAGATTTAGCCGCGCACTGTGATAATCACCAACTGGAACGGTAATCTCGCCGGTTGCCGCATCCACCTGCACATCTGTGCCACTGTTCCGCAAAGTTTCAAGAACCTTTGCCTTTTCCGTTTCTGGAAGTGAAGCAAATAGCGTCGTTCGATCAGGGGTCTGTAGTACGATGTAGAAAATCAGGCCAGCGATTACCAACACGGCCGCCGCAATTGTCGGCAGGGCCCTTTGCACGCCAGGTTGCGTGTAAAACACGCGGGCACTGGACACCATAATGCCCATTCTCGGCATTAGTCCGCCTTCGCCCATACGTGGCGCCATTGATGTCGATCCGCTGGTGTCAGTCATCTAATTTAGTCCCCAGTCTTTATGCAATAGGCCTGTCAAACGCATTAAACAGGCATATTTAAAATGTCTTTATAAGCGCTCAGCGCTTTGTTGCGGAAGTTGAGCGCCAATTGAAATCCCAACGATGAAACCTGCTGCGCGACCATTACTTTAGCGAGGTCATTCTCTTTTCCAAGTTCATAGTTCTGTGTCATTGTTTTTGAGGTGTTTTGGGCCTCAGCTACAGAATTTATTGAGTCTGCAAATCGGTCGGCAAAACTCGGTTCACTGGTCTTTGCAAGCGACCCAAGGCTATCGAGTCTATTAAACATGTCATCAGCCCGACGCATCGCAACCTCTTGCACGCGTGAACCTGAAGCAATTCCATCTATAGAAAGTCCCGAACTCATAGTTTTATCCTTTTCTCACACGTGGCCAGTTTCAGTGGCGAGGTCTAGTTTGGGCTGTGCCGGCGCGATTGTGTTGCGATCAAACAAGATATCAGCACCCGTTATTTCTAGCTCAGTGCACATAACCGTCGCGCGCTGTAAAACATTGTCTAATTCACGAACATTCCCCGGCCAGCTATGGCTTTGCAATTTTTTTATAGCGCAGTCAGCAAGCATTGGAAGCGTTTCTAAATCCTTGTAGTGGCGTAAAAGTAATTCAATCGCAATGGGGAGAATGTCTTGCATTCTTTCAGATAAAGCCAAGGTCGTTAACGGAAACACGTTGAGACGGTAAAACAAATCTTCACGAAACCTGCCAGACTGGCATTCAGCGGCCATGTTTCTATTAGACGTCGATAAAACCCGCACATCAACCGAGATTGGCTTTGTCCCCCCCACCGGGGTAACTGTTTTCTCCTGAAGCGCCCGCAGCAGCTTTGCCTGCAGAGATAAAGACATTTCCGAGACTTCATCTAATAACAGTGTTCCACCATCGGCCGCTCTTATAATGCCCACATTTGCAGTGGATGCACCTGTAAACGAGCCTTTTTCATGCCCAAACAACATAGCTTCCAACATGTTTTCAGGAATAGCAGCACAATTGATCGCCACGAACTGACGCCCATCTCGGTTAGAATTATTATGAATGAAGTTTGATAACACTTCCTTACCGCTTCCCGTTGGGCCATTTATGAACACACTTACATCCGCTCTGGCTACACGCTCCGCAAGTTCAAAAAGTTGACAACTCGCTGCCTCACGCGGCACAGCCAAACCAGTTCCATGCAAAAGGCTTGCCATAAACAAGACAATATACTCTCGGGCTTGGGTTATTTTAGGCTTAGGAAAAGATACTCTCAGCAATTTGCCATTCAGTTCGGACTGAACCACGTACTTTTCGGCGTTTTCACATATTACAACCAGCGACTTAGCACCAACTTTGCGCGCCAGTTCAATCAAAGACCGTGTACCACCCGCTTGGGCCTCAAAGGCCGCAGAGGCGACAAAATACTCGCATTTAGCAGGTATTTCAGCGGCGAGCGCATCTTGATGCAGAGCAGCCGATACACGGTGACCGCGCAACGTCTGATACAGACTTTGTGCGACCTCAAGTTCACTTGGCTCAATAATGGTTCTGTACATTCTCGCCCTCCGACGGCACCTGCTGTACACAGGCAAAAAGTGTGCCATTTTTTATAAATACACCTATGTACAATTGAATTATTTTACCCGTGTGGGCAAATAGCCCACAGCTTTGCCTATCACTAAACACTATATTTTTCATTTTACCGTTTAAAATATAGAATATTTATGTAGTTATGGTATTACGCTCATTAAAAGATCTACATCGCATCCATAATTTATCACGAGCTAACGGAATAACGAGTTTAATAATTTAAGTTCGTCTGCTATCTCTTTGTTAAAAAGGCAGGAAAAATGAACTCGAATTTGCATTTGGCGCGAATGATCATAGGATCTTCGTTCGCAACGTGTAAAATGCGTGATTTAATCAGTTCAGTGGCGGATTTCAACGTCGCTGTAATGGCGCAGGGACCTACGGGTGCCGGCAAGGAATTGGTTGCACGCGGCATACACTTGATGTCTGGACGCAAGGGAAAACTGGTCGCAGTAAATTGTGCTGCAATTCCATCAGACTTGCTCGAAGCAGAATTGTTCGGATATGAAAAAGGCGCCTTCACCGGGGCCGAAAAGCGGCGCGCTGGCCGCTTTGAGGAAGCGAGGGGCGGCACATTATTTCTGGATGAAATAGGGGATATGCCCTTAGAATTGCAAGCAAAACTGTTAAGGATTCTTGAATGTCGCGTTGTGCAACGCGTTGGGTCTAATGAGGAAATACCAGTCGATTTCAGGCTGGTCTGTGCCACCCATCAAAATATTGAAGCGCAAGTTGAAGAACGGCAATTCAGAGCAGACCTTCTCTATCGCATCAATGTCTTTCCCATCCGGGTCCCTGCCTTGGCTGAACGCCGGGAAGATATCCCCGAGTTGCTCAGGTTTCTGGTCCTGCGTATGGAAAGTGAAAATCCCGGGATGCAACCGCCATCTTTTGATCCTTCGGGGTTAACGGCATTACAAAAATATAGTTGGCCGGGAAATATCAGAGAGCTGCGCAATTTTATCGAGCGCGCATCAGTTCTTTTTAGCGGCCAACAAATAACTGCGGCCGAGGTCAGCAGCTTATTATCTTTTGACGCCGAAAAAGAGGTGGAGCAGGCCACTCTTTGGGATGCATTGGAAAATATACAAGAGCAAGCCGCCGCATCAAGTCAGGCCAAGGCCATTACGAACCCAACAGATGAATTTAACTACGCATCTTTGTTGAAACAAAACCCTGATTTCAACTTAAAAGATTTTATGAATGCAACAGAAATGGCATTGATTGAAGCTGCCTTGGAACAAAGCAGCGGGAGCGCACCTGACGCTGCAAGAATACTCGGCCTCAGACGAACGACACTTATTGAGAAACTGCGGAAATTTGGGATGAATACTGGCGCGACAGCCACGGACGGTCAGCTCAAAATGAAACCGCGGCGGGCGTGAAGGGGAATGGAAAGCTAGAACGTCAGCCAGCAATGCTTATATGCTGTGGCGCTCAGCCTTCCCAAATTCTAGGTTGCCTGGTCGACAATGCGTGCATTTATGCCGGTGGACCTTAGGGACTGCTGATCTCTCGCAACCCACCTGTGAAAGAACCAATTTTGTGTTAAGTTAACAAATTAGCACACTACAAGATCAAAGCAGACCCATGTCTCTGGCATTAATAACCGCGTGCGTTCTGTTATTCGCATCTAGCTTTTTACAAATAGACTTCACGTGCATTTTAATCGTCGCTTCAGATAAGGCCAACTCATTCGCAATCTCTTTGTTTTGCTTGCCTTCACCCAAAAAGCCCAAAACTGTCATCTCTCTTGAGCTCAGCGGCCCTCCGTTCGAGCTCTGAGAATTCATTTCATCCCGCATCAGACTCAAAGGCATATAGGTTTCACCGGCGTGGATGAACCTAATAGCGTTCGCAAGACTTTTTGCAGGCATTGTCTTGGGCAATATACCCGCCGCACCAGCTTCAAGAGCCTCGTCCATCATACGCCGCGTTGGGTTGCCCGTTAAAATCGCAACTGGTTTTGAAGCATTGGACCGCATGATCCGGTCAAACCCTTTTAGACCGTGCATACCCGGCATGTTATAATCGAGCAATATAACATCAAAACTGCCCTCTATTTTTAACAAATCAGCAGCAGCCTCAACATCAGCAGCTGTTTTTACAGATATATCAGTCTGAGCAGATAGATACAGCGAAAGTATATCGAGTATCATACCGTGATCATCGGCGATCAAGACACTTATCTTTTCGTTTTCCAGTTCCATACCTTACCTCTAGATCACCAACTTTCTAATACACTGCCCACTTTTCGTATCTGATAGCAACCATTTCAAGACTAAATATTGTAAATTAATATCTTTTGATAGCTCTAGCAATGGCAATTCCAGTCCTTATGTCAGACCATCAAATATATCAGGCAGCAGATATAGTCGTATCTAATTGCCTAATTATGCAACGGCCTATTTTGAATATGTCCTGTAAAATCAATCTTATTCAGCGCAAAAGTTTATCTGGCCATCGACCTATTAATAATGCCATACTAGAGTATACGCTGTGACATGATGTGCGTTAAAGCACCTCAATAAAAAATCAGCCGCGAGAACGTAAATGTCCACAGGCCTGTATATTTTTTGGTGAAAAAATGATATTTTTAACTACACTCCAAAAATCTAGGAAATTGAATGACGTTGCAGCAACCGTTGCTTTTTCGGTATTTTTTGTCATGCTGGCGTTTTGTGGGGTGTTCTATATTTGGACAGCCGCCGCCCTGACGGAGCAAAAAGGCGAAAGCCGCATATTGCAAAACGTCCTGTCAACATTGGACGAAACTGTATCCCGCGTCACCGACGCAGGACAGAAGGCCACAGAAAGTGATGGCGCAGCGGCAGATTTAACCACCTTCAGAGAAAACTTCGATGCGCTTTTTGTATCGAGTCACAGCAATCAGAATACGTCTAAAATAGATCCTTCTAAAATCACACAGCTCGCTGCAGTTATTACAGAAATAGATGGCCTCGTTCAATTTGTGTACCCCGTTGATGCCGACCTCTTAGCGGCACTGCCTGGATTGATGGCGCGCACCACAGCGATTGCGATTCAAATAAAGTCACTGCAAATAGATACTGCAACCACTTTTCTGGAGACGCAAACTAAAAACAACCAAAAGGCTTTGCGCTATTTGAATTTTCTATCCATCGCAGGTCTGTTGAGTTTTCTAACCTTTATCGGATCCTTTGCGTTGATGCGGCTACAATATCTTTCGGCACTCTCTGGCAGAATTGCGCACGACAGGGTTCGCGCAACTCTTGCAAAAACAGTCAGCTTTAGCAGCGACCCCATAATTTTGGTGAACCGAGGCGGGGATATTCTTGAAAGCAATCACGAAGCCATAAACTTATGGGGATCTTGGCCACCCGTTTCCAAACTAAGCGATGTCACCGACCGGATAGACCAAGCTGTTGGCGGTATCGCATTGACCGATGCGGTCGAGCATGCATTTGCCCAGCAGGCTATTCAAGATACAGCAACCGTAGTTAATTTTGATCTACGCACTGAGGATGGGTCCCTACACCCAATTGAGGCAAACCTCATTCTGCAATCTGAACAAACCCTTCTAATCGCGTTGAAAAATCTGTCCAAACAGATAAATTTCAAAAAGAAAATGGAAGATACTCTGACCGAAATGCGCGGGGAAGAGCAAACCACAGCACGGTTTATGGCCATCATGAGCCATGAGTTACGCACACCTTTGAACGGGATCATGGCCAGCATTGAATTGCTTAAAGAAACCACTGAGCTTGATGATCAACAGACTTGGCTGACTGAAATTTCCAAAAACTATAGCAAGGCAGCGGTAGAGCAACTGGGCAACCTGCTGGAGTTAAACCAGTTGCTTAATCCAAACCGAACAAAACTTTCAACAGCAGCTTTTTCTCTGGCCGAAACCATCCATTCGGTGGTCAACGATCAGCAAAGTGTTGCCAAAACGCAGAACAACAGACTGGTCTTTCGCAAACCAGCGCAGGACAGCCATTTAGTATTAGGGTCCGAACGGCTGTTCGCTTTAACACTCACCCACTTGGTCACAAGCGCCGTAAAGTTTAATAAATTCGGCAAAATAGAAGTGGCATTGTCAACAGATGTTGACACCCAAAACGGCACCCTAAAAGTCGATATCATGATCAGTGACACCGGCTCAGGCATTCCGCTCGCCGGCATGCAACCGATCTTTGAAAACTTTAAGTCTTTGGAGAC
>Ga0114995_10002385_pt1 | contig 12995 bp, 12 predicted proteins | sample ArcticOcean_MG_C_11_FD_87038 | JGI IMG/M metagenome (GOLD analysis project Ga0114995, IMG submission 87038) | Marine microbial communities from western Arctic Ocean - ArcticOcean_MG_CB2_154 | ecosystem: Environmental > Aquatic > Marine > Oceanic | place: Arctic Ocean: Canada Basin | collected... | reverse complement strand
TTCTTCTGTTGCCTTATTCAATGTATTATTGACTGCGGTTTCAAATTCGGTGTTATTGGATCGAGCAGTATTGTTTTCAAATACGCCCAAATGTACTTGATCGATCAATTCATTGACCTCGGCTTTCTGCTTAGCAATGACTGTTAAAATTTGCGATTGGGTTGTCTTATTTGCAATCAAATCACTAATACCAACACTATATGAACTTGTCTTCAAATACTCGGTAACAATGTTTTGCAAATTATCGTTGAAATCTACACATGCCATATTGCCGAAATCATTATTTACACGATGTAACAAACCTTTTGTTGTGGATCCAATAACGGATTTGTCCAATTGACCTCGAAATAACTTTCCATTGCGAAGTTCAACGACATTACTCGATGTTCCATAGTCATCTTTACCTTCCTTATAGTACTTGGTTTTATATACCATTGTCAAAGGTGGCATGATTTGTGACAACACATCGAAAGATGAGAGAGATTTTACTTCTCTCAGTTTTTCAGGATTAATATCTTTGCACATCATTAATAAATTCATTGCATCACGATGGGAGACTTTAATATTGGGACGCGTAAAACGATAAGAACCTAAAAGAGAATCTTGATAAATACCAATAATTGGTGAATTACTTGCAGGACTGATTGTTTGATACGGAATTGCTGCAATTTCACGTAATTCTGTCTCGGCTAATATATTTTGTGGCATATGCATATTCATTTCATCACCATCAAAATCCGCATTATATGGTTTCGTATCACCTACATTCATACGGAATGTATCGCCTACTTTCATAACCTTTACAATATGACACATCATAGACATTCTATGAAGAGAAGGTTGTCTGTTAAATAAAACAGCATCACCGTCCATCATATGACGATGAACAACATCACCTGAGTGCAAATCAATTGTTTCTCTATCTACATTTCGCAATGAAATATTTTCCCCGTTCTTCCTTTCTAGAATTTTAGCCCCAGGATACTCATCTGGACCCGTTTGTACAAGTCTTGTGAGGAACTCCTTATTACGATCATTTACCATAACTGGTTTAGTAATATTCATGGCAATCTTAAGAGGGACACCTAATTGTTTTACTGATAAATTGGGATCACCTGTAATGACCGAACGAGCACTGAAATCCACTCTCTTTCCCATGAGATTACCGCGAATACGACCATTCTTTGAATTCAATCTACCCATAATACATTGTAATGGACGTCCCGAGCGTTGAGCCATAGGTGCAACACCTTTGATCTTGTTATTCACAATCATTGCAACAGAATGTTGCAAAATAGTGTACCAACCTTCGGTAACATTCGGGTGAGTATCGGGATTTGCCAACTTTTCACGAAGAATACTGTTTGTTTTGATAATATTTCTGTAAATATGCGTCAAATCATCTTCACTTCTCTGCTGGGCATCATGTTTTACTGAGGGTCTAACTGCCGGAGGAGGAACTGGTAGAACATCCATGATCATCCAACTTGGTCTTGACCAAATCGCACTAAATCCCATGAAGGAAATATCGTCATCTGAAATACGTTTGAATATTTTTAAAACAATTTCGGGTGTCATTTTCATGGTAACTTTTTGATCTCCACCTTCTTCGTTTGTATCAATATTATCCCAAGAAGCAATGATAGTTGCCATACCCTCCAACTTTATTTTGTCGGGTTGTTTGCAACCACATCCATCGTCACTTTGTTCTCCACAACGTTTAATCGTTTTTGAAGTTAAACTGGAAACATAGCTCCAACGTTCTTCGTTAGACCGTGATAAAATATGACCGTGAAGTTTTTTATTAATCAACAATTTACTACATTTGAAACATACAGAACGAGAAATTTTCAATATATCTTTGATATGCTGAATCGAAAATACAGGACGAGCAAGTTCAATATGTCCAAAATATCCAGGCGTATCAATATATGTCATACCGTCAGTGGGGCATATCAACCCTGGTTCGAGAACACCCATACGAGGATCAAATAAACCACCAACAACTGGTTTATTATTATTATATGTATCTCCAGACGTTACTTCAACAACCGAATTTTTTCGAATTTCTTCTGGAGATAGAATACTAAATTGGATGCCAATAATTTTTGCCGAAGCATTATTATTTTTAAATTGCCGAGACATGTTACTATAATATAATGACCTAGATTTTATATCGTTTTTGATTTAATTACAACTAAAATCAATTTTGTTGAAGTGATCGAAATTATTATAATTAAAAAGGAGATAAATAGATGATCATAAATATTATTAATGGGAGGTAAATCGAGTGAAACAAAATATAATACACGTAGTCAAAAGAAGAGACGCAAGGTGGATTCTTCGGATGACGAAGACGATGATGATGAAGAAAGTATTTGGATAGAATATTCAGAAGATGAATTTGAAAATAGTAATGAAGAAAGTGACTCAGAAACAGAATATAAACCCAAAAAGAAGAAGAAACGTCCTAAATACGAATCTGAATCATCGGACGATGAAGATGATGAAGATGATGAAGAACATGAAGATGATGAAGATGATGAAGATGATGAAGAACATGAAGAAGATTCTATCATTGATCCTCGCGAACTGCGAAAAACAATTGCTACATTATTTCCATCGAATTATATTAATGAAAAAATTCGTTCTGATGAAAAAAATACAAAAAACAAAGGTAAATCGTCCAAATCAACTAAAGATAAAAAAATGAAACCAAACAAAAAGAATAGGAGAAAAAATCGACGTGAAAGAGACTCTTCTGATGAAAGTGAATATAGCGATGAAGAATCGTATTACGAAGACGATGATGACGATGACGATGAAGGAGACGCGAAAGATTTTAACATTTTATTTTCAGCACTTACTGGGGGCGGTGGTGGTCAAAATCCAGAGGAAATTAGTGATAAAAACGCAATCGAAGACGATCGTTACGAAGAATGCAATAGTGATGATGAAAAATTGTTTATGCGCGAGAATTATGAAACTGTTCCTGAACCAGAAGTCATGAAACAGAAGCGATTGAAAATCGAAAAGAAGAAGAAAAAGCAAAAGCAAAAGCAAAATAAGCGTAATACGAGTGAAAAATCAGATCATTCTGAAACTGCGGATGCTGAAACCGAATACAAGGATTTGATTGAATTGAAGAAACATTTGTCTGAAAAACTAGAAAAACAACCTAAAAACAAAATTCTGTTGAATGCCGTAGAGGAGTGCAAAAATTCGATTCGCAAATTAGTAAAGAAGAGTCGTTTGAAGAATGCTAAGAAATATTATAAAATGGTGAATGGCGAAGATGAAAAGAAAACCGGTGAAATTGAATATTTTAAGAAACAATTGTCCAATAAAGAACAGTTGCGTGTAATTAAAGAATTGAAGGAGATTAATGATCATATTAGTATAAAAAAACCCTATCGTTTGACACTATTGGATAGTAATATTCCACCAAAATTCAAGGCTACTGTTATGCAAAAAGTGAATATGTTACGATCAATGGAAGTCGGTGACCCCGAGTATTTCAAGTTGAAAACATGGGTAGATGGTTTTATGCGGATTCCATTTGGTATGCACAAAAGTTTGGATGTAAGTATTAAAGACGGTGTTGAAAAATGTAGCGACTTTATGGAAAGTGCAAAGAAAACATTGGACGAATGTGTATATGGACTAGATAGTGCGAAGATGCAGATTATGCAAATGATTGGTCAATGGATTACAAATCCAGATGCATTGGGAACGGCAATCGCGATTCAAGGACCTCCAGGTACCGGAAAAACTTCTTTGGTGAAGGAGGGCATTAGCAAAATTTTGGGACGAGAATTCTCTTTTATTGCATTGGGAGGAACGGGTGATGCTAGTTTTTTGGAAGGACATGGATATACATATGAAGGGAGTTTGTGGGGTCGTATTGTACAAATATTGATGGAAAGCAAATGCATGAATCCAGTAATTTATTTCGATGAACTGGACAAAGTAAGTGACACGCCTAGGGGTGAAGAAATTATTGGTATTTTGACACATTTGACGGATACATCGCAAAATAGTGAATATCATGATAAATATTTTTCCGAAATTCATTTTGATTTGAGCAAATGTTTGTTTATTTTCAGTTATAATGACGAGTCTAAAATAAACCCTATTTTGCGAGATCGTATGTATAGAATTATGACAAATGGATATGAAAAGAAAGAGAAATCGATTATTGCTCGTAATTTTCTTTTACCAAAAATACGTCAGCAAGTTGCATTTTCAGAAGATGAATTGACCATTCCCGATGAAACATTGGAGGAAATTATCGGAAATGATTCAATTACCAACGGAGAACAGGGTGTGCGTAATTTGAAACGTTGTCTGGAGATTATTCATACGAAATTAAACTTGTTTCGATTGATGAGACCCGAAAAAAATATTTTTTCCAAAGATTTAGACATAGAAGTTAAATTCCCAATGGTAGTAACCTACAATGACGTGAAAAAATTAATTGAATTTGAAGAACCAAACCAAAGTATATTGGCAATGTATGTTTAAAGTTATGATTATTTGATAATAATTCGATATAAATGATGAAACTATAAAAAAATGATTTTTTTATGGTTATGAATTACTATTTTGTCTCTAGACAAAAAAAATAGGGCGTCCCCTATAGATTGTTTTTTATGCGTTGCATAATGATGTCTTGCTACGGATAAACCATGAGCTATTAAACGAAGTAGTACAATCCAGAACAAACTCGCTTGCATCGTCAAATACACCAACATTATCCTATGACGAGGAATAGCAATGGTTCTTACTAAACTTGGGCAAAGATATTTACATGTCAAACTGGGCAACGGGAGAGATCAAAATTCCACAGAGTGTTGAGTTTATCGGCATACTATCGGTTAAGATCTTATGCTTTTAACATGTAAATAACAGAGTCACGTTGGGTCTTTAACTACACAGATATATTATTCGATATAATGTATCTGTGTCTAACTTTACAATAATAATTTTAATTACCACTATAGTAAGCCAAGTTAGAAGCTCACTATTTCTAACTTGAATGTAAAAAACACATTCAATTTTATGCCCATATATGGTAATGAATTACTATTTTGTCTATTAGACAAAAAAAAATAGGGCGTCCCCTATAGACTGTTTTCAGAGCTACTGATTTCGCACAATCCATAGACAAGCTATGGGATCACACTAAGGTATCACGTACCCTAATTTAATCACGAGTAGTACAATCCAAACAAATCGCGTGCATCATCTCCATTCAACATTATCCACTGACGAGGAATAACTAATTAACATAATAGTGTAATTAAAGTTAAACTTGGTCAAGACTATCTTCTTGTCAAACCGGGCAAAGGGAATGATCAGTTCCACAGAGGGTTTATCTGCATACGACCGGTTAAGGTAATATGCGTTTAACAAGCCAACAACAGAGTCACATTGAGTTTCAATTACACAGGTGCCGTAATAGGAGTCCCTGTGTCTAACTTTACATATTTATAGTTGATAGTTTGCACGCTGATACATAATAGTATCAACTAACAATTAGTTTGCTTGACCGACCAAGGGATTATACACCCAATTATATCGGCACTATCAACAACCACTATAGTAAGCCAAGTTAGAAGCTCACTATTTCTAACTTGAATGTAAAAAACACATTCAATTTTATGACCCGATTGGTTATAATTTGATGACTCTGAATATTTTATAATTTATCACTATATAGGATCATAAAATTGAATGTGGATTTTGAACAATTATATTATGTATCAAATCATAATCCCTGTTAGAATCAAATTATTCCAATGACCAGCAAGAACCGAGGAACAGAAAGGTGTGTCTTTTGCAACAGTGCATCTCATACAATTCAAAAATGCAATAGCAACATGAATGGACGTCGGGAATACCTCGATGAAGGTTGGAACTGTATGATGGACCCTACATGTCCTAAGTTTGAGATGTTACGTGCAAATGAGTTGCGATATGTTGCGTATCATTTTGCGCAATACGAGAAAGCGGTTCATTGTTCAAATCAATACTCGACCCAACATTACAACCGCAAATTTAGATTGCGTCCTATCCCATTATCACTTTCAAAAAAACAGATGATTGATGCCCTCATTCAACGATGGAACGGATTTCAGTCAGTGCGCGATTTGTCGAAAAATCCACCAAACGTAGATGGCGACGACTGTCCAATTTGTTACGAAGCAGTTGCATCGTATAATTGGTCTAACGTAACTGCATCATGGATTGAAGACTGCGTTACAACTGTGTGTAAACATCGATTTTGCACAAAATGTTGGGATGAGCATATAGAGAGGAACTCCAGATATTCTATGTCGCGGTGGGCATATACCGATGATGATAGGACGCATGTATGCTGTCCAATGTGCAGACACGAAATCGAAGTTATATAAACAAACTTCTCAAAAAAACACAAACATCTCAAAAAAACACAAACATATGAAAAATTCAAGAAAATCATGAATTCTTGAATATTTTTTCATCAATGTATTTCCATAAAACGCTGAACATAATTCCCTGAATTCCATTTGACAGTAATTTTGTTTTTAATCCGCGTCCAAATAAACTACCAATACCATTTTCATTTACAATGTTTTTGATTGTATTTGTATAACTAATTATTTCCGTTGAAGATTGCTTATAAACTTTTACAACGCGTATTGAGTTCGTTAATGTATCACTAACACATGTTGATGTAAATCCAATAAACGCATTTCTTCCAAAATTACTCAGGGTAGAATCGCCTTTTGGTATCATTTCTTGCAGAGTATTAAATGTAGCAAACCATGGATAATGACCTACAAATGTGGCGCCGGCCGAAGCAATGCTTCCATGAAACAATACACTTGGACCATTTTTATGAAGTTTCATTTTTAAATTAGAAATACCATTTGACCCTTGTACCTGCATTGTGGTTTTTAATGTATCGATTGGCATGAGAAATATACGAAAAGATGCCGCACCAACAGAAGCCAAAATACTTTTACTCCATGCGGGTAAAGAGTTTGTATATTCATATGAATTTAATGTAGAAACTACCCCTGTATTTGCAAAGGTATCACCAAAACGTGACAAAGGACCCTGTAACAATGCAGGTCCAACGCCTTTGTAAAAACGAGGAATTCCTCCTTGCTTATATAATGTTTGAAAAGCAGTTCTCATATTTACACCGTAACGATATTGATAATTGACAGTTGTACGCAACCACATAAGGGTTGCAATATTAATACTCATTGCGCTTGCACCTGAAATACCGCTTTCTAAACTACGTTGAAATGTGGTTTTCGTATTTTCCATAACGGATATATACTTTACCGCATGAATAAAAATAAAATGAAAACATATTAAACATTTATTACGATATATATTTAATATGGATGAAGACGAAAGTACTCAATGCATGGTTCGTGCAAAAGAAATATTGAATAATGATTTCAAATATAAAGTAAATGATGATTATTCAAACATAGTTCAATTAATAGAGGAATATGTGATGAAACATTGCAATCATAAAATGGTTCGTGATTTGATAGATATTGATCCAGATAGGTCAAAATCTATTGTGTATTGCGAAAACTGTCTTCATACATTTTCAACTTAATTGCAGGGGGTTTGGTTACCACCGCGTGTTTTCAATAATTGTAATTGACTTTGATCTAAACATAAATAACCTTTTGAGTTGCTCATACCATTCGATTTATCCGCACATTGTTGATCTAAACTACCAGTGGCATCAGAATAGACATCTATTTTTGGTTGAAGAGATTGGGGACCAAAAAGTCCCTTCATGTTTTTAATAGGTTGTGCTGTAGGATCAGCAGCACTACTGTTTATTAAATGTCTATTTTTGATATCAATCGCGCCACCATCAGGATAAGTACCATAGTGTAAAGGTGTAAAACCCTCTTTATTTAACATACTATAGTTGGGATCTGCAGTATATGCAATATACGATCTACACGACAAGCAGGTCGAAAGAACAACAACAATGGCTAAAGCAATCATTATAACCAAGAATCCAGTAGATATTTTTCCAAAAGATTTCATTTAATATATATGTTTATGAGAAATTCTATATTTCAATTAAGATTTTGGATCATTGTATTTTTCCACATATGGCAATGTTGTTTGATCGATATGCGTTAAATATTTATATAATTTTTGTAAAGGTGCCGTATATTTTGCAAATGCAGGATCAACAATGGATTCTTGGACATGATTCTTTAATTGACCTAAATCTATGGAGAGTTGTTGTAAATTGTTCAATAAATATTGAGGACTATCTTGGACATTTCCAAAAAGTTGCTGTAAATTCCCTAAATATTTGGACGTAATCAACTTCGCAACTGTGCTCATATTATTAATTTCATCGATAGTTGATTTACTAAACTCTTCATTACTTTGAATATTATCATCAATACTATCTTCAGCATCTTGGAGAATATCTTTATTCTTCACCGTATTTGCACGAACACCTTTAGTTTCCTTTGTTTTTGTATCAAACGTAGAAACGATTTCATAGAAATTTTTCTTAAATGTCAAGAATTTTTCATTAAATAATAATATGTTGCTGTATTCGTTTCTGCATGCTCTTCCATAGTAGAACATCGGGTCACACACTTCAGCACGATTCAAATATTCATATTTAAATACTAAATACAACATAATGTAAATTATGCTAAACATAATGATGATTATGGTTGATGCAAAATAATATGGTTTATTATAGGTAAAATAATTGATGGGAATATATTTTATAACAGGCATTATAATATATATTGTGTTTTTTACGTTTACTATCTACTGAATAAAACGAAAAAAAATTATGATTTAACAGTAGTAATTGCTCCGTCTTTGATATAATTACCTAAGACAAAGGAACCTGCTAATTTGGATATGGTATCTCTTAATCCAGCAATATTCTTTTGTATAGAAACTCCTAAACTATTGGTTTCTATGTATTTATCTGGTACTTCCGTTTGTACTTTATTTGATAATCGAGAAGCACTACTGTTAAGACGTGCATCAACCGTCTCTAAATTATTACTTGTGGATTGAATATTATTCATAACAGACGATATTAATTCTCCCTCCGAATTTTTCATGTATTGTTCAAACTGTTGTTGAGGATCTTTTCCAAATAAATATGCGTTCGTAATTACACCAATACGATTTTGATAATCAGTATAATTAGCATAAATATAGGCAAATAAAATACCGATAAACATGAGTCCAAATAACAAAATCACCATGATTGCTTGACCCCATTTTGTGAATTGTGAAGTCTGTGGTGGAATAAAATACTTTTTAAAGACATCTTCTAGGTTTTCTTTTGTTTCTAAATCGTCATTTGCATTATTTAAAGTATTGATTGCTTTACTGGACATTATATAATATTTTTATATATATTATAAAGTGTTCAAAATACATAAAAAGAAAAATATTATTAGTTTTATAATATGTCTCATTTAAATGATGACGAAAAGATCAACTTGAAAAAGTTAATGAATGAGATGGAGTATGAAGATAACACTGAAACCATTCGTCGACTAAAACATAGTACTAAAATACGTAGTAATATGCGAAAAATGGAAGAATTGAAAAACGAACATGCTGAACTTCGTATAACTTCACCGGAACAATTTTTTATCATTGTGCAAACAGAATGTCAATTTTTATACAACAATTACACGGATATTTTCAGAAGAATGATGAACGATGAAGTGAATATTACAATTATGTCAAAATTATTAATCGTTATGAAATTGATAGAAGATGGTCAAATTGACCAACAAGACGGTTCTGTTCGTGTAGGTCGATTATTAAAAGAAATGTATTTGGATTCGGCAGTAAAACGTGCAGATGCTTTAGATCAAGAACATTCTGAAAGAAAGGAAGCAATCAATGAAGGAAATTCTACATCTTGGTCAAAGTTTAAACAGAGTGGGATGGCTCTTCACAATTAGATTCTTCTTGTTCGTCCAATAACATAACTCCCATCGCTGCATAATTATGTAAATCCATCAATGTATCACGTATGGACTCATCATTCACCATATTTACACCATTCTTTGTTATAGACAAAGCACGTTGTATTTTATCTTCAATTCGCATTACCCTGGTTTCGTGCGGTGGGTACGCAAACCCTATATGCACCCACATATATTTAAAAGGCAAATCCGCCATATATAGGCGGTGTTTTACAAATGTATTTTAGCATATTAGGTAACAGATGGATTAAAGAACGCCCTGATATTCTTAAATTATATCATAATAAACACTGGAAACGTCCAAGAATGAGTGAAAAACCTAAAAATTGTGAAAAAGTAGAAGGAGCATGTTACTGGTAATAAAAATCTCTTACACATTTGAACATTTAAAACGCCGACGTTTAAAATATATATATATATAAATGGCAACCTTAGATAGTAAAGAAATAGAACATAATTTTGAATGGAGAATTATTAATACATCTGAATTAAACAAATTTAGTGATAAAATATTTGAAATGTATGCTAGTTCGTATAAAGAGATTGGTCTAATTGATTTTGGTGGTTGGGACGGGTTCGCAAAGTATTTAAACTGCTCTTGTTACTTATTAACAGATGATGACGGTGATATACATGGCGTAATCTTATATTGGTTAGCAGAGTATGGAAACAAAATATCACTTGTAATAAGCGAAACACCAGAAATAGGTAAAAAATATGTGATACCTAAATTAGTTGAATTAATTCAAACACCCGGTTTTTTTGCAGAACTAAGCGATGCGTTAGAATATTTAGTTAATTTCAAAAATAATATACCAAATATTACAGATAGAGAAGTAATAAAACTTTTAATTCCCATTCTCAAAGATGAAGATATTTTTTCAAAAGATGATGAAAGGAGAATAACATATCTATTAAATAAAAAAAAAAATATACCTTCAAATGAAGGTTCCTATTTAAGAGTAATTAAAGATATTGGACAACATAGAAAAGCATTATATGGAATTCCTTGTTTAAATAAAACATTTATTGGAGATGGATGTAATAGAAAATGTAATATCACAAATCAGGAAGGTGGTAAAAAATCTAATAGAAAATCTACCAGAAAATACAAAAAAAAATCTAATAGAAAATCTACCAGAAAATATAAAAAAAAATCTACCAGAAAATCCACCAGAAAATAATTTATATTTTTATTTTATATTATTATAATATCTATCTTTGGGCGGCGTTTTACACCTTTTCTCATTTCAAAATGGGCGGTTCAAATGTGTAAAATATTTTATCATTGTTTTATATAATGAATACAGCACCGATCAGACCATATTTTGCAAAAGCATCTCCGTAGTCTTTGTTTTTCGTTTTGAACATTTCCAATGCCCCTTTTTGCACATTTTCGAGTTGTTCAACACGATCCATAATTTGTTAAGAATATATTCATTTCTATATAACTTTCATTTTATTGTTTTGAATATAATTTCGAATGATTGGAATGAGAACTTTATCTTCTTCAAATAAATGTAAATGAATTAGTTCATTGACTTGATAAAATCCGATTTCTTCATGTACATTCATTTTTACATTTTCCAGATTGTTGATTTTACCAATATAGAAAAAGCATTCCACATCATTGTTTTTATGACTATGTAGTAATTTATGGATTGAAATAGATAAATCCATTTCTTCTTTCCATTCGCGATGCAAACATTCTTCTAACGTTTCGTCTGTTTCACATTGACCTCCTGGAAATTCCCAATAATCGGGATTTGCCCCTTCTTTATTACGCAGTCCCATGAATATTTTTCCAGTGTCATCAAACATTATTCCACAACTAACTTTCATTATATAAAATAACTTAAATATATGTTTAAATGATTTTTATCAAATAATATGCCGCAATTGAAAAACCCATTACATGATAAATATTTATTAAGATTTATTTCGAGTTTTTTAAAATCTTGCAACAAATGTGGCGAATATGATTATATGAATTATGTAAATGTCTGTTGTATGTGTAAAGATTTCTATTGCGAAACATCTAGTAAAGAAATGCAATATCATGGTTATTACGATGAATCAATGCATAAATATTGCAATCCATGCGGGAAAAAATATTTTTCATATTGCTATTCTTAATATGAATTGCAATTATAATTATGGTATTATAATAAATCCAAATGTAATATAATGGATTCTTCTATTCAACTATACAAAGGAAGAGGATTGAAAAAAACGAAAAATAATGAAGGAACCAAAATATTTGTGTTTGATTTAGATGAAACGATTGGATCCTTTTCTGAATTGTATATATTATTTAAATGCATTGAATATATCAAAACCGATTTAAAATTAACTATTTTTGAAAATGATAAAGAATTATTATTTGCGTTGTTAGATTTGTTTCCTGAATTTTTTCGGTATGGAATTTCTGTTATTTTTCAATATTTGCACGAAAAAAAGAAAATAACAAACGAATTTTTTGTCTATATTTACACAAACAATAGTTGTATTCCTCTTTCTTGGACAACCATCATTGTAAAATATATTGAAGAAAGGTTCGATGTCGATAATTTGTTTGATAATATTATTCGTGCATTTAAAATCGGAAACCAAATCGTGGAATATAATCGAACAACCGCAAGTAAAACATACAAGGATTTAATTCGATGTGTGCATATTCCTGTAAATACGGAATTGTGTTTTATAGATAATATTGAATATGCAAAAATGAAACATCGACATGTTTATTATATTCAACCCAAACCTTATTACCATTATGTCAATCGTAGCGAAATGATTAATCGTTTTATAAAATCGCAACCTGGAATTTTAATGCAAACTTTATTACAAGATAAATTAGAAAATATGGTTTTGAATTATTACCAAAAAAATGACTATATATTGCATGAATATGTGAAAACAAAAGAAGAATTTGATATTGATATCATTATCACAAAGAAAATAATGTATCATATTAAAAAC
>Ga0114995_10002383_pt1 | contig 13002 bp, 10 predicted proteins | sample ArcticOcean_MG_C_11_FD_87038 | JGI IMG/M metagenome (GOLD analysis project Ga0114995, IMG submission 87038) | Marine microbial communities from western Arctic Ocean - ArcticOcean_MG_CB2_154 | ecosystem: Environmental > Aquatic > Marine > Oceanic | place: Arctic Ocean: Canada Basin | collected... | reverse complement strand
TCTTAAGTGTGGTGTTAAAATGGCTAAAAAACATTACGAAACTGAAGCTTCTGGAAATGTTAACTTAAAAACAGTTAAGAAAATTGCCTCAACAGGTGTTAATAGAATCTCTATTGGCAGCATCACACATAGTGCACCAGCTGTTGATTTTAAGTTGGAAATTTAGTTTTTTTAGATAGCTCAGCCTGCGCTGCAGCCAATCTTGCAATTGGCACTCTATAAGGTGAACAAGAAACATAATCTAATCCTGCTTTAGCACAAAAATGAATACTTTTGGGATCACCACCATGTTCACCACAAATTCCAAGTTTAATTTTTTTATTTTGTTTTCTTCCTCTTTCAACTGCAATTTCTATTAAATCACCTACACCATCGTCAATTGAGATAAATGGGTCTATAGAAAAAATTTTATTTTCAATATAGTCGTTTAAAAATTTACCACTATCATCCCTACTGAGACCAAATGTTGTTTGGGTCAAATCGTTAGTTCCAAAACTGAAAAATTCTGCATGTTTTGCTATATCATTTGCTTTAATAGCTGCTCTTGGTAATTCAATCATGGTTCCAACTAAATAATTAATTTTAACTTTTTTATCTTTTTGAACTTCTTTTGCAATTCTTACAACTAGGTCTTTCATAATTCTTATTTCAGCTTCGGTCGATACTAGTGGAATCATAATTTCTGGAAATGCTGATTTAATTTTTTTAATTTTAAGTTCTGATAAAGCTTCAAAGATTGCTCTACATTGCATTTCATAAATTTCTGGAAATGAAATCCCTAATCTACAGCCTCTATGCCCTAACATTGGGTTTTGTTCGTGTAGTTCGTTTATTCTAGATTCAATTTCTTTTAAAGGAAGACCTACAACTTTTACAATATCATTAATTTCTTTTTCAGTTTTAGGAAGAAATTCATGTAATGGTGGATCTAACAATCTTACAGTAACTGGAAGACCATTCATGATTTTAAATATTTCAATAAAATCTTTTTTTTGATGTGGTAGAAGTTTTTCTAAAGCTTTACTTCTATCTTCTGTTGTTTTAGATAAAATCATCTCTCTAACAGATAAAATTCTTTCTTCATCAAAAAACATATGTTCAGTTCTACAAAGACCAATACCCTCTGCTCCAAAATCTCTTGCAGTTTTTGTATCTAGTGGAGTTTCAGAGTTAGTTCTTACTTTTAACTTTCTAAAACTATCAGCCCAACTCATTAGTTTTGAAAAATCATCAGAAATTTCTGGTTTAACTGTTGGCACTTCTCCTAAAATAATTCTACCTGTTGAACCATCTATTGTAATAATATCTCCTTCTTTAACTTCAGTAGATGACGTTTTAAATGTTTTAGCTTCATAATTAATATCAATTTCACTTGAGCCAGATACACAAGGTCTTCCCATACCTCTAGCAACAACTGCTGCATGGCTTGTCATTCCACCTCTTGCAGTTAAAATTCCTTTTGCAGCATGCATTCCATGAATATCTTCTGGGGAAGTTTCGACTCTAACCAATATTGTATCTTGCATCACATCGTTTAATCTTTCAGCTTCTTCTGATGAAAAAACAACCTTACCACTTGCAGCTCCTGGAGAAGCTGGTAATCCATTTGCTATAACATTTACCGTACTTTTCTCATCTAATGTTGGATGTAATAAAGTATCTAAAGAAGTTGGATCTATTCTCATTACTGCTTCTTTTTTTGAAATTAATTTTTCTCTAACCATATCTACTGCAATCCTAACTGCAGATTTTGATGTTCTTTTGCCGGACCTTGTCTGTAGCATCCATAATTTATTATTTTCAACTGTAAATTCTACATCTTGCATATCTTTATAATGTTTTTCTAAAACTTTTAAAATTTTATCTAGTTGCTTAAATACCTTGGGCATAGACTCCTCCATTGAAGCTGCTTTTGCCTTTGCATCTGTTCTAGCTTTCTTTGTTATATATTGAGGAGTTCTTGTTCCAGCCACAACGTCTTCCCCTTGAGCGTTAATTAAATATTCTCCATAAACTTCGTTTACACCATCAGATGGATTTCTTGTAAATACAACTCCTGTTGCACAATTATCTCCCATATTACCAAATACCATGGACTGAACATTAACAGCGGTTCCCCACTCAGCAGGGATTTGATTTAATTTTCTATAAACTTTGGCTCTATTGCTTTCCCAAGATAAAAATACTGCACTAATTGCACCTAGTAATTGATCATGTACATTTTGAGGAAACTCTTTTTTAGTTAGATCTTTGACAATTTTTTTAAAATCATTTATTAAGCCATCCCAATCGTCTGCGTCTAAATCAGTGTCTAGAAGAACACCTTTAGTTAATTTATAATTTTCTATTAATTCTTCAAAATGATACCCTTCGACACCCATTACAACATTACCATACATTTGAATAAACCTTCTATAACTATCCTTTGCAAATCTCATATTAGAAGTTTTGTTTGCAAGTGCTATTACAGTTTTATCATTTAAACCTAAATTTAAAATTGTATCCATCATTCCAGGCATAGAAACTCTTGCACCAGATCTAACAGATAATAACAATGGATTTTTTAAATCACCAAATTTTTTTTCAACCTCTTTTTCAATAACTTTTAATTCTTTTTTTATAGCACTTACTATTTGTGAATTAAGTTTTTTCTTATCTTTATAAAATAAATCACATACTTTGGTCGAGATAGTGAACCCTGGAGGAACAGGTAATCCTATTCTACCCATTTCTGAAAGGTTGGCTCCTTTGCCACCTAAAAAATTTTTAGGACTTTTTATTTTTTTTGACTCTTTAGATTTAAAATTTAAAATTAATTTATTCACTATTTGATCTCAATATTTGCAAAGTTAATGTAATTATCAAAGGTTCTACATAACATTTGTAAAAGTTCCAATCTGTTTTTTTTGATATTTTTGTCTTCGTCGTTAACTTTGACGTTATCAAAAAAATCAAAAATTACTTTCTTAGCACCTGCTAGATTGGTAAGGGTTTCCATGTAATCTTCATCTTTATTTATATTTGTGAAATATTTTCTTAATTCATTAATCTTTTTTAATAAATTTTTCTCATAGTCATTTTTAAAAATACCAGGGTCAGTTGTATTTGATAGTTCATAGTCACTATCTTTTAGTTCACTGTCTAATATGCTGGCTGCTCTTTTATAACTTGCAATTATATCCCCTCCTATAGAATCGTTTATCAAATTATTTAGTGTTGATGCTTTGTTATAGATTTTGTTCATATGATTTATTCCATGGGAATTAACACAAGCTTCAGCAATATCATTTCTAATTTTTTTTTCTTTCATATAGTATTTTAATCTTTCCATTAAAAAATCACCTAATTGTTGTTGTAATTTTTGATTTAAAAGTTCAAAACCTTGGTCTTTGTGCAAAGAAGTGGAGTAACTAATAAGATCTTTAATCTTAAATTCTTTATTATTATCGATTAATAATTTTATAATCCCCAAAGCTGATCTCCTGAGTGCATAAGGATCTTTTGAACTAGTAGGTTTTTGATTAATCCCAAAGAATCCTACCAAAGTATCAATCTTATCAGTTAATGCTAAAGCAATACTAAATGGTTTTTTTGGAGTTTTGCTGTCTAAACCTATTGGAAGATAATGCTCACTTACAGCTAACGCTATTTCTTTGTCAAAGCCTTGGACTTCAGCAAAATACCCACCCATGACTCCTTGAAGCTCAGGAAACTCTCCAACTAAATCTGAAATTAAGTCCACTTTACAAATTGATGTTGATAACTCTACCTGATCCTTGCTGATTAATAATTCATCTGAAATCATTCCACCCAACTTTCTCATTCTTTGAATTTTATCAAAATAAGATCCAAGTCCTTTAAAATAATTCACTGTTTTTAATCCAGATACTTGTTTGACTAAATTTTGTGATTTATCTTTTTCCCAAAAAAATTGTGCATCACTTAATCTTGCCTCCACAACTCTTTCATTTCCTAGTTTTATATAACCTTCTACATCTTTATTGTTTGCAACAACTAAAAATTCATTTGTAATCTTACCCTTTTTATCAAATGTTGGAAAATATTTTTGATGATACTGCATGGTGATTATTAAGATTTCTTTTGGAATATTTAGAAATTTTTTATCAAACTCACATATCAAAATATTGGGTTGTTCCACTATATCTGTTACTTCATCTAGAAGTTTATTATTTGGTTCAATTGTAAAATTTTTTTTATTAGATATTTTTAAAAATTCTTTAATAATAAATTCTTTTCTTAAATGTTGATTTATGATTATGCCTGATTGATCAAAAAACTCTTTATAACTTTTAAAATCTTTAAATATTTTTCTCTTATCTTCAAATTCTTTATCTATAAATGTCGCATTTGAAGATTTTAAATGATGAAATTTAAACTCTAAACTTTTGTTGTCAAATACAGCTAGTATAGATTTTAAAGGCCTTGCCCAGCTAAGATTATATTCTCCCCATCTCATTGATTTTTTCCACTCTAACCTATCAAGAATTAAAGGTGTATGTTCGTTAAGTAAATTGATTGTATTAATTTTTTTTGATGATCTTTTAAAGAAATAAAACTCTTTTTTTTCTATTGTTCTTTTAAATAAGTCATTTTTATCTATTTGGTTAGATCTTAAGAAACCTTCTATGGCTTTTTCTGGAGCGTTAACATTGGGACCTTTTATTTCCTCTGCTTTTTGAGTTATTTCTCTAGATAAACCCTCAAATAAAATTATAAGACGATTTGGTGTAGAAAAAGAAGAGCTTTTTTTAAATAAAATTTTTTTTTCTTCGAATAATTTCTGGAAGCTTTCTAGTAAAGCTTTACGTGAATTTCTTTGTAAGCTAGCCGGTATCTCTTCACTAAATAGTTCTAAAAAAAATTCTGACATTAATCTGTTTGACTACTTACCCAAATTTCAGCAATTATTTTTGTAATATCTCTAATACGACCTATATATTCTGCCCTTTGAGCAACACTTATAACCCCTCTTGCATCCAAGATATTAAATACATGGCTTGCCTTTAAGCATTGATCATAGGCTGGTAGTGCAATTTTTTTTTCCACTAATGATTTCGCTTCGAGCTCATACATATCAAACATTTTAAATAAATTATCAGTATTAGCGTGCTCAAAGTTATATGCTGAAAATTCTTTTTCTGCTTGAAGGAATACATCTCCATACTTTACCCCTTCGTCATTCCACAATAGATCATAAACATTTTTCTTTTGCTGAGTGAACATACAAATTCTTTCAAGACCGTATGTTATTTCAACTGAAACAGGTTTACATTCAATTCCTGCCATCTGTTGAAAATATGTAAATTGTGTAATTTCCATTCCATCACACCAAACTTCCCAACCTAGTCCTGCGGCTCCTAATGTTGGACTTTCCCAATCATCTTCTACAAATCTTATGTCATGTTCTTTATGATTAATACCAATGACAGTTAAACTATTTAAATAAAGTTTTTTAATGTGGTCGGGTGATGGTTTAATTAAAACTTGAAATTGGTAGTAGTGCTGTAATCTATTTGGGTTTTTACCATATCTTCCATCTGTTGGTCTTCTAGAGGGTTGTACATAAGCTGCTTTCCAAGGTTTAACACCTAACGCTCTTAGGGTTGTTGCAGGGTGAAAGGTCCCAGCTCCTACTTCTATATCATATGGCTGAAGAACGATACATCCTTGCTTGCTCCAATATTTTTGAAGATTCAAAATGGTGTCTTGGAAAGATTGAAACTTAGGTTTTATAATTTTTTCTTTAGAAGCCATATCTTTGCCAGATAGATCTTTCCTCTAAAATATTTGCTAATTGATCTATTTGATTAATAGAAGAAGAAAACTTTTTACTAAACCAACTCTTAGATTTTTCAAATTTTTTAATTACAACGTCCTCACCAAATTTTTCTTTTAAAACTTCATTAGCGTTACCTAAGCCATCAATCAGCCCAAGTTCTTTTGCTTTACTGCCAGCCCAAAACTCACCTGAGAATAGTTCGATGCCATCTTTTTTAAGTTTAGATCCCCTGCTTCCCTCTACGACTTGAATAAAATCTTTATGTAAATCTAATTGAATATTTTTAAGTCTATCTATGTCTTCTGATTTTTCTTCTTGGAATGGATCTAATGAACTTTTATTTTTTCCAGCTGTATGTACTCTTCTTTCAACACCAATTTTCTTAATCAATTCTGTAAAACCGAATGATGAATAAATTACTCCTATTGATCCAATAATTGAACTTGAATTTGCATATATTTCATCTCCCGCACAAGCTATCAAATATCCGCCAGATGCTGCAACATCTTCTGCAAACACTATAACTTTTATTTTATTTTTTTTAGCTTGAGCCCTTATAAATTTATAAATTAAATGAGATTGCACGGGTGATCCACCTGGGGAATTTATAGTAATGGCTACTACTTTAGCTTTTTTTAGAGAAAAAGCTTTCTCGATAACCTCCTCTTGTCCCGCAAAATCTATACCCTGTTTAAATTTTCCAGCATTACCGATCACACCATTTAGCTTGATATGAGCTACTATATTTTTTTTTTTGAAAAAAGAGAACATTATTAATCCTTATAGAATTTTTGATTTAATATAAAGCCTACTTATAGTTGAAGATTAAGGTGCGTCAATTGATAAGTAATATATATAACTTAATTATAATAACTTATTTTTTATGGGAACAGTTGTTCAACTTAAAAATCAAATAAATAATTCTTATTTTCAACTAAGAGATTCAGTTGATGAAAAATTATTTTTAGTTGAGGAAAAAATTAAGTCAAAACTTTTAAGTGAAGTTGATTTGGTTCAAAAAATGACTGACTATCATATAAAAACAGGTGGTAAAAGATTAAGAGCTCTATTAACTCTTGGATCTGCTAAATTGTGCGGATATGCAAAGGGTGGACGAGATATTAATTTAGCTGCATGTGTGGAAATAATACACAGTGCAACCTTAATGCATGATGATGTTATTGACCTAGGAATTGTAAGAAGAGGAACAAAAACATTAAATTCAATTTGGGGCAATCACTCATCTGTATTAGTTGGAGACTATCTTTTAAGTAGATGTTTTGAAATGATGGTAGAAGATGGTAATCTAGAAGTTCTAAAACTTTTATCTTCAACTTCTTCAAAAATTGCTCAAGGAGAAGTCTTACAACTTCAGCATAAGGGTGAGGTTGATATGCTTGAAGAAACTTATTTTAAAATTATAACAGCAAAAACAGCTGAACTTTTTTCTGCTGCAACTAAAGTTGGTGCAATCTTATCCAATAAAGAAACCAAAGAAAAAGAGGCGCTTGAGTTCTATGGAAAAAATCTAGGTCTAACATTTCAAATTGCTGATGACACCTTGGATTATAATTCTGAACTAAAATTTTTTGGTAAAAAAATTGGTAAAGATTTCTTTGAAGGAAAAATTACCTTACCAGTAATTTTATTATTTCAAAATACAACTTCTATTGAAAAGAATAAATTAAAAAGTATTTTTAAATTAAAGACTAGATCAGATGAGGATTTAAATTTTACTTTAACCCTTATTAAAAAATATAATGTAATTAAGGAATGTTACAAAAAAGCAGAACATTTTATTAATCTTGCGTCAAATTCTTTAACTGTATTTAAGGATAGTGATGAGAAAAAAATTTTAGAGGGTCTTACTTCATTTAGTCTAGAAAGAAGCTTCTAAGGACTTAGTAAAGATTTATTCCAATTACCCAAGCCATCTTTAGTATATTTAAGCCTCTCATGAATTCTACTATCTCCATCTAACCAAAATTCTATACTTGCGGGTATTAAGTTCCAACCTGACCAATGATCTGGTCTTGGAACTTTTTTTTTATTGTTATATTTTTTTTTATATTCTTCTATTGAGCTTAAAAGTTCATCTCTATTTTTTAAAATAGAACTTTGTTTTGAAGCCCATGCCCCAATTCGACTTTCATAACCTCTGGTATTATAATATTCATCAGCAACTTCATTAGAAATTTTTTGTACCACTCCATTTACCCGTACTTGTCTTAAGAGGCTTTTCCAGTGAAAACACATTGCTGCTTTCGGGTTGTCCTTAAGCTCATTTCCTTTTTGACTATTTAAATTAGTATAAAAAACAAATCCCTCTTTGTTAAAATTTTTTAATAAAACCATTCTAATTGATGGAGAATTGTTTTTGTCAGAAGTTCCTAAAGCCACTGCATTTGGATCATTTGGCTCTGTCTTTTCTGCTTCATTCATCCAATTTTTAAATAAGTCTATTGGGTCATTTTTATCTAAAAAACAGCTATTGAGACCTAATGGGTTTTTTTGATTCATAATTTTAACAAAATAATCTATATAATATAGATAATGTCATTTAATACTTTTGGAAAGCAATTTCGCTTCACAACATGGGGGGAATCTCATGGCACAGCAATAGGATGTGTTGTTGATGGTTGTCCACCCAACATAAATTTAAGAGAACAAGATATTCAGGTTGAATTAGATAAAAGAAAACCTGGTCAGTCAAAATTTACAACACAGAGAAAAGAAGATGATAGAGTTCAAATTTTATCAGGAGTATTTGAGGGCAAAACAACAGGAACACCCATTTCTTTGATTATTTATAATCAAGACATGAGATCAAAAGATTATGGGGATATCAAAGATAAATTTAGGCCAGGACATGCTGATTTTACGTATTTTAAGAAATATGGAATAAGAGATTACCGTGGTGGTGGTAGATCTTCTGCAAGAGAAACAGCTTCAAGAGTTGCAGCAGGTGCAATTGCTAAAAAAGTTTTAGAAAATAAATTAGGCAAAAATTTTAAAGTGCTAGGTGCTGTTACTCAATTAGGAATATTAGGGTGTGACACCTCTAAATGGAATGATAAAATAATTAATAAAAATCCTTTTTTCTGCCCAGATAAAAATATGGTAAAACTTTGGGAAAAATATTTATTAGATATAAGAAAATCAGGATCTTCTTGTGGTGCTGTGATTGAAGTAAGAGCAAGAGGAATTCCTGTTGGTTTGGGTGCTCCAATTTATTCAAAATTAGATACCGATATTGCTTCTGCAATGATGAGTATCAATGCTGTTAAAGGTGTTAATATTGGTTCAGGAATGAGTTCAGCACAATTAAGTGGTGAACAAAACTCAGATGAAATTTCGCAAAAAGGTAAAAAATTAAAATTTAATTCTAATAATGCTGGTGGAATTCTTGGTGGAATTTCAACTGGGCAAGAAATTATTGTTTCATTTGCTGTAAAACCAACATCATCTATTTTAACAACTAGAAAAACTATAAACAAGTTTGGAAAAAATACGACTATCTCTGTTAAAGGTAGACATGACCCTTGTGTTGGTATTCGTGCAGTTCCTGTGGGAGAGGCAATGATGAATTGTGTTTTATTAGATCACTATCTAATGAACAAAGCTCAATGTAGCTAATATTTTTAGTTTAATTTTTAACTACTTTAATTGAATCTTTTGTAAATAAAATATCTAGTATTTTTTTTGAAATTTGTGAAGCATTAAGACCAGCAACATCGTACATTTTTTTTGGATTGTCCTGCTCTATAAAAGAGTCTGGTAACGTCATAGATCTAAATTTTAAACCTTTATCAAATATACCTTTTTCTGATAATAAATTTTCAACATGAGAGCCAAAACCACCAATAGATCCTTCTTCTACAGTAATCAGTACCTCATGTTCTCTTGCACACTTTAAAATAAGTTCTTGATCTAAAGGTTTTGCAAACCGAGCATCAATAATCGTTAATTGAATTCCTTTATTCTTTAATTCTACAGCTGCTATTTTACATTCTTCTAATCTTGTTCCTATACTCAAAATACAAACTTGTTTTCCTTCTTGAATCACCCTTCCTTTTCCTATTTCTAATTTTTCTTCGATAGAAGGCAATTCCAATCCAATTCCATTTCCTCTTGGATATCTAATAGCGCTGGGTTTATTATTAATATCTATTGAAGTATTAATCATTTTGACCAACTCTTCTTCATCACTTGGAGCCATGACTATAAAATTAGGAAGAGTTGATAGATAGGTAATATCAAAGGATCCAGCATGAGTTGATCCATCAGCCCCTACCAAACCTGCTCTATCAATTATAAATCTTACAGGTAAACTTTGAATGGCTACATCATGAACAACTTGGTCATAGGCCCTTTGTAAAAAAGTTGAATAAATTGCAACATATGGCTTGTACCCTTCTGTAGCTAATCCTGCAGCAAAGGTAACACCATGCTGTTCTGCGATCCCAACATCAAACATTCTTTTTGGAAAGTTTTTAGCAAAAATATCCATGCCTGTTCCACCTGGCATTGCAGCTGTAACACCTACTACCTTGCTATCTCTTTCTGCATGCTTGACTAAAGTGTTAGCAAAAACTTTGGTATAGGCTGGTAGATTAGTTCCTTTTACTGCCTGTTCTCCAGTTGTAACATTGAATTTTGATACTCCATGGTAATGGTCAGTTGCTTTTTCAGCATATGAATAACCTTTCCCTTTTTGAGTCTTAACATGAATCATAATTGGGCCTTGATGTTTTGAATCTCGTGCATTTTTTAAAATTGGTAGAAGTGTTGTTAAGTCATGCCCATCAATTGGACCAACATAATAAAATCCCAAAGAATTAAAAAGCGTACCACCAGTTACAGCTGAACGTAAAAAATCTTCAGCTTTTCCAGCTTTTGCACTGAATCTTTTTGAAAAAGCTGATGTAATTAATTTAAAAGTTTCTCTTAAACTGAAATAAATTTTTCCGGTTAAAAGTTTTGCCAAATAGGTTCTCATAGCTCCAACAGGCTTTGCAATTGACATGTCATTATCATTTAAAACAACAATCATTTTGGTTTTTGAGCCACCAGCATTATTCATGGCTTCGTATGCCATACCCGCACTAATTGCTCCATCTCCAATAACAGCAATTACGTTATTTGATTTATTAGAAAGTTTATTCGCCTCAGCAATTCCTAATGCTGATGATATAGATGTAGAGCTATGTGCAGCACCAAAAGGATCATATTCACTTTCAGATCTTTTGGTAAATCCTGATAGTCCATTACCCTGTCTCAAAGTTTTAATCTTAGACTTTCTTCCTGTCAGAATTTTGTGAGGATAGGTTTGATGGCCAACATCCCATATTAATTTATCATTAGGAGTGTCAAATATGTAATGGAGAGCGACAGTTAACTCTACAACGCCCAGCCCAGCACCTAAATGACCACCCGTTTCAGAAACAGCATCAATCATCTCCCTTCTAACTTCATCAGATAATTCTTGAAGGTTATTTTCAGATAACTTCCTCAAGTCTGAGGGAAAATTAATATCTTTTAAAAATTTATACTCTTGTGTCATTTATTTCTTATTAAAATGTAATCTAAAGTCTCATTCAAATTATTTGAATTTAAGTTATATTTTTTTAGATCATTGATTATTTTAAATTTTATTTTATTACTATATTTAATAGCATTTTCGTATCCCAGTAAACTAATTAGGGTTGCTTTTCCTTTTTTACTATCTTTGCCAGTTTTTTTTCCAGCAACTATAGAAGAGCTTTTAAAATCAATTAGATCATCAGCTATTTGAAACAACAGTCCAATATTTGCTCCTATATTTTCAAAAAACTTTATATCTTTTAAATTTTTTCTCTTAATAATTGCTGGTACAGTACAGCAGAAACTGAATAACTTACCAGTCTTTTTTATTTCCATGTCTATAATCTTATCTTTAGATATTCTTTTTTTTTCAAAGCTTAAATCTAAATATTGTCCTCCTGCTATACCAAGATGACCCGAACACTCAGATAGCTTTTTAACTAAATCTACTTTTGTTTTTTCATTGATTTTTAAATTCGAACTAGTCAATATTTCAAATGCCATGGTTAATAATGAGTTACCCGCAAGTACAGCTGTTGACTCTCCAAATTTAACATGCGTGGAAGGTTTCCCTCTTCTAAGTTTATCGTTATCCATACAAGGAAGATCATCATGTATAAGGGAGTATGCGTGAATACATTCTACTGCTGCCCCAATAGCGATTAATAACTTATATTCAACTTTTAAAAGGGCACCCATATCTAATAGAATTTTTGAGCGGATTTTTTTTCCACCTGGGAACAAACCATAAAGCATGGCTGAAATTAGCTCTGATTTTTTTTGTTTTTTAATAAAATCTTTTAAAAATGAATTGGTATCATTTGCAATTTTAATAAGTTTATTTTTCATTTTTCTTAGTAGTTATGTTGTAAATTTTTTTTTTAGTTTCTTCATTAATTTTTTTAGTATTTTTGTAAAATTTTTTTTCTATAATATTATTTAATCTTAATAACTTTTGGTAGGCATCAACAGAATTTTGAAGATCATGTTCCTTCTCTAAGGAAACAATAATATTATTTGCTTCTTTTGTTAACTCTTCAAGAGTTTGTGTGTTATTATCAAGTGGTAAATTTTTATCTTTCATATAATAATAATTATTAATACATGAAATTTAATCAATCAAATATCAAAAAAGCAAAGAAATATCTTGATAAAAATTACTGTATAGGTGTTCCAACAGAAACTGTGTACGGTTTGGCTGCTAATGCATACTCAAATTCAGCAGTAAAAAAGATATTTTCTTTAAAAAAGAGACCAAAAAATAACCCATTAATAGTTCATTACCTGAGTATTGATTCTCTCAAAAAAGATTGTTTAATTAATGATAATTTTATCAAGCTGTATAAAAAATTTTCTCCTGGGCCAATAACTTATATTTTAGAATTAAAGAAAAATTCTAAAATTTCTAAACATGTTACTAATAATAAAAAAAGCTTAGCTGTAAGGTTTCCAAGGCATAAGATGTTAAAAGAACTGCTTAGACAACTAAGTTATCCATTGGCAGCACCCAGCGCAAACATCACAACAAAAGTAAGTTCCGTTCAAATGGCAGATGTTAAAGAGGAATTTGGTAATAAAATTAAATATATCCTAGATGGAGGGAGATGTGCTATTGGCGT
>Ga0114995_10002377_pt1 | contig 13014 bp, 9 predicted proteins | sample ArcticOcean_MG_C_11_FD_87038 | JGI IMG/M metagenome (GOLD analysis project Ga0114995, IMG submission 87038) | Marine microbial communities from western Arctic Ocean - ArcticOcean_MG_CB2_154 | ecosystem: Environmental > Aquatic > Marine > Oceanic | place: Arctic Ocean: Canada Basin | collected... | reverse complement strand
TCGCACTGTTTCCCGAACTGCTTCCCTCACGAATCACGGGAAGAACGAATACGATTACGCTTGGAAACCGAGCGAGAAGAAGAAGAAAGAAACGGACTCGCTCGCGAAAGGGCGAGCGAAGCAGCCGCGAAGAGGCTCGAGCGCTTCGAGACCTCTAAGCTCGGCAGAGCCGCGATTCGTGCGGACCTGAAAGCGAAAGAAAGTTTGGATGATCCGGCGAAGAAAAAGGCCGAAAGCGTAGCGAGTGATTGGAGATCTTGAGCATTTTCTGAATCGATTAAATGGGCGGCCATGGGGGGTTGAATATTTTACCGCAGAAATCATGGAACCCGTATGGGAGGAAACAACGCGCGCGCGTGAGAAGGGACGAGGAACAGGTCGAGCGCGAAAAGTTCGAGCGAGAACGGAAATTGGAGGTTTTAGAGAAAGAATTGACATTGAGGAAGTTGAGGAAGAGCGGTGATGATGAGGACGCGCGCGGTGGTCGCGAAAGTCGCATTCGAGGAGACGACGACGATTCAGTAGGAGTAGAAGAGGACGCGCAGGCGAATAAAGAAGCGCGGGAGAATGATAAACATGAGCACGTGAATTTCTTCGAAGAGCATGAACGAGCGCTCGCGTCGTTAGAGAGGAAGCAGAGAGATAAAAAAGGTTCCGAGGACGAGGCGAATAGGCTTGCTGGAGCGCGAGTTAATGAACCGTGGTACGCGAAGTCGCATCAGTCTTTTTATAATAACGAAGGCGATGATGATGATGACGCAGGCGAGAAGCGCTTATCTTTGCCCGCGAGAGTCAGAAAAGAGAGAGAAGAGACCGAGAGGTTGCGTTTGGGAGATAAAAAGACAGCGTTCGAAAATCGCCCGACGCTTTCGAAGGTTATGCTTACCGATGGGTATGTTCCTCCTAATAATAATAATAATAGAAAAGTAAAAGGAGAATTTGTAACAACGACGACAACGAAAGCAGAAAAAAGGAGGAAGAACAAGAAGGAGAAGAAGAAGAAAAAGGAAAAGAAGGATTCGTTCTCCAAAAAGAGTCACAGAAAGCGAAGCAGAAGCAACAGTGGCAGCGACGACGAAAGTGAAAGTGATAGTGAAGACGAGGAAACTAAACGAGCAAAATTGCAAAAGCTTCGCGAGGAACGAACAAAAAGGGAAACGACCGAAAGAGAAAGAACGAACAAATTAATCGCAAAGTCGACGAATCCCTTTTTATAGTAATACTATACTGTACATTGAACACACACACGCTAATATACAAATATAGATTACAACAACAACCAACTGTATACTGGTATAGATACAATTAAATTGATTAAAAAATGTCTTGTTTTTCCAACACGTTCGATCTCATCACTTGCGGCCCGTACTCGAAATATTCTTCTCTCGTGTGACAACTCTTGTAAAAGTCCGGCATCGAAGCCACTACTGAGCCGCCAAACCAAACGGCATATCTTTGCATGTGATGTGTAAACACTTCCACATCAACCGCTTTAGCCTTTAATAAATTACCGCTTTTCGCTTCGCTCTCTGCGACTCTTCGATCGACGACGCGTTTCACGTCTCTTTTGACTCGTTTTCCAAATCCTTTAAACATCGTCGACCCGCCGCTTAAAACGATGTTCCCGTATAATTTCCTTCTGCTATCAATTGGACACTCTTGAATTGCGTTATCGACGAGTTCGGGTAACGAAAACTGAGAGAATCCGTTTTCTTTTTCGGCAATCATATCTGGTCTAAAAAAAACTTCAGGCGCTAAAAATCGTTCATACCCGACGTCCGCTTGCCACGGAAGATTCGTTCTCGCGCGAATACCTTTCATTTTAATCACGTACTCGCTCGGATTCCGTTCATGTAATTCAAACTCTTTTGCGATATCTTTACTTACGTAACAATAGCGTTCTTTCACTCTTTGCGCGACGCGACTAAACTCTTCCGGGGGCACGTCCTCTCCTCTCTCGCGCATTAAAGTTTGCACGAATCTCGTCAAATCCTTCCCCGCTAACGGAACGGATTTAATCGCGCTCCCAACGACGTATCCATCGCATACTGGAATCACGTGCGTTACCCCGTCCCCTATATCAATAACAGTCCCAGTTAACCCATCGTTATTATTACTATGATCACTATTATAATCATTTCCTCCTTTCATACTATTACTATTACTCTTACTACTACTGATCAACGCTTGCACGCCGGAGAGCGCTAAAACCGCTTGCACGCCGACGTGCACTCCGGGCACATTAAACGTCTCAAACATAATCTCCCCTACCCTCTCCCTATTCTCAGCAGGGTTCAAAGGTGGCTCAGTCAATAAGAACAAATGTTCCTCCGGATCGCACCTTAAGTTCCTCGTAATCACTCTTTGCACGAACTTTTCAAAGTTCGTGAAATCTTTCACGATCCCGTTCTGTATTGGCCACGCGCACGACCTCGTTTGTACGTTATTTATTGCGTCTTGGCCTATGTCGTACGATAAATCTTTCAATTCTTTCCTATGATTGTTTTGATTCGTACTGTTACGGTCGTTACTATTATTGTTCATCTGCCTTTGCTGCTGCTTTTGCGAAGAAAAAGGAGAACTCGTCGTCGTCGTCGTCGTCGTACTACTACTGTCTCGTCCAACTACGTCATCGTAAGAAACGCACGTAGGTATGACAAAAGAAGGTTCTGAGTTATTCGCGAAACCTGCTTTCGTATACCCTGTCCCACAATCGATCACTACCGCGGCTTTCATTTTTTCTTTCGCGTTATTAAGTTTTCCATGCAAATGCAGAGAGAGAAAAAGATTTTTTTTACAAAGGGCGACACCCTAAACCCCAAACTGAAACCCTAAACCTTACAAGAGAAAGAAGAATTAAAAATTACGTTTCCGCATTTCGTTTCTGTTTACATCTCGAAAGAGCGAATAATCGATAATCGATCGATAAGGGTTAAATAAAACAGGGAAAGAAAAGATGTACGAGACCGCGAAGAACGCGAAAAAGTTCACGAAACACCTTCTGAAACTCCCCGACGCCGCCATGCCGAGATTCGTCGAGAACAAGTGGCTAAAACCGGAGTTCTCCTTACGAAAAATAGCCGAACTCAGGAAGAGCGCGATCGACCAAGGCCTGAACTGGTCGCTCGATAGACCCAGGAAACCGGAGAAGTTCCCTTTTCTGAAACCTTTAAAGGGACATAAACGCATGCGCGAACAACACGTTTTGTTCAGAGAGGCTAAGTTGAAGATAGCCGCGGAGAGGCAGCCCGAGGTCGTGCGAGAGTACAGGGAAAGGACGAAAATGAGGGCCAGGAACGTGCAGGATTTCGTGTTGGACGAAATCTTTTTAGACTCGCGAGAGCGGAAGATTAAGTTAAGGACGTTACCCGACGCGCAGAAGATTACGGTGAAAGAACAAAAGAAAATAATGAGCAGCAGTAGTACTAGTAATAGCAGTAATTCATCGAAGCGAGAGAAGAACAGGTGATTACGTAGATAGAGATAGAGATAGAGAGAGAGAGAGAGAGAGAGAGAGAGCGAACGGGCGCTTAAAGCGAGAACGCGCGGTCACGCGTAGGCAGTCACATTATTTATACATAATCCACGTTCGCTTTATCCAATCAATATTAATTGTTCTGTGTTCTTCTACCAATAATCAACGCTCTCTCTCAATCTCAATCTCTCTTTACATATATATCAGAGGTCGTCCTGATGGCGTGTTGGACCAGCGGACGAAAATGCCATCATCACTTTACAAAAATTTCTTCAGAAAAAGGAAGAACGAAGACGCTTTTGTGAGACGCGAACTAGAGAGCGAGAACGCGAAACAAATCGCAGGAGAACGAGAGAGAGAGAGTTATCGCAAGCGCGTGCGTAGTTTGTGTGCGTTTGATATCGATTAAAACAAAACTCGAATCTAAAACGAGTGCGAGAATAATAAATCTCCAAAAGGCCGCGCCATGACGATGAATCAACAGCGCTTCAATGAAGAAGATACTTTGTTAACGACAAGAACACGCGTTAGTAACGAACAACAGTCGAAGACGACGAGTAGTACGACGACGCCTGCAACGACTGTGAACGTGATTAAGTCGATTGCGATTGCGACCGTTTCAGTCGCCTGTGTTTCACTCGCATTAGTTTCCTCGTTAAGAGGAGGATCTAGAAATACAATAACGACGAGTAATAAACTCGGGTTCACTGACTTAGCGCACTCATCGCTAGGGCAACACAGACACCGACAAACGACGTTTTCGGATATAATCGAGACGAGGAACATGTTGTTACCGGAACAAAAACGAATGCCAACGCACTTGACGACGTGGTCAGAGGAAGAAGGGTGGAAAAGTTGGACGATTACGCAAAACGGGTACCCGGAGAACATTGACGATAGATCGACTGGAGCTTTGATGTTTCTCGATGCAATCATGCCGAGAGAGTTTGGAGATAGGTTTACGAAAGGGAACGATCCGTTTCATTTCGCTTGGGTGACGCAAGATTATCCGCAAGATAAGTGCGTCGGTGAGTTAAACGGGTGTCCAACCTTGCCGTCGAAGATGTTTTCGTTTGGAACTGTGCCGAAAGACAAATGGAAAGTGAGTGGATTGGAACAAGCGCCGACGTTGCCATTTGCGCCGTGTATTGCACACGCGTACGATCCAGTGAAGTTCGAACAGTGTGAGTGGTTTTCTACAGAGAAGGAAAACGAAGATTTGCCAATGTGCGCTTCGGGGAAGCACCTCGATATAGTCGAGCACGGTGAAAATGGTGAAAGTTTTGATGAAGTTTTCGATAGCTTGATCGACAAAGTCGTTTGGAGAGGGTCGGACTGGCATTACCTCGAACAATATGCAGATATTGGCACAGTTGATGCGAACAGATTTACCCAACACGCCGGTTTGTGCGAGCCAGGCGTAGACGTAGACAAAATTAAAAGAGAAGTCTTTAGACAAGGCATTCCTGGGGATTTACAAGGCGAAGCTTGGAATTGCCCACCGAGATTACGCGCCGTCATCTTATCTGCCTTAGAGCCAGACAAGTTTGACTGCAAGTTCTCGGCGAACAACGTAAGGTCGCCGCAATCAAATTGCTTAGAGACAAAGTTGCCAATGTTTGACCGCGAAAAGTTATACGACAATTGCGATTTTGAAAAGTTTAAATTTCTTCTCGATATTGGTGGAGGTGGTGGAACGTCTTGGTTGTCCACGTTTAAGTTTATGGCCATGCCAGGTGTTTTGTTTCACCACGAGACTGCGATGAGAGATTGGTTTTATGACGACGTTCAGCCGTGGGTGCATTACGTGCCAGTGATGGAAGATATGTCCGATTTGAAGAAGCAATATATTTGGGCCATGAATAATCCGGATGAAATCAAAGAAATCTCCAAACGAGCGACCAGATTTGTGAAGGATTTTATTAGACCAGATGGGTTGAAAGAGCACTCGCAGCACTTTGTGAAGGTGATGCAAAAATACATCGACGGTTATCAAGTCGATCCGGACGATAAACACTTGACGACGGAGGAGTTTGCCGCAAAGTATGGTGCTGGTGAAATTGCAGTTGTTCCTTATACAGGTGTTGGAGATGTTTACGGTTCAGAATAAATCGCGCGCGTAAAAATTATTATATACTATTTAGCAAAAGACAATCAAAGTTACTTATGTTTTCATTTTATGTTATTATTATTATATTGTTCAAAGTATTTCACTTACTGGTACTATTTCTACTCCAGAAACGTATATCATTCATCATCAACATTTACTTAAATCCAACGACCATACGCCTCCACTAGATGAACACATTTCAGATAAAATTTTTGAAGCGTCGCATGTCGTGATCTTTTCGCAACACAGTAACACCGCTTCCTTCTTGATGTTTCCGCTCGTCGAAAGCATCAACTCTCTCACGATTGCTTTTCTCGTTCTTAAAGTATCTTTTGAATGATCTACTTTACTATTACCAATCAACGCGCGCTCGAAGGAAACAATATGCCCTCCTATCGCGATTAATTTTTGCTGAGAAATGAGCGATAAAAGCTCTGGTTCGCGAAGTGCGTAAAATCGCGACTTTTGGCGCTTCAACACATCTCTAATCTCCGATACAGTCGGTAGATTCCCCAATTTCTTCGTTGCATTCGAGAAACACGGCTTAAGAGTAGTCTCACATATGTATTGCACCGTTTTCTTTTGCGCTTCGTCGATGTCTGGGACATCCAAGCCTTTTTCAATGTATTGAAACGGATCAAAATCTTTTCCTCTCGCGAAGAATCCCAAGATTTGATCCCACCTGTTTTTTTGTTGCGTGACAACTTCATCGTATTTACGAGTAAATTGATCGTCGCGTGCTGGATAGAACTCAAACAACTGTTGTTGATGCGCAGGCCCTCTCGTCGCAGCGCCGAGTTCTTTCAACGCTTTCTCTCGCAATCGTTCTTCGGTGGCGTTGTGACCGTCGTTTACGGGAATTTTCTTTCCTCGCGAGAAGCTACTTAAAACAGAATCTCTTACGCGCTCGTAATTTCTATCTCCATCTGAACGAAGCGCCGAATTTACTACCCATAAGCCATTGATGAGCGACGCTCGAGCTGCTACGGCGTTCAACAACTCTTTTTGTTTCGTATTTCTCGGAGCTAATTTTTTGATGCACGAAAACTTCAAAAATGCTACCCCCGAACGCTTGAAGAGTTCGTCTAAACGCTCGTCGACTGATTTCAGTTTCGCAATATCGCGAATTTGGAAGCCGTTGACAAATACATCGTCAAAATCTTTAGAGATATCAGTTTCTAAATTTATTTCAGCCTCCAAGTCTTCTTCATCATCATCACTAATATTATTATTATTATTATCTACGTCCATTTTATCTTTCACATCGTCATCATCTTCGTCGTCGTTTTCGCTATTAACAATGTCAATAAAGTCAGATTTTGTTCGCTCCTTCTTATTGTTAACGTTGCTATCATTTCTCATTACTTTTTGGACACCATCGTAATAAGCTTCGTCGTTGTTTAAATCAGAGTCAGAGTCTGGAAGATCTCGACGAGCTTTTCCTCGCGTTGGACATAACGCGTCTAAATATTCGCGCGCTCCAACTTGCCTCTCTCCACAATAATCGGTCGATTTCTTTGACAGTATCCCTATCACCACTTGCTTCGTATATTCGTTCGATTGAAACACCGGTTGCAATTCGCTCCAACTTTCTTTATCTCGTTCTGATTTCTGAAACTGGTACGAATTTTTTCGTCTCTCCTGCTGACGTTCGGTTTCGTTCGCTTTTATTTTAACCTCCATCGTTTGAACGATCTTACTCCCACCTCTTTGCTTAGTAAGTCGTTCGCTCTCTTGATCTTTCATTTGTTGTTCTCTTAAGAGTCTTCTCGTTTCTTCTTCGACTGTTTCAGTCTCCTCTTCGTGATTCTCTGCTTTTTCTAATCTCATTTTTTCTAATAATTGTTGTTGCTGATGTAATTGCGAAGTCGATAAAGGCATTTGCAAATGCGTAAACGATGGTCGCATTTGATGCGTCACATTCGCAGGCGTCACATACATGACATCTTCACCGTTTTCTCGCACTAACTTCCCGACTAACATCGATTTCTGACTCGCGTGACCTTTCTCCGTGGAACATACTTGTTCCGAACGCAAGACGACGGTCTCTTGATTCTCATCGTCATCGTCTATTGCGTTTGCGTTGGAAGCCACCGCTCTCGTTGGTACGACCATCTCTAACCATCCAGCGGTCGCTTTATGTTTCACTGTCTTACATCGTTTCGTTTCATACGGTCTGTTTGGTAATCTCAACGGGTACGATATAATCGCCTGGTCCACTTTTTTGCCACGTTCTTCCTCCTCATCATCTCCATCTTCGTAACATGTTCTCGGGGAAAAGTAAACCTTGATCGTGTCCACGATTCTTCATTTATCAACATTAACCGTGATAATATAACAGCAGTAAACGTGCGGAGTTTTCTTGTCAGTCATTCAAACGATAACAATAATTGATCATAAATAAATAAAATAAACAAACAAAACCGTGTGTGCTTTTGACGGCTGATGATGAAATAAAAACTATAAAAGACGAGAGCTTCTCTATTTTCACTTACGGGTTCTTCCCTTTCTCGTTATTCACGTTCGTATTAATCACTGGTTCCTTATTATTATATAATTAGTAGTAGTAGTAGTAGTAGCTTTCCTTTTAGCAGCGGCGGCGGTACTGGTACTGTTCTTCTTCGTACTACTTTTATTAGCAGGCGCCATTCGTAGGAAAGTGAGAAATGAACTTTTATGTGGAAAAGGAGGAAAAACGATTGCCGATTTAGGGTTTTTAGACATTTAGGGTTTCAAAGTTTTGAAGGAGAGAGACCGCGGGCTCGATTTTGGAAATTATCATTTGAATACATAATATACATATTAAATATATATTAAATATATATCATGGCGCGAGACTTGTTTAAAGAAGATGCGCCGCTGTTGAGAGCGGCGATGACGTCTGAAAATAATAGCAGTGAAAACGGTGATGGTGATGATAATAATAAAAGTTGGTTTAGCACGAAACATTCCTTGTTTGGATTCTTGATGTGTTCTTTGATCTTATTCGGGACGTCGTCGTTTACTAGTTCTGGACAACTGAGAACGATTGCGACTTTGGGTGGACATAAAGGGTATTCAGCGCCAGCGATCGCGAATGGTGGCGGGAACACTGTTGGGAACTTTAAAGACGTCGCAGCCGGTTTACTTGGCAACGATCATTACGAATCGTTAGGGAAGAAACATTTGACGAACGAAGAGGGCGAGATCAAAGGTTTAGTGAAACACGTGAATAAGTTAGTCGCGGCTTCTGGTGGCTCGAAGTTCCGCATTATCACGTTTTGCAATCATCAATATTGGTTTTTCGCGAATTTGATGATGTTATCGCTGAAGAACGTCGCCCCTGGCGTTTTGCCGTATTGGACCATAGTCGTCGCTGATGAACAAACGAAAACGTATATTCAAGAACAGGCGAAGGAGTATCCAATCGATGTCTTCGTCGATACTACTTTACATGATTTGTTACATAAAGGTGCGAAGAACGCAGATGCAGATGAACTCAAGTCCATGTTATCCTGGAGAAGAGTGCACGCGTTGTATACGCTCGTAAACGCGGATTATACCGCAGTGTTCCTCGAACCAGACGTCGTCTTCACTGGGAACCCAATGCAAACAATCCACGATCAATTGTTAGATCACGACGTCGTCGTTTCGTCCGATTATGGATTTAAATCGCAAGCGAAAAAGACCGTAAACACGAAGATGATCATGGCAAAACCGAGTAAGGAGGCGAAGAAATTACTAAACGTTTGGCAAAAAGCCGAAGCTTCGTATCGCGGCGAAGACGCCGAGAGAGGATTTTTAGAAGAGCACGTCATTCCAAAACTTTCAGAGTTATCAGCGAAAATCGGCGTCGCCGATCAAACCGTCGTGCAAAACTACATTACGCACATTAACAAAGGGAAGAACAAGAACACGGCTTTTTTCGTCACCGGCACTGGGTGCCCGGACGTCAATTTCAAGTTGAACTTCTTGAACCAAATCTCTCAATTGGTCATGCCAATCTCTTCTTCGGTTCAAATGCAAGTCGATTACGAATCAGTCGCCGAAGGCTGTGATGTTGAAACGAGAAAAAAGATTCTTGGTTTAAGACACGACGCGAATAGCGCCAGTCGTTAAAATTTTGTATTCAAAAAGAGAATGAAAGCGAGAGACGAAAACGAGAACGAGAGAAAAACGGGAGATGATGAAGAGTGCTTTTGTGCATACGATGAATCGCGAAGATAAAGAAAGCGCATCTGTCAGTCTGTGTGCGTGAGAGAGAGAGAGAGAGAGAGTATTAGAAGTGTTTCGTTACTTCGTATCGAAACAGAAAATTCATAATCATCCGCGTTTTGTAATATATATTAATAAAATTTGCCACCTCATTTCCCTCGCTTTGCACATTTTTTTTCCGCATTCCGCTTCAAACGAAATTAGTATCAGGAAATTTCGACATTACTTATCTCGTAATACGTTCGCGTCAGTTTCCGATTAATATATATTCATAAATCGATCTCTATTTAATACAAACGAATTTCGACAATTATTATAATAATTTCCCGTATCAGTTACTCGGTATAGTATTCATAAAAATCGATCTCTGTTTATTAAAACGAACGAATTTGGAATTAATACTCGTTTAATAAGAAGTTTCTCGCGGTGTATACTTTATAAACCGCGCGAAACGCCGATTAAGATATAAATATAAATATAAACAGAATAGAATAATGCTCACCAGAGAGGCCAACAAGAACGCGTGGCGTTTCCTGCGCAAGAACGTCCTAGAGCTCTCGTACTTAACCGAGAAGAGGACTCTGATCAGGGACTGGCGCTTGGCCCTGTTATATTACGGTTTATTGGCCACAGTGCTCGCGTACGTTTGCGTATCATTGTTCTCAGGGAAGAGCTATATTATGACCGAGATCCCGACCGGGGCTTCTTCGGCGTGGGGCAGCGGCGGTAATGCGTACGCGCGGTTGCAAGAACAGACGAGGAATTCGACGGCTGCGAACAATATCTGTACGAATTTAACAGGGCAAGCCAGCGATGAGTCTATTTATAAGTTCTATTACGACGACGAGTACGTGTACGATAAACTTAAGTGCGGATATTTCGAAGCCGGGGAGTTGATCTCGAAGTTGCCTTCGGGTAACGTCATGTTTTTCGCAACTCATGTGCACGAAACGTTATCGTATAGGTACACCGATGATACCGGCGCCTGTAATAATTCAACGGCGAAGGCGAAGTTTAACGGCACCAACGCGACGACTATTTCTGGAACCGTTTGTAAACATTTTAAAGAGGTCAATTATCTCGTTCCTGGAATGGAAAACAGCAGAATGTCATTCGATCACTCTTACAGTACTGTTTCTAATAAGTACGAGGGCACGAAACCAAAGACGTACATAAGAAAGAAAGATTCCGATGTGAACGAATACGAATTTGCTGAAGGTTCGACGGTTACTTTAACTATGAAAGAATGGCTTGATTTGGCCGGCGTTGATTTGGACAAACCGTTCGATGAACAACCGGGTAGTTTTGGAGCAGATTCACTCGCTGGATTGACTGGAGTCAAATGGAGTGCGAACAAATACCCAACACCGCGTTTGACTGGAGTTCGATTGAACATTCTCGTCAGATATTTCAACTACGAATTAGATAAAACTAAACACGAAGAAGTTGGAACCGATGAAGTCTATGCCGTCGTTACTGTCTCACCGAGAATCGGATGGTTTTCAAAAGGTAACGAAATTCAGTACAGACCGGATAGAGAAAATCTCAACGAACCAATGAATGCGAACGGCAACCCTGTTGGTTATTATCAAGACATGTACAAATACGGTATCTTATTCGATATTCAACAAACCGGTTTGATCGGCGCGCTTGATCCAATCTTCGTCATTCTCACTTTAACTTCCGGTTTAGTCTTACTCAACGTTGCGAGCTCGATCGTAAATCTCGTTGCGAAATTCTTACTAGGTGATTTGAGTAAACAGTACAAGCAATTTATTCAAGAAGAATGCGATATTCAACTCGAAGCCGCGCGTTACACTGCAATGGCAATCGTCGCCTCGAGAGCTTTTAAGCACGCCGATACAAATGGAGAAGGCGTACTCGACTTCACCGAACTCAAAGAAGTTGTTAAACTATGCTTTGCTGATCAATTCGAGCAAACGGATGGTAAATTGCAGAAGGAGATCTTCGGAGAACAAGAAATTCACGCCATGACGCTATTCCTCATGCGCGCGGCGGATCCAGAACTTCAAGAACGCATTTGGACTGGAAATGAAAAAAGTGTGATCGAGCTTGAGAATTCAACGATTAGTTTGAATGCGTGGCAAGAGTTATCGACCGGTGATTACATTGATCATAAGAGTCTTAAAGGGATAATCCAAAGGAACAAGGCGATGAAAAAACTAACAAAGTAATCGAAAATTTTTCTTCTTATATATGATGCTAAGTACTAATAATAATAAACAAAACTTTACAACGTCATCGTCGCCACGTCTGGTATCGCAATTAATTTCCCAGTCAAACTATTTCCACCCAAGAATGGATTGATTTCACTCGCAGATTTTATGCGAATATATGAATTCTCATCGATTAAATCAAACTCCATTGCCTTTGCTGCGCCTTTTGCTATGCCTTTCAAAGCTGATACTCTCCAACGCATGGATTCAGTGCTAGGCTCAGGGTTTACGCGTTGCGTACCGATTAACGCATCTGTAGAAGATGACATTAGACAATCGCGCGCGAACCAAGCGCGAGCGCCGAGCGATTGCGCCAATCGATATAGCGCAATTCTTTTTTGCGTAACGCCTTCATCTCCTCGGTCTCCAGAATTACTCGAAAGAGATTTCGATATTGCTTCAGCAGGCGTCCCGCGATATGACGAGGCCGAGTAACAATCGATTCTGAGTTGCGTTTCAAATTTTGATCCATCTTCACCCAAAGAATTAGCTACGTTTGCTAGTGAGTGAATGGATGCAACGCATGATTTGTGAAACGAGCGATGCGCTAATATCTCCAAAGCTTCGAGAAGAAGCGTTTGAATGATAGAAATATGCGTTTCATCTTCTGCTGTTGATGCGAGGGAGAGTGCAAATATTCCCAACGCATCGGCTGCGCTAGTCGCTTCATCTCCCGTGCAATTTGTACACGTATCCACCGCTTTCTGAACAAAGATCTGTGCGTATCTCTCGAAAATTATTTTATCCTTCTCTGCTAAAGCTAAATCATTATTCAAATGATGACCAGCCGCAGCGCTACCACAAATCCTCGCCGCACATGCTAAACTTGATATCCGAACGGACTCTTCCTCGTGCTTTACTTCATCATCCGATGAGAAGAGCATGTCGCGCACAGTTTCTCTCCTAAACGCTAACATAGCAGCCGCTCGATTATTCTCGCAAAACTCACCCAACGACTCCAACGTAACCGAAAGAAGCAAAACGTCGCCTTTTTCCTT
>Ga0114995_10002376_pt1 | contig 13015 bp, 12 predicted proteins | sample ArcticOcean_MG_C_11_FD_87038 | JGI IMG/M metagenome (GOLD analysis project Ga0114995, IMG submission 87038) | Marine microbial communities from western Arctic Ocean - ArcticOcean_MG_CB2_154 | ecosystem: Environmental > Aquatic > Marine > Oceanic | place: Arctic Ocean: Canada Basin | collected... | reverse complement strand
GGAAAGTAACCCCATGAACGAAGTCATCACAATTTTAACCTCAAGACTAGGCAACCAGATTGCCAAAGTCTTCGCAGGACCAGAGTATGTACTGCAGAGCTTTTTCACTGCAAACTATTTGCTGTCAGTGAAGTGCAAGTAGCCGATCTTAGGAGCCTGTCCAAGCTACTCCAAAAAATAGAGAATGAACCCGCCCAAACAATTATCACGGGGTCACGGCGAGAGAAGTAGAAATAGCCGCCACGGACGAAGGTGTATTGGATAGATTTGGTCAGTACTCACATGCGGCATTATAAGCGCCATGCTAAAAGATATGAGTAAACTAATGCTTATATTGAATATGCTACTGCTAGTAAGGCAGTAAGTGGCGGACAGACAGGGAGTTCATCGCCTGTTAAAAGAGTTCAATCTATACGATATCCTTTGTTCAAATAATTACTCAAATCCCACCCTACCAACAGAGCCAAGCATATAGCTGAATATTTAGATATGGTTTAGCGGGGATCTGATGAGACACGGTAATATTACAATCAGGCAAAGTTTATAGATACGTCACCAAATAACCCGAAATCTGCATGGAACCGGTCACCAGAGCGGGCTTCAACTGGGCGTATGAAAGACCCTGACAATACCACATCACCAGCCCGTATCGCTTGACCATACGCCTCTAAGCGTTCGGAGAGCCAAACAACCCCCATCACGGGATCATTCAACACGCCCGCACCGAGGCCCGTTTCCTCAACCTCACCATTGCGGAAGCAAATTGTACCGGCCCAGCGCAAATCTATCGCATTAGGGTCATGGCGCTGGGCTCCAACCACGATTCCAGCATTAGCTGCATTGTCTGATATTGTGTCAAAGATCTTACGGGTCTGTCCAGTCTTGGGATCAGATCGCAAAATACGTGTGTCTAAGATCTCAAGTGAGGGGCACACATAATCTGTAGCGGCCAAAACCTGCGCACGGGTGGCGGTTCCAACAAGATCTTTCTTCATCACGAAAGCAATTTCAGCTTCAATACGCGGCTGAATGAACCGGCCTTTAGGGACAGTGCTGCCATCTTCGAAATGCATGTCGTCAAATAGAATTCCACTGTCTGGAATATCGATGTTCAGAGCATATTGCATTGCCTTGGATGTTAGACCGATTTTCCAACCGGTCACGCGGCGCCCATCCGCAACTTTCAGAGCCACCAATTCTTTTTGGACCGCATAGGCATCATCCATCTGCATATTGGGGTTGGCGATAGTCAAGAGGCCGGTTTGCTCCTGGGTTTTTTCCGCGGTAAATAGATTTTGCGCGGCCTTGGTGATTTCTGCAGGCGTCATGCCTCGTCCTCAATTGTGTTGCGCAATACACCAATGCCTTCAGCAGCCACCTCCACCACATCACCAGGTTTCAGGTAAATTGGTGGATCAAACCGCGCACCCGCCCCAGTGGGCGTGCCGGTCACAATGATGTCTCCCGGCATAAGCGTTGTGAAGGTTGAAATGTATTCAACCTGGCGGCGGATAGAGAATATCATCCGGCTGGTACGGTCCTCTTGACGCAACTCACCGTTTATATGGGTTGTCAGGCGTACATCATCCAGCTGCGCGGGATCCGTGAACGGAACCAACCAGGGCCCCATGGCCCCTGTATTGTCCCAGTTTTTGCCCTGTGTGACATTGAACTTCGCATGTCGAACCCAGTCGCGGATTGTCCCTTCATTGCAGAGCGTAATGGCCGCAATATGGTCATAGGCATCGTCCAACAAAATGCGCCGCCCCCGCTTTCCAATCACAATTGCAATCTCACCCTCATAATCCAGCTGATGCGATTCAGGGGGCCGGATCAACGCCTGATCATGGCCCACAAACCCGCGCGCAAAACGTGGAAACAACGACATATTAGCCGGCGCTTGGGTGCCATCTTTATATTCTGCATTGCGATCTGGGAAGTTCACCCCCACGCAAATGATCTTCTCCCCATTGGCCACAGGCATCTCATAGGAGAAACTCCCATTGTGATGGCTCACAGCCATACCGTCAGCTGCCGCAGATAAGATGGGCAGCCCCTGAGCCGCAATCACATCTTTCAGCGTCGCCCATTGTGGAAAGTCTTGCGACAGGGCGATAACGCCGGCGTCTGTCACGGCACCGTAAAGCTCTATGCTCTGACTGCAAATTGTAGCAAATTTCATAAAGTTTCTCCTTTGGTGGCGTGCATTAATTCTTAAGCCGGGGGTGAATGCTGTTGGTTTTCCAGCTGAACGACTTGGATATCTCGATGATTTCAAGCGATAGGGCAAAGTGCGGGTGTGCCAACTGTGCCGAAAAGGCAGATTTTGCACCCTCCATCAAAGCGGAGCCCGCAGCCGCTTTCTGCGCGCCACTGCGCCCCTCGCCAATCCGCAAGGTAATATCCAAAAAAGCATTTTCGGGATGCTCATCTGCAATGGAGCTGTGCGGCATGGGATGCGCACGCACCCGGATGCCGGCCAAAGGAAATAGACCTGTTTGCTGCATCACTTTACTCATCACGGCGCAAAACTCTGTCATATCCACCTGCTCGCCGAGGCTTTCTGAATATTGAATTATAAGGTGGGGCATGTGATTTCCTTCCAATCCTCTACGCGAATAATCGCTGTAACGACAGAAATGGCAAGTTATGATCGCGTTTTTGTTGACAAACGACCGGCGCTTAAAGTAGTTAATATATTAATCATTAATAAACAAGTGAGCATATGCCAAAATTTCTTAACAGCCTACCTATGCTACTCAGCCGCGCTCTAGACGGCATAATGCCTACCTATCGCAGCCTATTTCAGGCTCACGGCCTGACGGATCAGCAATGGCGAGTACTGCGTGCGCTTTGGGAGAAAAAGCATTTAACCTCCGCACAAATCTCGCAGATCACCTTGTTACCCACGCCCTCCTTGGTGGGCATTTTGGACCGTCTTGAAAAGAAAGGTCTGATTGGCCGTCTGCGCTCGGTTGAGGACCGCAGGCATGTACATATTATCCCCACACAGGCGGGCCGCGACTTGCAAGAACGCATGCTGCCAAAGGTCGAACAAATCCACGATAGTTTTATGCAAAGGATCACCCCAGAAGAATGGGGCGAATTAAATCGTATTTTAGACAAAATGGCAGAGCCAGCAGAACAACAGAGCTTAGCATGAAAAACGCAGGTATTCGGATGGGCGCAGAGTATCTTGAAGGGCTGCGCGACGATCGTGAAATTTGGACCCGTGGCGCAAGGGTGAAAGACGTGACCGCCGAGCCTGGTATACAAGGGGGTGCGGCCTCCTTAGCCGGTTTTTTGGACCGTCAGCATGAAGAGGCCAGCCGCGACAAAGTAACCTTTCTCGACAAAGACGGTATCCGCTGCGCCACTTCGCATAAGGTGCCAAAGTCTAAGGAAGATGTGCTGCAACGAGGCCGCGCCTTTTATGAATGGGCCACATGGTCCAATGGGATGTTTGGCCGAACCCCGGATTACAAAAATGCATCAGTTATGGCTTTTGCCCATGCACCAGGTTTTTTAGCGCAGGGCACAGTTGGTCAGGCAGATTTCGTTAAGAACATGGTGAGTTTCTACGATGAAATCAGGCTCAACGATAGGGTACTCACCCACACACTCGTAAACCCATCCGTTTCGCACGAACAATTCGCCAGCGGTAAGTTTGATCAAGAGGTCGCCCTGCACGTGGTCAAAGAAACCGATGCCGGCATCATCGTCAAGGGTGCACGATTGCTGGCAACTTTGGGGCCACTGGCAGATGAAATTGAGGTCTTCCCCTCCACTGTGCTTAAAGCCGACCCAAGCAATATACCTTTTGCCTTTGCTTTCGCCATTCCCATCGCAACGCCAGGGCTTAAAATGCTCTGCCGGGACACCTATGATCACGGAAAATCGCACTTCGACGCTCCGCTTTCTTCGCGCTATGAGGAAATGGATGCAGTGGTGATCTTCGACGATGTATTAGTGCCGTGGGAACGTCTTTTCATGTATGGCGAGCCAAATCTATGCAATCAGGCTTTTGGCGCAACCAACGCTGTGGTGCATATGGCGCATCAGGTGGCTTGCGGGAAGCTGGCAAAAGCCGAGTTTATGGTAGGCATCATGTGCGCCATCGCCAAAGCTACCGGCCGAGACAAAGACCTCGCCACCAAGGGCATGATCGCAGAAGTGATGATGATGGCTGAGACCGTGCGGGCCTTGTTGTTCTCTGCCGAGCAGCAGGCGCATGAAGATCAATGGGGCAATTTTATCCCCCTGCGTGGTCCGCTTGATACGTCCCGCAATCTCTTCCCGAAGATGTATCCGCGCATGGTAGAGATCATGCAACTGCTGGGGTCATCCTCCCTGATGGCATCGCCAACAGAAGCAGACTTTAGCAATGGCATGTCGGCGGATGTGGAGAAATACTTTCAACTCACCCACATGGACAGCCGCGACCGCGTGGCCCTGTACCGGCTCGCACATGACATTGCCGTATCAGGCTTCGGCAACCGCCAAACCCTGTATGAACGGTTTTTCTTCGGCCCACCGCATATTATGAATTCTGTGTATTTCGACGGCTATGACAAAGACAGTAAAATCGCCCATGTCGACGCCCTACTCGCGCAGGCTTGAGCAAGGCAACCGCCACGCCCGATAGGGGGTATGGCAGTCTTTGTTTAGGAATTAATCCGAAGACCGGATTCTTGAGCAAAAAAGTGCACCAAATTAGGATTGGCGGTGAACCACATTTGCGCGCCCTTAGTGACTTCAGGGGGTTCGTCCATTTTAGCGATAAAGGGCACGCCTGCAGCTGTGTTCAAATGCACCAAAGCATACTCACCCAATTGCTCGACCAAATCCAACGCTCCACCAATCAATGCGCCCTTTTTTGTGCTGGCGGTCAAGTGTTCAGGCCGAATACCAATATTTGCCCCTACAGCAGCTGCCGGTAGCTTTTTGCTAGCATTCACCGCGAGCTCAGCCGATGTGAAAAAATTCATCTTCGGGCTGCCAATGAACTGAGCCACAAAAGCATTGGCTGGGCGCTGATAGAGATCAATCGGCGAGCCCACCTGCTCAATCCTGCCGTCGCGCAACACCACAATTTTATCCGCCAGTGTCATCGCTTCCACTTGATCGTGAGTCACGTAGATCATGGTGGATTGCAGCCGCTCATGTAAGCGTGCAATTTCAAGCCGGGTTTGCACGCGCAAGGCTGCATCCAGATTAGACAGAGGTTCATCAAACAAAAATACTTCAGGATCACGCACAATCGCACGGCCAATAGCCACCCTCTGGCGCTGGCCACCCGACAGGTTGCGGGGGCTGCGATCAAGGTAGTCTGTGATCTGTAAAACCTCAGCGGCCCCACGCACTCGGCGGTCGATCTCTTCCGGCGCAGTTTTGGCCTGTTTGAGACCAAAAGCCATATTATTGAAAACTGTCATATGTGGATACAGAGCGTAGGATTGAAACACCATCGCCACGCCACGCTTTGCGGGCGCCACATTGTTGATCACTTTATCACCAATTAAAATTTCTCCAGATGAGATCTCTTCCAGACCTGCAATCATGCGCAACAGCGTGGATTTGCCACAACCCGAAGGCCCCACAAATACAACAAACTCACCCTCGTTCACATCCAAATCAATTCCATGCATGACCTGTTGATCACCATAGGACTTTTTGACATCGCGAATTGTTACACTGGCCATTTCATATCCATTTCTTTAATTGCAACCGCCAGCGCAGGCATAAATTCAGGGTAATCACGAGGAATGTCTCCCCACAGTGGGACAGAGCCTGCAAAGGCTTCGATCTGACCGTCACTTAACAAAACGCGCACATTGTCCCAATAGGGCTCGGCGTATTTAATTTGTAACCTTCCAGCTTCAATATGTTTGCAAAACACATACCAGCTGGCAATTGAGCGTATCCCAGCACGTGGCAAAATACCCTGCGATAAGCAGCCCTGCAGGGTGGGGCGAATAAAGATGGGAAACTTCAAAAATCCATCCGAGCAGATCCGTTCCACAGTATCACCAATCGACGCGTTTTTAAAGCGGGCGATGATTTGATCCAGATATTGGTCTTTATCAAACGGCAGTGACTCTGTAAGCGCAGGCAAAACTTCTTTGCGCTCAAACTCTTCAAAATGCGCAAAAAGTTCTGGGTCAGCCATCACTTGATCAAAGGTATTATGCCCGGCCAATGCGCCAAGATATGTAAGACAAGTGTGACCACCATTCAGGATGCGTATTTTCGCCTCTTCATAGGGATCTACATTTTTGGTAAATATGACACCCACTTTTGGCAAATCAGGTCGCGCGGCTATGAAATCATCCTCAACAACCCACTGAAGAAAGTCCTCAGCCATAACCGGTGCAAAGGGGCTGGGCCCAAAGAGCGATTCAACATCGAACCGTAGAGCGTCAGTACTGCGAGGTGTGATGCGATCCACCATTGAGCATGGAAAAGTTACAGAAGACTTTACCCAGTCAGCCAAATCAGTGTAGCCTTGAATATCGAGGTAAGCAAAAAGATTTCGCTGCAACATTTTACCATTCTGACGAATATTATCACAGCACAAAATTGAAATTTCGCCTAGATTTGCCGCCTTACGCAAGGCCAAAGCACGGCTCAAATACCCATAAATTGTCGTTGGGTTGGCACCGGATAATTCGGCTTTCATCACGGGGTCTTCTGGGTTCAAGGCACCAGCCTCATCTAGGTAATAGCCACTTTCAGTCACAGTAATTGTCACCATATGAACTGAGGGGAGCGCCAGCAAGGCCTCTGCTGAATCGGGGCCTTGCGTCCAATCTGCGAAATGCACGTGTGAGCGTACGCGGCGGAAACCCACCTTGCCACTGCTCGACATGGATTTGACCACATAGCCATTTGATTCGACCTCCAAGCCAGAAAATGCAGCAGCGTCAGCAGCCCTTAAGTTAACCGCAGCGATGCCCCAGCGTAGATCATCGGTTTGATCCATATAGTCATCAACATAAAGCGCCTGATGTGCGCGATGAAACGCACCAAACCCAAGATGCACGATTCCAATGTCGCAGATGGCACGGTCGTATGACGTTTCAAACAACGCGGAATGTAACGGGTGGCTCATCTGCTAGTACCGGCGCTTGGCGCTAAATCAGTTTGGGCTGTATTTCTATATTCTGTTGGAGTCATGTTTTTCATCTTTAAAAAATGGCGGTTAAAATTTGCCAAGTTTTGAAACCCAACATCGAAACAGATTGTGGAAACCTGCGCATCAGTTGCATAGAGCATTCCGCAGGCCTGACCTATCCGAATGCGGTTGACGAACTCGACAAACTTATGTCCGGTTGTTGATTGGAAATTGCGCGAAAATGCAGCCGGCGACATGCCCGCAATATTAGCAGCGCGGTCTATGGAGATTTCATCTGAAAAGTTGTTCACGATGAAATCAATGGCTTCACCAATTCTCGCCTGCTTACCGTTGCCGTCGATTTGAACCATCTTGCTGACAGACAAGACCTTCTTTTCGGCATGCTCATTTACCCGCACCATAAACCGCAAAAACGCGACAATCCGCTCAGGCCCACGAGCATCACGAATCGCTTCCATATGGCCGCGGGCAAAGGAGGGGTTAAAGCCGACAAACTCAATTCCAGACTGGGACAAGGTCAGCATGCGCCGCATATTGGAAAACTCTGGAAAAGCTGTCAGCAAGGCATCAAAACTAGATTGATTGAATTGCACCAGCATATCGCGAGTATCAACCTTGCGGGTCCAAACTTCATCAGTCATCCAATTATGCGGCAAATTTGGCCCTGTCAGGTACAAAGCGCCAGGGCCAAAGTCGCCAATGTAGTCACCCACAAAAGCCTTGCCACGTGTTTCTACAATAAAATGCAGTTCATATTCTTCATGACTGTGCCAACGACACAAATCCGTCGGCCAACCATGCTCCAAATAACGGATACTTCGGGTGGACCGATCAACGAATTCAATTTCTGGCTGAATAATTGACATGGATTACCTCAGAACATTTCCACCATCTACACCGATGGTTTGAGCCGTCATATATTCTGATTGCTGACTGGCCAAGAACACGGCTACACGCGCAACATCCTTTGGCGCACCCATGTAACCCAAAGGTACAGCCTCGCTAACTTCTCTTTTCTTTTGTCCCAGCTCTTTGCCCTCAAACTGAGCAAACAATCCATCAACCGTTTTCCACATCGGCGTATCAATCACGCCCGGTGAGATTGCATTTACCCGGACACCATGCGACGCGAGCGCCAAAGCTGCTGATTGGGTATAGCTTATAACTGCAGCTTTAGTGGCACAGTAATGCGCAACCAGAGCCTCGCCACGATGGCCGGCTTGGCTGGCCATATTGATAATTGAACCTTTGGTTTTGGTGGCCACCATGGATTGGGAGGCGGCTTGCAACAGAGCATAAAGCGCCCGCACATTCACACCAAACAAGCGGTCCATTTGGTTCAAATCAGCCTCAAGCACTGACCCCATATCAAAAAGAGCGGCATTATTGAACAAAACGTCTGGTTGGCATGCCTGCACCCACTGTACAGCACCCTCTAAACCCGTATCCAGCAATAGATCAAACCTCGTATAGATCAAATCAGCATGCGGAACTCCGGCATAGCTGCCAGCCACATCAGTCGCAAAAACCCGCGCACCTTGCGCCAAAAAGTGTTCAGCAGTTGACTGACCAATGCCGCCATTGACACCCGTGACGATGCAGGTTTTTCCGGTCAAATCAGTAAGGTCTGCATTGAGTGCCATTATTTTACAGCTCCAAAGGTTAGGCCTTGGACCAATTGCTTTTGACAAAACCAGCCTAAGACAACAATAGGTCCTACGGCAGCAGTGGAAACCGCAGACAATCGTCCAAAGAATAAACCCTCGGGCGCACGATTGCCCTCGATCAGCTTCGACAGTGTCGCCGCATCTATCGTGGTCAAGCGAACCGTCCAATAGGCTTCGTTCCAACAAAAGATAAAGGTCAGAAGTGCCGTTGACGCGATCCCTCCCCAGGCCAGCGGAATAAGAATATCTTTGATCTCACCCCAAGTGCTTACACCGTCCATTTTGCCAGCTTCGATGATGTCTTTGGGTATTTCCTTGAAATAGGTAAACAACATCCAAATCACGATGGGCAAGTTGATCAAGCATAGAACCACAATAATCAAAAAATGGGTGTCAAACAGACCAAGAACGTTTTTCGTCAAAAATGTCATCGGATATAAAACAGCAGCAGCCGGTAGCATTTTGGTAGACAGCATCCAAACGAGGATGTCTTTGGTATGGCGGCTCGGATCGAACGCCATCGCATAGGCGGCCGGCACGCCTACAATCAAGGCAAAACCCGTGGCAAACGTCGACGTGATCACCGAATTAATGGCAAACCGCCAGTAGTCGTAGTTTTCCGTCATATTCGTATAGTTTTCAAGCGTCGGCGTGAAGAAGAACAGGTGCTCCGGCTTCACCGCATCGGCGTCCGTTTTGAAGCTGGTAAACACTAGCCAAAATATCGGGAAGAAAAAGATGAGTGCGATTGTCCACGCGAGAACCGGCCAAAGGACCTTGCCAAGCTTTGATGTTTGAGCGACTGCCGCCATTGTCTCACTCCTAATCCATCAAACTCTTGCCTACCATACGCAGCAAAAAAATTGCGACGACGTTGGCAAGGATTACAGCAAAGATGCCAGTTGCACTTGCGGCACCAATATTATTCGAAGTAAATTCACCGATAAGATACGGCAGGTTTTTATTCCCATTGCCGCGGCTAACAATCTCGATTTCCGCATAGAGCGACAGATGAAAAATCGATTGGATCATCACCACGATTGCAATCGGGCGCGCTAAATGTGGGACGGTCAAGTTAATGAATTGTGACCAAGCGTTCGCGCCGTCCAGCATTGCGGCCTCTTTTTGAGATTCATCCTCAGACTGCAAAGATGTCATGAAGATAAGAACCGCAAACGGAGTCCACTGCCAGGTGACCATCATGATTACAGCATAGGCTGAGGTTTGGCTGGCGCGAAAAGACATGGGTTTAATTTCCGGCCACATCGAAAAAAAACCACCAATCACGGGGAAGTCTCGCAGGCCAGCTAGAACTTCATTCAAACCAGTAACCGCGAGGCCATTCAGGCCCAATACTGGATCTAAGATCATGTTGATCCATAAAACCGCATTAACTGCTGGCATAACAAAAAACGGAGAAATAAGCAGAACACGCACAATGCCCCGCCCGGGAAATGTTCGGTTGACGAGAACCGCAATCATAAGTCCTAAGATGACGGTCAAAATGAGAATGCTGGATACGATTAAAACACTGTTCTGGATCGCCATCCAAAAATCCTTAGCCTCCAAAACGTATTTGTAATTTCCAAAACCGCGCCAATTGCTTAGGCTCGGAGTAGCCCACTCAGGCCTTCTCAAATTAATCAAAACATATCGAATAAAGGAAAAATACAGGGTCATACCTAGTGGGACCAACATCCAAATCAACAAGAACACCACGGCCGGTGTTTGGAGAAGTCTAGGTAGCGTTCTATTTGCCATGGTACCGTGTCCCTTTGAAAGCGAAGGTTTGCTTTGTAATATGCAGCATATTGTCGTTTAGAAGGGAGCCCCATCACAGTCCAAATTTCAACTCGGGCGGATGACAAGATCTGTTGAGACAAGAGGCCCAGAAAACACTCTGGGCCTCTTTTTTAATCCACCTTAAAGCCTAGAAATAACCAGCTTCAGACATGATCGCAGTCGCCGCGGCCTGTGAGGCAGCCAAGGCTTCTTCTACTGTTTTTGCGCCAGAAAGTGCGGCAGCAATTTCTTGTGCTACAGCGGAACCGACTTCTGGAAACTCAGGGATCGCAGCAAACTGAACACCAACATATGGTTTCACGTCTGTTGCAGCAGGTGCTGCAGATTCGATCGCTGCCATTTCAGCCGCTGCAAAACCAGCAACCGCCTGGAACTCGGGGTATGCGTATGTTGACGCACGCGTACCAGTTGGAACGGAACCCCAACCGAAGTCTGGGTGGTTTGCTACAGCTTGGATGTATGCTTTTGAAGTTGCCCATTCGATAAACGCATGCGCGGCTTCTGAGTTTGGTGAGCCCGTTGGAACAGCCATCGCCCATGCCCACAGCCAGTTGGCACCAACTGGGTTACCAGCGTTTGGCGACTGTGCGTAAGCAACGCCGTCAACTGTCAAGAAAGATGCTGCGATTGTCGCGTCAATCCACATGCCACATTTGCCTTCATTGTACAAAGCCAATATTTCGTTGAATGAATTACCTTCAGAGCCTGGAGGGCCGTAGTTACCAAGCAGATCAACGTAGAAGTTAATGGCTTCATTCCATGCAGCTGAGTTCAAAGCAGGACGCATGTCCACATCAAACCAAGCACCGCCAAAAGAGTTTACCATAGTTGTGACGAACGCCATGTTGTCGCCCCAACCTGGCTTACCGCGCAAACATGCACCATATACACCATTGTCTGGGTCGTGCATCGCCATTGCAGCGCCTTTGATGTTTGCCCATGTGTCATTGTCACGTACAACAACGCCAGCAGCATCTGTCAAATCTTTCCGGTACATAACCATTGAAGATTCGCCGTAAAATGGTGCCGCATACAATGTACCGTCGTGTGACAAGCCATTGCGCATCGCAGGCAGCATGTCGTCAACATCATAGTCAGCGCCAAAGTTCAGAGGCTCAATCCAACCAGCAGCGCCCCAGATTGGTGCTTCTTGCATGCCGATGTTGATGATGTCGTACTGGCCGCCACCAGTTGCAGTGTCGGATGTGACCTGCTCGCGGAGTACGCCTTCTTCCAAGGAAACCCAGTTTAGGTTTACGCCAGTATCCGCAGTGTATGCTTCTGCAACTTTTTGCATGTTGATCATGTGACCATTGTTTACGATAGCAATGGTTAGGTCCTGAGCGGATACAGCGGTTGCGCCTGTGGCGGCAATCGCTGCAGCAGCAGCGGTGTTAAATAAAGATTTCATGTTATCCTCCCTGAAATCACGGCTGTTGGTTCAACCTGTGCACAGAATGTTGACCAAATTAACCCTCTTAACAAATATATTTGCTTCAAAGGGTAATACTTTTCAAGCATAATTATTCTAATTTGATTAGGTTAATGCAGTATTTGTACAAATAATAAGCGAGGTGGTTCCCTCCAGATTCACCACCATTTGGCGGATGGTGGGCAGCCCTTTTCAACCAGGGCTGGCCCTAAAAAATCTCTAGGCAACACACTTTCGTATTAAATACTTACCCGAATGAGGCCTTTACGTGGATTGGGTGCCCCACGTTAAAACTATTATTTTTATAATAAAAATATAAATTTATTGTTTAATTACACATATATAGGGATCCTGCTAGGTTTAGCCTTGTCTATTTTAGGCAAGACTCAAACACTAGTATTATTTTACGAACACTTGTTTCGGACTACCCCCTAAAGCGGAGTATTTTTTGAAAACCACGTGGAGTCTCGAGGTAGTAAATTAACCAGTACATTAGCCCTTGTGATCTATAATTTCGATAAACATGATACTTTATAATCTACTGGACGTGCCATATAATTTCACCACATAAAATATCTGGAAGTGACTATCAAGCTACTGGCCAAAACCCGGGTGCTGGCTACGGTGAAGGTCACAAGGGCCGTCTTATTCTAGAAAATCTCGGGCCACGGCCAGCGCGGCCCGAGAAAAGTCTATTGATTTGGGAAGTAATCTTCGCAGGTGCCCTCACGGTAGACGTCTGCGGTGCAGCAATGCAGACCACCACCAAAAGCATAGGCATCGCGCAAATCGATTTCGACAACCTCCATGCCTAATTTGTCCATTTGCTCAGCCTGATAGATTTCCGATTTTTCAACACAAACCGTTTTCGGATCCAAAACTAATACATTCATACTTAGCCACGTGGATGAATAGCATAAAGGTGGTGGCGCGTTGTGCGCGGGCTGCGCTGAGTCCACAATTTCCCAATCATTTCTC
>Ga0114995_10002371_pt1 | contig 13026 bp, 13 predicted proteins | sample ArcticOcean_MG_C_11_FD_87038 | JGI IMG/M metagenome (GOLD analysis project Ga0114995, IMG submission 87038) | Marine microbial communities from western Arctic Ocean - ArcticOcean_MG_CB2_154 | ecosystem: Environmental > Aquatic > Marine > Oceanic | place: Arctic Ocean: Canada Basin | collected... | reverse complement strand
TACCGCAACCGGAGCACTTGCCACGGCTGGCAGCGAGCTGCGAAAAAACGCACCGCGGGTATTGGGTCAGGATGTGACGACACAAAGTAGATGAAATATTAACATGTGGGATCGACGCGCGTGGCATACCTGTCGCCTGTAGCAAACCTGGCAGACCGGTTTGCCCGCATCGTCCCTGTTGGCGTACCACGTACTCGTCTCCGTGGTTTCACACTCGGAGCAGACCAGCGCGACGCCCTGCGGAGGAATGAAAGTTTGAGGTGAGCCGTTAACGGGCAACGATCACGGCGCAGGCGAATGGGTCCTCTACATCTCACATCAATGCGGAGTGCGCACCTTTTTTATCCATCGTTCGGCATCGTAGACCTTCGCAGACTCACTGTGCCAGATTGTGCGTCAAAGAGCGAAAAGAGTTTTGTCAGCAGACGCCGCTTTGGCAGGAGAAATCGTAACAAGCGAGTACGATGGAAGCACGCACCTGCGGGGAACATATGCTTGTCGAATAGATTCGCCTTCCGAAGATAAAGACTCGTTGCTCGGTGACATCGCCCAACACCTGGGCGTCCGCGTGTCGCGGAGAGCACGCCCGTGCCTTCATGTTTGGTCCATCCAGATGGACTGCTCGGTGTGCGGAAGCGCGCGCCTTTCGCCGCGTATTTGAATGCCTGTGCACTCATGTACGCCTTCGGCGTGTACCTGGTGACACGACGCGCAACCGGTACCGCGGGCATACCCGCCACGCTGAAGCACACCATCGTGCTCCGTACGAGGCGCACGCGAGGTTTGATTCGTGAAGAGAGTGGAAAGCTGGAAACTTCCTCATTTCGTTCGGCTTCGTCCCCACGCACGAAAATGATATCTGATGACGTCCACACGTCTCACTGTTGTCACGCGCGTCGCGATGTCGGGTCGGTGTGCGACCCCGCACGTCTGGCCCGGGGTGGCGTCGACGTCAGGACCGGGTCGGCGGCGCACTGGTCGGACGACCTGTCGGGCGATGCGGGCCGGCCCAACCACACCGGCGCCCACTTACACCAACACGTGGGTCGATCGATTCTGGCTGAAACAGTTCCACCGGCAAGTCGCGATAGAGCTGGGCGAGGACCCAAACTCGGCGACTGGGGAGTACGACGCCACGATGCGACGGTGTGTGAAGCTGGTGAGCACGAGCAAAACAAGCGGGGAGGCGCAGGCACGTGGAGAACGCGTGTTACGGTCGCTACTCCCAGCCGGTTTCGCGTTTGGGTTCAAATTGTTCATAGCGTCGTTGCCGGAGTGGTTCGTGGCGAGGCACGCCGCGAAGGTGACGCCTTTTCTGTTACCGTGGCTAGTAGGGCCGTCAAAAGTAATAGACGCGCCGCTCAATTTACCCGTGGATGACACTTCAGAGGTACCCGCGAACGCGGTGTACTCGGCGTTGACCAAGATGAAACTGGAAATCGCGGCGCGGCAGATTTGGGAGATGGATCCCAATAAGCTTTCGTACGCGCCGGTTGGAGATGACACAGAAAAAAACAAAAAAACCTTTCCCGGGAATGCGGTACCTGGCTTCCAACAAGGAGTGTTGCTACAGCGGTGTCGAGTTTTAGAGGAAAGCAGGTGCGCGTCCGTGTGTTTGAACGTGTGCAAGTTACCTACACAAAAGTTTTTTAACGAAACCGTCGGTCTCGCCGTTACCCTAGTGCCTGATTACGAAACCTTCGAGTGCCGTTTCGTGTACGGGAAAACTCCACCGCCGGTTGAGTTAGATGAAGCATTCAACACGCCTTGCTTTTCGCAGTGTCCTATTACCAGGGAGGGGAACGGGAGGAAGGATTTCTTGCTCAGTGGAAACAAAAATGACTCCGCGACCATTAGTGACGGAGACGCCACGAAAACGAACGAGCTCGATACCGCGCTGTGTGACCGTTTGCCTTTTTTTGTGGGAGAATAACCTGAGAAACAGCGAGACGAATCACCCGTTGCTTAGTACGTACTTTGGAAGTAGCAGTTGTTGTAGTTGTTGAAGTAGTAGTTGTAGTAGTTGTCGAAGTGGTTTGTGTTGACGAAAGACGTCTTTCATGTTTATTTTGGCAAAAATATGTAGTTTGTCTCTCCGTTGTTTTTGTTCTTCGCGTGGCCACTCCCTCGACGTCCGCTCATACACTTCATCATGCGCACCATCTCCTTTCCCGTGTTCGTCTGCGTCGCCACAGCAGTGCTGTGCGCGTCGTGCGGCGTCTCCGCGGGCGGCGGCGACGCCAGAGCCCTGGCGCAATCCACACAGCAAGTTCTTTCCGAGGCGTTTGTCTCGAAAGCGACACAACTCGCCTCACCTTCTCCTTCCTACCAAGGCGCAGACGTCACCGTGTACCCCCCCACGTCGTTGGGTGACGCAAACGCGGACACTAAATACCCTCTAGTCATCTTCCTCCACGGCTTTTGTCTTCCCGACGACGCGCAGCAGCAGTACAACTTCACCGCGACGAGAGCTGGTGCGGGGAAAGACGGCGCGAGCGCTCGGCAAACCTTAACGCAAGTCGGCCTTCGCGATTTCGTGGACGAGGCTTTTTACGTTACGCCGACGTCCCCGACGTCCACTCGGTTTTGCGCGTTGTGCAATTTAGGCGAGGACTCCCCGAACGTCGCGGACCGCCTGACCACGAACTGGATAAACCAAACCCTGTCAAGAGTCGCCCCCGCGTTCCAGTGCCCTACCTGGGACGGGAGCGACGCGTGTTGCGCGCCTGAAAAAGCGGGCGCGGGGGACGACGTCGCCTTCGTCGCCAGCGTCATCGAAACGATGATCGAAAAATACGAAAGTATTGACCCCGACCGCGTGTACTTGATAGGCATCGCCACCGGCGGGTTCATGGTGAACCGGTTCGTTTGTGAAAGACCTGATTTAGTCACAGCAGTGATGACCTTCGCGGGTGGGGTTTGGAACGACGAAACCAGGTGTGCTGGGGTTCGAGCCGGGGACGACGACGACGACGAAACGACGACAACCGAGAAACTAACCCAGATGAAAAGAACCTCAAACGTCTCCGTTCTCAACGTGCACGGCACCGCGGACACGACGGTTCCTATTCAAGGAGGTGTGAATTTCGCGGGCGTTTCGTTTCCAAGCGCGGACAGGACGGTCGAGATTCTGGGCAACGCGTTTCAGTGCGAGGAACCGGGGGAAGAAAATGACGCCGATTCCTTCACGCTTCCCGCCGCGATTGGGTCGCCCACGGGGGACGTTTTGGTGGAAGTTAAAAAACGGTTAAATTGCGCGTCCTCATCCGGAATCGTCGAACAGTGGACCCTTAACGGCGTGGACCACTTCTGGGAAGAGGAAACCGGGCGGGCGATGTTCGGGGAGGTCACGAAGTGGCTGTTCTCGAAGAGTAAAGGCGACGCAATGAAGGAGTCGGAGTAAAAATACACGCAAAACTTATAACGAAGAACATCATTAGGAGCTGCTGTGTGGATAAAATAATCACCGCGCACGTCTCGCTTTGCATCTTCTTTCCACTCTTGACTGATACAGGCTGATACAGGGTAGGATATTTAAAAATGACACTACCTGGGGACAGGTAGTGTGGTGCTGTCACCCGGCAACAGTCGTTTCCCCTTCGCATCCACCCCGATATCCACGGCGTCGCCGTCGTCCAGGGATACCCGCGGCGACCCTTGCCCGTCGTCGCGGCTCGTCAAAACACTCAAACCGAAATCAAGACGAAGCCGGCTCGATTCCACCACGTTTTCCACCAAAGCCGCGTCCCCCACGCGCACGCGAACGCTGCGATAAAGGAAAGAAATTGTCAGTCTTTCGGGCCACGTGGCCTGAGCAAACAGTCACCCGTAATCGGGTCTCCACGGTGTGTGGCGGATTTGGGAAACGCACAAGGCCGTACCTCCGGACCATCTTCTGGTCCCCGTCCGTCACGGTGAGCCGCACCGGACACATGCCGTACCCCGTGTCCCGGGTGTCTTTTTCTACGTTCTTTTGCGAATCCGCGTCTTTTTCATACACACCGTTATCCACTCCCAGCGACCCACTTCTTTGGTCGTGTTCCGTGCCGCCCCGGCCGTCGTCGTCGCCGCCAATCTCGTCCCAGCTCGAGGCGCTTGCTTTGATTGGAAGCGTAATAAGCATGGTCTCGCCAACCTCGGGAATGTGGTCGAAGCAGTCACACGTGAACCCGCCCACGGTGTCGTAAAGCGCGCTGCGGGGGATATCAACCCCCACACGATCCGCCAAGTCCTCCACGTCGCAGCGGTAATCCACGTCGTAAACGCCGTCCCCAACTGCGGTGATGAAGGTTTCGTTCGATTCGCACTCGTCGGGTGTGTCGGTTTCGTCCTGTGATTGGGAAAGAAAAGTGGTTAACGTCTTGTGTATCGCGCCGTGTGGACAACAGCCACAGACGCGTTAGATGTAATACAGCGTGTCGACGGATTCGGGAAAGCCCCAAGACGTACGTAAATCTCTCCCACGATTTCCTCCACGCAATCTTCAAACGTCGCGATCCCGATGGTTCCGCCGAACTCGTTCACCACGATGCACATGTGCGTTTTTCGCGCCAGCAGTTCCCTCATCAACTTCACAACGGACATGCTTTCGGGAACAAAATACGGCGACTCGCCGAACCCCGGGAGTTTTGAGATTTTCGTGTTTTTCAACGAAGCGTCGTCCAGGTTTTCGAAATCCAGCATGCGCATGCTGTTCACCACGCCCACAATGTTATCCACGCGGTCGTCGTACACCGGCACGCGGCTGTATTTGTGTTTCCGGTACAGATTCCTCAAATCCTGAAGCGACGCGTGTTTTTCCACGCCCACCACGTTCACCAGCGGCGTCATCACCTCCCGCACCGGAGTCTCACCCATGTCAAGCACGTTCTGGATCATCTCCTGTTCCCCGACGTCGACTTGGCCCGACTTCGCGGCGCCGCTTGCGATAGGTAAAACAAAGTGTCAGGGCCTTGTACGGTCAAACATGGAGGCGGGATTTGCGAAAGCCGCGAGGCCGTACCTTAAAACCAACTTTAGCTCCTCCTCCGAAACAAACGGCTCGGCGCTTCCCTGGATGTTCATCAATTTGAAAAACGCGTTCACCAAACCGGTGCATATCCGGCCCAGCGGGTACACCAGCACGGACATCGCCGCGATCGGCCGGATCACCGCCCGCGCGACTTGCGTGGCGTGCTGCACGGCGTAGCTCTTCGGGGCGATTTCGCACATCACCAGGGTGACTAAGGTTAGGGCGATTGTAACGTACCCCACCCCGGCTGATACCAATAAAAGAAAGTGTCAGTCTTGTATGGGAAAACGGGAAGGCGGGATTCGGTACATGCAATACGTACCTTCGCCGTACAAACCAAGCGCCGCTTCCGTGGCCAGGGCTGATGAATAACCGAAAGTGTCAGCTTTGTTTGGGCAAACGCTCGCGTCCCCGGATTTGGGAAAGGGAAGGCCGTACCCGCTGACCCGATACTACTAAACGTGCTTCCGATTAAAATCGTGGTTAGGAACCGGGTGATGTCTTTGCGCAACAGGGTGAACGGTGAGTCGGGGCCTTCCTGGTCGGAAATCTCCCGGACCTTCCACGGCCACAACGTCGTGATGGCGGTTTCCGATATCGCGAAGAACCCGTACACGACGAGCAGCACCACGGTGCCTATCACGGCGACGGTGCTGTCGGTTTTCACGGTTTCAACAATCACGGGTTCGACGACCCCGTTTACCACGCTTTGGGCAGCACCCGCCAGGGAAGGCTTGGCCCTAGTGATGAGCATCAGCAACGCGGCGACGATAAACGCGGCGATTCTGGAGAAACTGCCCAGCGCGCCGGCGAGTCTGGGAAGCGGCGGGTCTGATTGTAAAGGACCGTACGAGTATTTGTACGAGTGCTGTTTTGTGTTGTGTGCGTTACCTGCATTTCGTCTGTGTGCGTTTCCTGCATCGGACGAGGCATGTGCTGTTGCTGCTGCAACGACGCGAACTTGGAGTCGCGCGGTACCAGTACTGCCTACGCGTAGCGCACCACCAGCGTTCCCGAAGCACTGGCCTTTTCCAAACACCACCTTGCGTTGGCAGGCATTTCTGGTGGGTACCTGCCGGGTCACCACCGCGCAGGCACGGAGGCTTCGCGGGGTCCCCACCGTACCATGTTGTTTGTGGGCAACAGATGCGCACGCCGCAGATGTGTGTTTCCCTCGTGGCGTGATAATTGAAAAATTGAACAAAGCCACTGCCAGAGCCTTTGTCGGGGCGGCCGCCAAAAACGCCATCGCCATCGCGTTGCTTCCAATTTAAGATGCCCCCGAAACGCGTTGCGGAAGGTCGTGTCTAACTGCCCCTACGAGACACCGCGACCGGCCCTGGCACAGCGGCACAGCGGGTACGTCGCCCGTACGGCGCACCGCGGCGCGCGAGCCACACAGGCGGTCGCGACGCGAGCGCGGACCGGTGTGTTTCGCTTGGTGACGTCATCCGTGAACGCGGGCGATGGGGGAAAAAAAATCGGCCTTGCAGAATGAAATGGGCGCGTGCCTAATTTTTTACGACCGCGGCTCGCTAGAGCGAGGAACGCGAGGCGCACGCGCGGCGACGGACGCCGTGAGCGCGCTGGTGCTGTTTCCAGTGGTACGATGCCTTCCATGACCGACCGCGCCCGGGCCGTGTACCGGAGCATGCCTTCGTCTTCCGGTTTCGCTCGATCGGGGTCGGGTACGACCAAGGCAAACGAAAACAGCACGGTCGCATCTGAGGCGTCTGCGTCTTCTCACGGCAACGTTCCCTGCGCAACCGGTACCTCGGATGCGACCACGTCTAGAGCTCCGGAGTCAGACGGGGTGCCTGGGCGTCCGGAGTCTGACGGAGTGACGCAACTGAAAAAGCACAGCCGGCACTGCAGTAGTGTCAGTGACATGGATTCCGATTACGAGGGAGGGTCGGACGGGGGCAACGAAACTGAGGTTTCCGAAGCCACTGCTCAAGAGGACGCGGACAGAGACCGCGAGATGTACCGCCGTGTGCTTTCGCCATCCGCGAAGTCACCAGTTTCTTCATCAACTTCGCGTCGAGTGATATGTGAAACAAACGCACCGACAGCACAACCAAACCCAAACGACACCACCTTGGACGACATGGACGACGAGCTGCGACGGTTGGAAGACGTCCCCATGGTCAGTCTCGAAAACTTCCTGCGCTTCAACATGCGCAGCGATAAAGACGAGGGCAGCGGGTACGAATCAGACGCCACGGAGATGAGTACTGGTACGTCAGAACTCGGTGATGTACTCGGTGAGGAGACTACAAAAGACAACTCGATGTACGACAAGAACACGGATTTGGAGTTCCAGGAACAGGTTGACCCCAGAGTAGGCGCGGCGCTTGATGAGATGAACCAGTCGGCGACGGCGATAAACGCTTTGGAACGAAATTTAACACTCGCGCGGCGCACGCGGAAAAACGCGCGTCGCGAAAGCGAACGACACTTGGAACTCGTTCGTTTACGAGTCGCGAAAAGCGTACGGAACGCGGTACCTTACTTCCACCAGCAAGCCCTGGCGAGCACGCACGAGCGCAATGGTACGTCCCCGCGTTTCCCAAATCCGGGGACACACTGTCTGTTTTACCTCTAATGCGCCTGTGACTGTGTTGTGACCGATGGCCGGTGACTGTTGACCAGGCCATCGTCCAATACACATACCGATTACCACGACTGTTGTCCACACATCGTCCAATACGCGCCCAACAAATGGACTGACACTTTCTTTTTTTACACGCAGCGCAGTTGTCAATGGCGCAGTACGAAAAAGCGCACGACGCGTTTGTCGAGGCGCGGGATATCGTGGATGGGAAAATGGAAAAATGGCGGCTGGAGGAATTCGGCGAGAACGACGAAAGTACATCGGAAACGAACCTGACTCCCTCGAAGCGGGCGGATTTATCCGCCAGGAGGGAAACCAAGGAACTCACCGCGTATGTCAAGTTCAGTAACACGACGAACTTGACGGAGTTGGAGGCGATGAAACTCCGGGCGGAACACGTGTACGGGAAACACATCCACGGCTTGACGGAGAGCAAAAACCAGGCGTTGCGCATGAAACGAAAGCTCACCAAAACCATCGAAAAAGCACGCCCTTACTTCGAAGCCAAAGCAATCGCGGAAGGTGTGTGGGACAAGCTTGATGAGTCCGTACGAGAAGCGCAGGCTGCGGTACGGGACGGGAAGGCGCGGTACCAGCAATCGATGGACGCGTTGGCGAAGATTAGCGAAGAAGTGCACGAGCGCCGGGAACGGGAATCGGCGGAGCGGGAGGCTGATTTATTAGCCGAGGAACTTGCCGTGGAGGCGGAAGCGCGTGAAGTGGTGTCCTCCCTGGTGGTGTTCGCGCTGAACGCCGGGCTGTCGAGGGCGGAGGCTGAGGAAAAGGCGGCGAGGGAAGCAGCGGAGGCGGAGGCGGAAGCGAAAGAAGCCGCCGAGGAGGCTGCCAGAAGGCTCGCAGCGGAAAGGGAAGCGGCTGAAAAGGAAGCGGCCGAAAATCAGGCTGCTGAAACAGCAGCCGCACGGGAGGCAGCTGAAACAGCTGCCAGGGAAGCCGCAGACGCCGCTGAAAAAGAAACGGAGGAAGATGCTGCTAGGGAGGCTGCCGAAAAGCAAGCGGCTAGGGAGGCTGCCACGCGGGAAGTGGCTGAAGCCGCTGCCCGGGAGATTGCGGAAAGAGAGGCGGCTGAAGCAGCCGCGAGGGAGGCTGCTGAAGCAGCTGCCGAAAGAGAAGCTGTTGAAGCAGATGCGCGAGAGGCTGCCGAACGCGAGGCGGCTTTCCCGACCGCGAGGTACGCGGCTGAAAGACAAGCCGCCGACACGGGCGCCGGGGAGGCTGAAAATGAAGCAGCCCTGGATGCGTCCCTTACGGTACGCCAGCCGCCCGAGGCCTCCTCGGTTTACGATACACGAGAAATAGTACGCTCGCTCGTCGCCGAGGCCGTGGACTGCGTGGTGTCTTTGAGCGATACGAACACGAAAACGACTCGTTCGTTTGATGAGTCATTCACTCCCGAGAATGCATCGACGACCGGCGATCGCTTCGACCCCGATCCGTTCGGGTTCGGGTTGACGGGCCCGTCCGCGAGCGACGCGAGCGACGCGACGCCCGTTTCCGACCCGTTCGCGTTACTCCCAGACTGTTTGCCCGTGGAACCACGTTCTGACGGAACCACGACGACTCAACGCGAGCCGTCCGTGGCGCCCGCCACGGGATCTTTGATTGATTTTTGAAGACTTAGGCGAAGACACAGTTGAAGACAGAGTTGAAGACGTAGTCTTTTACGGTATTACACACAACCGCGAAAACGCAAAGCACGCAATATCTCTACTCTACGCTCGAAACGCGTCTTTGAATTTCAGTCTCTGCGCCTCCGTGACGCTCGCTGGAAATGTTACCGCCTCAATCACGAAAACAACATCACCTCGAACGCCGGTTTTCTGGTTGGGCATGCCGCGACCGCGGACGCGCACCCGCGTGCCGGGCTGCACGACCTTTCCCGCGTCGCTCACGCCGACCAAGACTTACGATGAATAATAGAAATTGTCAGTCTTGCATGGGCAAACAGTATGGGGATTTGGGAAACGCCCAAGGCCGTACCTTCGCCGTCTATCCCAGGCACGGACAAACGCACGCCGCACAGGGCTTGTTGCAGGGGTATGCTCTTGACGACTGCGAGTAAATCGTCGCCATCGCGCGTGTAGTCCTTGTGCGGCTTTTCAGAAAGCACCACGACCAAGTCGTTCGCGTGTCCGGGCTTTCCAGGTAGCTCGTCTCCTTTTTTGTCGTAAGTCAGCTTCGTACCAGAGCGCCAGCCCGGTTTTATGTCGATCTCGATGACTTCAGTGACCTCGGTCATGGCGTTAGGGCCGGGTGCGTGTGGACCGACAAAATTAACTTTCCGTGTGACTTTCAGCTTCTTGACCCCGCCTGTGAACAAATCCTCCAAAGCGACGGGGTACTTCACCACGTCGTGGGACGGACCTCGCTTCGCACTGTTGTGCTGTTGCGCGCCGCCCGCCCTGGGCGCGAACCCGCCGCCCATGCCTCCTGACCCAGCGCCGAACATCTGCTCGAAGATGTTGAACGCGTCATCGCCGCTGAACTGGTACTGGGCGCCACCAGGCGCCCCCCCCGCGCGCGCGCTGAAGCCTTGCCCGAAACCACCTTGTGGCATTTCGCTCGAGGGAGCCCTCCCACCTCGTCCTTCGGGCGTACCTGGCCCCACGCCCGCACCGCGTTTCAAGCCTTCCTCTCCGTACCGGTCGTATATCGCGCGTTTGCTGGAATCACTCAAAACGTCGTACGCCTCGGCGCATTCCTTGAACTTGGCTTCGGCGTCGGGGCTTCCCTGGTTCTTATCAGGATGCCATTTCATCGCGTTCTTTCGGTACGCTTTTTTCATCGCAGCATCGTCCGCGTCGCGAGGCACACCGAGAATGCCGTAGTAGTCCTTACCCATAGCGACGCGATGTTGGTGGTTTCGCGTCGAGGTACAGAGAAGCGCGGATTGGCGAGTATCGAAATGCGGGAGGTGTGCTCTGCTGCACGAGGGGAAGTGCGAGATCGAACGATCGATCTTCTCGGACGCGACGACGATTCAGATTCGCTGACGCATTTTTGAGCTCGCTCACGCTTTCTAGGAAGCCTCAACGCACAACGTCGCGCACACGACACCCTTCGCCATGTCTTCCGGCGTGGAAACTCGCGCGCACAAGCGAAAGCGCGAGCGCCTCGATGCTAACGCGGCGAACGCGGGCGATGCCATTCCCGGCCTTCTCAACGACATCGTCGTCACGCACATTTTGAGATCTGAGAATTTCGACGACCCCGCCGATCTCGCACGGCTCCCAGCGGTGAGCCACGCGATGCGCGACGCGGTGGCGGCGATGGTGATTGGGTTTGCGGAGCTTGGGATGTTTAAGCGCGGTGAAGCGCCTGGAACGGGGAGGTCGCCTGTCGCATCGAGTATACCTTTGTGAGGCAGAGGCGAGGGGTGGACATCTCGAAGAGTTGAAGGATTTTCGCGCGAACGACACACCGTGGGACGAGTCGACGTGTTGGGCGGCGGCGATGGGTCCCTCGAGGCACCTCGAGGTAATGAAGTGGGCGCGCGAGAGAAGCCGCGCATAGGACGAGGAGACGTGCATGGGTGCGGCAGAGGGCGGGTACCTCCAGGTGCTGAGTGGGCGCGCACAAACGGGTGTCCGTGGGATTGGCGACGTGCGCGAACGCGGCGCAGGGCGGGCACCTCGAGGTGCTGCAGTGGGTTCACGAGAACGGCTGCCCGTGGGACGAGGATACGTGCTGGTGTGCTGCGCAGGGTGGCCACCTCGAGGCGCTGCAGTGGTTGCGCGCGAACGGCTGCCCGTGGGATAGGTTCGTTCTCGTAGCGGCGACCGCGCAAGGGCATCTCGAGGTGTTAAAATTGGCGATAGCGAACGGCTGCCCTGAATTAGAGTGAGGCCTTTTAGCATCGTTGTTTTCTTCTCAAAGCAAAGCTTTGTTCCCTTCGAGAGCATGCTGAGCCTTCCGTAAATGCAAATCGGCGCTTTACTTTTTGCGATACAATCGCGTCACACCGCTCAAGCCGTCTATCTACAGACTTGTCTATCACCCCTAAACCCACTACCACTAACGTCTCACTTTCCCTCGTTTTCCTTCGCCAGCTTTTCGCTCACCGCGTTCGTCAGGGCATCCAAGGCGTCCCACGTGCTGTTCACGCCCCGCAGCGGTTCCGAAACCTCCAGGTCTTTGTCCTTTGCGAAGTTCGAAGCGGCGTACTTCTTCTTTTCTTTCGGTTCCTCAACTTTTTTCTCCTCGCCCAACTCCTTCCTCGCCGCTTCCCAGATAGATTCCGGAGGCGCGGCTTCGTTGGACCGAGCCAGGGATGCGAGGTCGGTCAGGGAAACAGGTCTGCTGCCGACGGATGTGTCGAGCTTTTTAGACGCCGACAATACGTCGTCTTTATCGATTTTTGTGTCATCCTGCGACGCGGTTTCTGAACTCGTGGATTCTTTTGTCATCTCGGCATCGAGTTCTGCGTCGCTCCGATCACGCGTCGCGTCGCTCTCCAAGTCCTTCGTCTTTCCCCCCCTCCCCCGGACACCCACCAGAATCGACTCAAACACCCCCCGCATCGCCGCCACGCTTTCCTGTTCACTCATTTCGTCCAGCAAATCCGGGGGGAACTTTTCGTGGATCTCGTTCAACACAAACGTCACCGCGTCCGTTTCCTTTTTGAACCCTTTCGCGGCTTTCACTTCGGAAACCACCGACCGCATCAGCACGTTTATTTCCCGCGCACCCGTAGAACCGGCCGGCGCGTTGTCCACCGAGTCCATCAGGGATGACGCCATCGCGGCTCGTTTCCGCTCCAGGTCCCTTCGTACCAGTGTGATTTGCGTTTTCTTGATCTCTCTCTCCGTGGGGGGGCGGCCTTTTGGTTGGTCGACGTTCGCGGCGTCGAAAAAACGGGCCACTGCGAATGTGCCGAAAAAGTGTCAGTCCCGTGTTGGGCGTGTATTGGACGATGTATGGACAAACAGGGAGGGGTAATCGGTCCGAACAGTCACCAACGTTAGAGGTAAAACAGGGAGGCTCCTGATTTGGAAAAGGCGCAATACGTACTGGCTTCGCGCTGGTACAACACAAACAACGCGTCGCACGCCAAACCGCCCGCGATTGGCGCCCAGAGATTCGAATCGTCAACCGTCACGAAACACAAACACTGCGCGACCAACGTGACGCGGCTCCGGAAGCCGTCGAAGAACTGCTTGACGCTGTTGTGGAACATGAGCGAACCAACGGGCGAGGCGCCCGGTTGGCCAGCTTTTTTTTTGTTTTTGTTTTCGTGGGCAGTACCGCTTTTACCAATCGAAAAGGGAACCGGGTTCGTGTCGGTATCCTCAAGCGACCAGCTGGTTTCGCTGGCAGACGCGTTGTCTGAAGACGCGTCGTCGTAACCCTTGGAACTTTTTTTCCCATCGTCCCCGCCTGTTTT
>Ga0114995_10002364_pt1 | contig 13036 bp, 11 predicted proteins | sample ArcticOcean_MG_C_11_FD_87038 | JGI IMG/M metagenome (GOLD analysis project Ga0114995, IMG submission 87038) | Marine microbial communities from western Arctic Ocean - ArcticOcean_MG_CB2_154 | ecosystem: Environmental > Aquatic > Marine > Oceanic | place: Arctic Ocean: Canada Basin | collected... | reverse complement strand
GTGACCGTCGGATTGGTGAAGATTGGAAAGCGTCAATTGAAGCCAGAGTATTTGCCACCGGAAATAGCAATGATCCTGCTGCAATTTTTGCTAAAGACGATCATATTAAATTAACCTTCGATCGATACTTTTAACACTCGAAAGTAGTGGCATGCTGACTTTTTCCCATCGGATCGGATAAAATACCATCTATAACCCTCTGGTCTTCAGCACGGGCAATTTCATTTTCGGGACTTCCACAGTAGTGAGTGCCTGAACGAACACCATTATCAGCCTACCTACGTGATTCCTTCACCCGATCATCGGGCATAGGTTAGGTTCAAGCTGCCTTCTGAACGAGCTGATACAGATAACTTCGCGTGATATTGTGGAGAACATGACAGCACAAGCGAATAGGCCTTACCATTTGGGCAGTGCAAAGCTATCGAAATCTAATTTGTCACGAATGAATGAAGATAAACTCCATGCATTTTACGAGGCATTGGCATTGTTCGTCCGGTTACTAGTACGCTGTCAAAGCAAAGCACCTGCCCACTCTTTTCGATTTAAAAACCCACTCTATTCGTTGGATGCATCAACAATTGATTGATGTTTATCTGTTTTCCTCTGGGCTAAGTTTCGATCCACATAGGGTGCTGTAAAGCTCCACGTCGGACTCAATCACAGCGGCTATCTACCCTAATTTGTGACGATAACAGACGGCAAAAATGCCGACATTACGGTCAGACCTACTCTGAGTTCCCCAAAGGCAGCAGTGATATTTAATTATTTAAATTGATCTGAGTTTAAAAAGCCCCCTTTAACCCCCTTTTCCCTTTTGTTGTTAGCCCAAGGTAAATGCGTTGCTTGTACGTTATCTTTGATTTGAATGATAGTTTGTGGGTATCAGAAAAAACTAAGGCGGCTAAAGATTAACTCTACTCAGACCACCGCCTGGTATTAGATAAGCTTCTAGGTGAATCTCGAATGCGATTTTACTTAAATTTGATCCCCAACCTAAAACAGCAGAACTATCCCAAGAATCTACCACCAGAACAGCCTCAAGTGTTTTGCCATTGGCACAAGTGCCCTGGGTATGCTAGACCTCTCTAGCACTCTGCGACATGGCAAATGACCCCGATTTTTTTCCTTATGTTTTAGTATTGTAAGCGTGACAAATACTGCCAGTTCATGACAGTCATAACAAGGGTCTCCAAGATAGCAGTCAAAAGCACTATCAATTTCATCTCTAACAATGTCAACTATGTCCTGTGGTTTAATAGTAACTTCGTCTAATCTTTGTCGTTCTCTAAGCTTTTCAGCTTTTTGTACTCTCCGACGGTGTACAGGCTCTTCTCCTCTCTGGGGTATTTCATGCCACCATTCACCGTTTTCAAACTTTTCGCTAACTTGACGTTTTTTAATAGATTCATTTATAGATGCTGTAATAGCCTCGACAATCCGTGAAATTCTCTCATTAATTCTATTTCTTATTTTAAATGTGGTTTCGGAAACTTAATTCGGTTCAGTCTTAGCCTCCTCAAAAATGCGATAAACACTCACAATGCCGAAATTCAGGTCAGATTATTAGACGACAATTCACTTGGCAGAATAGATACCAAGTTCTATGTCAAAGAGTGTTGATAAAATACGAATACGGTTCTCAATCCACCGTCGGTGGTGCTCATCGCCTATACCGAAATGCGCATCAATACCACACAGGTAACTGCGACGTACACCGTAGGAAACAACAGGGTAATACGGAGTATCTTCAACTGCGACGAGCTGTTTTCTGGGTAGGGTCATCGTAATTTACTTTAGCGATTGAAGTACGCCCCTTTTTCTTGATATTTAATGCTAAGTGGGTATTGATATATTGAGGATTGAACAGTGCTTGTCCTTTTTTTATGACTTTTGGGGAATAGGAATAGTGACGATTATTATTAAATTATATGCATAACTATTCAAACCGTTTATTATCAGCTACCTAACCCTATTTATTGTTGGATACTGCACATTCAAATGAGTTCATCAAAAACGTCTGATCTGCGATCATCACCTGAAAAGATCCGTTTACGTTATACACTCGAAAATAGTCAGATTTTTGGTGACTTACCCGCTGACTTATTAACTGATCTGGTTGATGTGATGGAAATAAGTGTCATCGCAGGTGGTAACGCTTTATATCTTCAAGGGCAAGAATCAGACTCCTTGGCTATTGTCATCAGTGGCCGATTTATCGCTCAACTTGATAGTGGCTCAGGTAATAAAAAGTTGTTAGGTGAAATGGCGCCTGGAAATTGTATTGGTGAGCTTGGGATGATTTTACAACAACCTAGAGTGGTTGATGTTATTGCGATTCGAGATTCCAGTGTTGCTTATCTCAGCCGTGCTTGTTTTGAGCGTTTATTAACAAGCCATGCACTGCCACTTAATCGAGCGATAACCCGAAGAGTTTTTGAGTTTAGCTTAAATAAAAACCAGCAACCAGCCAATATCGGTGCGACTAATTTTGCCATCGTCCCTTTGAGTGAAAAACTATCCTTGAGTGGCAATACACAGGGCCGTGTTGATGTGAAGCGCTTGTCTAGTGATTTGAGCATGACTTTATCGCACCAAAACAATGTTTTTCACTTAACGCCTGAAGCGGGCAATGAGCTGCATTCAGATAAGGGTGCATTGGTAGAATCTAGTCATCGTTTGAGTGATTTAGAGCAAGAGTATAATTATTTATTATTCGAAACACCTTTAATGGCAACAGCTTGGTCACACTTTGCAATTCGGCAGGCCGATCAGTTAATTTTAGTAGCCAATTCGGATACCGACCCTTCGACCCTTCTATTGGACGACGAAACTAGACAGGCTTTGAAAAAATCCAAAGCAAAAGCGAGCTTGGTTCTACTTCACCCAGATCACACTAAAAACCCTACAGTGGATAGTCGCTGGCGAGAAACGTTTAATTTAGAAAGAATTTATCCATTACGGTTAAATAATCAAACAGAGATTGAGAGACTGACTCGATTTATTACGGGTAGAGCTATCGGGCTCGTATTGGGTGGTGGTGGTGCTAGGGGACTAGCTCATGTTGGCGTATTAAAAGCCTTAGAAGAGGCTCAAGTTCCTATTGATATTATTTGTGGAAATAGTATGGGTGCGCTTATTGGTGCTCAGTACGCTAATGGCACACCTGTGACATCTTTACTCAAAAACACTAAAAAATTTATTTTAGCTGGCGATCGTCCCACCTTACCGTTTTTCTCACTATTGGCTGGTTTTAGAATTAAAAAAGGTTTAAGACGTTTGTTTAATAACACAACCATTGAAACACTTTGGCGTCCTTTTTTGGCAGTTTCGTGCAACCTCAGTCGCGCCAATATTCATGTGCATAAAACAGGGGCACTTTGGCAGGCTGTATTAGCAAGCAATTCTCCAGCAGGTATTTTGCCTCCCGTTATATTAAATGGCGAATTTTTAGTCGATGCCGCGTTATTAGATAATGTGCCAGTCAAAGCGATGCGCGCCCAGAATGGAATTGGTTTACTTATCGCTGTTGATGTAGATGTGAAAGAAGAGCTTAAAATTGATCCAGCAATAAAAATTCTTTCACCTTGGCACGTTATTCGTCAGCGCCTATTTAAAAAAGGTGAACCTCGCTTGCCTAGTATTATGGACCTGTTACATCGTTCTGGCCATTTAGGTGGTTTAGCTCACAGAGAGGAGTCTATTGCCCTGGCTGATCATTATCTTCAACCACCTGTATCTGGATTTAGCTTGATGGCGTATGGCAAGAGTGAGGAAATTGTTGAAACTGGCTATTTTTACACCATGGAACATATCAATGAAATAAAACGCTCGTTAGCAGGTAAATAATGCCTAGAGATAATATGGTTAATAAAGACGGGCCTTCAATAAATGATACTAATAGCCATGTTTTTCCACTATCAGTAAGCCAGCAGCAAGTCTGGCTGGATCAACAGCTCCATCGAGATAGCGCACATTTAACCACTGGCGGTATGGGTTTTATTAATGGCGCGTTGCAGCTACCGTTATTTGAGCAAACGGTAAAGCAACTAGTAGCAGAAAATGATGCTTTTCGATTATTACCACTGATGGATGGCAGCCAAAAGCTTGTTCAGCATTGGCAAGAAGATCTACTTGAATATTTTGACTTTAGTGACCACCAAGACAGTGAAACTGCGATAGCTAAATGGTGGCAACGCACTCATGCATCGATAATCACGCTAGATGGTATACACAAACCGTGGCATATTTATTTAGTGAAATCGACACCTGAACGTTATTGCATTGCTATGAAATATCATCACATTGTGATTGATGGTTATAGTACGGCTTTGGGAATGAATGGCATGAGTGTTATTTATTCTGCACTGGTGATTCAGCAACAAAAAATTTCAACCGATACATTTCAGGCCCCCTCAATGTATCCCGACGGAAAAACAAGTTATCTTCAATACGTTGCAGAATCTAATCATTATTTAAGCTCTAAAGCCTTCAACAAAGATAAAGACTATTGGCTAGCTACTTTTCCAACATTGCCCGCTAACTTGCTTGAAAAACGTTACGACTATGTTCATTCAGCCCGCTCAGATCTACCCGCCTCCTATAATCATTATCATAAAATAAGCTCTGTTGCTTATCAACAATTACGAGACTTCTCAAAAAGCTTAGCTGCAACCACGTATCATTTGTTCTTAGCTGCGGTCTGTATTTATTTCGCTCGTATATACAATACCAATGAAATTGTTCTTGGTGTGCCGGTACTGAACCGCGGAGGCAAACGATATAAGTCGACAATTGGTATGTTTGTCGTGGTGATGCCCCTGAAAGTCTCACTTGATAAAAGCTCAACGGCAGCGTCGATAGTCAGCCAAATAGTGGCCAAACTGCGAAGTAGCTATCGACATGCTCGATACCCTGCAAGCACCTTAGGCCAAGACTTAAAGATGGTTCGGGAGGGTAAGGATTGCTTTTTTGATATCACCTTTTCATTTTCATCCACCAGCTATAGTGCAAATTATGGTGGTGCGCCTACCAGTGAGCCTATACATACCTTCGGAGATGATGCTCGTTACCCTCTGTCTATTGCTATATGTGAGTTTCACGATACAGAGCCGACAGAGCTTGTTATATCTGCCAGTGAAGACTATTTTAGTTTTGCTGAATCAAAACAACTAGGTGAACACTTACAATATTTAGTTTCGCAAATGGTGGCCGAGCAGAATAAACCTTATCAACAACTGCCTTTGGTTGCTGATGCTAATTACAAGATACCTTTAGCTGACTTATTTTCTGAAACCGCTCATTATCAAACACCAGCAACTTTTATTCATTTATTTCAACAGCAAGTCGAAAAAACACCTTTAGCAACCGCTTTAAGTTGGAAAAACACTGATGATCAGCATGAAAGTTTCAGTTATGAAAAGCTCAACAAACAAGCAAATCGTTTAGCCCATCATTTACACACACTGGGTCTTAAAAGGGGTGATGTTATCGCCGTTATTTTACCTAGACGACCAGAAACTATTGTCGCGTTTTTAGCCATTGCGAAGTTAGGTGCTGCATTTTTGCCTTTGGCTCCTGATTCACCACAACAAAGAATAAATCAGCAGGTTAAAATTAGCGGTGCCAACTTTGCCCTGACCGATAATGAAACAAGCAAAATCAATGCAAACATTCCAACGCTGTCTATTGATCACGCTAGTGCAGCTCAATACGATGAAAATCTGTCAAGTGGAAACCTAGATATTGAGCCTGCAGGTGATGATCTTGCTTATGTATTATTTACTTCAGGTTCAACCGGTGAACCTAAAGGAGTCATGGTAGAGCATGCGTCATTAGCAAAACGTTTACTTTGGCTCGCTAATAGGTTGGAATTTACGGCCGAAGATATTGCACTGCAGTCAATACAACTTACTTTTGACCCGGCATTAATTGAAATTTTCATGCCGTTAATTTCTGGAGCCAGTGTTGCCTTAGCGGCTGAAGGCAAGGTTTCCCCCTATGATTTACCTCGCTTAATCACAGAGTTTAACGCCACCAGTATCATTTTTGTGCCTACAACATTAGGTTACTTTAACCAAGTAGTTAGCCAATATCCTGACCTGACATTAAGAGTAGCGATAAGCGGCGGTGAAATATTGCACAAAGAGTTAGCCAATGCCTTTGTGAGTCAAACGAATGCAAAACTTTTCAATTTTTATGGGCCAACAGAAGCTTGTATTTTTGCTACTACGCATCTATTTGAGCCAGATTCAACGGCGCAACTTGTGCCTATTGGTAAACCGGTTGATGGCACTTTTATTTATATTGTAGACGATAACTTACAGCCTCTGCCCACTGGCACTATCGGCAATATATACATTGCAGGTAATGGATTAGCTCGTGGATATATCAATGATGATGCGTTAACTAAACAACGGTTTATTGCCGACCCATTTTTATTGGGGCAGAAAATGTATTGCACGGGTGATACCGGTTTTATTAATGATTTTGGCCAAATACAATTTGTAGGTCGAACCGATAGTCAGCTTAAATTACGAGGCCAGCGCATTGAACCGCAAGAAATAGAAGTATTATTGACGGAACTGCCAATGGTTTTATCGGCAGCAGTAAAAGTGGTAAAGCACGAACTTCATGCATGGTTGGTATTAGACGGTAAAAAAGCCTCAGCTATAGATAACAGTCTATCTCAAATATTAAAAGAAGCCATGCGGAAAAAACTACCTGAATACATGGTGCCTAGTTACTTTAATCAATTAGATGTTATTCCTGTGCAAAGCAGCGGGAAAACTAACTATCAAGCATTAGAGGTGGTTTATAATAAACTACAAGACGTAACTCAAACGTCTCTCGCGTCATCAGTTGTGCAACCACAAAACCCACTAGAAGTATTATTACTGTCATTATTTAAACAGGTTCTGCCCGTATCAGACACAGAGATTAGTATTGACGATCACTTTTTCAATCGAGGTGGTGATTCTTTATCAAGCCTTATTTTAATCACTGAAATTAACCGCCAAGTAAATAAAAAAATACCCTTTTCATTGTTACTAAAAAATCCAACCGTTACCTCTTTAGCAACTGCGTTGAATCAAATACAACAGCCCATTCTTATTGATTTAAGTAATGTCAGAAATAAAACTTACCACGATGGCAGCAAAGAAAGCAGGCAAGCTATCTTCGTTGCTGCGTCGGGTCACGGAGATGCAATAAGACTATCGAACCTCGCACAAGCGCTGGGTGATGGTTATGCTGTATATATGCTACAGCCTAAAATACAAGATGTTTACAGTGGTAATCAATGCGAATTAAACCGCTTTGAGGTCTTAGCCAAAGATTATGTGGCTGAGATAAAGAGCCATCAGGCTAATTATAACCAGCCACCAATAATAGCCGGATTTTCAATTGGCGGAATAACCGCGTTAGAAACAGCTAGGCAATTAAAACAACAAGGTATTGATGTACAAAAGCTGATCTTAATCGACTCAGCACACCCACGTTTCAGTTCAGGATTAGTGCCTATTTGGCATGTTATCACGGGGTTGATTAACCGACTTAATTTACACAGTAAAACTATCAATCAGCGTACTCTCGGATCTCTATTAACGGATCAGGGGTTAAATCGACAAGTAGCAGCACTTAATAAATGTAGACTGCACCCGTTGGATATATCGACCACGTTAATTATCTCTTCAGGATTAAGTAAATGGCATTTTTTTGTTTTTAAGCCTTGGCAAAAACTATTTAAAAAGCACTTGACTGAGCAAACGATACCGGGAAATCACGGATCGTTATTTTCAAAAGAATACGTAAATGGGTTGGCCACAGCTATAGCCTCTAACGTTTCAAAAGACGGGTAATGTCTGACCTATTAGACACAGTCTTATTAGTCCATAAGCGTATCTAAATCCACCGACTTCCACACTCTCACGAGCTAGTTAAACTTATTGGTTTCTGATAGATTGGTTTTTATGCTCGTGAGGCACTCCCGTGTGCTGATACAACGTATTCACCATTATGAAGATGGCGAGGTTTGACTGAGGGCAACAGTTCCTTGCATATCATGGCATCATTGGATGTGCCATCGAGCAAAAAATTATTTTTATTTAAAAATTCTTCAATGTCATCGCTAGAAAGCATCCAGTTTAACCCCTCGCTCATGCTACGAAGATGCATCTGTAATAGAAGGCCAGCGTCATTTTTTTCAGATTTCAGTGGCTCTAAGGCAGTAAAAAAAAAATGACAGCCCATCGGACTTAATTCTTTAATAACAGTCAGTATATTGCAGACATCTTTTTCGAGTAGATACATTAAGACGCCTTCACAAATATAAAGTGTTTTTGCTTGGCTCTTAAAATTAGGTGAGTTTCTGAGAACATCCTCTAATTTGTGTTTGCTTAAGTCTTCTGCAATTAGTTCACAATTTTCTTGGCCTAATTCGCAATTATCAATCGCTTTGCGCTTTTCAATACTGGTCGCAGGGTGGTCAATTTCGATACATGTTAAGTGGCTATGTGCGATAGCTAGTTGTGTCGCAAGCATGTCAAAACCAGCGCCAAGGACAACAATTTGTTCAACGCCGTCATCAACGGCCTGGTGAGCCAATTGCTCTATTTTCATTTTTCTCAGCACATAATGTAAAGAGATACCGGGTAATAAAGTAAATTCCATTAGTTTTAAAAGCCCGCGACGTAAAGGATTTTTTAACTGGTCTATACGTTTCTTACCTTCGGGTAAGGCCGACATTATTTGTTCGCTTAGCGAAACTAAATTGCTAGGTATAGCATCTTTTTCTTGTGAATATCTGCCAGCGTAAATCATACCTTGTTGAACGGTAAAGGCTGTCGAGCTTGCTTGTGTGTCTTTCATGGACGATTCCAACGGTTGCAAATTAATGGACGTGTACTGACCCTTCTAATCTAACACTTTTTTTGATATATAAAAACTATCAATTATAGTTATGATGCCAGACCCATGCCCCAATGATAGCAAGGTAATTACAGATAACCTGATAATTCAATCAGCTGAAATGATCAAAAAAAAGATTGGGGGCGAGGTTCAATTATTGGGTGAACATTCGGACGTGAGTATTACATCGGTCCTATGAAAATCAAGCTAGACAATTCGCCCAACCAGTTAGCGATTAAAGAAAACAACTTTGACTTTGCCTTTTGGCAGCGTCAAACACCGCTGTGCCGTCGAAAGTTAGTGCCTCCTTATGGTCTAGACGATGGGTCAACATCGTTTTGCAGCACTAGGTTTAGATCAACGGTTTGACTGACGCCCTCGTAACGTTGAGCGGAGACGGCACTACCATCACCATCTTGATTTAAATTCCCCCATTTAAATACACTTGTTAACACATTGACCGTTGATTAAAGTGTCATTAAAACAATAGGTTGGAATCGTTATCAGAGGACAAACGCATCCCCATTTTTGTGAGAGGGTCGGAGCAATCTAGAATCGACTAATGAACCCGAAGTCAACAGTCAGACTAGGTGGATTGAACTCCAAGCAGCACAACACAAGCAGATAGGTTTTGTTTCCTACCCGTGGAATGATTTTTATGGACAAAAAAGTCGGATACCAATGGATTATCACATGCTTGAGTCATACGCTCAAACTCAGCATCACTTCATTCATGCTAGGAGAGCATTGAAACATGCTGATAAGCTAGTTTTGATGGGTAAGCATGACCCTGATTAGTTGGAATGGTTGACTAGATCAGCGTCTCTATTAAATAGTCGACTTGGACAGATTGACCCTGATAAAACAGCCAAATTTGTGAGTGGTGATTGTAGGATTCTTGCGCCTGATGGCGATATCTATGATAGAAAAGTTCAGCGGTTGTTGGCTTTTTTTAGTTGTTTAAGAAACGACGATAAAGTGCGGATGGTCTATTACGCTGGATCGAGATTAGTACGGGTTGAGTACAAAAGAGCAGGATGGATAGGTTATTGCTTTAGAGGCTTAGTAATGCAGGAACGACCGTTGGTAGTCTAAAATGTAACTTCAATTATTGCTCTTTTGGAAATTTGGGAGAGATCTACATTTTTACATGCTGAAGGATTGTACCCCGACCCAGGTTTGAGTTGAAACACTAATAAATGTGTAATTTAGAAGGTACATAAGGGATACAAGGGGTTTATTAATGATGACTAATACATAAAAAAGCCTCAAGTATCAAATACTTGAGGCTTATATATGGCGGAGAGCATAGGATTCGAACCTATGGAGGATCACTCCTCAACAGTTTTCAAGACTGCCGCATTCGACCACTCTGCCAGCTCTCCAAATTGATACCTAGTCAACTAAATCGGTATCGAGTCAAGAATCCGAACTGCATTTCTCAACAGGGCGTATTATAAACATTTGTCGCTGGGTGTCATTAGGAATTTGCATTAAATTATAGGCTTGAAAAATGTATTTTTGCCATAACTTATATACTTTATAAGTTAAATCCCAATTGTTGCTTTTTGGCATCAATAAATTATTGAATAGCCTCATGATTAATTACTTGATATCAAAGTTATTGGAACTTAAAATGAATGCAGTAGTCAAAATTATGTTAATTATCGGAGATAGCAATGCAGCTTAATACCTCAGTTACTCGCCCACCAGCGGCGATTCTTCAAACGAATCAGTTAATCAAGAATACCTATACCCTTTTATCTATGACGCTTATTTTTGCTGGTGTCACAGCTTTCATTGGTGTTTCAGTGGGCACATCATTCGGTATGGCACTGGGCGCCAATCTAGTCGCCATTGGTCTACTCTGGTTTGTATTACCTAAAGCTTCTAACTCGGCCTCTGGCATTCCCGTTTTATTTGGTATCACGGGTCTACTCGGTTTTGGATTAGGACCGTTAATTGGTCACTACCTCGCCATGGACCCAAGTATTGTTATGACAGCTTTGGGTGGCACTGGCGCTATCTTCCTTGGCTTATCTGGTTATGCACTGACTACTCGAAAAGACTTCAGCTTTATGGGTGGTTTTTTGATGGTTGGTTTGATCGTAGTCATTGGTGCATCTTTGCTTAATATCTTTGTACAGATTCCAGCTTTATCATTAGCCGTTAGTGCCGCTGTGGTAATGATTATGAGCGGACTGATTTTATATCAAACTTCTGCAATGATTAATGGTGGTGAAACTAACTACATCATGGCAACTGCTGGTTTATTCTTGTCTATTTTGAATCTTTTCCAAGCACTTTTACATCTTTTAGGTGTATTCAGCAGTGATGATTAATGCTTTAACTAATAGTTAACTTATTTACATTGTTTTTAAAGCCCCGTCTCAGGGGCTTTTTTATTTTCAGTGTGTATTAAACGAGGTACTTGAAATGAACTGGATTCAAATTGGCTCAGCACTCATGTTAGCGGCCATGTTATTTATGCTATTCCCGAGAGCCAAGGCTGCTATTAAACAGTCTCCAAAAGGCACCAGTAATGATTGGATGAGCTTTATTGTGCCCATGACAGTTGTTGTTTTATTTATATTCCTTCTGATAAGTCTGGTTTAGACAGCCACTGTTTCATTTCAAACACTGTAAGCGTCCAAGCACTCTGTTAGTCACTTAAATGCATTTGGTGCTTCCAAATCTGTCTTGCCAGGATCAAGTCTTCCGGCAGAGTTATCTTGATATTCTCTGAACTGCCCAGCACTACTGTTGGGGTTTTACCAATGGCTTCAATGGCTGAGGCTTCGTCGGTTACCTCCAGTTTATTTTCCATAACAAATATCATTGCTTCCATCAACAAGTCTGCCTTGAATACCTGTGGCGTAAACGCTCGCCACAATCCGATTCGGCTAATGGTCTGATTAACGCTTCCATCAATATTGAGCTGTTTAAGGGTGTCAGTGATTGGTGCACCTAATAGAGCACCGCCACTATGGAGCCTAGCGGCTTCTATTAGTCGATTTAAATCATGGATTGATACCAGGGGCCTCACGGCATCATGCACTAAGGCATAGCAATCGCGGTTAACGTCAAGACACAGCTTTTCTAGACCATTGAAGACACTATGATGTCGCATCATTCCACCCTCCGCTAATATCAATGGTTTTTTAGATTGTAATTGATAGTGAAGATTGGCCCAATACTTGTCTTCCCTACTGAGTACCAAAACGGCACCATCGATCTGTGGATGCGAGAGCAAGCGGTCGAGAGTATGCTCTATGATTGTTTTATTTACGAAGGGTAAATATTGCTTAGGCAGATCAGACTGCATGCGCCGACCAATGCCAGAAGCAGGAATAATAGCCCAAATAGGTAGCTGACTCATTTAGCTTTCCTGTTAGGAAGAGCGCCTGGCCCAGGAATAAGCTGAATGAAGGTTTCACCTTGCTTGATCATGCCAAGGTCGTTTCGGGCTTTTTCTTCAAAAGCATCCAAACCATTTTGTAAATCGAGTACCTGTGCTTCTAATACACTATTGCGTTGTTTTAATTCGTTCAGCTTCGCCCTCTGTAAATCCAACTCTTTCGATAACTGAACCACTTCGGAGAGGCTGCCATCGCCCACCCATAGTTTGTACTGTAAGCTTATGAATAACGCTATTAATACGCTGATCAGTATTTTCATCGATTAATAGGTATACGATTCATCTTACAGATTACGGAATACTGATCTGCCGGGGAAGACAGCATCTTGCCCTAACTGGCTTTCAATACGGAGTAACTGATTATACTTTGCAACACGATCAGATCGTGACAGTGAACCCGTTTTGATTTGGCCAGCGTTGGTTGCTACCGCTAAATCTGCAATAGTCACGTCTTCTGTTTCACCTGAACGATGGGAAATAACCGCCGTATAATCCGCACTATGTGCCATTGATATCGCATTCAATGTTTCAGTTAATGTGCCAATTTGATTAAATTTAATCAAAATTGAATTTGCAATATTATTTTCAATACCCCGTGTGAAAATTCGTGTATTAGTCACAAATAAATCATCACCAACGAGTTGAATTTTACCACCCAGCTTTTCAGTCAAAACGGCCCAACCCTCCCAGTCACTTTCATCCATGCCGTCT
>Ga0114995_10002362_pt1 | contig 13048 bp, 10 predicted proteins | sample ArcticOcean_MG_C_11_FD_87038 | JGI IMG/M metagenome (GOLD analysis project Ga0114995, IMG submission 87038) | Marine microbial communities from western Arctic Ocean - ArcticOcean_MG_CB2_154 | ecosystem: Environmental > Aquatic > Marine > Oceanic | place: Arctic Ocean: Canada Basin | collected... | reverse complement strand
TAACAAGGTATCGATCGCGATCTCCTACTACAAGAATGCCGACGCCGACAACGTGCTCATCCTGCCGAGGCTGTTCTGCTGGAAAGGCGCTGGTCCACCTGATGACGCCTCGGACGACGGGCTGCCCGCGAAATGGAACCAGTTCATTACTTACGACCATGTGCCCGGCGCAGCAAATACACCGCGCTACGCATCGCTGTACCGTCGCAAGCACGACGCCCGCCGCTACACTATCTACCAGGTCAAGGACAACCCGACGAGTGTGGACGTCGCACTGAACGAGTGGCAGGTCTATCGGCAGCGGCTGGACTTTGCCGTCGACACCGGCTACAATACGCCAGCGGACATCAGCTCCCGCCTGACCGAGGCACTGCACGCCTCGCAGCCGCCGCACATCATGAAGGACTCGGACGGCTTCCCGTACAGCGTGGTCTGTCCCTCCACTGTCTATCAGGAATTCAATTGCGCGCACAGTGCGGGGTTCACGGAATCACACTACAATGCCAGCGACCAGTCATACCGTGACGCCTACCGCTACATCGGCGTGCTGCGTCCAGACCTGTTCGAGGCAGGCAAGGCACTGGACCAGACGAAGATGAAGCTCAGGGCTTGGGACGCCACGGGACGTCGCATGACCCTGGAGTACGAGTACACGCCAGCCAACGTCGCGCTGTGGAAGGATCTGTTCGACGCGCAGCTGGCACAGTTCGACAGCACCGAGCTATTCGGTGATCAGTATGGAGAGACCACTCGCTTGATACATGTGAACTACGACGAGGGCAGCTTGTGGACGCAGCTTGGCAACGACACCGACCTGACATACATGAGCGTGCGGCAGCCGATCGACTGGGACCCATCCTTCGCCTCCTCGTACACAATCGAGAAAGCGTACGGTGCAATCTACAACGACAACGGCTTCATCCAGTTCAAGCTGCAGCAAGCTGTCTTCACAGATACCACACCCGCTACCACAGCTCGTTATGCCGGCTGGGACGTTCACTTCTCCGCGTTCGCCAGCGACTGCATCCTGCTCTGGTCTGGCGTGCAGCCGTATAACGCCGGCACGTACTCGACAACGGTCACGGGCACCCAGGCAGAAGACGAAGGAGGTGCAGGCGTGTTGAGCATCACATCTGTGTACACGTCGCGTAACAAGGTCTTTGCTGGAGGAACCATCGCCGCCGACGTCAAGAGTCTGGACCAGAAGGTCGGGGCGGTGTACCTGGGCGCAATCAACCCGCTCATCAGCTTCGACACCTCCGGCTCGCGCTTCTACCTCAGCGGGCTGCACACCCCGCGCAAGATCCGCAACACGGCGCAGGCTGGCTCGCACTCGTCGAACCCGCTCAACCCTGACGCCGGGAACGACATCTACCAGATCAATCCCGAGTATTTCAAGACCACCCCGAGCTTCAGCTACAACCCGGAGCAGCGCCAGCTGGCAGCCAACCCTCTGACCGATGACTCTGACGCCGCAACGGACATTATGACGCTAAACCTGCTCGAGTACTGGACGGTGTTCGACGCCAGCTCCGGCATCTGCGTGGAGGACTGGGGCGTGCCGGAGCTGCACTGGGACGAGTGCCTCTGGGCGAAGCTGGGCTTCACGTACGCGCAGCTGCACGCACCCGGCAACCGTCAGGCGAGGGCGACGAACACAGCCGTCAACATGTCTCCCGTCAGCACCAACGCGGACGTGAACTCTACCCAGACCACGGGCTGGAGCGTGAACATCTGGGGCGCACCGCAGGAGCTGAGCCAGCTGCCAGTGATGGGCACGCAGCATATAAAGGAGACCACTGTAACGAAGACTGGACCTGCCGAAGGGGATGTGCAGAACAGGGAGATCTTCCGGCTGGGCACCGTCACGCAGCCCTCGACCTCAACGCGCATCACCGCCACGAGGCTGCCGGTGAAGCAGACCAGCTCCTACTGGACGATCCGCTCCAGCCTGATTGACAACTCACTCTACTTCAACTCGCAGGGCATGATGCCCGTGATCGCCGTGGTGGACAAGAGCTACTCCGGCAGTGACTTCTACTTCATGAGCGACAGCAAGACCCGTTTCACCATCACCAAGCCGAAGGTGCTGACCGCCATCACCAGCAGCGTGCACCTGCCCGACGGCCGGCTGGCGAGGACGGACGGCAACAGCTGTGTGATCTACGAGATCACGAAGGCTCCCCCGTTAGGAAACACGAGTAAGGCGTAGAACAATTAGCTGCCCAACTGTTATAGATGCCAAACCATATCATCGCTCACGTTCCCGGATTTGTGTCGCAAAGTTTGCAGCCGATACCGTCATTGCGTCCTCACAAAGTCAAGCCGAAACCATTCTTCGAGGTGCGATATGGACGGTTCATATTGTTTGCATGAAATGTGTGGAAATGTGTCGATTTCAATTGAAAAAAAACATCTGAAAAAAACTACTTAAAGACTTGGCAATTATAATGTTATAGAAAGAATAAAGATGAACCAAACTGAAGCACGCCTACGCGTGAATCTGGGTCATCTCGGAGTGAAGTATGATGAAGAGAACTTAATTTACAAGGGGCTTGAGGAGCTGGATCTGAAGCCGGGATGCAACACCTACTGGTGCGAAGTCCTGCGCAAGCACGATTTAGTCAAGCCAATGATCGATCTCGATGTCAACGTCGAGACTGAAGAGGAATTTAACAATGAAAAGAAAAAGTACAAGAGAATTGGACGGGAATACGTGGAAGAGATGTTCGAATGTGAGGAGGAAGACATTGCGATATCTGATTCATGTGGCTTCTGCCCGGAGAAGAACAAGTGGCGCATCTCGTACCACTTCGTCGTCAACGGTATGAAGGTGCGGTGGGGCGACCTGAAGCACCTGGACAAGAAGCCGCCCGAGTGGCTGGACAAGGGTATCTACGGCGACCGGGCCATGCGTATGATACACTGCTCGAAGACCGGCCAAGAGCGTCCGCTCAAGCCGATGACACACAAGGACGATGTCAAAGCGCACATCATCCAGTTGCTCACTGGCGACGAGACGCTGTTCGAGGTGCCGAACGTGCCCGTTGTCAACGCAGACGGCTCGGTCGCATATCTCCTAACCGAGAAGGAGATCGAACTGCTCTACATCTGCGTACCGGAGACGCACCAGGAGTGGAAGGAGATTGGCATGGCACTGAAGGGACAGGGATGTGCTTACAGCGTCTGGGATGAGTGGTCCAAAAGGAGCTCGAAGTACAACGAGAAGGAATGCAGATCTCAATGGAAATCGTTCACCAATAAGAGTGCCTTCACAATCTCGACGATCCACTTCTGGGCGAAGGAGCACAACCGAATCTGCTACTACGAGACCGTGACGTCACTGTATCAGCAGCTATACGACCAAGGCGAGCGGTTTCTGGTGGAGTACATGAACAAAGAGGTTGGCTACCTGTCGCACATGAATGTTGACGCGGCTTACCTGCTCATCTCGGAAAACAAAGACTCGTCTGAACCGTCGCATCAGGTCAAGTCTTATGACGCTCTGATTAAGCACTACGTTAAGTACAAGGTATTCGAGGAACGGCCAGATGGAAAGCCCAATATAAAGCACAACATTTTCAAAATCTGGGTTGAGAGCATGTACCGAGCCGAGTATGAGCATATCAATTTTCGTCCCGAGGAGAAGGTCAAGGGTAAAGGGTACTACGTGGGTAAGGATTACAATGTGTTCCAAGGCTTCGCGATCACACGTCAGTCTGCCATCAAGCCGGAGCAAGGTGACATCGAGTCGCTGCTGGACCACATTTTAAACATCTGGTGCAAGGGAAACAAAGAACATTATGAATACGTTTTGAATTGGCAGGCTCACGTGGTGCAGAAGCCGACCATCAAGACAGGTGTGATGATCGGACTCCGGTCGACGAAGCAAGGGGCTGGTAAGAATCTGGGTATCTCGCACTTACAGGCCATCATCGGTCGCAAGCACCAGTGCTCGCTGTCGAAGGCGAGTCATGTGATAGGAGACTTCAATGCGATGCTGAGCGGCAAGACGCTCGTTGTCCTGGACGAGGCCATCTGGGGTGGCATGAAGAAGGACAAGTCGTCCATTAAAACGCTGATCACTGAGCCCACCGTTCCCATCCGATTGATGCGGACGGATGCCTACCAAGAGGACAGCTACCACAACATCATGGCGTTTTCCAACGAGAAGAACTTCTGGCCGACAGAACACGGTGCTCGCCGTGATTTCCTCCTCGAGTGTGATAACAAGTGGGCGGGTGAGCAGACCGACGAGAGCAAGGCTTACTTCGACAAGATTATTGCCGTCGATCCGGCGAAGTATGCTCACTTCCTCTACAACAGAGATATCTCTGAGTTCAATGTCCGCAAAGTACCGATCACTGACCTCCAGCGCGAACAAGCGGCAGACAACCTTGACACAGTCGATGCGTGGCTGCGTAGCCACATGGAAGCTGGAGATTTCTACGACGAAATGGAGGGGAAATCGTACGGATTCAATGCATGGATACTGAAGGAAACGATGTATAGCATGTACAAGAAGGAGATGGAAGGCGGTCACAGCCGGGCACTATGCCAGACTAAGTTCTGGGAAAGTCTGGGCTACATATTCGAAGGTCCTCTGGAATATAAACGTGAAGAATGGAAAGATGAGAAGAGAAGCAAAAATAGTGGACCCCGTAAGATACAGATCATTCCCAAATTGGAGGCTCTCGTGGCACACTGGAACAAGAAGAACAATGATAATATCAAAACAGTCAAGATACGAGTCGATGAAGAGCCGGAAGAGCCTATAGTAGAAGAGCCTAATCCTCTAGATGATGGAATCGTGGTCTAAACCAATCTAAACCAAATTTAAAACCAAATTTAAAACCAAATTTAAACTAATCAATACTAAGACACCTACCAATATGGTGGGTGTCTTTGTTCGTGTTTCAGAGGGGGGTGCGTCTACGCTACCAGCTTCCAGCTATCCCGCCCGACGAATCCTGGCTTCGATGAGAAGAAGAAGTTCAGCTTCTCTGTTGCATTGTCGTACGAGAAGTACACACTATGCTCTCCCTTCTGGTAATCGTTTACCTGTCCCGTATACCAGCTGCCTGTGTCAAATTTGACCTTGACTTTCCTACCGACCAAATCCTCTGGGTTTATCTGTGTAGTTCGAGACGACTTACGCACTTTCGCAGGAGCATTATTAACCGGTTTTGATTGCTGTTTTGGTGCTTTCATGGGTATACCCTTGGCAGGCTCCGGCTCCTCGCCAATTTTGTCTGCCACATCGATGTTGCTGCTTACAGCGATTGTCTTGCTGTGCTTCTCGCCTATCCTTCCTATCACCTGCAGCTCGTACACGCTGAACTTGCGGCGAGCAGACTTCATCGTTCCCTGGTAACCGGGACGATTCACGATGGTTGTGGGCGGATTCGGTTCCAAGGCGTACTGCGGCGCTCTGCCTACCTTCGAGTGGAAGACGTGATACACCTCGTACACCTCAGGCCACCAGTTTGGCTCGTCTTTGTATTGCCCGGGATCCTTTGCCTTCTTGAAGTTCACCAGCCTCACCTTGTCTCCCTCACTTAGGGTCATCATGTTCTTGTTTCGCTGCTTCGCTCTCTCTTTGATTCTGTCCTTGCTCTGCTGTAATAGCTTCATCGCCTCTGGATTGTTCTCTGCCTGTGCTGCCATGTTCGGAGCCATCCTCACCGTGTTGTGTCTGTTCTTGTTGTAATTATCAACGAATTGCTGGAGGTGGACAGGCCAGTCCTTCTTACCAGAGGCAACGTAACGCTTAATCATGTTGCGCAGCGTCTGATTGAAACGCTCCACGACTGACTGAGACGTCGCACGGTAACGCATGCCACTGGTATATTTGATCGCAGCCAACGCCCCCCCGGGCTGGAATCCCTTCTCGAAAACACCGAGGAAGTGAGAGCCGTTATCTGTCTGCAGCCGTTTCGGGTATGAGCCGTGCTCTTCCTTCATCTCTTCAAATATTTCCTTCGCGATCTTAAGCGTCTGTGCTGCTGTTGGCGCAGTACCGACGGGCGTCAGAGGACTGCGGCTGTATGCCTTCTTACTGAGCACGTCTATGGCATTGAGGATGTGGCGATGCTTGCCGAACGCCATCTTCTCAGTCATCACAACATAATCCATCTGGATCAACTCGTTCACATTCGATACCAGGATAGGACGTGATTCCTTTGGCTTCTCTACTGGTTTGTAATCCTGCACAACCGTCTGCTGTGCTGACCACGCCTGCACTTGCCTGATGGTTGGACTGAACTGAGGCTTCCCTGTTTTGCTCTTACCGTTAGGCTGGCGCACGGCTGCGTACAGCTTCTCAAATCCGACACGATTGTTATTGTCGTAGTATTCAGTCTTCAACCGTTGCTCCTCTTCCTTGGTCAATGGATTGTACTCGAGGATTGGGCGGAATGTCACGCCTTTCTTCTCCCAGTACGCAGACTGGTCTGCTGTGAGCGTTTCTATACCGACCCGCCCAGTGTAGCCTTTGTTGTATGCTATACTTGTTTTGCCTTTCAATTGATTAGCCATTACTATATTGGATGAGCAAGAAAAGAAATAATCGTATTTCAATTTAAAATTTAATCCAACCATCCAACCATCCAACCTAAAATTCAATTACCTCAGAAAAAAAATGTAAAAAATTTCAACTCAAAAACTCAAATTTAGGTTGGATGGTTGGATGGTTGGATTAAATTTTATCACCATCCAATCCCTTGATGCCGGTCCATCTTAGCTTCATACCATTGCTCTCACATAGATGCTGTCCTATGTCATTGATGGCGGCACGCATTAGCTTCGCTTCTGTCTCCATAGTATTCATTCGATGTTGAAGACGGTTCACATCAAGCAGGGCTGAGTCGAGTGTGCGTTTGCTCTCCTCACTATACTTGTGTTCAATGTAAGCTCTCATCGGTTGTGATTCGTTCATTTCTATATATATATATATATGATATTAAAATGATAAATCTAAACGCATATAAATGATAAATCTTCACCCATATACATATAAATTACGTAATTTATAAGTTTAATGGCGTGAATATCTATAAATCGATACAAAAAAGGTGATATTCATTTAGAGGGTGATATAGTGACGTCAGCGAATCGCGAGGACATGTTGCAATGGGTGCTTGTGGTTTGTGATATATAGTGTCCTGTTTTTGCGGTGTATAGTTTGACTACCTTCTCGTAATTGTGAGTGTATCCTATCATCATCTCATACGAGTACAGCTTGTCTCCGTCTGTCCATATGCGGTTGCCTGTCCTCTTGATCCCGAGCAGCCAGGCGTACACAATCGAACGGTTGATGCGGCATCGCTTGAACAGGCTATCGTACGAATCGAGTGTGTGGTAGTGATTGAGCGAGCGGTGCTTCAGATCCAGGAGGCGGCGACGGACACACTCATTGATTATGTCGGTAAAGACTGGGCGGTATATCGTATGGTAAAGGTCGTCCGGCAGAAGATCTAAGTATGAATTCATTATACCAACGAAAGCCGCTCAGAATAGCGGCTATGGATCGGGTGGATCATTTGGAACAGGTTGATCATGATCTGGCTCTGGTAGAGCACGAATACAGTGGAAGCAGTTCCAGCAACATGATATGTCTGTACATCTCGAGTTTGTGATGCAGTTTACGACTATGACTATGATACTACCGGCTGCTGCAGCACTGAGTGTTATGAGAGTGCCTAGTTGGTCTGCGGTGAGTTGCATTATATATTTATATGAGATATTATACGAATGAATCAAGCGGTGTGCTTGATTTATTGGTATTGGCATAGGGTATTGGTATTGATTTGATTTGATTTGATTGGTATTCATATTTATTCCTCTTCATCATCCGATTCAATGAATGAGGTCTGTGCTACTGGCGCCTTAGACTTGGGCACGGGCAGGCTATACTGTACACACTTGATTGTCAGCGTCAGTCCGAATCGTGGTGACTTCTTCGTGAGCTTGTCTGTCCATCCACGGATCTGAAAGATGAGCCGTTGTTTCCCCATGTATTTGAACACAGTCTTGCGGAGATCTTCGAGACTCATGCCGTCTGTGAGCTTGTACTCTCTCTGCTTGCTATCTGGGTTTACAGTGGATAGCTCGAAGTCTGGAGCCCCTGTTTCTTTGTCTGCGTAGAATTTAAACTTTATATTGTTGGGTCTATCACCTGAGCCTGATTTGACGAGGGATATGAAGTCTGCTGATCTAGTTTTCCCCTCTTGTTCGAAGAGTTTCTTTTGGACTGGGTCAGAGTTAACCCATTCCTCAAGTGAGAGAAGGAATGTCTCGAAATTTCTGAGGTTATTGATGCGTTTCTTGTGGTCTTCGTCCAGCTCACGCGTCTTCGAGGCGGACTGTGGTTCTGTGCCGTACTGTACGTACCGACGGTCTGCTTCTGTGATGTGGTACTCATCTACCTTTGGAACTCCTCCCCAATCTAACATGAGCTCGGGAGTCTGCACACTGAAGAGCTCGTTGTTGTAATCTATGAAAAAGGTGCGCATATTAGTGCTGTTTTTGATCTTTCCGACGCTGAGCTTGCTAACGTCGATCTTATTGAATTTTTGAGTAGTCATTTTTATTCCGTTTGTATCTTATAATATATATTATCAGCAAAGCTTTAAACCTCGACAAATTTCAAATTATGGAACGCCTTTCCAATAATCGCTGCCGTAGCTGACGAAAATCTCGCGGTTCGCAGGTATGCCTTGCGGCCCAGCTCGTAGCACGTCTGATCCCTGCTTGAATACAGCGTTGTTCTTCAGCTGGGAGTTTCCCTTGGAATCGTTGGCGAAGCGGATTGAGCTCGAGTTCGTCTTCTTACCGTCTATACAGTAGCCGTTGTTCGGGCAGAGCACGTACTCTCCTCTCTTGTTGTTCGGGTATCGTGCCAACATCTGCTGCTTTGTGATCCTCTCGCCTGTGTAGTTGCCGATCTTTTCGTTTGGTTTGAAGCGTCGCGTGGTCCACAGGCCCATGCCAGCAGCGGCGATCTGCGACGACTTGACGCGCAGGCCGCTGTCTCGCTTCAGGTGCTGCCAGCAGAGTTTCCCCCTGCAGGTGCGGTTACGGCAACGGTTCCCTGACTTGGATGTGGCGGTGCACTGATCACACTCTCTCTCTGATTGTCCGGACATTCTTATTATACTGATAGAGAAGATTTTTCTTGCGAATCGGCGTCTATATCAATATCATCAGGCTCCACTTTGATGTACACACTCTGAGCCGTGGCTACGTCGTGCCCCATGATATCTGCCATCTTCTCCATATCCTGTAACTGCTTCCCGAAGGTCTCTGTCAAGACGATGTGGCGGAGAAGCGTCGTTCCGACCGACTTGTTGAAACGGGTTTTGAAGACACGTGTCAAATTCTGTGTGATCTGTAAGCTGGTCATCGGGGCGCCGTTCTTCACGTTGACCAGCACGTACTCTGGATTCGGTGAGACCTTCATCCAGTCTCGCAGCGCCTTCATCACCGGCTTCTTATCGATCTTGATCTTCTTCACCCCGTATCGCTTGCGTGTCTTGTAGGATCCGACGCTGAACTCGATCGGTAGGCCCATTATCACGAAGTTGTGCCCGTCCTTCTGCTCCTGAGGCAGTGCGTTGAAGGCTCTGCGGGCGATGATGCGGGTGTGCTGGAGGTCGTTACGCACTGGGTAGTGCAGCCAGAACGTTATCATGAAGTGATCCTGTACGGTCTGCATGTCCCGGTGTGTCCTCTGGTCTTTCGCGCTCGCAGTGATGATCTTCACCTCCTGCTCCAGCTCGTTGATGAGCTCCTGGATCTGCGCTACGGACACCCAGTTCTGGCTCTGGCGCTCGGTGGGCTGCTTCGTCTGCTGGATCTGCGTGTACTTCGAGTTGAGCTCGTCTCGTCGCTGCTGGTATGCCTTCAGAGCAATCTCGTGCTGCGGGTGATTGAGCAGCAGCACGATCACGGCGTTCAGGTAGTTGCGGCTGGTCAGGTAGCTGCCGCAGTTCGCCTCGATGTTCTTCATCACGGTATCGTGGTCTTGCAGCCACTCTATCCCGCTGAAGTCCTTCGTGCCGTGGAGACGCTGGTGCAGCTTCCGCAGGTTCAGCGTGTAAGCCCGTATCGACGATTCTGTTATTTCTGGCTTATTTTGTTTCAGTTTTGAGGTGATTTCTTCCATAATTTCTATAGTATCACATGAGATTTATATATTCAGCATTATCTTGTTTATATATAGTGTACTTTTCTGCCACGAATCCGACGGGTACGCTCTTTGTCCCGCTGTATGGCCTCACGTCGGGTCAGGCGATCCGTAACGGCATTCAGACGGTTGACTTGGGCCTGCCCCGAGGTGTCCTTGTTGCGGGCGTGCCACGCGTCGTCCGCTGCATTCTGAGATTTGCGTGAGAAGGCTCTGGGAACGGCCTTCTTGGTCGTGCGTGATTTTGTTTTCGTGCTGGTCTTTCCATCACCCCCTACTCTCCCTGGATTGACACCCGATGCTCCCGAATACATTTCCCTAGTCCGTGACTTGTTTTTCGGGTCTGTTCTCCATTGAGTGATAGTCATGCCTTTGGGTTTGTTACCACTCTTGGGATAAACGAATCGCCTACCTCCTGGAGCGCCTCCTGTCCGCTTCGCCATCCCTGCAGACCCAGCTCTCGGCCCCTGCTTCACAGCCATGGGCCTCTGCTTCGGAGTCTTTACTCCCATTTGTTTCTTCTTCGGTGGCATAGGGCCCCCGGCTCTCGGTCCCTGCTTCACAGCCATGGGCCTCTCCGGTCCAGCCTTCAGAGCCTTCCACTCTTGCTGTAACTCGATGCGATTGTGCTTGAGCTTCGCGTCGATCAGACTGAACAGATCCGCCTTCTTCATCTTGCTATATCCCCTGATCGCTAACTCTGTGTTGTACTTGCGTACGAATGCCTGGGCGTCTTTGTGTTTCATTGATGTGTATATATGTATATGTTAGATAATCTCACCGCCGGGAATCGGCGGGGAGGTTATGGGCTCCTCGGTTGAATTGATTAAATGTTATTAAACGCGCCTCTGGCGCTACTCGAATATACTCGTGTCTATCCGGAGCAGGTTGTTGTGGTAGCGGTGGTCGCCGCCCCAGCTCATCTGGAAATAGTACCGATCGCGTCCCTGACGGTTGTGTACGTCCTTATTCTTCTTCTCGTATTCCTTCCGGTATGCTACGACGTGAGGCCGCTGCTGGTACTGCTTGTTGTATTCATTGTATTTATCACGGTTGTTTTCAATCCAAATTACCTTCGTCGCACGCTTCATCTTGTTCTTGTCCGCTTCGCTCGTGTACGCGTTGATCATGTTCAGGCACAGGTGCGGCGCGTCCTGCTTCACCTTGTCGATGTAGTACTGCTCGCGCATCCTGAGCTGCTCGTTGTCTTCGCACGGGTAACACTCAAGCAGCCGGATGCTGAAGTGGTGCCAGCCGTGCTTGGTTGCAAGCTTCAACAGCCGGCGCTCCGCATGGTTCGCTTTGTCGCAATCAGTCTTGTGCCCGTACAGGCGTTTGGACAGCGGAGAGCATGTGCTACCGATGTAGATGTCGTCGCTGAAATCGTTCACTATTTGATATATCTTGCCATTGTTGAAGCTCTTTTCGTTTTTCATTATCTTGTATTCCTAATATACTTAATCAGTAAGTCTTTAAATGCTTTTCTGTTTATTTCTGATTGTGATATCTCATATATGACTTTGGAATCCAACCATCCAACCATCCAACCTAAATTTGAGTTTTTGAGTTGAAATTTTTTACATTTTTTTTCTGAGGTAATTGAATTTTAGGTTGGATGGTTGGATGGTTGGATTGATTAAATATTGAATGAAAAATGATCCATTCTTTTCTTGCTCATACCCTATGGCATCATACAAACTTCACCTTCAACCTATTGAGCTGGAGGATAGCATCCACTCCGAGCAGATTGGATACTTCAGAGTCGACGTCCTTCACGAACACATCCGCTGTGACCAGCGTCCACTGGGATGTTCTGGAATCTATCAGCACGTAAAACTGTACGTCTTGTAGGACCTTCGTATTCTCTGACCCTCCCACACCCATGACAGCCGAATAATACATGTTGTTGTTGCGCCGCCAGTTCACGCCTATCTTTGTTAGCAGGGCCTTGCTCATCAGCGTGATTTGTGCTCCCGTGTCGTACAGTATCTTATGGCTGCTTTTGTAATTCCTCTGGCTCGGTCCGCTCCGGGTGCTCCACCCGTTGGCGATTCCTGATTGAGTTGAGCCAGCGATGGCTAAGAAGAATTTGTTGTTGGACTCTTTCGCCTTGATCTTTGTCTCGCCCGCCTTGTTCCTCGTGGTCACCGTGCCGGCGGCGCTCTTCTCTGTGCGGACGGTACAACCCTTCGGGTCTATACGTGCTCCTCTCTGTCCCTCCCTCTTCACTACTTTGCATGTTGGTTTAGGCGGCATATGTATATATATTAGGTATATTTTTTAATCCAACCATCCAACCATCCAACCTAAATTTGAGTTTTTGAGTTGAAATTTTTTACATTTTTTTTCTGAGGTAATTGAATTTTAGGTTGGATGGTTGGATGGTTGGATTAAATTTTGGATTGAAATATGTTCCTTATCTTTTCTTGCTCACCCCATGACACACATCCGAGAGAGAGAACGCCCTCCTGATGTAGCTCTCCCTTCTCGTCTGGTCCTTGTGTGTAGTTGTAGTGTGTAGCTTCCTTGTGTGTAGATCTCGTACATGGTATCAACAATTGGATTGTACGCAGATCTAACCGTCGTTTACACCCCGGGGTGAGGTACCCTATAGGGGAGCCTGCCTCCGCCGCGAAACTGTTCCACGGCGACCATATTTTGGACCTAAAAAGCTCTGGATCTTATCTTGCCGCTCTCTCTAGCCTAGCCTAACTACCCATACTCACGGCGAGTTGGCGCCCGCGAGGTCGGCCGTAATGGGGCTGTGCGGGGGGGCGGGGCTGCTGGTGCCGGCGAGACCGACGAGCGTGGCGCCGGCGAGGCCGACGAGCGCCGCGATCGTGGCGGGATGTGGCATCGGCG
>Ga0114995_10002357_pt1 | contig 13060 bp, 11 predicted proteins | sample ArcticOcean_MG_C_11_FD_87038 | JGI IMG/M metagenome (GOLD analysis project Ga0114995, IMG submission 87038) | Marine microbial communities from western Arctic Ocean - ArcticOcean_MG_CB2_154 | ecosystem: Environmental > Aquatic > Marine > Oceanic | place: Arctic Ocean: Canada Basin | collected... | reverse complement strand
TTTCTATATTGAGTAATGTATTCATTTTTAGCTCTTTTGAATTGCTTTCCTTCCTCATTAACAACTAAAACATTTTCAACAAAATCCCATGTTTCAGAACCATAACAGCCAGCATTCATTGCTAATGAACCACCCAATGTACCCGGTATACCTGCAAGGAATGCTGAATTTACAAAACTATTTTTTGCAATAAATTTTGCTAATTTAGAACAGCTAACACCCGCTTCAGCATAAAAATAATTATTCTCAATGTTTATCTCTGTTAGTCCACCATGCATAATAATTACAGTACCTTTAACTCCCCCATCTCTTATAAGTAGATTAGATCCTAATCCAATAAATGTGAATGGTGGTGTAAGCCTCTTAAGATTAATACCCTCTGTAAGCAACTTCTTATCTGCACAAATATATAATTTTTCTGCAGTACCGCCGACTCTCCAACTGTTATATCTTTTTAAGGGGAAATCATTGTAGATAGTATTTTTTTTCATTAGTTAACTAAACCAATAAATTCTTTAGTAAACTTACTAATTGATCCAGCACCCATAACAATTAAAATACTTTTATCCGTTATGTGATTAGAAATTATTTTCTTTGCACCATCAAAACTATTAAGATATAAATATTCTTCCTTATTCAAATCTTTTATTATCTTAGCTGATGAAATATTTTCTATTGGCTGTTCCCCCGCAGAATAAATATCAAATAAAAATAATTTATCTGGAATTTTCAGTGCCTCTATAAAATCAGCATAGCAATCCCTTGTTCTAGAGTATCGATGTGGCTGGAATACCAACGAAATATTTTTACCTGGGAATCCTTTCTTTGTCGCTTCAATAACTGCATTTATCTCAGTTGGATGATGACCATAATCATCAATAACCATAATTTCTTTTGTTCCAATTGTTATATTTCTATATATGTCATAGCGTCTTGATACACCCTGGAAGTTTAATAGTGCTAGTTGAATATTTTTGATTGTCACCCCATTATCTAATCCAATTGCAATTGCTGCCAAGGAATTATTTACATAATGTATACCGGGTAAATTTATTGTCACGTCAAACTCTGTTTTTTCAAAGTGTTTATCAATTACTGTAAATGACATTTTTTCTTCGTGATGCTTAATATTCACAGCTTGTAACTGCGCATCGCTATTTGTACCATAAGTTATAATTGGCCTCGCAATTAATGGAATTATGCTTTTAACCTCATGGTCATCTAAGCACAAAAAAACCGTTCCATAAAAAGGAATTTGATGAATAAAATCCACAAAGGTTCTTTTTAATCTCTCGAAGTCACCTTGGTATGTTTCCAGGTGATCACTATCTATATTAGTTATAACCGCATCAATTGGATTTAAATGTAGAAAGGAAGCATCTGATTCATCGGCCTCAACAATAAATAACTCGCCCAAACCAAGCTTCGCATTCACATTGATTACATTTAGTCTGCCACCAATTACATACGTAGGGTCCAAATTACCTTTTGATAAGATAGCAGCAGTCATACTTGTAGTAGTTGTCTTCCCATGGGTTCCAGCAATAGCTATTCCCCTTTTAAATCTCATCAATTCCGATAGCATCTCAGCCCTAGGAATAATTGGAATTTTTTTATTTAGAGCTGATTTAATTTCAGGATTTGTATCTTTAATTGCGCTTGATACAACTAATACATCTACACCTATAGTATTTTTTTCATGATGGCTCGGATAAATATTTATACCTACTTCTTTTAGATGATCAATGATAATTGACTTACCCGAGTCTGATCCTGTCACTAAAAATCCCAGATTATTCATAACCTCTGCTATGCCCGACATACCAGAACCACCAATCCCTACAAAATGAATATTCTTTATTTTATTCTTCATAGCTCAACACTTTTTATACAGTAATTAAATATTTTTTTTGCTGCGTTCTGTCTTTTTTTATTTTTTACGTTCGTTGCCATTATGAGGCATTCCTCACGAGTTATATTATTTAGGATGGACTTTAATTCCATAATCATATTTTCTTGGAGGACAATAAAGCCCCCTCCTTTATTTTTGATAATTTTTGCATTGAACATCTGATGATTATCAACCGCATAGGGATACGGCAATAAAATACTTGCAATTCCTACCTCACAAATCTCACTAACCGTAAGAGCTCCTGATCTAGCAATAATTAAATCAGCCCATTCATATTTTTTATTCATATCATGAATAAATTTTTTGATTTTGACCTTTAGATTAAAAGGTGCATAATTTTTGACCAGCTCATCATGGTGTCTATCTCCAGACTGATGAATTATTGTAATTGCTTTCTTTTGACTTACGGCGTCAAATATTTTTGGTAAATAATCGTTAAACTGTTTAGCTCCCAAACTTCCTCCAAGGACTAATATTCTTAGGGGACCCTTTCTTCCAGAAAGCCTTTTAGCGGGATTATTTATCTTATATAGCTCCTCTCGAATTGGGTTTCCTATTTCATGCATACTTGTTATATTTGATTTAAGCCCAGAAAAACTAATATTTGAAATTTTGTTTATAACTCTATTACTCAACCCCACTAATGCATTTTGCTCGTGAATGATAAGGTGTATACCTAATATTTTTGCCCCGAGAGCTACTGGAACTGAAATATAACCTCCCATAACTAAAATAACTGATGGGTTACAATTTTTAATTACTTTTATTGTTTGGTATGTTGCATAAGCAAGTACAAATGGTAATTTTAACCACTCCTTTATTCCCTTACCTCTAAAGCCCTGCATAGTGATTGGAGTGAATTGTATTTCTTTTTTATTTAATAAATAATTTTCCATTCCTTCCTGCGTGCCCACCCACGAAATCTTAAAATTATTTTTCTTAAAATAATCTGCTACAGCAATACCGGGGTATATGTGCCCACCAGTTCCAGCAGCAGCAATTAATATATGTTTGTTATTTATAATACTGTCCCCTCATATTGCTTCTATTGTCATGATCAATTCTTAATATAATTGCAATGGCAACAATATTTACTATAATTCCAGTCCCCCCATAAGACATAAGTGGCAGTGTGAGTCCTTTTGTTGGAACTGCTCCTAAATTTACCCCCATATTAATTAATCCTTGAACTGCAAACCAGATTGCAATACCTTGAGCCATGAGAGCTGAGAAATGTTTTTTATTTTGTATTGACTCCTTAGCAATGCCAAATATCTTCAGCACCAGATAGGAAAAAAGTCCTAAGACAATTGCGACTCCAAACAAGCCGAATTCCTCTCCTAGAATAGCCAATAAAAAATCAGTATGTGCTTCTGGCAGATAACCAAGTTTTGCCACACTACCACCTAAGCCAACACCAAAAAGTTCGCCTCGGCCAAAAGCCATTAATGCATTAGTTAATTGATAACCACCATCCAAAGGATCAGACCATGGATCTAACCAACCCACAATTCTTTGCGATCGATATTCGCTAGATTTAATCAGAAAATAGATACTGATTGGTGCTGAAATTACTAATCCTGTAAAAATTTTATACGAGAGGCCACCTAAGAATAGGATTCCCATTGCAATCATCGTAATCACGGCTAGTGCTCCAAAATCTGGCTGCCTTATTAACAAGATTCCAGTTAATACGATTACACCTAACATAGGTAGAAATCCTTTCACAATTGTCCTCATTTGCTTTGATTTTCTCAGCACATAATCAGAGGCGTACATTACTGTAAATAGTTTAACTAGTTCAGATGGCTGGAAATTTACTATAGCCAGTGGAATCCATCTCTGAGATCCTTTAATCTCAACCCCTATGACCAACACAATAATTAACAATATAATGCCAAATATAAATAAAAAAGGGGCCATTTTCTGCCAGAAATAGACAGGAATTAAAAATGTTATGTATCCAAAAATAAAGCCTAACAATATGTAGGTTGTTTGCCTAATTAAATAATAATAATTTTGATAGTCCAATGCCTTACGTGCGGCAGCTATATCAATAGAAGCCGAATAAACCATCACTAAGCCAATTCCAATTAACAATAATGACGTCCAAATTAATCCATAATCCACACTAGGTATATTATATTTTTTTTGAAATGAGAATATCTTCATTATTCAATGTTAGAGACGATTGACTTAAAGTCATCGCCTCTCTCGATGTAGCTTTTATACATATCATAACTAGCACAAGCTGGGGCTAACAATATAATATCGCCCGATTCGGCATTTTTAAAGGCTTGATGAGTTGCCTCGTTAATTGAGTTAAGTATTTTTATTTCAACCTTTTTTAAATTTTTGCATGCATTTTGGATTAGCTCAGCATCTTTACCGATTAAATATAGTTTTTTTATCTTATTTTTAAGTCCCTTAGAGAGTAAAGAGAGATCTTGATTTTTACTGTCGCCACCTACAATTAAGAAAATATTTTTCCCTTCGAATGCATTAACCGAAGCAATTGCTGACGAAATATTAGTAGCCTTAGAATCATTATAAAAATTAATTCCATTTACCTCTTTAACCCATTCCAATCGATTATTTATTGCTGGAAATTTCTTAAGCACAATATCAATCTCATTAAATTTATCATCAAGTTGTTTAAATGCAGCAATAGCAGCCATAATATTTAGCTGGTTGTGCTTACCTAATAAATTTATATTTGTTATCTCAATTTTTAGGCCTAAATGATCTACAATATATATTTTATTTTCTTCATTTTTAATGCCATATGCTTTTTTATTTTTTTGTATAGACTCAGAAAATACGATTGCTTCTTCAACGTCCCATTTCTTCATCACCTCATCATCGGCATATATAATTTTTTTCTTAGATTGTTCGAGTATTGTGTATTTTGCCTCAGCATAATGGTCAAAAGTATCATATCTATCCATATGATCTTGTGAAATATTAAGTATTACTCCAACATCAAAATCAAATTGATTTTTTATTTCTAGTTGAAAGCTAGATAGTTCTAAAATAATTATATCGAGATTATTTAGGTTTTTAATATCTAGCATTGGCAAACCAATATTCCCAGCAGCAACGACCCTATATCCAGCTTTTTTAAAAAGATATTCCAATAATGTACAAACCGTAGTTTTTCCATTTGTGCCAGTCACTCCAATAACCTTTGTTCTTTCGTGATTAATTTTGTTAGCGAACAGTGTCAAATCGTTAATAATAGGAATTTCATTTTTTTTAGCATTTTTAAGGACAGAATGTCTTAAATCTATACCAGGGCTTACTGCAATACAATCAATGTTTTTGAGATATCTCTCCTCCAATTGTCCATCATAATAATTAGTGATACTAATGCCTTTTAATTTTTTTCTAATATCATGGATCGATTGTTTGGAGTCATAAACTGATATAGAAATATTTTTATTTTTTAAGAACTCAACAATAGAAAATCCAGTTTTACCCATACCAACTATTAAGACATGATTAAATTGATCTATAATCATTATCTAATTTTTAAACTGGCTAGACCAATCAAAACTAACATCATAGTAATAATCCAGAATCGAACCACAACCTGAGTCTCTTTCCATCCCTTTTTCTCATAGTGATGGTGGAGGGGTGCCATCAGAAAAATTCTTTTACCAATCCCGAATCTTTTCTTAGTGTAACGAAAGTAAGATACTTGAAGTGCCACAGAGATGGTTTCGACAACAAATACACCGGCCATAATCATTAAAATAATTTCTTGTCTTACGATAATTGCAATTGTCCCCATAGCAGCTCCAATGGATAATGAGCCTAAATCACCCATAAATACCTCTGCAGGATATGCATTAAACCATAAGAAGCCTAAGCCCGCCCCAGCAAGAGCCGCACAAAAAATAGTCAGCTCACCAGCACCCTGTATATAAGGAATACTTAAGTAAGATGAAAAAATTGTGTTGCCACTTAGATAGGCAAAGATCCCAAGCGCACTAACTACCATTACTGCCGGCATTATTGCTAAGCCATCTAGTCCATCTGTTAGATTTACTGCATTGCTACTTCCCACAATCACAATATATGCTAGAAAAATAAAGCCTATTGCTCCCAAGGGGATACTTACATCTTTAAGAAAAGGTATTAGTAGCTCTGTTGACTCTGGAGTTGTTGCGGTTAATAGAATATAACCAGCGACACTAAATCCAACAAATGACTGGAGTCCATATTTATGTAACGCAGACAGTCCTTCTGATTTTTTATTCTTGATCTTACTGTAATCATCAATTAAGCCTATTAGAGCAAATGCAATGGTCACAATAATCAACAACCAAATATAACGATTGCTTAAATCAGCCCACATTAATGTTGAAATCAGGATAGCAATTAGGATTAATCCCCCTCCCATTGTTGGAGTGCCTGTTTTTATGATATGAGCCTCAATCCCATCTGTTCTGACGTACTGACCAAAACTGTAATCACCTAATTTTTTTATAAACCAGGGACCTAAAACGAATGAGATAATGAGAGCTGTAATAATTGCAAGAACCGCCCTTGTTGATATGTAGCTAAAAACATTAAAGAAACTATGTTCAGTAGCTAACCAACTAAATAAATCTAATAACATATTATGACCCTCATATTTATATTAACTATTTGATTTTGCGAATAATTTCTTCCATTTTCATTGATCGAGAGCCCTTAACAAGAATCACACTATCCTCTCTCATTAAAACTCCTAATTCCTTAATTAAGTCCTGTCTTGAGTTATGCCAGCTTCCATACTCAATATTAGCTGTTATTGGCTGCTGCATATTCTCTCCAATTGCTAGCGTAAAACTAATACATGATTCGTTAATATATTTAATTACATCGTAATGAAGCTTTTGACTTTGCTCGCCTAATTCTGCCATATCTCCTATTACTAATATTTTATGCGGGCTACTGTGAGCTGCAAGAACGTCAATAGCCGCCATCATTGATGATGGATTTGAATTATAACTATCATCAATGATTGTTGCACCATTCTTTGCGTACTTCAATTCGAGCCTACCAGGGGCAACTCTAACTGATTCTATTCCTTTTATGATTGAATTTATTGAAATTTTTAGGGCATGGGCCACTCCAATAGCGGCCATAATGTTCATTATATTATGATTACCAATTAGGCTACATTTAGCATCTAAATATTTATCTAACAAAAAATATCGGGTAATTAAATTACTTTTATTGGTGCAATGTATATCAGATTCATTACTTTTTCCGAATGTAATAATTTTTTCGGGCAATAAATCTTTAGCCAAAAATTCAAAATATTTATCATCCCTCGGCAATATTACAGAACTATTCTTTGAGATGTTATCTAAGATTTCTTTTTTTGCCGCAGCAATCCCATCTTTTGATAAAAAATTTTCTATATGTGCCTCTCCAATATTTGTGATTACGGCAATGTCAGGAGGGGTAATTCTTGCAAGATCTCCAATCTCACCCTTATGATTCATTCCCATTTCAAGAATGGCTATTTTATGGTCTTCATTGAGCCTTAAAATTGTTAATGGTAACCCAATATCATTATTAAAATTTCCGCGAGTAACCAATAATTCTTTTTTTGAATATTCCTTCTGAAGGATAGATGCAATAATTTCTTTTGTGGTAGTTTTTCCATTACTTCCAGTGACTGCGATTACTTTTGGCTTTATTTTCTTTAAAATAAATCCTGCTATTTTTTTTAGAAATTCTTTACCATTTTTTACATAGAATATATTAGGGGCAAGATACTCTCTATTTGATGTAAACACTATAGATGCTCCATTCTTTATTGCATCATGGATGAAATTATTGCCATCATATTTTGTACCTTCAATAGAAATATAGGCATCTCCTTTTTTTATTGTCCGAGAATCAATTGAAAAATTAAATATTTCTAGATCATAATTTGCATTAGTTCCAGGAAGCTCAACAAGAGAAGATAAATCATTCAATGTTATTTTTATCATCTAATTATATTTTTCCTAATATTATCTAGTGCAATTTTCTTGTCAGAAAATAGATATTTTTTGCCTTTTATCTCTTGGTAACTCTCATGTCCCTTTCCAGCAATTAATAAAATATCATTCTCATTCATACTATCTATCGCGTAAACAATAGCAGCCTCTCTATTCTCAAATTTTTTTAATGGGATATTAATATTTCTACTAATTTCATCAATAATAGCAATTGGGCTCTCATTCCTAGGATTGTCTGATGTAATAATTACATTATCAGCAAGTTGATTAGCAATTTTTGCCATTTCTTTTCTTTTTCCTTTATCTCGGTTGCCCCCACAACCAAATAATAAGGTGAGACTTTTGGGATTACGCTGCCTTAAAGCCTCTAAAATATTTTTTAATGCATCTGGAGTGTGTGCATAATCAATATATACATTTGGTTGGTTATTAGAATTTAGATTAATCACTTCGGCTCGACCCTCTATACCGATGATATTCCCTACAGCAAATTGTATCTCCTTTATTCTAATTTTAAGCTCTATAAGACACCCAATAACTCCAAGGAGGTTGTATAGATTATATCTACTGAAAATTGGAGCATCAAATTTATAGCGTTCTTTATTATGATGCAAATAGAATGTTGTTCTATCGCCCGAAACAGTAATATCCTTTGCCATCAAATCTGAAGGATTATTAATTCCAAATGTTAAAGGTTTTAGATAGTTTTTTTTCTTATTTATATTTTTTATTATTTGGTGCCCAATTGGATCGTCATTATTAATAATAATAACCTCACCTAATTCGTTGTTTAGGAGAAAGTCAGTCTTACATTTAATATAATTTTCAATATTTCCATGGTAATCCAGATGGTCTCTTGTAATATTTGTTAGTACCTTAATATTAAATTTGAGATTAGCAATTCTGTTTTGATCTATGGCATGAGAAGAGACTTCCATTACGATATGGCTTGTATTTTTTTCTTTTAATTCTCTTATAATCTTTTGGATTGTAAAAGTATCTGGCGTGGTATTTTCTGTCGAATTTATATTAGTATCGTCCCCATAACCAGTAGTGCCAATAAATCCTGTCTTTTTATTAAGTTGATTTAAACATGATGATAACCATTGAACACTTGTTGTTTTTCCATTTGTTCCAGTAATACCCACGACTCTTAAGCCATCCGAAGGATCACCATAAAATTCACTTGCAATTTCTGGAAGTCTTTTCTTTAATTTATCTATACCTAAATGAGGTAATTTCCATTCTTTTTTCCATTCAAAATTATTTTTGTCATATAGGATAGCTGCAGCGCCAGATTTAATTACATGGCCTATGAAGTCTCTTCCATCAAAAGTATCTCCTGGGTAGGCGACAAATAATGATTTTTTGGTTACTTGATTACTGTGTACGGTAATGTCATCACAAATATTGAAAAGCTGTTGTAATGATTCGATCATATTATGCTGTCAGGCTTACCTTCTCTTTTTAGTTCATCAGCTTCTATAAAATTGTCTTGTGGTATTGAATATATTTTAAGAGCTTCTGTCATTAGCTTACTAAATACAGGACCTGCAACAGGGCCCCCATAATAACTTTCTATTGAAGGGGTATCGATCATTACCGCTATAACAAATTTAGGGTTTGACACAGGGGCAATACCTACAAAAGAACCAATATATTTATCTTCGTATTTACCATCTGGGCCCAACTTCTTAGATGTTCCAGTTTTTCCAGCAACTCTATATCCATTAACTTTTGCATGTTCAGCAGTCCCATCTTTGACTACTGATTCAAGCATACTTAGCATTGCGTCACTAGTTTTTCTTGAAATCACTCTTCTTCCTGGTGTAGGGCCTTTTGTCTTTAGAATGGAGACTCCCTTGATATTACCTTGATTTGCAAAGACGGTATATGAATAGGCTAGTTGGATTAGGCTTGTACTCATACCATAGCCAAATGTTGCACTTGCATGATCTGTTTTTCTCCAATTCTTGTAGTGCTTTAATTTTCCTCGTACCTCACCAGGAAAGCGAACTCCTGTTTTTTTTCCAATACCAAAATTATTCAATGTATTCCATAAATACTTAGGCTTTACATTCTCTCCGATAATAATAGCCCCAATATTAGAGGATTTTTGAATAACCTCTGTAACTGAAATTTTTCCATGGTTATGAGTGTCTCTAACAAGACTTCTTCCTACTTTATAATACCCCGCAGATGTATCAATAATATTATGGGGCTTTATTGACTTACTTTCTAATGCTGCACTAACTGAAATTGGCTTTATCGTTGATCCTGGCTCAAAAATATCTGTAACCACTCTATTTCTTATGAAGTCTATTGATTTTCCTTTTGTATTGGGATTGTAGGATGGATAATTTGTCATAGCTAATATTTCGCCAGTTTTTGCATCCAATAATATTGCGGATCCAGAGATTGCTGCATGTTTTTCTACAGCTTTTTCTAGAGCTCTATATGCAGTATATTGAAGCCTTTTATCAATTGATAATTGAATGTCCTGACCATCTCGTGGTATTTTTACGTCCTGAAGATCGTCAACAATTCTTCCAGAACGAGTTTTTAATATCTTTTTATAGCCAGGATTCCCTGCCAATAATTCATTTGAATGTAATTCAATGCCCTCCAAACCATAACCATCTATTCCGGTAAAACCAACTAAATGTGCTGCCACTTCTTTGGCAGGGTAAAATCTTTTATATTTTTTATTAGATATAACTCCAGGTATTTTAAGCGCCATGACTTGGGCTGCTTTTTCTGGAGATAGCTCCCGATTTAAAAATACCTCTTTTTTCTTTTTTTGTACTCTTCTTTCTAGGTCTTTTCTACTTAATGATAGAAGCCTTGCCAGTTTTTTCCTTTTCTTTACTGATGCTTTAAATATAGATGGATTTGCAGTTATCACTTGGATAGGTGTGCTTACTGCAAACACATTGTTGTTTCTATCAATTATCTTTCCTCGATAAGCATGCAATTTAACTGTTCGATCACTCCTATTTTCAGCTTCCTTCTGTAGGAAGTCTTTTTCCATTCCTTGCAAATAAATTGCTCTTGAAAACAATACTAAGAATAGTGATAGAAGCATTATTAAAACAAAACGGCGCCTTAGCTTTGATAACTCGAAAAATTCTGTCTGTTTTTTTCTTGTATTAATCATTTAATAACTTTTACTTCTTTTTTATTTGGGACATACATTTTTAATTTTTCTAAAGCTATTGTTTGTATTCTTAGATTGCCAGACTTATCTGACTCTTCCACCTCTAGCTTTGTTTTTTCGTCCCGGAGCTCTAACGTAGTTTTTTTCTCAATATCTAATCGAGAATAGTTATTTCTATATTGATGTTCAGAATTGACTGTCGCAATTGCAAATAAAAATAAAATAATATAAAGGATTAAATTTAATCTCATATCTAGTCTGATACCTTCTCAATAATTCTTAATTTAGCGCTACGAGATCTTGGATTTAATTCCAATTCTTCCTTTGAGGGCATAATCAGCTTTCCAATCTTTTTAACTGAAGATAATTTAATCTCACTTGCTCTGATTGGAATATATTTTGGTATTAGGTCTGTTTTCATTTTAATTTTCGTAAAATTTTTTACGATTCTATCTTCGAGAGAATGAAAGCTAATAACGACTAATCTTCCCTTAGGATTTAGATAGTCAAATGCAATAGGTAATGATTTTTCAACCTCTTCAAGCTCCTCATTTACCTTTATTCTTAAAGCTTGAAAGGTCCTCGTTGCAGGATTTTTTCCTGGTTCTCTTTTTGGAACTGCCTGGTTAATAATTTTCGCAAGTTCATGGGTTCTATTTATTGGCCCCATTGTTTCCCTATGTATTAAAATTGAACGCACTATTCTTTTTGAAAATTTTTCTTCCCCATAAGAAAAAAGAAGCTCAATTAACTCTTTCTCTTCATAAGAGTTAACTATATCTGCTGCAGTTAATGATTGTGATTGATCCATTCTCATATCCAAAGCAGCATCAGACTGAAAGCTAAATCCCCTGCTTGGTTCATCAAGTTGCGGTGAAGATACGCCTAGATCCATTAATATTCCATCAAGTTTTTTAATATTTTTTTTTTTTAGAATTTCTCCCATTTGGGAGAAATTTAAATTTATAATTTCAAATCTTTTATCATTAATCTTCTGTGCTGACTCAATTGCAGCTTGGTCTTTGTCCATAGAAATTAATCGGCCATTAGGGCCAAGTTTTTTTAGAATCTCTCTCGAATGACCACCTCTGCCAAATGTGCAATCAAGGTAGGTACCGCTTTTCTTAATTGAAAGACCAGTAATTGCCTCTTCCAATAAAACTGGAATATGTTCGGGTATGTTCTTTGTCATAACGCAAAACCTCCAAGCTCATCTGGTAATTCACTATCATCGTTTGCGCTAATTTTACTTATTTCTTGGTTCCATAGTTCCTGATTCCATATTTCAAAATGTGAACCCTGACCAACAAACATGATTGTTTTTTGAATGTCTGCAAAGTCCCTTAATGCCTGAGAAATTAAAAGTCGTCCGGCTCCATCTACTATGCTATCTTCGGCATAACCTACAAGTAAACGCTGAAGGCCGCTTGATTTTTTTTCGAAACTGGAGAGTTGCATTATTTTTGATTGTATTGGTGTCCAAGCTTCCTTGGGGTATAGAAGAAGGCAGCCATGAGGATGTGCTGTTAAAACCATTGCACCATTTGACTCTATTAGTAAATGCTCTCGATATTTAGTTGGCACAGCAAACCTACTCTTGCCATCTAAACTCAGAATTGTTGCACCTCTATACATAGTGTCCACCTAAAAAGATGGGAAATTACTGAACGCCCTTAGCTTCGTTAAATAATTTCCCACAAATTACCACTTTTTCCCTTACAGGAACACTATAGGCAATAAAAAAGTGCTTTGCAAGCACTTTTTTACACCTTTTTCTTTATTCTTCAGTGAGTTAGATTATAGTAAGTTGACCGATAAGCCGGGTTCTGTCGTGGACAGTCATTCCTCTAGGCGATCAATTACTCAATCGCTCAAGCAGCCTACCCGGTAGCAACACGAGCAGTGTCAATGCTACCCTATTTGGCCTTGCTCCGAGTGGAGGTTACCGCGTTTCACCGTAACTAAATACGCTCGTCTCTGTGGCCCTAT
>Ga0114995_10002353_pt1 | contig 13075 bp, 9 predicted proteins | sample ArcticOcean_MG_C_11_FD_87038 | JGI IMG/M metagenome (GOLD analysis project Ga0114995, IMG submission 87038) | Marine microbial communities from western Arctic Ocean - ArcticOcean_MG_CB2_154 | ecosystem: Environmental > Aquatic > Marine > Oceanic | place: Arctic Ocean: Canada Basin | collected... | reverse complement strand
TCACAAAATATGGAAAAAAGTATATGTCTGAACAAATATTTAAGTTATGTAATAAAATATTATAATTCTGAAAATGTATATAAATCTAAATTCTATATAATAATTATTATTAATTAGATATTTAGAATTATTTTTTATTTATTATTTATTCTAATAGATATTTTCATTTTATTTTCATTTTTATTTTCATTTTTATTTTTGTTATAAAATTATTTAAAAATATGTATTATAATAAATAATAAATAATAAATAATAAAAATATGAAGGATACTAATGATATAGAATTATTAAAAAAAAATAATTATGAAAATAAAGATATTTATATATCTAGTAATTCTATTTTTAAAAGAAGAATAATATTAGATGATCATATAGCATTAGATCCGTTTATTTATTGTGCATCAAATTTAATATGTAGAAATTATGTTCACTTATCAGCAAATATTAATATTGTTGGCGGTGCTGATAGTTATTTATATGTAGGAAATTTTTGTAATATATCCGCTGGTTGTAATTTATGTCCGGGTTCATCCAATTTTTTATCAGATAATATAATTTCATCACCTTTATTACCTAAAAATATTCAATCTAATATAATTAAACCAATAGTTATTCATGATTTTGTAACAATTGGATTTAATACAACAATTTTATCTGGTATAGAAATAGCTGAAGGATGTATAATAGGAGCTAATTCATTTGTAAATAAGGATACTGAACCATGGACTTTTTATTCTGGAAATCCAATGAGAGTAGTAAAAAAATTAGATAAGACAACAAAATTAAGACAAGCTGAAGAGTTAGGTTATAAAAAAGATATTTATAATTATAAAGATGTTATTAATAAATACGATATAAAACATTATGATTTACTTAAATATAATAATTGTTATTAATTAGATATTTAGAATTATTTATATAAATGTATGTAATAGATAAGATATATTATAAAAGATTTGATTTAATTGCAAAATATTTATATATAAAATATAAAGAAAAAAATATAAATAGTGATTTTTATAAAATTTTATATAAAAAACATATAGAAACTATGAATAATTGTTGGGAATATCCGGGAACAAAAACAAAAATTGAGGATTTTTATAGAAATTTTGATTTTTTGATAGAAAATATGAAAAAAAATGGTTTTGATGAACAAAAATGTATAGAATTAGGTGTAAATAATATATTAATAAATGGTTCTCATAGATTAATGACAAGTTTTTATTATAAAATAGATAAATTTTTTAAATATCAAAATGCGGAAGGTTCATTATCATATAATTTTGATTTTTTTATAAATAGAGTTAATTATGAAACATATCACAAAAATATTCATAAAAAAGGTAATTGTATGAATTTAGATAGATTATATAGTGATACAATGGCATTAGAATTTACTAAATTAGATAAAAATATGAGAGTAATGGTAACTTATCCAAATATAAATAATAAATGGGATATTTTAGAAAAAATAATAAAAAATTATGGATATCTATATTATAAAAAATCAGTAAAATTAAATGATAATGGTATAAATAATTTAATAAAAGAATTATATAGAAATGAAGAATGGATTGGTGGATTATTTCCAAATGGTATAAATCCAGGTGGAAAATATAATGTATGTAAAGGAATTAATCCTATAAACTTATATTTAATACATATTTATGATTTAGATAAATTAGTTGAACTAAAAAATGGCTGTAGAGAATTATATAATTTAGGAAAACATTCTTTACATATGAGTGATTATAGTGACGATACATTTAGAATTGCTAGTTCATTATTGAATGAAAATTCAATAGATTTTTTGAATAATGGAACTAATGATTTATCAGAACAAACAAAAATTACATTAAAAAAATATTTTAATAAACTAGAAAATAGTAATGATGATTATTGTGTAACTTCTAGTGTAATAATGGAAATGTATGGTTTAAGAAATGCAAAAGATATAGATTACTTACATAAAAATGATAATATATTAAATATAGAAAATATTGAAAATCATAATGGTATATGGTTATCTTATTATACAAAAACAAAAGACGATATAATTTATAATCCAGAGAACCATTTTTATTTTAATGGATTTAAATTTGTATCATTAAGTATTCTTAGAGAAATGAAAAAAAAAAGAAATGAAATAAAAGATCAAAATGATTTAAAATTAATTGAATGCAAGAAAATAAATTATGTTATTTCATTAGGTAAACAATGTCATACAGCACAATTTTTAAAAGATAATAAATTAAAAAATTGTTCTTATCCTTTTGATTGGATATTTTCATGGCATGGAACACATAATTATGGCAAAAATCATATAATAATAGACTGTTTACAAAATACTTTTGAGATATTTTTAAATAAAAATTACTATAAAGATAATGGTAAAAGTCATGAAAAATATGGTAAAAATATATTTTTACATAAAAATCTATTAGAACCAAAAATATATGAATACTATAAAAGATGTATTGATAGATTATATATTTTATTTAAAAAAAAAGAATATAAAATGTTTATTATATTTAATACAAATAATGAGAATAAAGGCATAAATTTATCTTCTATAAGATATTTATATACTGAATTAAATAAATATACTCAAAATTTTAGTATTCTTCTTATAACCAATTTTAAAAGTATGAATCAAACTTATAACTATAAAGTATATGATAATAATAATATACATTTTTTAGAATTATTCACATTATCTTTAAGTAATGGTAGCACATTTATAGATAATTTAGATAATATTTATCTTCAAAAAATTATTTTTGATAAATTTAAATTTGAAATTAAATGGCTATAAAATGATGTAAAAATTAAATTATTTATTTTAAATAATAAAACAAATATATACATATATATATTTAATTATGAATATTATTATATTAGCTGCTGGTCCACCTAAACATAATAGAGATAGACATTTAGAGTTATTTAATAATAAACCATTAATAGATAGTTTAATTGAAGAATGTAGTATTGAAAATACTAATTTATTTATAGTAATTCATAAAAATAATAGTAAATTAATAAATCATGTATTAAATTACAATAAAAATATTAATATTTTAAAAGTTGAAGATGAATATGTTAAAAGTACATTAATAACAGCATTATCAGTATATGGTGATAGCATATGTTTATGTGGAGATTTAATTAATATAAAAAAAAGTGATATATTAAAATTTATAAATACTAAATATAGTAGTTGTTTATGTAGATATAAAATACCTTGGGGTAATAATATTGTAAATAATAATTTAATCCGTAGAAGTGATATAGGTAATTGTATTATAAGAATAAGTGAAAAAGATAAAACAACTTATTTAAGTGATGAGTTATGGAGTAAAGCAAAACAATATTTTAAATTATTTTATCCAACTAAAGAAATAGAATTTAAAACATGGAATACTATGATTACCCATTTGAATTATGCATATTTTTATGAAATATGGGGAAATCCTAATGTAAATGATTTTGGAGATAAGGGTTCAATATATTTTGAAAAAATAATTTATGCTGATAATGATTAATTTAAAATTCTATTTATTAATATTTACATAGAAAAACTTATATGAGATGACATTGAACTAAATAAACTTATTTTATCATTAACTTTATAATTAGCTTTAGAAAATAGATAAAAATCAATTAACATTTCGATATTCATTTTTTCTTTATCAGTGTTTTTTAATTTATGTAAACCAATTTTGTCTTCATTTGGAAGTCCTTTATAATTATTTGTAGTATGAATTATAATATTTTTATTTGCATTTCTTGTTTTAAATAACTCTATAATAGAATTATTATCACTTATAAGTAAAATATTTTTTATATTAAAATTAATTTTAGATTCTAAGTTTTTAATATATTTAATTTTATCTAATGAATTATTACTTAATTTACCATTTACTTGTCGATCACCTAATCTAAAATGTACACATGTATATTCAATTTTTTTTGCAATTATATTTTTATAAAAATTAGTATTATATATTTTATCTATTACAATTTTGTTAAATCTTATATGTTTATTAAATAAACTATAGTCGAATGATCTATAACCTTGATTAATATAAACAATTATATCTTGAGTATAATCTGGTATTTGCTCATTACTAATATTTTCAATTATACCATTATTTTCTAATAAATGAAATTTGTCTTTTGGATAATTAGTATATTTACAAAATAAATTATTATGCCATACATTTGGATATGTACTTATATTTATATTATTTTTCTGAAAAATAGAATATAATAATTTAAAATCTTTTAAAGACATATATTTTAAATTTTCAAAATGAAAATAATGATAAAAATCTTGTTCATCATTATTACACCATTCATAATCAGTCCAATCAATAACTAAAATCCTACCCGTTTTAATTGAATATTTTATAACGGCTAATAATGTTTGTAATCTATCTGCAAAACCCTCAAGACCCTTATGTATTACAAATTTCATATATATATATATATAATAAATATTTAAGTAAAATATAAAATACTTATATATTTTTTTTGTTTTCTATTTAAATTTCTAAATAAAAGTTTTATATTATTATTATATATAATGAGTAATTGGATTTCAAATCTAGTCAAAAAAAATCTAGATTTAACCTTAAATAATATAATCTTACCAGGAACCCATAACAGTGCTTGTATTAGAATTAATTTAGACTTTATCTATAATATACCAATTATTTCAAATGTTATTAAAAATTGGAGTTTAAATCAAAATTTATCTATATATGAACAATTAGTTAGTGGTGTTCGTATGTTAGATATAGATGTTAGTTATATTAATAATAAATTTTATACTAGTCATACATTTATTATTGATGAATTAGAAGATTTAATAAATCAACTACAACAATTTAATGAAGAATATGGAGATATTTATGTAGTTAAATTTATTTGTAGAGATAATATTAATAATGAAAAAGCTAATGAACTGGCAAACATTATAAATAATGTATTTCATAATAAAATTATTTATCCTAAATATTATCCCAATGTCTTGAATACACCATTATCTACATTTATTGATATAAATGAAAATATGATTATTTATATGGATTATCAAAATCATATGTTTTATAATACAAACTTATTTGTGTATAGTAGTTGGACAAATGATAATATCATTACAAATTCTATATGTAATAATACAGAAGTAATAAATCAAATGTCCGGTTTAAAAAATGTAAATAATAATGTTTTAATGGATTTTAATTGGATATTAACACCTACATATAATGAAATACTTTATGGAACATTTTGTTGTTGTGATTATTATGATATTAAAACATGGATAAAAACTTTTAATCTACTATTTTTTGAATTTTATAATAAAAATAAAGTTAAATTTGATAATATTAATGTTATTTCATTTGATTTTATTAATAACGAACTAATTAATAATATCATAAAATTAAATAATTTATAAATTGTATTTTTAATACTTTACTAATTATATGAATACTATAATATATACCGGACAATGGAAATATGATAAAAAAAATGGTGAAGGCATTTTATATAAAAATGATAATATGATTTATAATGGTCAATGGTTCAATGATGCTCATCATGGTTTTGGTGAATTATATTTTGAAGATGGAAAAACTGAATATCAAGGTGAATGGAATGATAATAAACGAAATGGTAATGGAATACAATATTATAAAAATGGACACATACAATATCAGGGTATGTGGCTAAATGAAGAAAAATCCTATGGTAAACACTATGATCATGAAGGAACTCTTTTATTTAATGGACCACAACAAAATTTAAATAAAGAAATGAAAGAATTTATTAAAGAAACAATTAAGTCAGATAATATAATAGACCTTAAAAAATATAATAAAGATAGTAAAATTTACACAATTGTTAAAAAACAAATAATCACAACCATAAATGAAACAGAAACAGAAACAGAAACAGAAATAAATACAACTACAGACTCCGAAACAGAAATAAATACATCTACAGACTCAGAAACAGAAAATAAAACCAAAATAGAAACCAAATTAGAAACTAATAAGATAATAGATATAAATTTAAATAATAAAATAGAACCTTGTGAAAACAATAAGGGTATTATTGAAAAAATAGTAGGATTTTTGGGTTTTTAAATAATATAAAGTATTTTAATATTATATTATATATTTAAAATATAGGTGTATAATATAATTTATTAATATGGCTGATTTAACAGATAATGAAATAGAAGAAATTTTAGATTGTTTAGCAGAACAAGGAATAGATTATGTAATGTCTAAGAAGGATATGAAGGAATTATTAAAAAAAAATGCTAAAAAATCTGATTCATCTGAAAATATATCTGAAGACGATGTCGAAATTTCAAAGGCAGAGGATGTCGAAATTTCACAGGCTAATACTTTAGATATTGATGATATTGAAAATTCAATCATAGAAAAGGATATAGAAAAAGATATAGAAATTAATATAAATACAAATATAAATACAAATATAAATACAGATATAGAAAATAATATAGAAAAGTATAATGATATTATAAATTATACAGAAATTAACAATACTGATGAAAAAGATAGTAATGAAAAAGATGCAGAAATAGATAAAATTATGTTGGATGCTGATAATCGATTAAAAAATACATTAAATAAAACTCGAAATATTAAGGAAGAACATTCACGAATTAGTGATAATCTTAAGAATATTCGTGAAAGATTAAATGAAAATTATGATACTATTGTAAAAAAGCAAGATGAAATTAGTTCTAATTATATGTCTAAATTAAATACTATTAAGGATAATTTAAAAGAAACTATTTCTAAAAAAAAATGTATAGTGCCACCTTTAAATTTAGAAGAATTAGGTAAATCTAATAATTTTGAAAATATTAAATCTCCTAAAACAAACGATTCATCTTCTAGATCCTATATAAAAGAAACATTATATAATAAATTACATAATAGAATTCTAAATCGTCCATTATTTAAAAAAACAAATAGTTTTATGGATAGATATCCGCCACCAACTCCGAATGGTTATAATCCATTAGATAAAAATATATATAATATACCAGAGTATTCAAAAAATGGATTTATGACTGAAAGACATCCCCCAGCTCCCCCATCGGGATATTTATCAGATCGTTATCAGCCGCCATTAACTACTAGGATGCCACATAATTATCAATCACCATTATTAAATAGATATACTCCAAGGGAGCAACCTCCTATTTCAAGTAGATATACTCCAAATGAGCAACCTCCTATTTCAAGTAGATATACTCCAAATGAGCACCCTCCTATTTCAAGTAGATATCCACATGTTCAACCATATAGTTTAGAAGATAGATATCCAATTTCTCATAGAGAAAATTTATATAATAGAAATAGAAGTAGAAGTAATTCATTTGATAAAAATAGAAATAGTGTTTTTGAAAAAAATGATGATTATTATAAAAAATATAGTAATTTATTTGATAAAACTATAAATAGAAGAAATTCATTTGATAAAAAAAATGATTATTTAAATTTTGATGATTTATATAATAAATATAATTCAGATAAAGATGGAGAACATGAAATTATAATTACTGCTAAGGGGCAACCCTCAAATGCATTAGATATTATTAATAGTGCATTAGATAAATTTGAGCAAGAAATTTATTTTTCTGAAAGTAAAAATGAAAAAGCTACACTAAGAAGTATTTTTGATAAACTTAAAAATAATAAAAAACAATTACCAAAGTATGATAAGGATGAAATGGCATATTATGATACATTATCCGAACAGAAAAAAGAGAAAATAGATAAATTAGAAGTTAAAATTTCAAATATTAATAATATTAAAACACCATTACGATTTAGAGTATTACAGTCTAATCTACCAGTATATAACAAATCAATGATTATAAATAAAATAGAGGATTTATTTTCAAATAAATTAATGGGTGGTAGTGAAATTACTAAATATTCAAATTGGATAAATAGTTTATTAAAAGTACCTTTTAAAAAAATTAAGAAGCTACCTATAGATGTAGCTTCAAGTAGTGAAGAAGAAATTGGTACATATTTAATTGATGTCAAAAAAACATTAGATACGGCGGTATATGGTCATACTAAGACAAAAGAACAAGTTATTCAAATTATAGCTCAATGGATTACTAATCCTAATTGTATTGGTAATTGTATAGGAATTCAAGGTGTAATGGGTAATGGTAAAACAACTTTAGTTAAAAATGGTATTGCTAAAGCTATTGGGCGTCCATTTGCGTTTATAACTTTAGGTGGTTGTAGTGATTCTTCATTTTTAGAAGGTCATAATTATACATATGAAGGTTCAATGTGGGGGAAAATAGTAGATGTATTAATGGAATGTAAGTGTATGAATCCGGTATTTTATTTTGATGAATTAGATAAGGTTAGTGAAACTCCTAAAGGAGAAGAGATTATTAATAGTTTAATTCATTTAACTGATTCATCACAAAACAATCAATATGCGGATAAATATTTTAATGGTGTTGAATTTGATTTATCAAAATCATTATTTATCTTTTCATATAATGATATTACTAAGATTAATCCTATTTTATTAGATCGTTTAATTTGTATTAAAACAGATGCCTTCGAATTAGATGATAAAATTCATATAGCTCAGAAATATTTATTGCGTGAAATATATGAACAATTGAAAATTAAAGAAGATACTTATAAAATAGAAGATGATAATATTAAATATATTATTGAAACATATACTGGTGATGAAGGAGGTGTTCGTACATTAAAAAAACATTTATATAATATTTTCTCAAAATTCAATTTATTAAATTTAACTAAGAACGATGATTCTATAAAATATACATTTGATTTAGAAGATGAATTATTAGAAAATAAAGTTATTACAAAAGAAATTATTGATATTTTTATAAAAGATAAAAGTAAAAAAAGTGAGGAAATTGATGATTCTATTAAACATTGGTATATGTAGAACCTTTTAGAAAAAAGTTAGACCAAAAAACCTTTTAGAAAAAGGTTAGTCAAAAACATACTTTTTTAAAAAGTATAGTCAAAAATTTTTTAAAAAATAATTTTTTTATATATAAATATAAATAAAATATTTAAAATTGATTTTTTTTTAATATATAATTACCCACATAATGACTTCGCTTTCTACCAAACAAAAAATGAAGATGAGTCTTGATGATATTCAAGATTTTGAACATATTGAAAATATTTGTGCCGAAGATTATGGACATCCTACATTATATGATTTATCTGAAACTACTAAACTTTCAACCGAAATGGGAGAACTACAAGATGATAATGATAAACTTAAGAGAACTATTACCAATGTATTAAAAAAAAATGATGATTTAGAACTTACCAATGAAGGTTTAGAGAAAAAAATGTCTACTCTTAAAAAAGATCTTAAAACTCTTCTTAGAGAAAAACAAAATGCTACTACTGAATTATGGAAACTTCAAAAAGAACATAAACATCTTACTCATAAATTTAATGAAAATACCGAAATTATTACCCTATATAATTGGATTATTCATATTGATAATAATGCACTAGAATATGTTGCTGGTTATGGTTATCATTCAGAAAGTCTTTGGGATACTACTTATATCAAAGAAAAAATCGCAATGAGTACATATCTTCTTGTTATTACCGAAAATGAAAGTATTTATTGTCTGCCTTATACTGAATCAGCAAAGTAAAAAAAAATAAATATTATTAAATTTAACTATATTTTTTTTGTTTTTTGGATTAACCTTTTTCTTAAAAGGTTTTTTGTTTTTTTGGACTAACCTTTTTTCTAAAAAGGTTTTTTATGTTCCAAATATACTAGCATCAAATTCTTCAAAATTATTTATTGTTTTTATTACCTTAACTTGTGTTTCCTTTAATGTTAGTTTAATTTCTGGTTTACCCGCTACATCACTATTTATATATAAAGGTGTTTCAATTCTAATTTCAATATTATTACTTGAATTTATGTTATCTAATGTAGAAGTAGTATTAATTTTTAATTTTAAGGTTTTTCCATCAATCATTGTAGTATTAGTTATAGGAGAACCCCCACCATTCCAAGGTGTGGATTCATTAGTATCATTAATGTATAATCTAAAATGAGTATCGGGGGTTATTTTATTGGGGGTGTCGTCGGTGGTAAACCCACTATTTTTAAGAGTAATTCCAGCGCCAGTGCTAGTGGGGTTATTTGTAATAGTTTTATCAAATGTAATAATTATGTGAGTTCCATCGAAAATAGCCGATTTAATTTTTACATTTCCGGGAGTAGATAATTTATGATTTTTATTTACATAATTTTCTATTTCATTACTATCAATTACACCATCACGATTAGTATCAAAACGATTAAATCGTTGTTTTTTTCTAAATTTAGTTTCTAATACATTTAATTTCTTACTATATATATTAGCTTCTTTATATTTACCATCGCGAATTGCTTTAATTAATAGTACCTTATTTAATATTATTTCTTCTATTTTAGATTTTAATGGATCACCGTTATTCTTATATAAGTTATATTTAGTTAAATCTTCTACTAAGTTATATTTACCAATATATTTAGAATCTTTATCAATTGAAATCATATAGTTAAGATTCTTAAATACATCATTTTCACTTAATGTTTTCTTAATAATATTATCAGTAGAGAATTCATTAGATAATTTAGTATAATTTACATTATCAATTACTATTTTTTCATTTACATAAGTAAATAATAATTCATTATTTTCAATAAATTCATACATAGTTCCCTTATTAACAATATTTGGCATTTTCATATTTTGATATGAAGTCTTATTTAAATATAATACAATTGCTACACTTCCATATACATATACTAATATGTTATTATCGTCTTTTTCATTTGTCCATTTTCCATTAATATCTAATTTATTTATTGTTTCTTCCTTAATATTATTTTCTTGATTTGTAACAGATAAATGGAATTCATCTTCTAATTTCTTATGTTTAATTAATTTTGTCTTAATATAAAACTCTATAGCACTAGTAATAAATATATTATTAATACTTAACATATCATATATATTTGTATATATTTCATTAATAAATTGCTCATATTCAATCTTAAGTTTATCTGTATCTATTTCAATAATCTCTTCAATAGCTTTAGGATTTATTTTACCTTTCTTGAATTTAACAGTATTTTTGATTTCCATGAGTTTGTCAACCTCTTCAGTAATTTTATTAACATTTTCATTCATATAAATTTTATAAAATATATAAATTGCTTGTTGTATTAAGAATATATAAATACCTATTATTATTATGTTTATTATTAGTGTAGAGGATAATGAAATTCTAGCATTCCATATTAACCATACATACCATCCTATTATTGCTATAAATGATGCATATTTGAAAACTCTAAAACCAGTCTTACCCATTACATCTTTATCTTTTATTGGATCCTTGTATTTATTTTTAATATCCTTTTTAATAGTTAAATTTCCTATAGATTCTTGTTCTATTTGTCTAAGTAATATTGATCTGAATAATTTTTGTCCACCTATTACAATAATTATAGCAATAATTATAAATGGGAAAAACATTAATCGTAATACATTAAGATTTGTAGGATTTAATAAACCTTCATCAATAAATGTTTTTAAATCATCTGTATTTAATAAATTATTACCATATAATATTAATAATATAATTATAAATATACCTAGTTGTAATATTTGTTTATCTATTACATCTGTTGGACTTATTTCTACACCTAAGTTATCTAAATCTTCTGTTTTTTTTATATTTCCACCTTTTATGTTTTTCTTATTTTTCTTATCAGTATAATTTTTATAAATTCTATATGCTATATATGCCATTGCTCCTATTATTACTACTTTAATTATTGTATCAGATAGCTTATTTTCTTGATTATTTATTAATTCTCCTCCTGTTTGCCCCGAGCCAGAGGAGAACCAACTGCCACCCGTCACCTTATCTGATGCAATCTGCATGTTATATCTATCCTTATTCCAATAAAGTCTATGAACAAATAACTCGAAAATTAATAATACTGATATACCACAGGCAATTGTAATTTGCTTCATATCGTTATTTTTTTTATCTAAAAAGTGCATATATAAAAAACCTGTTACACATATTATAAAGAAATGGAATATTATCATTCTTATATTTTCTTCATACATACTGATATATCCCATTTGTATTAATGTCAACCCCCCTACTGATACGAGCATCTTTGCTCCATATGTATCAAACATTTGTTTATAAAATTCTACTGTGTTTTTTGCAATATCTTTCGGGTTGGGAACTATAAATGCTAAGATTAAAAACACCGCCCACAACCCAGCAAATACTATATTATTCATACCAATACCGAGCGCTTTTATAGGATCATTAGGTGTTGAAAAAATACCACAGAAAAATATATGTGCAAATAGTAAAAGTCCATTTGTTGCATTAAAACCATTATTTATCATATGTAAAATAGGATAAAATATTAGAGAAAATAATATACTAGTCAAAAATGTATTAAATCCAATCGAATAAATATTTTTACTAGTTATATTAATAACTTGAAATTTTATATCCTTGTCCTTATTAGTCTCATTGAATTTGACCCATACACTTTTACATATTTGTAAAAATTCATAATTTTTGAATTCAAAAAATTCAAAATCTTTATCTATATCACGAAATCGAGGATATATTATAGCTAATATAATAAATTCTATAATAAGAAACATAATAATCCCACCATCAAAACTATTAACATAATGATTAGCATCTCTATTCTTAATATAATATTTATCATTTAAACTATGTATAATATAAGATAATGGAATCATTTGTAGTAATGATGGATATAGATAAAAAGTATTAATTATTGGAGAGCTAATTTTTTTAGAAATATATTTATAGAAAAAATTACAATATATAAAATCAGGGTAAACTGCATCATCCTTATTATATTTAATATTATATAATGATGTTAATTTTACTCATATCATAAAAAAATTATATAATAT
>Ga0114995_10002345_pt1 | contig 13091 bp, 20 predicted proteins | sample ArcticOcean_MG_C_11_FD_87038 | JGI IMG/M metagenome (GOLD analysis project Ga0114995, IMG submission 87038) | Marine microbial communities from western Arctic Ocean - ArcticOcean_MG_CB2_154 | ecosystem: Environmental > Aquatic > Marine > Oceanic | place: Arctic Ocean: Canada Basin | collected... | reverse complement strand
TTCACTGAGTTCATGTTAGAGACAGTGGGGAAGTCGTTACACCATTCATGCAGGTCACTAATTAGGTGACAAGGAATTTCGCTACCTTAGGACGGTTAGAGTTACCGCCGCCGTTTACTGGGGCTTCAATTCAAAGCGTTAACTTTTCCTATTAACCTTCCAGCACCGGGCAGGTGTCAGACCCTATACATCATCTTGCGACTTAGCAGAGTCCTGTGTTTTTAATAAACAGTCGCTACCCCCGATTCTGTGCCAACGTATTATTTTACGTCATCTCTTCTCCCGAAGTTACGAGATAATTTTGCCGAGTTCCTTTAACATGATTCTCTCAAGCGCCTTAGTATACTCTACCAGTCCACCTGTGTCGGTTTACAGTACGGTCTTAAAAATTTAATAGCTTTTTCTTGTATCTATATTTAAATATAAAAAATTCAAAAACTTTATATTCAGTAATAAACAGTCACTATTAAAAGGCTTTAAAATAAAAAAATTCCCATCAACAAAAGCTATCGCTTTTTATCTAAGGGACCGGCTTACTATGGGAGGATTATCCTGGCCCATAAAACCTTGGACTTTCGGCGATAATATTTCATAATATTATTTGTCGTTACTCATGCCAGCATTTTCAACTTTGATTTCTCCATCATTATTTCTCAATAATACTTCTACGAAATACAAAACGTTCCACTACCACTTTTTAAAAGTTCGTCGTTTCGGTATACAACTTAAGTCCCGATACATTTTCGGCGCAAAATAACTTAATATTTAGACCAGTGAGCTATTACGCTTTCTTTAAAGGATGGCTGCTTCCAAGCCCACCTCCTGGTTGTCATGGTTATTAAACTTCCTTTCTCACTTAGTTGTAATTTGGGGACCTTAACTAACGATCTGGGCTATTTCCCTCTTGACTGATGGCTCTTAGCAGTCATAGTCTGTCTGCCATATTTTTTAACTTCGTATTCGTAGTTTATCAAAATTTAGTAAGGCTTTGGGCCCCCTGCATTCTAATAGTGCTCTACCCCAAAGGAAAAATATATGACGCTCTACCTAAATAGATTTCGTGGAAAACCAGCTATCTCCGAGTTTGATTGGCCTTTCACCCCTAACTACAAGTCATCCCAACCTTTTTCCACAGATACGGGTTCGGTCCTCCAATAGATATTACTCCATCTTCAACCTGCTCATAGTTAGATCACCCGGTTTCGGGTCTAATTCTAATAACTTAGAACTCTTTTAAAGTTTGCTTTCGCTACGCTTTCTATTTTCAATATTAAGCTTGCTATAAGAATTAAGTCACTGGCTCATTATACAAAAGGTACGTTGTTACTAAAAAAGCTTCAACTGTTTATCAGCATTCCGTTTCAAGTTTTATAACATCGAAATGTATATCTTCTTTCCCTTACGGTACTTGTTCGCTATTGATTACTAAAAGTACTTAGACTTAGAGGATGGTTCCCCCATTTTCAAACTAGATTACACATGTCCTGTTTTACTCAATTTCTTCATTTATTTCATTTATACAGGGCTCTCACCTTATTTTGCAAATCATTCAATTTTTTTCTAATGAAATATTCAATGTCGAATGGTCTAATCCGCGTTCTCTCGCCAATACTAACGGAGTCTCTTTTGATTTCCTTTCCCAAGTTACTTAGATGTTTCAATTCACTTAGTTTTTTAATAAAAATATAAGGTTTACCTATAGGAAATTTATAGATCAACGGTATCGTTACCTCCCTATAACTTTTCGTCGTTTATCACGTCCTATATTCTTTTAGTATCTAGATATCCACGAAATGCCTTAATTATTAACATTTATTATTTTAATTAAACTACATTTAAATCTTTCGAATAAAACGACGACTTGTTCTTGAGTTTGTTTTAGTACGTTGACCTCTAACAGGAAGGCCTTTAAAATGTCTTAACCCTTTGTAAGAACTTATCTTAATTAACCGTTTTATATTTTGTGTTATATCAGCATTAATCTTTTGCTCAATTTTATAACTATTTCTAATATGTGTTGAAATAGTACTTAATTGATTCTTTGTTAAATCTTTCATATAAATATCATTATTTATTTGAAATTTAAAACAAATAAGCTTTGAACGAGATAACCCTATACCTTTAATATATGTTAAACCAATTACAACACGTTTTTCATCTGGTATTTGTACATTTAAAATTCGTGGCATTAAAAAATTCTTTTTTCTAAGCATTCATTTACCAATTAAAATGAGAAAACGATTTATTAGCTTCAGCTTGTTTATGAATATCTTCTTTTCGTTTTACCGCAATACCTTTATTATTATAAGCGTCGATTAATTCATTTGTTAAACAAGTAATAATCCCATATTCTTTTCGAGATTTTACAGATTCTAAAAATAATTTGATACCTAACTTTAATTTACGATCTTGAGATAAAGGTTTAGGTACTAAATAACTTGTTGTTCCTATTTTTTTTGATTTTACTTCAATATCAGGTGAAACATTTAAAATAGCCTTTAATAACAAATTAGTTTCAGATAACTCTAAACTCATAGAAGCCTTCGACAAACTTTTTTGAAGTATTGTACGTGCCTTTTTTTTCCCACCGCTAATGACCATGAATTGGACTAATTTTTCGAAAATAACCGATGATTCTGCAATATTATTTTTATTTGCTAAAAAGTTTACCATAAAAATTATTTAGCTTTTTGCTTCTTTGTACCGTACTTAGATCGGGATTGTAAACGTTTTGCTACTGAACTTAAATCATATTTACCTCTAATTAAATGGTATTTAATTCCAGGTAAATCCTTAACGGCTCCACCTCGAACTAATACAACAGAATGCTCTTGTAAATTATGCCCTTCTCCTGGAATATAAGCAATCGTTTGTAAACCATTTGTTAATCTAAGCTTTGCCACTTTTCTTTTTGCAGAGTTAGGCTTTTTAGGTGATGTTATATAAACTTTAGTACATACCGCTTTACGTTGCGGACAACTCCTTAGCGCTGCAGATTTCTTTCGTTTTACTTTTATAGAACGCTTTGTTTTTATCAATTGACTTAATCTAGCCATAAAAATATCTTAAATAAAATAGTCTGTTTTTGTTACAAACTTTGTTTTTAATGGTAATTTACCAGCACCATAAGTTAATGCTTGTTTTGCTAATTCTTTAGAAATACCATCAATTTCAAAAAGGAGTTTACCTTCTTTTACAATAGAAGTCCAATAAGAAAGACTTCCTTTACCTTTACCCATACGGACTTCAGTAGGTTTAGATGTTACAGGAATATGTGGGAATATGTGAATCCATAAACGCCCTTCTCGCTTCATTTTACGCGTAATAGCACGACGTGCTGATTCGATTTGCTTATTTGTTATTCGTCCTTTTTCTAAAGTTTTTAGACCAAAAGAACCAAAATTAAATCCATTATATTTAACCGAACCTCGTCTTGGATCATGTTTAAAACTTTTTCGATATTTTGTTCGTTTAGGTGAAAGCATAATAAATTTATTATTATAATATTTATATAGAGTTATAATTAACAAAATATAACTCTATATTTTGTTAATTATAATGTTTCTAACTTTTTCATATTTTCAGCTAAAAACTTTTCTTTAATTGCTTTACTTTGAGCATTATCTGTTGCAAAGATAGATTCAATTTTAGCAGTAATATGAGTACTTGCCTCTGATTGAACTTTCATTGAAATAGACTGCTCTTTAGCAGCAAGAAAAGATAACTTTTGTTCCATCTGTTGTGATAAAGCAAAATCTAAAGAAAGTTTTTTAGCAGCAATAACCTTTGTAATTTCGCCTTTTGAAAACTCTAATAAACTTTGAATTTGACTAATCACTAACACTTGTAAAACATGGTACGTAATTAATGTCTTTATTAATTTCTTTTGAACCTCAAAAAAAACATCAAACTCTTTACCTATTTTAGATGCCTCTGTTTGAATCGTATCATTAACAACACTACTTCCATAATGATAAGCTAAACCTACAAAAAGTATAAAGGCGTATAAAACTAAAACTTCTTCATCCATAACCATTCCAGTACAAATAGCAGCTGTACCTAAAATGGCATACGTAATATTAAGAGCCATATTATATTATCTTTTTTCTTATTTTTGTTTAATTGCTTCTTCAATTAAAAAACTTCGCCCCTTCAATTCACCAATAGTTTTGATATAAGTTTTATTTACTTCTAATAAATTTTTTTCATTAGCTTCTTTTAAAGAAGACTCTAACCATTGTGAACTTTCAGTACTTACTTTTGCTAATAAAGTTCGAGAATCATTTAATGATACTTCTAATGTTGTTGCTGTTTGATCAATAATAGATACTGATTCCTCATCTAAAGAAGATGCACTTGCATTGCTTACTTTCTTTTTACGTAACTTAATTGAACGAGCTAATGCTGGTAAAATGTCACGTACAATAAGTAAATAAAATACTATAAATAACAATGTAAACCAAAATACTTGGGACATTGCAATATAAAGATCTAATTGAGGCATAATTTTATTAAATTATTTTAAAGGTTTACCGTAAGTTTATTCAATAAAAAGAAAAAGTTGTTCCAGCAACAGAAGGTGCAGCTGCAAACACTGTAGAATAATCAATAACATTAAATACAAAAAAATAGTAAGCATACCTAAGCTTAAACCAAAATCACCAATACGATTTACTACCATAGCCTTTATAGCAGCTTTATTAATATAGGCCGCTTGGATCACTTGCATTCGAGTATACTATCAGAAGAATCAAACATTCAACTTGTAACTTAAATCTTTTTTTATTTTTAAAATAGCTTTATTCCCATTCTAAGGCACCCTTTTCCACTCATAAATAAAACCTATCGTTAATATGATTAAAATTAAACTAGGTACAATTCTCCAAACTAACTCAATAGTAGTACCATGTACTACATTACTAGCTACCTTATTGTTAGAAGCATCAAATAAATATAAAGCCCGTGCAAGCATCCACATTACAAAAACGGCAATAAATGTAATTATTGCCATGATATCATTATGTAGGTTCTTTTTCTTTTGGACTTCTACCCAAAGATTTGTAGAAATACCAGATAATAAATCCAAACTAAGCCAGCGTCATCTTTTTGTGCACTATCATTTAAATACATAGATACTAATGCAATAGGAATCAGAGCTAAGGCAACGCAAGGCATAATTTTTTTCTTTTATTTAAAAAATTTACCTTTAGTTTATTTAATATAACGAGAGAGGGACTTGAACCCCCGACATGTAGATTATGATTCTACCGTTCTAACCAACTGAACTATCTCGTCATATTTAAAAATAAATGCACTTTAAATTATTATTTTTTATCTATTAAAGAAAAAAACTCAAAACCAAATTTATTTTTACCTAATCGTTGCATTTTATCATTCTTTGAAGAACTCTCTACTTTCAAGGGAGATAAATAATGAACATTATTTTTCAAGTCATTTGTTAAGAACAATCTTTTCTTATTATAAGGAAAAGAAACATTAACGACACTACCATCACTACAAATAGCTTGTGTTTTATAACTAGGTATTTTTTTAGTAAAACTCATTAAACTATATCTATAATCTCTTAGGCTAAAGGTGGACTTGAACCACCATTTGAAGTTTTGCAGACTTCCACATTAACCAGTTATGTTATATAGCCAAATAAAAATTTAAAACTCAGTTTGTTTAGAATGGGATTTGAACCCATGACACAAGGATTTTCAGTCCTTTGCTCTACCAACTGAGCTATCCAAACTTAAAAAAAGATATTAGCATTATTTATCATGTAAATAAAGCCATATCTTTGTTCCTATAATTCCATATTTTGTTAACGAAGTAGAATACGAATAATCTAATTTTGCACTTATACGACTTAATGGTACTTGCCCAAATTTAAACCATTCCATTTTAGCCATAGGAGCTTTACCTAAACGACCAGAACAATTTATACGCAGTCCTTTAATCTTTTTTTGGTCTTTTATTTCCTTAAACGTTTCATTTAATGCTCTCTTAAAGTTAGCGTTTGATCGCTCAACTTCAAAAGCAAAAAATTGTGCCATTAAATTTGCACTTTCTAATAAACTTGTACGCTGAACTAATTTAATATGTACAGTAGAATTAAAAATTTTGGAGATTTTATTTTCTAAATAAAATATAAAATTCTTATGATGTAAGACTAAAGATTTATCGCGATTACCTGAATTTTTTGAAGCAGGTTGTTCGAAAAAAGGATTATAATTATTTAAATTAACTGTTTGGTCTAAAGATAGTTCCTTTAAAACCTTACCAAAACGTTTTTGTTCAACTGGTAATAATAATAAATCTCGTTTAGAAAGATCTTTTCGTTGATAGAAAAAAAGTTCAATATAAGTACTTCCATTTATTTCTTTGATAGTGTACTTATCAAAGATTAAAGAAAAAAACTTAAAAGTTCGTTCTAAAAACTCTTTCAAAAGAATTTCTTTATAAAAACTATTAGCACTAATAACCGTTTCTTTAAAAGATATATACTTTGTTGAATCCCAGTAGTCTAAAAAACCACGACGTAAAAGTATTGGGTTAACTTTTTGAGACATATGTTTACAACTAGCATGTGTCCCTTTATCAATAACATTTACTTTTGTTTCTTGTCGAAGATTATTTACTGAATCCACCGACCAAGAACTCTCAGTTTTATCATACCGATAAATAGAATTTTCAAAACGTAAAAGTTTTGTTGATCTACGAGCCATTTTACTTCTTACCTTTCTTTACTTTATGTTTTACCTGTTTACGAGTAGAAGCAAATTCACCAAACTTATGACCCACCATATCATCATTAACAATAATAGAAACAAAACTCTTCCCATTATGAATCTCAAAACTATATCCAATAAATTCTGGTATAATTGTAGAAGAGCGTGACCAAAGTTTTATGGTCCTATTATCTTGCTTTTTTTGTATTTTTTTTAATAACGAATGATGAAAAAAAGGAACTTTTTTTAATGAACGATTCATTATAAATTTATTTTTTCTTTTTTCGTCGTGTCTTAAAACCTTTTGTAGGAATACCCCACGGAGTTACAGAACAACGGCCACCAGATGTTTTACCTTCACCACCTCCATGCGGATGATCAACAGGGTTCATAACTACACCACGAACCGTAGGGCGTTTATTCAACCACCTAGAACGGCCCGCTTTTCCTATCTTTACATTTTTATGATTAATGTTAGCAACAATACCAATTGTTGCTAAACAATCAGAAGGTATTTCATAAAGTGCTCCTGAATTTAAACGAACAGTACAAAACTTAGAATCTCTTTTTATAATTTTAGCAAACGTTCCGGCAGAACGTACTAATTGAGCACCTCCATTTCTTTTTATTTCAATACTATGAATAGACGTACCTAAAGGAATGTTTTCTAAAGGTAAACTATTACCTGAAATAATTGGAGCAGAACTACTAATTAAAATAGGCTTACCCAAAGTGTCGCCTTCTGATGCTAAAAAATAACTAAATAAACCATTTGAAAAAAGAACTAAGGAAATAAAAGCAGAACGGTTAGGATCATATTCAATACGTACAATTTCTCCTTGGACATCCCGAATGACACGTTTAAAATCGAGTTGTCGATAAAGACGTTTGTGCCCGCCACCTCGATGAAAAGTGGCTATCTGTCCTTTATGGTTTCTACCAGCTTTATTTTGTTTCCGATGAACTAATTCTTTTAGTGGTTGTCCATTCCAGATGTCTTCTTTTTTAAAATCAATATTTACTAAACCACGAAGACCCGGTGAAGTTGGCTTATATTTTTTTAAATTCATAATTTTTTTCTTTTTCTCTAGTAGCTCAGTTGGTTAGAGCGGATGACTGTTAATCATCAGGCCGTTGGTTCAAGCCCAACCTAGAGAGATAATTAACAAAAGGAGAGGTGGCTGAGAGGCTTAAAGCTTTGGTTTGCTAAATCAACGTACATTTCTATGTACCATGGGTTCGAATCCCATCCTTTCCATAAAAATTTCGCTAATAAAACAGAATATAATATTAATATTAATAAATTTATGGTTATTGATTTAGTTAAATACTTAACTGTTTCGTCAATACTTTTTATTTTAGGAATTTGGGGTATTTTTTTAAACCGAAAAAACATTATCATAATGTTAATGTCTATTGAATTAATGCTTTTAGCTGTGAATCTAAACTTCGTGATATTCTCAGTATATTTAGATGATCTTCTAGGACAAGTTTTTTCAATCTTCATTTTAACTGTAGCCGCAGCTGAATCAGCTATTGGGCTTTCAATTTTGGTAATTTACTCACGAATTAAAGGAAGTCTTGCAATAGATTTCATTCATTTAATGAAAGGTTAATTTATAGAGGTGCTTATTTAAAAAGCATCTCTATAAATTGTTACTTCAATTTTTCCCAAGGACTACTAAAATCAAATAATCTAAACTCTTGAGTCATTTCTAAAGGTTCTACAACAACACGACGTTGAGTATCATCATATCGAACTTCAACAAAACCTGATTGCGGAAAATCTTTACGTAAAGGATAACCCTCAAAACCATAATCCGTTAAAATTCGACGTAAATCTCCATTTTCTTGAAAAAAGATGCCAAACATATCCCAAGTTTCACGTTCATACCAACCACCACTAGGATATACTTTTTCAACTGTTGGAACAGGCGTTATTTCATCGACTAGAACTTTTACAATAATTCTAGAATTATACTTAACACTAGATAGAATATATACAACCTCAAAGCGTTTTTCACGCTCAGGATAATCTACAGCCGTAATATCTAATAACATCTCATACTGACAACTAACGTGACTTTTTAAAAAAGTCATTAATGGAACTAAATTTTCTGGCTTAGTATATATTGTAATTTCTTCTTTAGATATTACAGACTTTTCCACAAATTTAGGAACCATTAAGTTAACTGATTTTAAAAAATTATATAACATATAAATTTATTTTTATTTCTTTAACCAATAACCCAATTGCTTACTTCGTTTTACTTTTTTTTGTAATTGCAAAATACCATAAAGTAATGCCTCAGCAGTTGGTGGACACCCTGGAACATAAATATCGACAGGTACAATACGATCACATCCACGAACAACGGAATAAGAATAATGATAATAACCACCACCATTCGCACAACTTCCCATCGAAATAACCCAACGCGGTTCAGACATTTGGTCATAAACTTTACGTAATGCTGGGGCCATTTTATTTGTTAATGTTCCCGCAACAATCATAACATCTGATTGTCGAGGACTAGGTCGAAAAATAATACCGAAACGATCTAAGTCATAGCGTGCTGCTGCTGTTTGCATCATTTCAACAGCGCAACAAGCTAAACCAAAGGTAACTGGCCACAACGAACCTTTACGGGCCCAATTAACTAACTCATCTAATTTAGAAACAATATATTCAGCTTTCATACTTATTCTACTTTATTCTTTTCTTAGCGATCAACTTCACCAAAAACAATATCTTGTGTACCAATAATTGTAACAACATCCGCTAACATATGACCTCGCGACATAAAATCTAAACCTTGTAAATGTGAAAATCCTGGTGGTCGGATTTTACAACGGTAAGGATTACTAGAACCATTAGAAACAAGAAATACACCAAATTCTCCTTTAGGTGCTTCTACCGCAGTATAAGTTTCCCCTTCAGGCACAGTAAAGTTTTCTGTATAAAACTTAAAATGGTGAATTAATGACTCCATTGATTCTTTCATATCAATACGGGATGGTGGAACAATTTTAGCATCATCAACTTTGACAGGACCTTCTGGTAAATTATTTAAGCACTGCATAATAATTCGAATACTTTCCCGCATTTCATTAACTCTAATACAATAACGATCATAACAATCACCATTAGTTCCTATTGGAATATCAAAGTCTAACTGATCGTAAATTTCATAACTTTGATTTTTTCGTAAATCCCAAGAAATACCAGAACCACGTAACATCGGACCCGAAAAGCCCCAGGCTAAAGCATCGTCATAATTTACAACACCAACATCTACCAAACGTTGTTTCCAAATTCTATTAGCTGTTAACATTTCTTCAATTTCATCCACTCGATGAATAAAATGATTAGCAAACTGATAAATGTCTTCACATAAACCTAAAGGTAAATCTTGTGAAACACCACCTGGACGAACGTACGCTGAGTGTAAACGTGCACCTGAAACACGCTCATAAAATTCCATTAATTTTTCACGTTCTTCAAAGGCCCACAATAAAGGAGTCATTGCACCAACATCTAACGCATGTGTTGAAATTGCCATTAAATGATTTAAAATACGTGTAATTTCACTATATAATACACGAATATATTGCGCTCGTAATGGCATTTCACAACGTAAAAGCTTTTCAACAGCCAAAGAATATCCATGTTCTTGAGCCATCATAGAAACATAATCTAAACGATCAAAATAAGGTAACGCTTGAGTATAATTTTTATATTCAATTAATTTCTCAGTACCTCGATGTAATAACCCTATATGTGGGTCTGCTTTTTCTATAATCTCACCATCTAATTCAAGTACAAGGCGTAACACACCGTGCGCCGAAGGGTGCTGAGGTCCAAAATTCAAAGTAAAATTTTTTATTTCACGAACTTCATTTGTTATTTTATCCACCTGTGCATCTAGTGGTATAGAAGTAGTAATTACTTGATTTTCCATGTTTTTTTCTTATTTTTAATTTTTAACTTAAAAATATAATTATTAAAGGGATTGATATAAATATATTTTCAAAAGAATGGCATATTAAATTATAAAATTAAACCTTACGTTGAAACTCATAATATTGAATTATACGTTTTAAATCTAAAGGAAATGGATATGTAAGCTGTTCAATAGAAGGGTTATTAATAAAAGCACATTCTAAAATATTAAGATTAACTTCTAAATAATCCGGTTGAGTTAATAATTTATATTTATTCTGTAAATTATTAACGTCAAAAGTAGAACTATTATTAGTAATATTTAAATAAATTTCTAATGATTTTAATACTTTTTTAAAAACCATACCATGAGAGGATGGTTTTACACTAATAAGATCACCAGGTTCTATTACAAAAGAAGATGTTTTTACAACTTTCCCGTTTACATATATATGCCCATGAGAAATTAATTGACGAACATCTTCAAAACTATTACTAAAACGCGATCTAAACAAAATAGTATCTAAACGTTTTTCTAATTGTTTTAGAAAATTGACTCCATTATTACCCCGTAAACTTTTACCCTTTTTATATAAATTTAAAATAGTACGTTCAGTAATATTCCCATAAAAATACTTTAAACGTTGTTTTGCTAAAAGTAATGCCCCGTATTCTGTTGTTTTTCTCGGTAAAGCATTCTTAAAGCGAACCCACTTTTTCTTCTTCATTTTATCATAAAGAATTTTTGGATGATCATTAATATTAAAACCTAATCTTGATAAAGCTTTAAATTTTTTAGTTGAAGTTTTTATTTTCATTACATTATATATTCGATTTTTTACTCGCGATCGGACTTGAACCGATAAGCCAAAGGGCAACAGATTTTAAGTCTGTCGTGTCTACCAATTTCACCACGCGAGCCATAATATTATTATTGAATAGGGGATATATTTCAATTGGTAGAATACATGCTTTGCAAGCATGCGGTTACGGGTTCGAGTCCCGTTATCTCCATTAAACAAAAATAACATTAAATTGAAGTAAAAGGATTCGAACCTTTGCATGTCGAGATCAAAACCCGATGCCTTACCACTTGGCTATACTTCAAAAATGTTGCGGGAATAGGATTTGAACCTATGACCTTCAAGTTATGAACCTGACGAGCTACCTAACTGCTCTATCCCGCGAAAGAAAATTTATAAAAAAAATGGCTAAAAATAAAACATTAGCAAATTTTTGTTCCTCTATAAAAAATGGACAAAAAGCTAGAAAATTAGAAATAACAATACAAAACACAAAATTAAATGAAAGAATGTTAAATATTCTTATGTCAGAAGGTTACATAAGAGGTTTTGCAAAAACAAATAACAATTTAATAAATGTTTCTCTTAAGTATTCTTCAGAAAAACCAGTAATATCAAAAATCCGACCTATATTAAACTGTGATTTAAATAAACATATTTCTTTAAATACACTATTAAAGAGACGGAAAGAATTAGACAGCGGACATAAAGGATTAGAAACATTTGTTTTAACAACATCACAAGGTATACTTTCTGATTATGATTGTTTAAAACGTAAAATAGGAGGACAATTATTAATAAAAATCCTTTAATAAAAGAAACATTAAAATGTCAAATATAGGAAAAAAGAAATTATATATTCCAGATGGCGTAGACATTCGGATAGAAGATAAATACATAGTCATACGTGGAAAACTAGGAGAAATTAAAGAACCTCGTTTAGCAAACATAGAATACATTCAAGAAAAAAATAGTATTCAACTAATCTCTAAAAACTCAAGATTACATGGAATTACTAGAAGTATTCTAAATAATCATGTAGTTGGTGTTTCTCAAGGATTTAAAAAAAGTTTAAAAATAGTAGGCGTAGGATATAGAGTTCAACTACAACAAAACACCTTAGTTTTTAAAATTGGTTTTAGTCATGATGTAACATATAAATTACCTGAATCCACTCCTGCTATTTGCCCTAAACCAGATCACCTAGTTCTATTTGGTATTAGAAAAGATTTCTTAAACCAAGTAGCTGCAGAAATACAAAGTTTAAGAAAACCAGATCCTTATAAAGGTAAAGGTATTCAAATTGAAGGTCAAATATTAAAGTTAAAAGAAGGTAAGAAAAAATAATCAACTTGTGAAAAAACGAATACACAAAACAAATAAAGCTGTATATATAACTTATCAAAATAAACAAAATACTGTAGCATCAAAAAAAATAACAAAAAGAAAAGAATTAAATTTTTTTTGTGATACTAAAAATTTTTTGATAAACCAGTACTTGAAAAATAAAATAAGTTATAGTAGCTTACTATATATATTGCAAAGAAAAGCTATATGTAATTAGTTTATTACCATACGCTTTTCTTAAATCCTGTTATTTTACCGTTTGAT
>Ga0114995_10002338_pt1 | contig 13110 bp, 17 predicted proteins | sample ArcticOcean_MG_C_11_FD_87038 | JGI IMG/M metagenome (GOLD analysis project Ga0114995, IMG submission 87038) | Marine microbial communities from western Arctic Ocean - ArcticOcean_MG_CB2_154 | ecosystem: Environmental > Aquatic > Marine > Oceanic | place: Arctic Ocean: Canada Basin | collected... | reverse complement strand
TAAAATTGTAACTAAAATTTATCATATCTACTTATAAACATATTTTCAATAAATTCGACAGTATTTAAATTTACTATATCAAATTTTTCTTTACTATTATAAATTATATTTTCTTCTTTATCGACTATTGATATGTATCCCTTTTTTAAATCATAATTAAAATCTATATTTGTGCCACCCATTTCCATAAAATCGGTTTTATTACGGGCGAATTTATAATTCTCATATCGTTTATATGATTCACTACCGGCCTTCTTTTCATTCTTTTCATTTATTCTAATTAAAAGACTCTTTTCCCGAAAATTCATACATTCTAGTTTTGGTATTGTTTTATATTTCTTTAAGTCTTTAATATTCTTAACAAAGTCGGGCACCTCTTGAATACCACGTCCCCTCTTTATATGAGACTTGCCTGAAAATATCAATTCTTCTATAACTTCGACATTAAACTTCTCGTCTTCTGTAAATTCTTTTTGGTCTATTCGATATGTACCTCTATATATCTTTCTATTAAATCTAGGATTTGAATGTATCTTGGGGTGTTTATCTCTATATATTTTATTTCTTATTGAGCCAAATCCTTCTACTTTATTTGTAGAATTATTCATTTCTATTATAAATAAACTACAACCTATACCAATTTCTTCCTTTATTTTTATTGGCGAACCATAAATGACTTTATCATAATTCTTTCTTTCTTTCCATTCTTTTAATTCCGTTAAATCTTCATTGAAATATCTATAACTACAAAGCGTGTAATTTCCCGATGTTGTCATTGATTTATTTCTTTTTATAATAAAATTATCTCTCAATTTTATTATATTCTTATATCAATATGAACTGCTTTAAAAATAACAATACCTTCACCGATAGTAATGATTATATCTCTAAAATTAGACAAAGAACTCTTGTTACTAATTTACAAACTAATAATAATTATACAAATGATATTTTTACTGGTAAGGATTGCAGTAATAATAAGTGTTGCGTAATTAGACATATTCAATCTCATAACCAACGCATTGATATTAAAAAGGGATTTAATTTAGTGACAAATAAGAATATTACAACCCAGAATGCTTATCCTTATCAAAATATGTGTTTCCATACGAACACCAATAGTAATAGCACCACGATTGACCCGCTTGCTTATTCATTTCCAAAGAATTATAATCAAGTAAATAATATTTGCAAATAATTAAATCATATTTTATACTAATGTAGTTATTTCTAATAAAACAGACCAATCCATATTATTTAAATCTATTTGTCTACCAAATTCATCTAGTAGCGATAATCTTAATTTTGTAATATCAGTGGGACCGGTATATTCTCGTTTATAATTTCCGGCACTAATTAGAGCATCTTTTGCTATTTTCAATGCGCCAACCTCATCTCTTAAAGAAGCGAAATTTAATCTTGTTAGAATATTTTTATCAAGCGACGAACTCGAAAAAGCGGGCACTATTCCAGGAACATAATTGGTTTTAAAATCATCTATTGCGATATATCCATATGTGGGCGAATTTATAATACATATACCTTCACCTATATAATTTGAAGACGAATCGGCGGGGTAGTCATTTTTTGTATAATGGTCTTTTCTAAATCCCAGTAACCAACCCAATCTCATCTGTAAATCGGTATTGTCTTTATTATCATAACGATTTATATTAAAATATAAATCGAATTCCATATCGTTATGCTGCTGCGAAATCGTGCCTCTACCATTCGTTTTATCTATCGTAAAAGATATATCCACAGCACTTAATGTAATGCTATTGGTAGAACTTTCAGTAAACGTCCCATTTGTAAATATGCCTGATGTCGCGGTTGTAATACTTGCGTTTAGTTTATTTTCTAAATTATCTCCAATATTATCTGTAAACCAAGAATTATGATAATTGCCGTCTGGAAGTTTTACTAACCAAGCTTGATTACTTCCTCCCGATGAATCATGTATAATAAAACGATTATTACCGAATGACTCGGAGATAGAATAATATGATAATGGTATAGTTACTGCGAGGACGTTTAAACTTATGGCATTTTTAAACGTGGTTGGAAGTTCAAATGTATAATTTGATGCTGATGTACCAAAATAATTATCTCTAAATCTACTATCTATGTTTAATGCACGTTTCATTGTTTTGTAGTCATTGCTTTTCTTAATTATCATATTGGACCCATATTCATCTAAATTTATATTTATCTTGCTTTTTAGTCTATCACAAGCGGTATCCAAAAAAAGTAGGATATTCTGTTTCATCTCCGGGACCTGCTCTTCATGTTCAAATAACTGGGAGGCTAGTTTTATTTTAGATATCTCTATATCCTCTATCGAACAATTCGATGAGAGAGTAAGTAGATCAAATAATTCGTCATCTTTATATTCATCAATATTAAGATTAAGATCCTTCATTATATATTTCTTATTATTTTTCTAAATTTAGATTAGATGTAATTAATATTTATGATGGAAAACAACAATCCATTTTTTGTCGTGTATTATTACAATCTCTCGAATTTTCATTTATTGATATTGTTTTATATCCTCTGCGAACTCCTGGATGAGATATATTATTATCAATATAATGTCTTGTTATTCCATTAAAGAATTCTCCAAATTTATCCTCAAAATCTTTATCTTTATCTTTATCTTTATCTACATCCGCATTTTTACCTGTTTCTAAATAATATAACTTATTTTCTTTCGCATATGTCATTGCTTCGAGAGAAGATATTACGCGTTTATCCTTTTTATCCACCTTATTCCCGATAAGGAGGATCGGTAATTTAATATTAGAATTACTAAATAAAGCTAAATTTTGTAAAAAATAGTCAACATCAATAAACGACCGGGGATTAGTTACATCAAATACGATTATTGCCCCGGCAGTATTTTTATAATATGGCTCTATGATACTATCATAATCGGGATGCCCTCCCGTATCCCAAAAATGTAATTTTATATTACGATTTAAAAAATCTTTGTGATAACTAGTCTTAAAATCTACACCTATTGTTGGTTGCGGATTAACTAATGCGATATTATCTGTAAATTTATGTAAGATACTTGTTTTTCCCGTACAATGACTACCTAAAACCAGTATTTTAAAAATATAATCGTACTCCATTATTGTAGGATAATATAATTGTTGTTTCATAAATTTTAATTCTATTTTTATTAAAAATCTATTTGTCCTATCCTAGTCTCCACTATAAAATACCTACTTTCTATAAATATACTCTTTATTTATAGTTGTTTCGGGAATACTAATTCTATTATGATTATTAATAGTCGATTTGTCCTATCCCAGCCTCCGCTACAATATGTTTACTTTCTATAAATTTACTCTTTACGTCTGGTTCTTCTAGATTATCATCATTTCCTTCCTCATCCAAAAGCATTACTGCCATGGCTGCATAGTTATGTAAATCAATCAGCGTGTCTCTAATTTTTTCATCTTTTACCAAGACGACCTTATTTTTTGTTATACTCTGTAAACGTTGTATTTTATCACCCATACGCACTAAAACCCCCACGGGTCCATAATTTGCGAAAGAATCACCATAGTCCTTGTTCTTTTTCTCAAAAAGCTCCCTCGCTTCCAATTGAATATTTTTCATCTGCTCAACTCTAGACATTATTTACGAATACTTCATAAATAATGTCTATATCCATTTTCATTATTACTTTATAATCTTTCATTATTACTTTATAATCTTTCATTATTACTTTATAATCTTTCATTATTACTTTATAATCTTTCATTATTACTTTATAAATTATATGTTATTTCCTTCCACAACTACCGCATGCGACGGGTTGAATATTGTCACAATATGTATCATGGGTCCATTCTATTTGTGATTGATGTGTTCGATTGATTACTATGTGAGAGGTTGAGAGACGGTATTTTGATATGTAGATGAATTTAATAATGCTATACCAATTCTAAATAAACTCATTTAGATGTTCGCTAGATATATTTAATTCATGAGTCTTCCTTTTTTTAATGCTAAATAACGGGAATAAGAACCATGCTTTACATCGACCCCTACACCCCCCGGAGTAAGAGCACCGGGTCGTAGAGATGTAATCGTGGATTTTAATGAATTTCCTCTGGTAGGAACGGATGCTTTTGCGATTGAAAGGACGACCCGGTCACTTAAATTATTTGTGATAAAACTCCCCACCGGGTTACAGTTATTCTTTGTGGCACAACCGACCACCTTGGCGGCGGTATTTTCATTATATAATGATGATTGCATCATTACAAGATTATTTATTTTATTAGAAATAGAATCAACCATTATACCACCATCTCCATAAAGATTAGAGACATTATTGTAACCCTTACAATTCGTATCACTATAAGTAAGCGTTAAACCGGAACAATTACACAGGGACATTATTATACTATATATATATTATATAAAATTGAAATTACTTCATTTAAGAAGTACTCTAGGAGCTAGATGTCCTATAGAAGAGATAATTACGCGTGCGAAGTTTGCAACAGACCGTATAGCAATGAAAATGCATGTTTTAATCATGAGTTAGGTTGTAAATATTCTAATGGAATTAATATCGTGGCGGATCAATATATGAATCGGGTACTTATCTATTTACTAAAAGAAAATGATAAGATGAGAGAGGACTTAAGAGGTATTAAAAGCGGTATGAATAGTGAATATAAAGTATTTAAACGAATATTTATACCCGAAAGATGGTTATATGACAATAGTAATGAATTAGATAATATAGATGATTGGTTGGAACAATTAGTAATTACGAATGAGCAGTTGCATTATATGAAAAAGGAAGATAAAACCGCGGATTATCTAAAAACAATAAGTAAAATTTTACCCGAAATCGTACAAAATGATTGCCCGATTAAGTGTTTTGATACGTGTAAAAATAAGATTTATATAAAAAATAATGATGATTGGCATTTAATTGAGAAAGAGGAAATTATTCTTATACAAAATGTTTTAAAAGATAAACTATGGGAAGAATGGCAGAGAGAAAGGCGTGATAATAACATTGAAGATATTGAATTTGACTTATTAGTACAAGGAGGACGTTATAGTTCTGGAAATATTCAGGATAGGATTGTTAAAGCACTGCGTAAATGTAATGTTTTGAAATTAGATAGCCTTATCGTTCCGGTATATAAGGATTTAGGAGAGGAATAAACTAAAAGTTACACGATTCCATGAACTGTTTTAGGTCGATTATAGGTATTTCTAAATTTTTTGCTTTCGTAAATTTCTCAGTATAGGCATCTAGCGAATTCGCGACTAAAAGATTGGTATTTTTTGTAAGTGTATTTTCTAACTTTGCACCAATTTTATCAAGTTCTTTACTAAGATGAGTTCGAATACTCCCGGAAACACCTGTAGTCACTACAATTTTATTATATAGTGGATGTGATGTATCACATATATTTTTATTCGTTGGTTTTGTATAAATAAGAGAATTATTTAAGTTAGCTTCTTCCACCCAAGAGACAAACGTTGGAATATGTTCTAATAGGGTGGTTGCACTTTTTAGAGACATTCCATTGATAGAGGCTATTTTATGAATCTTATCTTGATTCGGTAAATTTGAGATGATAATATCGGGATATTTTTCTAGTATACTAATAAACTTTTTAGTACCAAAGCCTCGACCAAATATATGAGTCGCGGTCATTAAATCGGGTAATGGGACACTATTGATTTTAGAATGTATATTTTTATAAAGTTTATTTGCCATCGTGGATTTAAATCCATCTATATTTTCATAATCACAAACAGACATATGAATAATTTGTGGTATTGAATCATATCCCGCATTAATTATTTTTCTTATATTACCGGGACCGAGCCCTTCTACTCCTAGATTTTTGAAAAAGGCGGTAAATATCTTTTCTCTAATTATATTATCACTATCCTTATCAATTAACTCTATATCAACATTTCCATCGGTCCATTTATATGGCACGGTTGGCATCAAAGGAGATGACGCGGGTTGAACGATTTCAAGGATATGTGGTATTACATCGCCTGACCGGATTATTTTTATTAATGCTCCTACACCAATTTTATTTTGATTAATAAAATTTCCATTAAATCCAGTAGCATATTCAATCTTTGCCCCACCTAGATAAACGGGTTCTATTTGGATCCGTGGTTTTAAATACCCATCTTTACTGGGCGTCCATATGACATCCATAACCCTCGCTTCGGCTATTTGGTCCGTTATAACCATTTTAAATGCGAAGGCGTGGTCTGGATTACCATGACTTCTTTTGTAAATATTGTCGTCATAACAAACTAAACCATCTATTACATAATCGTAGTCTTCTCTCCAAAGGGTAAGTAAAGAAGATAATTCTTGATTGGAGATATTTTCTATATATTTAGATCTAACAACATCGATATTTAGATTGCCAAGATTTATTAGTTGATGACTGGGTTTTTGAGTAGGATAAATTAATTCATATGAAACGAAATCAATATCATTAAATTTTACAGGGTCGACCTTCTTTTGATTAATGACACCGGCGACGAAATTCCGCCCATTAGAGAAGGTATTGCTATATTTTTTATTAAATATTTCCTTTTTTATAATGAATTCCCCCCGAATAACAATATTTTTATCTGTGGGCAATTTTAGAAATGGGATTAGATGACTTATATCTTGTCCCACTTTTCCATTACCTCTAGTATAAAGTTTAGGTATATCTTCTTGAGTTGTATATAACCCACTTACACCATCTAATTTACACGAGATAATATAAGGTCCCCGATATTTATTTATAAATTTATCTATAGCATCGGTATCAGGTTTTATTTTATCTAAGGACCACATCTCATATGGCAGTTCCGTTTTATGTTTAACTATATCTATATTTATATGTCCTTCTCGACAGATCGTATTTTTTGGAAACTTTTTTCCAGTAAATTGACAGATAATATCATATTGGTTATCATCCAGTAGAGAAACATTATTTTCATAATAAGACGCGTTTGCAGTTGTTATCATATTATTTAGCTCTATCTCGGTTAACGTCCCTAAATAAGATACACCATTATTTTTGAACATTTCATATCGTTGCTCTTTAAGTCCTCTTTCTATATATTTAACCGCTCTTTTATCAATCCTATTTTGTGGAGTAACATATTCCATATCAAGAAAATTGAATATTGCTTCTTCATTTATAAATTCTTTATTTAATTTCTCCCCTATCTTTTGTTTTTGTGACATTCGCTGGATTCCATGTTCATTTAGCGTATATCCTTTATTTAATGCTATCTGTCTTTGGATTGTGTTAAATCTTTTACTTCCGGTAAAATATAATGTTGCAAATGCATATTCATCCGTGGGACTATACATAAAATCTAACCTTCTTGCTTTTCCCCCATCCAATCTACCTATTGTTAAACATTTGATCTTTCCACGACTAAGTATTTCTATTATTATTTTATTTTCTATTAATTTGTCTAAAAACTCCTCATATATTTTACTTGATGGACCCGTTATTATTATATCTATATCACCCGACTCGCTTTTACCTCTACGATATGAACCCACTATCTCATATTTTCCCTCCTCCACTCCCATCCCTTTAAATATACTATCTATCCTTTCCTCATATATTTCTATCTCCGACCTCGGTATCTTCTCTTCTATCTCATCATAATACTTTAGTCCTAATCTCATCGCAGCGGTTAATTCTTCGGGGTGTTTTCTCAACTCATCTAAACTTAGATATCCCTTATCTACAAATTGTTGCGCCCTCTTGGGACCTATTCCATATACTTTACAGAGCTTATTTACTGGATTATTCTTTTCGGTTTCTAATATCTCTAATCTTCCCTTCTCTATGTACTCTTTTATATTATCATATATCGCATTTCCTATCGTCCTCATCCCTTTTATTTCTTTTATGTCTGTTATCTCTTTATCCAGACAAATTATCGTCTCTAATGCGTTCTTATATGCTCTCGCACGAAACACCTCCCCTTTATTTGATAATAACTCGCTCATTTGTTCCAATAAACTTATTATTCTATTATTTAAATCTTCAACCACCTTTAGTTTCCTCGTTTTTCTCATTACTTTACTATGTTTATTACTATTTATATCCGTCAATCTTTTACTTTTATTCATTTTATTCATTTAATATATTTAGTATTTTACTATTTAATTTTTTTATTTTATTAATATAAATGGTTAAAAGAGACCCTCATTCTAACCAGATTCATCTCCATAGAGAATTTATTAACGATAAGCCCACCCAAGATAAAGTTGAATATCAATTTGACACACCCGTCGAAAGCATCATTGGAGTACAATATAGACTAGACCCCGCTAATGATAGACCCAGCGACCTACTCATTCGTCAGGTTTTGGAAAATAGTAGCCCTTCTTTATCAAAAAGACTCGCCACATTATCCTCTCACAATAAACATCCCCTTTCTCATAAAAAACATAGGTCCTTATCACACCATACACTACCAACTACTAAAATATCATCCGGCGATAATTATTCTACCCCACCCATGTCTTATAGCGCACCCAAATCTTTATCTACTAAAAATATCTTTTTTCATAAACCACATAATCGTTCCTTTAAAAAATACCCGTCATCCACTAAAAATATCTCCGTTAAAAAGATAACGAAACCAATACATAAACATACACATAAAAAGAACTCGATACATTCACATTCACCAAAAAAGAACTCGAAGCATAAAAAGAAACATACACATAAAAAGAACTCGAAGCATAAACATAAACTTTCACATAAAAAGAACTCGAAGCATAAACATAAACATTCACATAAAAAGAAACATTCACATAAAAAGAAACCTTCACATAAAAAGAAACATTCACATAAAAAGAAACATTCACATAAAAATAAACCTTCACATAAAAATAAACCTTCACATAAAAAGAAAAAGTGAAATTAATAAAACATTCACATTATTATCTCTCCCAGATAAGACGTCATAATCGTTTCGTTCCATATTATTTATTTGGTCGTTAAGTATATTATTGGTAATTCGGTAGCAAACGCATAATAGTGTAGGGCCTGATATAACATTATTTACTATCTATTACAATATTTATAAAAAAATTGATACGCCAAAAATATCATTATAAACAATAGATGTCTCTTGAGCTTGAAAATAAACATACTCGCGATAATAATATTTCTTTTGAGGAGAAAGAACATATTTATACTATTAAAGGAGATAGCACATTTACATCGGTTACCACATTGGTACACAGTCATTTTAGCGAATTTGATGCGGATAGTGTTATCAAAAAAATAAGGAAAAAAAAGAATTATAAAGAGTGTATATATTTTGGTAAAACCGACAAACAGATTAAAGACATGTGGGAAACCAATCGAAATGAAGCAGCAGACGCTGGGACAAAACTACATTTTGATATTGAATGCTACTACAACGGTAACCCATCTCCAAATAACTCGGTTGAATATGGCTACTTCTTACATTTTACACAAAAGTATTCCAATTTAACACCATATAGAACCGAATGGGTGATTTATGATGAAGAGTTAAAATTAGCGGGGTCAATTGATATGGTTTTTAAAAAGGATAATACATACGCAATTTATGACTGGAAACGTTCTAAAGAAATTAAAAAAAGTAATTGGAATAGATACGCACATACCGAATGTATAAATCATTTACCGGACGCAAATTTTTGGCATTATTCTCTACAATTAAATATTTATAAAGGTATATTGGAGAAAAATTATAATATCAAAATAGGAGAAATGTATATTGTCTGTCTTCATCCGGTCAACGATACATACCAAATTTTCAAAATTCCAGAATTAAAAGAAGAAGTCAAAGAACTATTTCTCTTTAGAAAAGAACAAATATTGAGTTAATTTATTTAATTAACTAGTTAAATAAATTAAAAGATATATTTTTAAATAAATTAAAAGATATATTTTTAAATAAATTAAAAGATACGTGGTTATATATATACATAAAAATGGACCCGTTTTTCGTAGTTGAGATGCTTGCCAAAAATGATATAAATGATATAAATAATTTTAATTATACACAAGATGATTCACCCGAATATAAGTTTTTTACGATTCTATTTATCTTAGCAGGATGTATTTATTTTTCTACAACAACCGTCTCATTATGGTATGGCATTGCTGATGATGACGACATTGACTCATATTATAATGACATTGAAAACTACAAATTGGCGTTTTTTGACGAATATAATAATTTACAAGAGATAGACCATACTGCCGATTTTTTAAAAGAACTAGGCGATAACTATATAAAAGAAGAAACTCCCATGGGAGATATTTATATGACATATAATGTAGAATATCATTCATTTTGGTATTTTGCGGATAGAAGAAGTATTCCCTACGGGGTATTAGATACCGTTGCACGTAAATTTGCTATTGAAAATAATTGTAAATCGATATGCATAAACTATAAAAATGAATATGATAAGGCACTGCTAAAGCATACGGAAGATAATAAAGAAGAGGCGAATGAACGACTAAAGCCGACAGAAGTTAAGAAAGATGATGATGGGGATGGCCATAAAGAGGATAAAGTAAATCCAAAAAAAAACGTATTTGCAACATTGAAAAGTTATAACAAAAATAAGAAAGAACAAACAAAAAAGTATGTTTTAGTCGAACAAGCAAATAGATTTACTTTTAAAGGATTCACGGTGGAGTGGATTGACCCTAAAACAAAAATAAGCGATCATAGAGATAATAAAATTAAAGAACTAAATTTTGACACCTTCAAAAGGGAAGTCTTAATAAATTATTCATAAATGTCTATCCCTCTTTATTCTATTCCTCTTTGTTCTATTCCTTTTTGTTCTATTCCTTTTTGTTCTATTCCTTTTTGTTCTATTCCTTTTTGTTCTATTCCCCATTGTTCTATTCCCTTTGACGTGTTTACTTCCGGCGACTTGTACTTGTGCTGCGACATTATTCATTCTATCGAATCCCTGTTCTACTTTATTGGCGGCTAATTCTGCGGATTTTTGCACAGCCATAATTTCGACACAAAAAGCGGATATTTCTAATATACCTAATATTTCATCACAAGCGGCACTTTCTAATTTGGTAAAATCAATTCCTAGTGGAGCTAAAAGTTCGTCGGTTAATTTCCCTAATGACTCGGTATCGTGTATAAATTCTGTGCCAGCTTCAAGTGCTAATTTCCGGGCTTCTTTTATTCCCTCCATGGTTTTTTTAATTCCTTTTCTAGCGGCGCCAACCTCTACCCGAAATTCGGGACTACTTAAATGTTTTTTTAATTGGACAAAATTATCATTTAATAAATATTTTAATATATCCTCTACAAACTTACCCGTTTCTCGAGCATCATCCGCGCCTTTTTTACCTATCCATGGTGAAGCAGCTGCAGCGGCGCCCAATCTTATTGCGGCAAGCAAAGTAGTCGGGGGTAAACTGACCCCAGAATTTAGGTTTTTAGTTTTTCGATGTGTTTCTTGCACTTTTTGAATAAGATTTCTTGATTTGGATATTTTATCGGGTGTTTCACTTTTATTACCTTTATCGGGTTCTTTATTACCGATGGATATTTTGATATTACTACCGGTTGTCATTTTGATATTATATTATAGTCATATTATAATTTCTGTTTAGAAAGCCAGGTAATATAACCAATGCTCTTTCTAATATTAAAAGATGAGCCTAAATGTTCTTGGGCGATTTTAAAAACAATTTGTTCTTGTTCGCCTAGTTGCTTTAAATATTTGTTAATACTATCTTCCATTGATATTATTAATATAATATATTATTTAATCAATTTTACGTTAATATTTATTTTTTATTAATTACACAAAGTAATTGGGCGTTATGGGGTAAATTTGTTACCTTACTAATTATATCTGTTATCTCTGTATTAATGATAAAGTTATTTTGTAAGAGATAGGAAAAGAGCAATGTTTCTTGTCCTATTTCTAACAATAGATTAATGTTATCCGGGTTACAAATCGCATATAAACAATGCGAACGAGGATTAGAGAATGTTGATAAACGTGGCGGAGAGAGTTGTTTAATTATAGAGTTAAAAGATATATCATTGGATGGATTTCGGTCAATAATATAGATGTGTTTATATATTTGCTGTGTATGGTCGAAAAAGGGGATAGAAGATATAGAATAAAAAGAAGACATAATTATAAACTTGAAACAAAAAAAGTTTTGGAAAAAAGGTAAATGGAATCTATATATCTTTACTTTAACTAACTCACAAAAATACCTATTTTATCTAAATTTATTACTATTTTATCTAAATTTATTACTATTTTATCTAAATTTATTACTATTTTATCTAAATTTATTTCTATTCTCATTACAAAATACGAAATTCCTTATTTAAAACGTATTACTACACTAACTTTTCTAATTTTGATAATAACTCTTTTATCTCCTCTATTATCTTCTCCCCCTTTTCACCTTTATCACTTTTAGATTCTTTATATGAGCTTCCTAATCCCTCATCATCTATATCATCTATATCATCCATCCTTCTATTTTTCTTTTTTGTAGTATTACGTTTTCCCGATTTATTATTCCTCGATTTATTATTCCTCGATTTATTATTCCTCGATTTATTATTCCTCGATGAACCCGACGAAGCTCGTTGAGAATATTCGCTGTCCTCACCCGCCTTTATCCTTTTCCATCTCTCACTTATCTCCTTTGACGCATCCTTTAAATTTACCTTCTTATTATGCTTCTTTGCTTCCGCCCATTTATCTTTCATCTCAATACCATATAATTCCTTCCAAGATACCGTATTCATTATATCTTATGTTTAGAATATAATCAATCCCTCTTTTCTTTATTTCTCTTCTCTTCCTCTTGCGCTAAACTATCAACACTAGCCATTATTGCCCAACTTATATCATCCTCCTCTGAATCATACATATTTATTACCCCACCACTCAATACACTCTCTCCACGATTATCATCCTCTCCACGATTATCATCATCTCCACCCTCATCCTCCATCCCAAATATTTCATTGTTCGTCATCCTTACTTCCATGCTTAATAAC
>Ga0114995_10002317_pt1 | contig 13160 bp, 13 predicted proteins | sample ArcticOcean_MG_C_11_FD_87038 | JGI IMG/M metagenome (GOLD analysis project Ga0114995, IMG submission 87038) | Marine microbial communities from western Arctic Ocean - ArcticOcean_MG_CB2_154 | ecosystem: Environmental > Aquatic > Marine > Oceanic | place: Arctic Ocean: Canada Basin | collected... | reverse complement strand
GATCCATTATTTAATATGGATGTAATTAAAATTCAAGGTAAAAATTATGAATTATTTATATATTTAAAAAGAGCTAATAAAAATATGGATTTTCATTTTTATAAAATAATTTTTAGATATTATATGTGAAAAAATGTTAAATATAATATAAATAACTTATAGATTTTTTTTATATTTATATTTATATTTATCTGTAATGAATTCTGATAAAATTAAAAATATTGGATTAATTCAGATATCAGCTTGTATATCAGAAACATGTACATATCCTATTGATTATATTAAAACATTACTTCAAATTAATAAAACCGGTAAATTTACTACATATTTTATGAAATCTATAAAAACAAATAAATTACAAATTTATACTGGTTTAAAACCAGCACTTATGAGACATTCAATTTATACAGCGTGTAGAGTGAATTTATATGAAACTTTGCGAGAAAATAAATTTCTTAAAAAAAATATTAAATCTGATAATTTTTTATATAAATTTACTATAGGAGGTATATCTGGAGGAGTATCTCAATTAATTGCTAGTCCATTTGATTTATTAAAAATTAGATATATAACTAATTCTAAAAATAATATACAATTATCTATTTATAAAACAATTCAATCAATTATACAAACAAATGGTTTTATTGGTTTATGGAAAGGTGCTACACCAAATATTGCACGCGCGGTTTTAGTTAATTTAGGTGAATTAGCAACATATGATTATGCAAAAAATTTTATTAAAAAAAAAACACAACTACATGATGGACCATTAATTCATTTTTGTTCTAGTATATGTTCCGGTTTTGCTGCTGCTATTTGTTGTACTCCAGCAGATGTTATTAAATCACGATTAATGAAAACAAATAGTGAATATAATGGAATAATAGATTGTTTTAGTAAAACAGTTAAAAATGAGGGAGGGGTTGCATTATATAAAGGATTTACTGCAGTATGGCTAAGACTTGCCCCTTGGCAAATAATATTTTGGCTCAGTTATGAAAAAATGCGTAAATTAAATGGCGATAATGAATTTTAATTAATTTAATTTTATTTTCGAGATGAATAATACTTATTAGAAACTTTTTGTGATGTGTTTGGTTTTTTTTTATATTTTTTTTTAATATATTTATTAGATTCAGATATAGATTCAGATATAGATTCAGATATAGATTCAGATATAGATTCAGATATAGATTCAGATATAATAGATTCTCCATCTATATCATATTCTTCTTTACAATCAATGGCAAAATGACCTTTTTTACAACATAAAAAACAAGTTGTTTTAGCATGTCTTTTTTTTTCATTTTCTATAGAAATATCTAATAATTTAGACCATTCAGTATTTATATTATGACTTTTTAAAAAATTATAATTATCATTTATTAAAGTTTTTATCAATTCTAAATTTTTTATTGAAATATGTATATCTGTAAAACGCCAACCATAAATTTTATTAAAACCATGTTTAGCCATTTGTAATAATGTTTCCATTTTTTCCCATTCATTTATACTTAAATTATTCTGATTATTGTGAATAATAGGTTCTTTTATATTTTTTATAGTAAAAAAATTACTTTTAATTTTTGTTTCTACAATATCCTTATATTTTTCTAAAAATATATAATATTTATTATTGTTTAAATGAAAAATTTGCACTTTATCCATTTTCAATATAATTATTAGTATTCATATTTTTAAGTTATTTATTGAAAATAATCAATACATAATTTACAACCAATATTTTCAATTTGTACATTAATTGGTGATGTATAAAATAATGAACTAGATATAGTTAAAAATTCTAAATAATTTGTTTTTGGTAATTCAAATATATTTCTACAACCTCTTATATCTAATTTTTTTATATTATTTAATGGTGATAAGTCTGTAATCGAATAACAATTTCTAATATTTATTTCACTTATATTTTTTAAAAATATAATATCTTCATTTGTTAATTGTGTATTAATTGCAATTAATGTATTATTGTTCATACATTTTTTTATTTCAATATAAAGAGAACCACTAACATCTAAATAATTTACATTTTTCAATATTGATATATTACTGATTCCTTCACAATAACTTAAATCTAATTTATTAACATTTTTAAGACTATCTATATTTTTAATTTTATTACATCCACGCAAACTTAAATATTTATGATTTCCTAATTTTGAAATATCTGTAATCTTATCACAATGACTAAGATCTAAATATTCTACATTTCCTAAATTATCTACATTTGTAATTTTACGACAATTTGATAGTTCTAAATGACGACATTTACCTAACATAGATACATTTTGAATTTCAAAACAATTTGACAAGTCTAAATATTCAACATTACCCAAGTGTGATACATTATGTATATTAAAACAAGATCGTAATTTGAGTATTTTACAATTTTTAAACATATATGTATCAATTATACCTAAATGTTCAAATATATCTATTTCATATATATTATCTAAATTAGATAAATTATTTTGAAATTTTAGTAAATTACTGAAATATAATTTCTTATATTTAATCATAATAAAAGTTTTTAATAATGTATGTGACATTACTATTTGTGCTAATGTTTTATTATTTATTTCATTTTTGTAGAAAATATTATCAAGTATATCGTTTGGTAAATTGTATAGTTTTTTTGAATCAGATATCATTTGTTTTTCTAAATAATTACTTTAATTTAAATCAATTTTTAATTTCAAATTGATTTTTTTATTACTCGTAATCAATTATTTCTTATTTCAAATGAGTTCTAAACAAATATATGATCCTATTCATAAATTTATTACACTTACACCACTAATGACACAAATTATTGATACATATGAATTTCAAAGATTGCGCGATCTTAAACAACTTGGTGCTACATATTTAGTATTTCCTAGTGCTTCTCATAATCGTTTTGAACATTCTATTGGTGTTAGTCATTTAGCTGGAATAATGATGGATGAATTATATTTAAAACAATCGGAATTGAAAATTACATATCGTTTAATTGAATTAGTTAGAATTGGTGCACTAATTCATGATATTGGACATGGGCCATTTAGTCATTTATATGATCATTATGTTAAGGATGAGTGTGAATATGAACATGAATATAGAGGATTAGATATTTTTAAAAATATGGTGAAAAAATATAATTTAGAATTATCAAAAGAAGAGATTGAGATTATTTGTAATATTATTGATCCACCAGCACATTTACAAGATAATTGGCTATATCAAATTGTGAATAATAAAATTAATCATATTGATGTTGATAAAATAGATTATATTTTGCGTGACTCATATCATATTGGTTTATTTCATAATGATTTTTCTAGAATTTTAACAATGGTAAAAGTATTATATTATAATAATTCTCTTGTATTAGCATGGCATGAGAAAATACAACATGATATATATTTACTATTTTCATGTAGATATAGATTACATAAACAAATTTATAATCATCATACTGTAAAAGCATTTGAATATTTACTTATTCCTATTATGAAAAAAATTAAAAATACTGGTATAGACTTTATTCATTTTACAGATTCTACTATTATGAATCAACATAAAGAATTAAAAACTATTTATGAAAGAAAATTACCTATTATGATTAAAGAAGATATTAAGATAAATTCTGTAAGACCAACAATAAATTATGAAAAAATTAATAATGAAAAATTTATATTAGATTATATAACAATTAGTTTAGCTGGTAATTGTAGTGATCCCTTATCAAAAGTCTATTATTTTAATAATAAAACAAATAGTGCATTTACAATTAATAGTTCTAAAAATAGTTTTATCATTCCTACTAAACAATCTGAAACAATTATTCGTTTATATGTTAAAAATGAAGATTATACTGAAGAAGCACAATCTATATGGTTAGAATTAAAAACTTAATATACTTTAAACATACAAATGGACTAAATTAAATATGATAAAAGACTTAAAAAGGTTTACTTATTTTAAATTATAAAAATATTTTTTTATGAATATAGAGGATATTCGTCAAGGTAAAGAAGGTGATTGTTTTATTTTATCAAGTATATTATCTATTTTATCGAGTTTAGGAGAATTATATATATCAAATATAATAAATGAAAAAAACAATGAAAATGAAAAAAACAATGAAATAATATTTAATTATTATATAAAAAACAATGATATATTTGAAAAAAATGCTTTACTTTTTTTATATAATGAAAAAGAATTTAATATTTCATCTAAAAATAAGGATTGGGTAAAAAAAATTGAATATGGTTATATTAAGCAATTCTATAATAATGATATCAGTAAATTATTAAATGAAGGTGGAATAGCATTTACTGTTTTAGAAAATTTAACTGGATATAAATCAAAAATAGTTATTAATAGATTATTTGATAATAAGACCCAATTATATTATGAAGTCTGTAAAGAAACTATTATAAATTCAGAATGGAAAAATGATTTTATTAAATATTTAGATATTTTATTTAAAAAATATCCAACATTTTTAATTCAAAAAATATGGCGTATATTAACTAATAATATTGAAAAGACTAATATTGAAAAGACTAATATTGAAAAAAATAATAATGTTCAAATTATTCCAAATAATATTTATAAAATTAATTGTCCATGTGTAATTGGTATTAATGGTCATTTAAATAATATAGATATACCAGGTATAATTAGTGAGCATTTATATAGTGTTGTAGGAATATCTATTGATGAATATAATAATAAATATTTACATGTGATAAATCCACACCATAATGTAGATGCTCGTCAAACATTATATAATAATATGAATAATAATTTTACTTCAAATATAGTAAAAAGTAGATATGGAATTTGGTCATTTGATGAAATAATATTGTTTATGTCTGATATAACATATTCACAATTATAATTTATAAAATTGATTTTTATATTTTTTTTTTGTTATCATAAAAAAAAATGGACGCAACTCGTAAACGCATTTCTACTGAATCAGAAATTTTGAATGATAAGAAAATTAGTTTACAAGAAAAAAAAACCGAGTTAGAGAGCTATATATGTCCAATTACACAAACTGTATTTGAAAATCCATATAATACAGCGTGTTGTGGAATAGATTTTGAAAAATCGGCACTAGATACTTGGTATTCTTTTAATACTAGTTGTCCATTAAATAGATGTAGTCAAATTACTAGTATAAATGATTGTAATCCAAGCACTGCTACTCGTGGAAAAATTATTAGTTTAAAAGAAGATATTGATAAATATACAAAAGAGATTGTTATAATTAAGGAAAAAATTAATAAATATAAGCATATGTTGTTTCTCTTTGCTAATCCAGAAAATTCAAAAATTAATGCTAGTGTATCGTCTAAGACAGATATGTCTTCTAATACAGATTTTTATTGTATAAAAACATATGAAAATGATGAAGATGATCAATCTATTGGAATATCAATTGATACATCTGCATCTATGGGTACAACAAACACAATTACCGTAGAAGGTGAAACAAAAACAATTTCAAATTTGGAAATTGTCAAGCAATCTGCGGGTATGATTTGTAAGCAATTGTGTAATATTAAAAGAAAAGTATTTATTATTCGTTTTGGTCGAAAAATAGAAATAATTGCTGAACCAGATTATATTACAAATGATAATATTGATATGATACTTCAAAAAATTAGTAATATGAATCCCGAGGGTGATACTAATATGATCGGAAGTATTGAACAATCATTTGAATTTATTAAAAATATGAATATGACAAATCTTATTATTTTAACAGATGGTGTACCTACATTTAATTATACAAGTGCTTATATGAAACCAAATTGTGCGCATAAAGGTACTAATTTATCGGGTATTGATTCAGCAACATTTGATTTAATTGAAGAGTATAATCTTCAAGACAAGGTTAGAATTCATATGATTGGTTTAGGTAAAAATTTAGAGCGTGAATCACTATTAGATATTACAGATAAGACTGGAGGCAACTATTATTATATGTTTGATTTTGGAATGATTCCACATGTAACTACGCATATATTATTTAATATACTAAATAAATGTTGTAATTCTTCTTATGTTACATTTACTTATGAAAAAGAGATTACAGAAGATAATATGAAACTAATTACTAAATATTTAGATCTTTATAATTATTCTGTAAATAAAAATGTATTGACTATAAATTTTGGCTCATTAAATAATAATAAAGAAATTGTATTTAAATTAGACAATACTATTAAACCAGTTAATTATGTATTTAAATGTATTACTAAAAATGATACAAAATATACATTACCTATAGAAGAGAATAATTTTGATACAGAATGTCATAGTATGAGATTAAATATGACCCAAGTATTAAGTAAATATCAATCACAATTATATAATGAATTACTAGATACTACAACAGTAAAACCATTAATGGATGAATTAATTATTCAGACTGAAAATTATACTGTTAATGAAGATAATAAGGATTATCAGACTGCTTTGCTTAAGGATCTTAAGGATCAAATATATATTGGTTTTACTGAATCCCAACATTTAAATGTATGGGGTCATCTACATAATGCTGCGGCAATTAGAAACCATTTTCATATGATGTGTTCAAATTTTGTACAAGAAGGAGAACAATTTTATAAGACTTTATCTGATAAGAAATATTTGCAAAAACTTAATAAGGCATGGGTTAATTTTGAACTTCCAGAACCTAAGCGAGCTTCATATAATTATTTACAAGAATCTTCAGTAAGATATAGATCTATGGGTACTCTTACTGTCCCGGCTACCCCCGTTCAATTAACACGATCATTTAGTGAAGCAATTAGTACTCGTGTACAAAATGATGGATGTATTCATGAAGATTGTCAAATTTGGATTTCACAAAATAAGACTGTAAAAGCTTCAGAAATCAAGAAAAATATGATTATATTTGACGATGATGGTAATGAAGCTGTTGTAGAATGTGTTACTAAAATGAAATGTACCGATGGTATGTGTTGTATGTCAATCTATGAAGATGTAGCATTAACACCATATCATCCAATTGTTCCCACATATACTGATAAAAAAGATGATGATGAATGGTATTTTCCATTAGATTTAGTAGTTGCTGAAAATATTAAATGTGAATATATTTATAATTATGTATTAAGTACTAGAGGATCTATTTATGTTGGTGAAAATCGTATAAAAATATGCACATTAGCACATGGTATTAATAAACCTCGTGTTGAACATAGATTCTTTGGAACCGAAGATGTTGTTGAAAATCTAAAAAATGAATTTACAGAAGAATATGAGAGGGGGTTAATTGATAATATTGGTTATGTTATTCGAAGCAAGAATACTGGTAGAATTATTGAATATAAAAAATAATTAAAATAAATAGCATTCAAAAAAATAAAATGATATAAAATATATGGGTATGGCGTTTTCTCAAACAATAATATTGATGAATGAAATTCGAAAAAAAGAGCATATAAAAAATAAAAATATGAATGATATAAAATATTCTAAAATTAATATAGATGATACAAATAATAATAATAATGTAAATAACTAATGTAAATAACTAATTTATAAATTAATTACTATACTATGATAACAATCTATGAAATCATATAATAATTTAGAAGATGTGTTGAAAAATAAGTTAGATGATACTTTTATATTTAGACAAACACATTTAAATAAAATATATAGTTATGGTACATTAGTAGAAATACGAAAATTTCAACAAAAACATAAATGTAATTTATATGAATATGTAGACTATTCTTTACCAATTCGTTTATTTTTTTATATAAACTTACATAATGATAAAAATAGTTTTAACTCTATATTTTCACATATTATAAAAGTTTTAAAATTAAATATGGGTGATTTTATTATTATTCAAGAATCATACATACAATTTCGTATAATTCATAAATATTTATATTTAGAATCTTTTGAACATTTAGATCATTTTTTATTTAAGCATAATTTATATAATATTACACTAAATAAAGGACATTTTTTACCATGTTTATATAATAATGATGTTATTTCTATTGAAAAATATAATTTTGAAGATTCAATATTAAACAATATTGATACTTTACTAGAATTTAAAACAGACACTAATATATTAACAAAAACAATAACCTCACAATATATTCAAAATATAGAGTTTAATAATAGTGATACTTTATTTATTAAGTCTGGTATGGGAAGTGGTAAATCTACATCTACTGTAAATTATATAAAAAAAAATGATATTTCAAGTTTTTTAATATTAAGTTGTCGAAAAACACTAACATATACTATATATGATAAACTAAAATCTGAAAATATTGCGGTAGATAATTATATAACATCTACTAAAAATAATATAAAATTATCCGAAAGGCTTATAATATCTCCAGATAGTATATGTAAATTAGACTTTCCTTTAAAAAAATTTGATTTTATATGGATTGATGAAGGTGTTAGTTTTATGTATTATATAGGTAATCATTTATGTATAAGTAGAAATACCCGTCCAGAGGTATTATATATAATTGAATGGTTATTGAGAAATTGTAATAAATTATTAGTGACAGATGCAGATTTAAATAATAATGTGATTCAATATTATATGAATTTTCGTAATATTATGTATTGTAATTATTTCAATTATATTAATTTATCACATAAAAATGCATATGAACTTTTTTATTCTGAAAAAAGTATTTTAACAGATTTAGAAGAAAAAATTAAAAATAACAAGAAAATGTATATATGTTGTGATACACTCAGTAAAACCAAGTCTATGTATAATTATATAATTGATTTAATTACTAATTTAGTTACTAATTTAGTTACTGATACTGATATAATAAAAGAAGATGAAATACTTTTATATAATAGTGAAACTGATACAAAATTAGAAAAACAAATGTATGATGTAAATAAGTTTTGGAGTAAATATAAGATAGTAATTGTATCTCCAAAAGTAGTATTTGGTGTAGATTTTAATATGGAACATTTTGATTATGTATATGGTTTTTATAAATGTACTACATTAAATGTACGAGAGGCATTTCAACAATTACATAGAATTCGTAATATAAAAAGTAAAAAAATAAACATATTTATATATGAAAAAACGGATTTAACATTAGCAAATTCTTTATGTGAAATTAAATATAAAATTCAAACATATAATTTAGATAATTTATTTTATAAGAAAAGTAAAAATGAGATTGATTATATAGTAAATTGTATTAGTTATACAATTAATAAAGATGGTTATAAATATATAGAAATGAATCACTCCTCAAATTATTTGATAATGTATTGTATATATGAATGTAATAATAGTTTAAATAATTTTATTGAAATTTTTAAAAAAAATATTTAATTTTAAGATTCAAATAATAAGGATAATGAACCACCCGTAATTATATTTGTAATAATAACAATAACATTTTCAATTCCATGTGTTTGTAGATTTTCAACAACTTTTATTAAAGTTCCACCAGAATCACATATATCGTCACATACAATTGCGGTTTTATTTTCTAATCCATTAGTATCACCTATTAACATGGTATTATCAATTGTATTTTCTTTTTCATAATTTCTTTGTTTATGCATTATAATTGTATTTAAATGCATATGATGGGCGAATTTTAATGTTCTTTTAGTAGCACCAGCATCGGGTGATACAACAATATATTTATTTTGTTTTTCTTCTATAGACATATTATTAAATAAATGTTTATTTACATATTGAATAACTAATCGTAATGAATAAATATTATCTACTGGTATATCAAAAAACCTTGAATATGTGAAGCATGTAAATCCATAACAATTCAACGGGCAATACCAGCAGTAGTTAGCACATTTGCTACCAATTTTGCGGATATCGGTTCTCGTGAATTTTCTTTTTTATCTTGACGAGCATATGGATAACAAGGTATAATAAGATTAATTGTATTTGCCATAGAACGCTTACAAGCATCAATTAATAAAATAGTCTCCATAATGTAATCATTTACGGTATTAATTGTATCATTCGTACCAGTTTGAATAATAAAAATGTATTTATTACGAATATTTTCACATATATTTATTTTAATTTCAGTATTACTAAATTTAGAAATTTTACATTCACATAACTTAATATTTAAATGTGTTGATATTTTTTCTGCTAATAATTTATTAGCATTACCACTTAATAATACAATATTATCCAATATATGCATATTATTTCATTTTTTTTAAATTTTTTTACATTATATTAATTAAAATTTTTATTTTGTTCTACAATTGTATTATATATTTTTTTCTCATTATCTAAGTAATCAAATGAATCTATAATAATTTTTTTATAATCATTGTTTTCTTCACATACTTTTTTGATAATAGTAAAATATTTTTCATGTAATTTTTCACAATCTACCAATTCTTGAGGTGTCCTATCAAATGTTTTTATTTCTTTTGTATTTATATCTTTTAGAATTAAGAACTCACTAAGAAAATCTTCTGTATATGTACATTTAAATAGATTAATAGATAGTAATCTAATATTTTCATAATCACCTAATGAATTAAGCTTAGGTGTAGCAATTTCAGTATATTTATATTTTGTTTCATCATCATTTTTAAAATAATGAAAAATACAACATTTTAAGTTATAATTTATTTGATGACCAATAAAATCAACTATTGTATTCATATCTCTATCTGTAAATTCTTTTAGAATATTTTTGCTTACAAATTCTGTTTTTTCAATATTTTGAAGAGTTATATATATCTTGTTTTTACAAATTTTTTGTATTTCATTTTTTTCACTACTAGATAATAAACTCCAATTCATATTAATTGGATTTCTTATAGTATCCATTTCAGATGAACTAATAGGATGTTTTCTTATTTTTTCAGAAATTTTTTCAGCTAAGAAACTTTTTGAATCATACATTAAATGACTTGTATCAATACAACATTTACTTAAACAACAGAATATTTCTAGACAACACATTTTTATATAATACATATAAATAATCATTTTTACTTTATACTATTTATAAAATAATAAATAAAAAATAATAAATAAAAATAATAAATAAATTAGTATTAATAATGTTTTGGTAATATGTTTTCATCTTATGAAGATAATAAATGTTTTAATGTTAAAAATAGAGAATAAGTATCCCATTCTGAATTATGTACATTACTTTTTATTTCAGATTTTAATGAAAAATGTTTATAAATAGTACCACTTGAATATTTAGATGTGTCTATATTATATGAACGAAATATATGACGTATATCTAAGAACTTAGAACACCACATTCTATATTTTGAGTTTATATCTATTTTATATAAATCCATATTTTCATGAATTACCATATAATCATTTCCATATGAATATAATGGTAAATTTCTAGAAAAATTATAGAAATTTTCCATAACAATTTCGAAATCTAAACCACAAGTATTTATTTTATGTTGTGTAATACTAGTTAGATTAATAATATAACTAGACAAATCTGTATTTATTCGTGGTTTAATATAATAATTAAATTTATCTAGAATAATAAGTGTATTATTTTTTTTTTCAACTTTTAATGCAGAAATACTAATTAACTCTCGGTGTTCCCAACATAACGACCAATTTCTTTCTTGACTGCCTTTCCAAGCTGTAAATTCAGTATCAAATAAAATAAATTTAGATGGAATCATTTATAATATTTTAATAATATTTTAATAATATTTTAATAATATTTTAATAATATTTTAATAATATTTTTCAAAAAGTCAAGTTTATGATTACTATAAAAAATAATTAAAATATTTATTTTAATTCCAATTTAAAAATATTATTAATAATTAATGATAAATAAACATAAGGGTGGTGGTATTATATCTGATTTACAAAATATTCAATCTGAATTAGCATATACTACTGATGATACATATTTATTTAACTATAAAAATAAGGAGCGTGATCTAGAAAAATTACTTTATAAATTAAGTAAATATGAAAAACATTGTAAAAAAAAGAGAAAAAATAAAATAAAAAAACAAAAAGAAGTTCAAGAAGAAGCCCAAGAAGAAGAAATACATAATATTAAAGTAAAAAAAACACAAAAAAAACACTCTAGAAAAGAATCCGAACAAAAACAAAAAAAAGAGAAAATAAAAAAGAAAATAACAGAAAAAAACGCAAAATCAAAAATTAAGGAAACCGTAGATAATGTTGAATCCGAACAAAAAACAAAAAAAAAGACAAAAAAAGACAAAAAGAGAAAATCTGAAGTTAAGAAAATATTAGATAATGTTGAGTCCGAAGAGAAAACAGTAAATATAAAAAAAATGTTAAAAAATAATGGTATTAAAACCTTAAGTGGTGGTGGAGATAATAACTCATATTTTGAAAATATACCAAATTTATTATTTATTCCAATAATAGGTCCAATATTATTTGAAAATAATAAAATAAATATTGATAATAATAATAATTTAGTAAACGACTTGTTACTATTTATTGCAAGTCATATTTTAAATATATTAGAATTGTATTGTATAATAGATTTAATAATAAATAAGGATAATATTACGGTCGATAAGTTATTAGTTATATTTACTGTATTAGTTATTAGAATATTATCATCTATAAGTGTATATAAAAAAAAACAAAAAGATAATTTAAATCTAAATGATAAGAAAAATAATAAAACAACGGATAAGAAAAATAATAATATGAATAATTTTATATTGTCATTTATTATCATTATTCCGGTATTTATTGTATTATTTAATATAGAAAAATATGATATGAGTGATAATATTATTTTATCATTAATAACTATATTATTTTTACCATATTTAAGATTACTTTATAATAATATGAATAAATATGATTTTAATGATGATACCGCTAGATGGATAAATATATTAAGATTTAATTAAGTTAATTAAATATCCTATTTTATAAATAAGTTATTGAAGTTTTGTAATAGAATATTATTTTTTTTATCATTATAAGAAGATTCATTTTTCTTATCATTATAAGTAAAATCATTAATATTATCTATTTTATCTTCATTTGTATTATTTATATTTTTTATAAAATCTAATATATCTTTTATTTCAAAATTATTTTTAATTATTAT
>Ga0114995_10002303_pt1 | contig 13196 bp, 11 predicted proteins | sample ArcticOcean_MG_C_11_FD_87038 | JGI IMG/M metagenome (GOLD analysis project Ga0114995, IMG submission 87038) | Marine microbial communities from western Arctic Ocean - ArcticOcean_MG_CB2_154 | ecosystem: Environmental > Aquatic > Marine > Oceanic | place: Arctic Ocean: Canada Basin | collected... | reverse complement strand
CCCCAAAACCCCAAAACCCCTTAAATCTGATAAAATTCGTATATTCGGTTTTGTTCTATATTATGGCTCTAAGCTATTTAATAGAATGTTTAGCCATGCATTCAACTGCAATATTCTTTGCGTGGAGTTCACGTATTTTTAATTTGGTGTTTAAAGATTAAATTTCAATTTTTATTAAGCAAATCAAGCCAAAGAATTATAAACAAATTGATTTTTAAATTATCAAGTAAATTTTAAGTAAGTTAACGAGATAATGTACGGCCAAGAATAAGCACCGAGTAGTGGTGATGGCAATAGAGCGGGTAAGTAAATATGAGGTTGGAAGTGGGGCAGGCGACGGCCTTGATCGTTGTTTGCCGGCTGCTTTTGGCTCTTGTTTCTCATTGGAGAATGTTGACTTATCTTTTTTGTTCATTAGGCTTGATGCTGCAAAGGTAGACCCCATCCTCTAACATCCCGCGATTCAATCCACATGGCTATCAGCCTCCTCCAGTGGAGAAGAAGTAAGAGACGCAGCCGAAGAAAATGGCTGCCTCCACGAAGTTCGGAGCAACCAAGAAGCACGAAGAAGAGGTCGTGGACTTCAAGAAGTTCAACATCGAGGACCTCCTTCTCGACAACGTAAGTTACTCCTCCTTCCCCCGCATTCCATTTTAAAATTTGAAATTGATTCAATCTACACCATTCAATACGCTGTATCTTTAATCAATTGGTAGCGCACAGGACATATTCAAATTCATACATCAATTTATTTGTCATTTAAAATTTAAAATATTCAAATTTAATCAAAAGGAGCGTAGCCATTTATTGATTTGTTTAATTGTTAATTTGTAACTTATCCATTAATACTGTGTTTTGAATTATACAGAATATTGAATTCCGAAATCCTGCCAAGGCTCCAGGAGGCTGGCTGCCTTTGGAGGCCTATGACAACAAGGAGCTGGATACGCGTGCTCCCACCGACTGGCTCATGGACAGGAAAGAACTGGAAAGACCAAGCATCTTGAAGGTTCTCCAAACACCCGAAGACGATGCTGCATCGCAAGAGGTCAGCAAAGAGAACATTGAGATCGTTGACAAAGGCTCCGAGCAGTCTCCAGGCAATGCCAAGCTCTTGAAGACCGAAGTCGCTGCCCAAGGTCTCTGGAAGGACAGAGATGGCCTCTGCTTCTGGAGAAAGCTCAAGATCCAGCGATACCTTGCCCAGTCCGAGAGGTACGAGGGCTATTGGGAGAACACCAGAGAGAAAGTCAGGCTTCACAGAATCTATATCTTGTTCGATGACGAGGACCCCAGAGAGTTTGCCAAGAGGTTCACTGTTGCATACAACACAAGGGCCGTGGCTGACTCTCTTCTCAAGTACAATTTCTACATTGAGAACATGCCTACGCACCAGATCCCAGAGATCGACAACGATGAGGTCAACAGAATCTTGAGCATGACCCAAAACACCAAGTAGCTCCGTGGAAGAGCTCCTCGGACACGACTGCCCTGCTGAGCGAGGTGAACTTTGAATTCGCGAAGACGATGAACAAGATCATTTTCGACAAGCACCTCCAGAGCAACGGACCCAACCTCATCTCTGGGCCACTCACCCTGCCAGAGGAGAAGCCAAAGGCGCAGGCACCGTACTACGGCATGATTATCATTCCTCCACACAATTTCCCAGAGTCTTTCTCCAATTTCTGCTTCAACTCGATCCTGAACAAGGACCAGTCCATCCGTGCCATGCAGGAGATCCGCAAGGAAAGCAACGACGTGCTCCAAAGGGACATCTACAATCCCAACATCACCAAGCCGATGAGAGTCAGCGAGTTCAACCAGATCCAGAAATCGTCCACCAGCCAGATTTCGTACTACCTCAAGGAGACCTGGGTGAACAAGATCAAAGACATCATCAAGACCAACTTCCAAGAGGATCCAGCCCTCACCCAACAGTTTGGCCGACCATGGTACAGCCTGAATGAGACGTCAAAGGAGAGTTACGAGACGGGCAAGCTCAAGAAGTTCTTGACGCAGACCAAGTTCGTGATGCAGGACACCCTCCTGTACATGACGGAGGCCTCGGTGAAGAGATTCGTGAAGGCCATCTGTGACTTCGTGCCTCTGGACTGCAAGGTGATTGACGCAAACCATGTTAACAATGTCTACTATACGCCCGAGGAAGTTGCCGAGATGGGCGCACCAAAGCCCAAGATTCCTCTCTTCCACATTGACCTGACTGTTGGAGAGGACCGAAGACCAAGGTACTCTACCTCGGCCAAGGAAGTCGTCGGCAGCATCCTGACCATCTTCGACGCCGGCATCAAGTCGCTCCAGGAGATCAATCAAGTAGAGCAGAAGCTCCTGCCTCACTTGTTCAAGACCAACGCCAAGATGTTCCTGAAGGCCACGCATAGGCCAGATTACCGCCCTGAGGAGCCCAACCCAGAGGACATGAAGGAGTTGCCAGATGAGAACACGTGGGTGTTCGACGAGTTCAGCAAGCTCCGCGACTGCATCACCAAGATCATTGAGCCTCTCGAGCGATACATTGTCACGTTCGACAAGTACCAAAAGGAGTACGATCTCGATCCCGAGAAGATCATGGGACAGTGGAGCGACCCAGACGACTGGCCAGAGGTCGACTAGCTCAAAGCTGACATCACTTTCCATCAGGCAGAAGAGAAGCGCCTGCAGAAGGAGATCCCAGAAGAGATCATCTGCTCCGTCTTCAAAGTGAGCACGAAGGTCATCAGAGACGAACTTGCCTTCAAGCACAGGCAGATCGCCGAGGCGGAGATCGAGCTGATCGCTAAGATTGCCCAAGCTACCTCAAACAAGCTGTTGAAGGACTTCGAGCTCTCCAACATCCAGGTCGAGCAGGTGCCAAAGAACATCGAGGAGCTCTCCCAGATCAAGGATATAATGAGTTGCTTGCCCGGAGAGATGGAGAAGAGGCAAGTTGAAATCAAGAAGTGCATGGACATCTACTCAACTCTCGATAACTTCCATCACAAGTTCCCAGACGAGGAGGACTACGACAAGATGTGGCGCGTGTTCGGCTCTCCACTCGAAACTGTGCAGAGGATCGAGAAACAGCAAGGATTCCTTGACAAGGAAAAGGAGAAGTTCATCAAAAAGATGGAGAACGACAAGAAAGAGTTCAACAACACCATCAATGAGCTTGAGACCCTCGCGGGCTCCTTCAAGAACTACAGCGATGGCGAAAACTACGAGTAGATCGCACAAGACGCCAAGAACATCAAGCAGAGGATCGACGAAGCAAACGAATACGCCAAGAAGATCAACAACTGCGAGGGCCTCGTCGACTACGAGGACATCAGCGATTACTCGCCCATCCCGCAGATGCAGAAGGACTTCAAGGCTTACTACGATCTCTGGACAGTCGTCGAAGAGTGGAAGAAGAGCCACCACTCGTGGCTGCATGATCCGTTCGATGAGCTAGATGGAGGAAAGGTCGAGTAGCTTGTCGACGATTCGTCGAAGACAATCGCATAGGTCATCAGATTCTTCAGGGACAAAGACGACCTGAGGAAGATTCTCAAGATTGCCGAGGACATGCGAACCTCCATTGAGGAGTTCAAGCCCCAGGTACCAATCGTAATGGCTCTGAGAACAGAAGGAATGAAAGAAAGGCATTGGGAGATGCTCTCGGCAGGCGTGGGCTTCGAGGTCAAGCCGTACGAGGGCTTCACCTACGCAAAGTGCATGGAGATGAAGCTGACAGAGCACGTCGACGCAGTGGTTGACATCGGTGAGAAGGCCGGCAAGGAGTACAACATCGAGACGAGTCTCGCCAAGATGAAGGCCGAGTGGGCACCTCTCGAGCTGGGCCTGAAGCCATTCAAGACCACGGGAACGTCCACAGTTTTCGGTTTCGACGAGGCAATGGCGATGCTCGATGAGCACATTGTGCTGACACAGACCATGCAGTTCTCGCCCTTCAAGAGGGCGTTTGAAGAGGAGATCGAGGAATGGAACGACAAACTGCTCTACGTGTCCGAGTGCATCGACGAGTGGATGAAGTGCCAGGGCCAGTGGATGTATCTGCAGCCCATCTTCGACTCCCCAGATATCGTCCGCCAGCTGCCCTCAGAGAACAAAAAGTTCCGTAGTGTCGACAAGGTTTGGAGGAACTGCATCGCAGGTTGCGTAGAAGACCCGAACTGCTTGAAGGCTTGCACCCGTGAGGGCCTCCGCGAAAGGTTCATCGAGGCCAACAGAAACCTCGACCTGGTCCAGAGAGGCCTCAGGGAGTACTTGGAGTCCAAGAGAGCAGTCTTTGCGCGCTTCTACTTCCTCGCCAACGACGATTTGCTCGCTATCCTCTCCCAGACCAAAGAGGTGGAGAATGTGAGGCCTCACCTGGGCAAGGTCTTCGAGAACCTGCAGAATGTGACGTTCCAGCCAGACAAGACCATCACCGCCATGTTCTCTGGAGAGAAAGAGGAGATCCCATTCGCGAGTGCCGTCGACCCGAAGGACAAAGGCGTCGAGTACTGGATGGGCGAACTGGAGGACATGATGTTCGCCTCCATCAGACACGTGCTGAAACTCTCTATCGACCAGTACACAGAGACGAAGAGAACGAAGTGGGTGCTGGAGCACTGCGGTCAGTGCGTCCTTAACGGCTCGCAGGTGCACTGGACCTCCGAGGTCGAGGAAGCCATCCAAGCCAACAAGCTGCCCGACTATTTGCAGTTCTTGAATGACCAGCTCCTCGAGTGCGTCGAGCTGGTGCGACACAAGCTCACCAAGCTGCAGAGTATCACCATGAGTGCCCTGATCACGATCGATGTGCATGCCAGAGACGTCATCAAGCGCCTGTGCGACCTCAAAGTCGACGATGTTACGGCCTTCGAGTGGATCTCTCAGCTTCGATACTACTGGGAGGATAAGCAGTGCAGAGTCAAGTGCATCCAGACCGACTTCCCTTACGGCTACGAGTACCTCGGCAACACCTTCCGCCTCGTGATCACTCCCTTGACTGATAAGTGCTACATGACGCTGATGGGAGCTCTGGCGCTCAATCTCGGAGGTGCACCAGCTGGTCCAGCAGGTACGGGCAAGACCGAGACGACCAAGGATCTGGCCAAGGCGCTGGCGAAGCAGTGCGTCGTCTTCAACTGCTCGGACGGTATGGACTATATGATGATTGCCAAGTTCTTCAAGGGCCTCTCTGCCTCAGGTGCTTGGGCGTGCTTCGACGAGTTCAACAGGATCAACGTCGAGGTGCTGTCCGTCGTCGCCCAGCAGCTGCAACAGCTCTTCGATGCCAAGGCCAAGGGTATCGACGAGCTGTTCTTCGAGGAGTCAAACATCAGGATGAAGCCAACATTCTGCGCATTCATCACGATGAACCCAGGTTACGCCGGCAGATCAGAGCTGCCAGACAACCTCAAGGCTCTGTTCAGACCCGTGGCTATGATGGTCCCCGATTACTCGCTGATCGGAGAGATCTCGCTTTATTCGTTCGGATACGCCCAGGCTCGCGTGCTCGCCAAGAAGATGGTCACCACGTTCACTCTGAACTCAGAGCAGCTGTCGGCCCAGGAGCACTACGACTACGGAATGAGAGCCGTCAAGTCTGTCATCAATGCTGCCGGTCTGCTGAAGAGGTCGGACCCAGGCATGCCGGAGGACCAGCTTCTGCTGCGAGCTCTCAGAGATGTCAATGTGCCCAAGTTCCTGAAGGACGACTTGCCTTTGTTCGAGAACATCATCTCTGATCTGTTCCCAGGTGTGGAGAAGCCAGAGGTCGACCTCGGACGCTTGATGCAGCAGATGATAGAGAGCTGCAAGGCACTCAACAAGCAGCCTGAACAAGCATTCCTCGACAAGATCGTCCAGCTGTACGATACGACTCGGGTCAGGCATGGACTGATGATTGTCGGCCCAACCGGTGGTGGTAAGACGAGCAACTACAAGACCCTCGCGCATGCCATGTCCGCCTTGAAAGACATGGAGCAGTTCGAGAAGGTCAACTACCACATTTTGAATCCAAAGGCAATTCGTCAAGGACAATTGTACGGAGACTTCGATCCTCAGACCACCGAGTGGGAGGACGGTATCCTGGCCAAGCTCGTGCAGGACTGTGCCAAGGATGAGTCGCCAGAGAAGCATTGGGTCATGTTTGACGGCCCAGTCGATGCCATCTGGATCGAGAACATGAACACTGTGCTTGACGACAACAAGAAGCTGTGCTTGAACTCCGGTCAGATCATCACTCTCACGGACCGAATGACGATGATGTTCGAGGTCGAGGATCTTGCAGTCGCCTCCCCAGCCACCGTCTCTCGTTGCGGCATGGTGTACATGGAGCCTGGCGCCCTCGGCAATGAGCCTCTTGTGAAGTCGTGGCTCAGCACTTGCCCGGAGACCTTCCGACTCCGAAAGAATGTCATGCCGACTCTCGAGGGCCTCTTCAAGAAGTTCTTGGACCCGATGCTCAAGTTCCTCCGCAAGAACTGCTCGGAGCCGGTTCCCACCGTCGACAACAACATTGTGGAGAGCCTGATGAGGATCTTGGACTGCTACTTCGCTGACTACCACGAGTCCGAGCTCAGAAAGGTGACGGCCGATGATGTCGAGGACCTCGAGCAGTCCCTTGAGCAGCTATTCGTGTTTGCCCTGACATGGTCTCTCGGCTGCACCACCAACTTGGAGGGAAGAGAGAAGTTCAGCCACAAGTTGAAGACGATGCTCTCCGACAAGGTTGGCTTCCCAAGTGAAGGACAAGTCTACGACTACATGTGGGACAAGACCAAGAAGGAGTGGGTCGTCTGGACCGACACGGTGCCAGCGTACAACGTCGAGACCAGTCAAGGCTACACTGAGATTGTCGTGCCCACGTTCGACTCCATCAGAATGCAGCACCTCACCAAGACTTTGCTGTGCCACAAGAAGCACGTGCTCTGCCCAGGACCAACGGGTACTGGCAAGACCGTCAACATCCAGATCCTGCTTGCGAACCAGATGCCCGACGACTACCAGTACGTTCCGATCACCTTCTCCGCTCAGACATCGGCCAATCAGACCCAGGATGCTCTGGATGAGAAGTTCGACAAGAGGAGAAAGGGTGTTTATGGACCACCAACTGGCAAGAGATTCGCCATCTTCATTGATGACCTCAACATGCCCAAGAAGGAAGAGTACGGCGCTCAGCCACCAATCGAAATCCTGAGGCAGTGGATGGACCACAAGGGCTGGTACGACAGATCTCAGAAGGAGAAGCCGTTCATGAAGATCGAGGACATCGTCTTCGTGGCCGCAATGGGCCCTCCAGGCGGTGGCAGAAGCGCCATCACCAACAGAATGCAGAGACATTTCAACTTCCTCACGTACGCTAACCTCGGCAAGGACTCCATCGCTATGATCTTCCAGAAGATTGCGCGAGCATTCATTGGCAGCTACTCGGCCGACGTGGCCGCAGCCATCGAGCCACTCGTCGAGAGTACTCAGGTCGTCTTCACCGCCGTTGCCGACAGCCTGAAGCCCACGCCCAGCAAGTCTCACTACACCTTCAACATGAGAGACATCTCCAAGATCATGCAGGGAGTTTGTTCCGCCAACCAGAAAGCGACCCAGCAAACCGCGGACGTCCTGCGCCTCTGGCTGCACGAGAGCCAGCGAGTGTTCGCCGACCGCATGATCAACAACGAGGACAAGCAGGTGCTCCAGGACTTGCTCGTGGCGGAGATCGAGAAGTTCAAGCTCAAAAAGGAGGACATCTTCAACGTTGAGAGAATCATTTTCGGAGACTACATCAGCGGAATCGATGGCGAGAACAGGCCATATGTGCAGGTGCTGGACATCAAGCTCATGATCACGAAGATTGAGGAGTACCTTGAGGACCACAACCAGGGAAGCAAGCAGCCGATGAAGCTGGTCATGTTCCTCGATGCTTGTGATCACGTCAGCAGAATCTGCAGGGTCCTCAGACAGCCTCAGGGTAACGGCCTCCTGCTCGGAGTCGGTGGCTCAGGCCGCCAGTCTCTCAGCAAGCTCGCCACATTCATGAGCAATTTCAAGCTCTATCAGATCGAGGTCGTCAAAGGCTACTCGATGCGTGACTGGCGAGAGAACTTGAAGTTCTGCCTCATGCAGGCCGGTGTCGAGGGTAAGCAGACGACTTTCCTGTTCGTGGATACGCAGATCATCAACGAGCAGATGCTCGAGGACATCAATGGCGTGCTCAACTCAGGTGACGTGCCCCAGCTCTACAAGTAGGAGGACTTGGAGGGCATCTTCTACGTCGGCAAGCAGGAGTGCCAGAAGAAGCAGTTGCCGCTGAACAGGATGAACATGATGAGTCAGTACTTGCTCCGTGTCAAGGCCAACATTCACTGCGTCATTGCAATGTCACCGCTGGGTGACGTGTTCCGCACGCGTCTCCTCAAGTTCCCTTCCCTCGTCAATTGCTGCACAATCGACTGGTTCTAGGAGTGGCCAGAGGAGGCCCTGCTCAGTGTGGCCACAGGCGCTGTGGAGGACGGCGAGGTCAATCTTGGCGACGACAAGGACGGCTGCATCGAGATGTTCAAAGTCATTCATCAGAGCGTCGAGAAGATCACTGTACGCTACAAGGAAGAGATGAGGAGAATCAACTACGTCACCCCGACATCCTATCTAGAGCTGCTCGGCGCCTACAAGAAAGTCTTCAACGACCGAACCAAGCACGTCGGTGACGCCAAGATGAGGCTGTCCAAGGGTCTCACGGTGCTCGCTGACGCGGAGGTCGAAGTCGCAAAGCTGCAGAAGCAGTTGGAGGACAGCAGGCCTGAGCTCGAGAGAACGCAGATCGAAGTCGACGAGACCAAGAAGGTCATCAGCAAGGAGAACAAGGACGCCCAGGAGGTCAAGAAAGTCGTGTCGGTCGAAGAGGCCAGCGCAGCTGAGCAGGCCGCTGAGGTGAAGGCCGTCAAGGACGGTGCCGATGCTGACCTGGCTGTTGCCCTGCCAGCCCTTGAGGAGGCAGTCAAGAAGGTCAAACAGATCAATGTGAACGACTTCTATGAGCTGAGAGGTGTCGGCAAGCCCAGTATGTCAATCGTCAAGATGTTCGAGGTCGTTGCTTACATGTTCAACGCCAAGAAGCCTCCAAAGCCCAAGGATGACAAGGGCAAGGAGTCCGACCCCGACGGATACTTCGGCTACGCCAAGAAGGAACTGCTGGGCAACCCCAAGAAGTTCCTGCAGGATCTCATCGAGTACGATAAGGACAACATTTCCGACTCGCTCATCGTGAAGATCAAGCCGATGATGGACCTTGAGGCGCTCCAGGAGGCCAGAGTCAAGAACGCGTCTGGTGCCCTCGTCGCCGTCCGAATCTGGGTCGTTGCCATGATCACGTACCACGAGGTGCTCAAGATTGTGAACCCGAAGAAAGCGTTGGCCGCCGAGATGTCGCAGAAGCTGGCCATCGTCATGAAGAACCTCAACGAGGCGAGAGCGCAGGTGAAGGCCATCGACGACAAACTAGCCAAGCTGACGGCAGAGTAGACAGCTCTGGAGGCCAAGTCAGCAGCACTGAATCACGAGATTGAAGAGTGCGGAAAGAAGCTGGTCAGAGCCGAGAAAATGATTGGTGGTCTCGCTGGTGAGAAAAGCAGGTGGACGGGCATTGTCGCTGACCTGACTGTCCAGGCAACCCTGGTCACCGGTGATTGCCTTGTCGCTGCCGGAGCGATCTCCTACGCCGGTTCCTTCACCTCGGTCTACAGAGAGGAGATGGAGGCCTTGTGGAGGGAGGCCATCAAGGACTAAGGCATCAAGCTCACTGACAACATCACCATGAGTAAAGTCTTGGGAGACGACGTCACCATCAGACTCTGGGGTGTGGCCGGCCTGCCGTCCGATAAGCTCTCAGTCGAGAACGGTATCATCATGTTCAAATCAAGGAGGTGGCCGCTCATGATTGATCCACAGACGCAGGCCAACAAGTTCGTGAAGAACCTTGGCAAGGACGTGGAAACAGGCCTGGACGTCTTCAAGCAGTCGGAGCCAAACCTGCTGAGAGGTCTTGAGCTGGCGATCCAGTTCGGCAAGTGGGTCCTGCTCGAGAACGTCGGAGAGCAGCTCGACCCAGCCCTCGAGCCCATTCTGCTGCAGCAGAAGATCAAGCAAGGTAGCGGCTACATCATCAAGCTCGGTGACAAGTCCATTTCCTACTCGGACACCTTCAAGCTGTACCTGACGACTACGTTGCCAAATCCCCACTACAGCCCCGAGACTCAAGTCAAGATCAGTCTGCTTAACTTCGCCATCACCCAGTTTGGTCTCGAGGAGCAAATGCTCAACCAGCTCATCAAGCTTGAGTTCCCCGATCTTCAGGCCGAGAAAGACTAGATCGTCGAGAGCACTGCAAAGAACGCCAAGATCACCTTCGACCTGGAGAACAAGATCCTGTTCACGCTCTCTGAGGCAGCTGAGATCATGGACCTGCTGGCCGACGACAACCTGATCAATATCCTTGCCGACTCGAAGAAGGTGTCCTCTGAGATTGAGGAGCAGCGCAAGATCTCTGCCGTCGCCGAGAAGCAGATTGAGGAGACTCGTGCCAAGTTCCGCACGGTTGCCTACAGAGCAAGTCTCCTCTTCTTCTGCATCAACGACCTGAACAGTGTTGATCCAATGTACCAGTACTCTCTGCAGTGGTTCCAGCGTCTCTTCGCTGCCGGTGTCAAGAACTCGGAGGCAAGCGACGATGAACAGCAGAGGATCGTGACCCTGAACCAGTACTTCACTCTGTCGTTGTATCAGAATGTGTGCCGATCCCTCTTCGAGAGGCACAAGCTCCTGTTCTCCTTCCTGCTCTGTGCAAAGATTCTATTCGGTGACGACAAAATCGACCAGGCTGAATGGAGATTCTTCCTTGCCGGGCCGAGTGGCACCATTGAACCAAAACCAAATCCAACGGACTGGCTCGATGACATCGAGTGGGGCCAAGTGTACGAGCAGCTCCACTGCATGAGCCAGCTTGAAGCGCTCAAGGGCATAGACAGCTACTTCATCGAGTTCCACAAGAAGTTCAAGAAGATCTTCGACGCGACTGACGCCCATCTTGAGCCAATGCCCGGCGAATGGAACGATAAGCTGAATAGCTTCCAGAAGATCGTACTGCTAAAGTCGATCCGACCAGACAAGTGCACTGCCGCGATCACCAACTACATCATCGAGCAGATCGGGCAGCCTTTCGTCGACCCACCGACGTTCAACCTGGGCGCGTGCTACAAGGACTCTGACAATAGCTCTCCCTTGATCTTCGTGCTGTCGTCAGGCTCTGATCCAACAGCCGACTTCAAGAAGTTCGCCGAGGAGAAGGACATGCTCTCAAAGATTGACTCTGTCTCCCTGGGTCAAGGACAGGCACCGAAGGCCGAGAAGGCCATCGAGAGAGCGAGAGCAACCGGTGGTTGGTGCTTACTCCAGAACTGTCACTTGTCTGTGTCTTGGATGCCACGATTGGAGGCCATCGTCGAGCAGCTGACAGATCAGAATCACGAGGACTTCAGAATCTGGCTGACTTCTATGCCAAGTCCAGCCTTCCCAGTCTCGGTCCTGCAAACGAGCGTCAAGATGACAATGGAGCCGCCCACTGGTCTGAGGTCCAACATGCTGAGGACCTGGGCGAACTTCGACAACAGAATGCTCAATGACTGCAAGAAGCCGAAGGAATACAAGGCTCTGCTCTTTGCCTTCTCGTTCTTCCACGCCATCGTGCAGGACCGCAGGAAGTTCGGGCCCATCGGCTGGAACATCCCTTACGCCTTCACTTTCGAAGATTTTGACGTGTGCCAAAAGCAGCTCAAGGCCTTCCTGGACACAACCGACGAGGTTCCCTTCAAAGTGCTCAACTACTTGGGAGCAGAGGTCAACTACGGTGGCAGAGTCACTGACGACAAGGACATCCGCCTCATCAACTCCATCCTTCTCAGTATCGTCCACCCGGCAATCCTTAATGTCGGCCACAAGTTCTCTGAGAGTGGACACTACAGGACCATTGAGCCAGGCACCCAGGACGATTACCTCCGCTACATCGGAGATCTTCCCCTGGCACCCCATCCTGAGGCCTTTGGCCTGCATGAGAACGCAGAGATCACTACCAATCAGGCTGCAACCAGAATCATCCTTGAGCTGGTCCTCTCGGTGCAGCCCCGAGCTTCAGCCGGCGGTGGACAGTCCCGCGAGGAAGTCATCGCAGACATATCGGCTCGATTATTTGAAAAGACTCCACCAGTATTACCCTATGACGAGATTTGTGAGCAATACCCAACCATGTACAACGAGTCAATGAACACCGTGCTTGTGCAGGAGGTCATCCGTTACAACAAGCTCCTGGTCGTCATGGCGAGGCTGCTTCGTGACGTGCAGCGAGCCCTCAAAGGAGAGGTGGTCATGAGCGAAGAGCTCGATCAGCTTGCAACCAGCCTGTTCAACAATCAGGTGCCAGCCGCCTTCAGCAAGGTAGGTCCACTCTCCCTGAAGCCCCTCTCCTCGTGGATCACCGACCTGACCGAGCGCATGGCCTTCATCACCAAGTGGATCAAAGATGGAATGCCACCAGCTTACTGGCTCTCCGGGTTCTTCTTCCCGCAAGCCTTCTTCACGGGTGCCATGCAGAACTACGCACGTAAGCATGTCGTCGCCATCGATGAGCTGTCATTCGACTACAAAGTCTACGATGAGATAGAGCCAGCAGACGTGAGCGAGAAGCCGGAGGACGGCGTGTTCTGCTTCGGACTCTACTTCGAGGGTGCCCGCTGGAACAAGACGATCCACATGGTCGACGAGTCAAAGCCAAAGCAGCTCTACGTTGAGCTCCCACTCCTTTGGTACGTGCCCAAGAGAAATCGCGAGCCGCCAGTCACAGGCATCTACAGGTGCCCAGTCTACAAGGTGCTGAGCAGGACGGGCACACTCTCGACGACTGGTCACTCCACGAACTTCGTCCACTTCGTCGAGCTTCCATCCAAGGAGTCAGAAGACAAATGGACCAGAGGAGGAGTTGCAGCATTCTTGGCCCTCAGATACTGAGATACTTAAGTTTATTCAGCAATCAATTTAAAAACACAAATATATTATTATTCTATTCCAAATCTTGTTTTCTAAACGTATATTATTTAATGAAAAGATATTGATTTAAATTCTTTAGACTTTTTTTATCAGTTAATTGGGGTTTTGGGGTTTTGGGG
>Ga0114995_10002299_pt1 | contig 13211 bp, 10 predicted proteins | sample ArcticOcean_MG_C_11_FD_87038 | JGI IMG/M metagenome (GOLD analysis project Ga0114995, IMG submission 87038) | Marine microbial communities from western Arctic Ocean - ArcticOcean_MG_CB2_154 | ecosystem: Environmental > Aquatic > Marine > Oceanic | place: Arctic Ocean: Canada Basin | collected... | reverse complement strand
CCCCAAAACCCCAAAACCCCTACCACAAGAATAAAAAATTTGTAACTTATAATAATTTATAAAAAGTTCAAATATTGCTGACCTTTTAGCATTAAATTGAATTAAATATAATAGAATATACGAATAGTAGTTAAAATAATTGTTTTTGGGATAATGTAATAAATAAACATTAAAGCGGTATTGCGTTCAATCCTTTCAGAGTTCAGTGCTCACTCTGGCTGCATGAAGAGTCCGACACCGGAGAGAATCCAGTAATATCTTTGCTACTTCTCGGCTTCCTCCTCTTCAGACTCCATCTTGAGCTGTGCTGTGAAGACATAGGTTCCACCTCTGCCTGTTGTGATGTAAACAGGGCACTCGTAGAATCCTAACGACGTCTGCTTCGCCTTCTCGACGGCAGTGACGTGCACGACTGGGAGCTCAGGGTACAGCTCCTTGGGGACCATGTCAATCAGGTTACCCTGGTCTTGACCTCTGCCAAGCTCCCATTTGGCACCTTGAAGGAAGAATCCGTGGACGTAGGCTCCGACTTCCGCTCTCTCGGCTACTTCCTTGTATTTTTCGATGTTGATAACAGTGGTCTTGAGGGCCATGTTATCAAGGGCGAGTCCCTCATTTCTTGCGGTGACCTGCATGATGGCTGTGAGGTAAGACATCGGGTTGAACAGTCCACTGATCCAGAGGGAGATTGGAGCCTGGAGCTCCTCGCTGTAGTCCACAAGCTGCTGGATTCTGAGCAGGAGATCGTCGAACCAAGTCGCGAGATCTTTCTTTGATGGGTAGGCGTACTTCTCCCAGAGTGCTGGGACCTGGTTGATGAACATAGACTGCGAGAGTTGCTCCATGACCTCAGTGATGTTGAGCTGACCCTTAAGACCAGCATCGAGGTCCTCAAGACTCGTCCTCAGGGTGAAGATCAAGTAGTTCATTCGCTCGCACTCTTGCAGGCACACAACAACGTAGGGCGTTCTGTCTTTGGCCTTGGCCTTCAGCTCAACCATGTTGAATTGTTGAGGCAGTTGCTCGAGGAATCTATCAATCAGCTCCTTGACAAGATCGTCCTTTGCGGAACCGCCACCGCCTCCACTGGATCCAGAGCATTGGAGAATAGTGAAGCAGAGGCTCTCACCCAGGTTGGTCAAGTACCCGATCTCTGCATTGGAGTGCAGACCAAACATGTTGGGGTTCTCTACTGGCAACTCGTCGATCTTGGCTTCATAACCGGCTCTGTTGGTCTTTGCTGGGTTTGGTGATTTGAAACCAACAGACATGGTGAGCTGCATTTGCTCCATGATTTGTGGGTTGACCAACTTGGTCAAGTAGGTATTGTTCGTTCTTCTGTCCCAATTGTCAGTGATGTGACCACCATACATGACCTCACCGTAAAGATATCGCAGATCGGTGTATGGGACCTGCTCGTAGGTAGCAAGATAGTTGTGGAGGATTTCACCGCAGATTCTCAAATCACCGTCATTGAAGTTGTACTTTCTTGACCATCCTTGAGATCCGAATTTAGTTCTACCCAAGATGAGGGAGTGGAACATGCAGAGTCCGAAGAGAAGTGCTTTGAAGTCGAGCTCCTTGTGAGTCTTGGCTCTTTCGAAGTGCTTCTCGTCGAACTTGCTGAAGGCTCTTCTGATGTTGGACTTGAGATCCTTTGGAGCCTCGTTGGCAATCTTCAGTGAGGATTGAAGGATTGCCTCTGGGATGATCTCCATGTGAGGCAAGGCTGGTGGCTCAGATGAGATGAAGCATCTAAAGTCTGGATGCGCACCGTCCTCAAGGACAACTTCGTAATTGAATTCGAAATCTCTCATCCAGTCAGTCATGAGATGCACATTCTGGAACATGACCCAGTGGCCGGCCTTTCCAGCCTCCTTCAGTGCCTTAATGGCATACTTCTCTTGACCCTGTCCCATGGAAATGTTTGTGAACGATCCGTCTGAGGCAACCTTGCCTGACTACCGGCCGATGAGTTCGACCTCAGGAGTTGGGTCAACACCTGGGAAAAGCACGAAGAATGTGGGCGTTTGTGGGTTCATCTCTCCCTTGGTTGCAACAATGTCGAATGGCGCGGCCTCAACATACTCGCTGCCCATGTTGTCACCAACAAATTGCCTGAGAGCATTGGTGAGTCTATCTGGTCTCATTGCTCTGAGAAGGAGGCATCTGTGGAACAAGGAGATGTTCGAGAGACTCTTGGGCAAGTCGCATGACTCTGGCTTCTCATCCTGATACCATTTTCTCCACATGAGATGCTCGCTCTCCATCTTGCTGACAAGATTGTCAAAGACCTTTACATTTTCAAGTCCTTTGACTGCGGGCCACATAGATTCAGGAATGAATTTGAGTGACTCCGCTTGGTGTGGTGGGTCAGCAGCAATCTCTTTCTTGATGAGTGCAGTGTATTCGCTTTCTACGCACTTGCCTTGTCTGATCAAGATCTTGAAGCAGAGCATGGCCGAGATGATCAGCTTATGATCTTCGAAAGTACCTCTTCGGCAATAGTTGAAGGCTTGGAAGGTGATGGACTCAGTAAGTGCCTCAACTCGAGTAGCGAGTGTCTTTGGTGACATTTCTCCTTGCTCGTCTTCTTCCTCCTCTGCCGCTGCATCAACTGGCTATTCTTCTCCTTCTTTTCCCTCTTCGCCTTCAGCTCCATCTTCTGCTCCGGCATCTTTCTTCTTCTTCATGGACTCGGCGACAATGTTGATGGCTCTCCTGACGACAATAACGAAGGAGTCCAGGGAGAACTTGTAGAAGGAATGAATCTTGTAGAGCTCATTCAAGAGGAAGAACACGAGGGCACCTCTGGATGCAGCTGGCCTGTAGTTCTCAGAGGCAAGATTGATGACCTCCTCAGTGATCTTGGCCTTCTCAACCTTCTCCTGGATCTCTATGGACAGTTTCTTGGAGTATTCGAGATTCTCAATGAGCTCAATATCATCCAGGATGTCACCCTTGGACTCAGCAAGTTGCCTAAGCAGACCAGATTCGAGCTCTGCAAGCTTGATTTTGAACTCATTCTGCTGCTTCACAAGCTCTTTCTTTTGAGCTGCGAGGTCCGGCCTCTCCATCTCAACGACGATGGCGAGGAGTTGATCCTCGAGACCTGACTCTGTGACTGTGAAGTTGATCAGGGTGCACTCGGCCTGGATCTCTGGAGGGTAGTGAGGATTGGACAGCTTGGTGTGCATGAACAAATTGAAGCCCGATGACAAAGTCAGCTCTTTGTCTCCCATCTTGATGTACTTGCTCTTACCCTTCTTGATGATTGCTCGGGCATACACAGGCTAGATGACAGCATCGATGGTATTTTACAAGTTCTCAATCAGAACTGGGTCACCTTGCTCTACAGCGAACTCGATTGTCTTCACCATCTTTGGATTGGTAAGTCTGGTGACTTTCAGTCCCTTTGGATCCCACGACTTTCTCAACCATGTGATACCCTGGCCTTGAGGATCGATGATGAGAGAGTATCTTTCGGAGCTGTTGAGGATGCAACCGTTCTCGACGGACACTCTGTCTGGGGGAAGACCATTTTAGAACCAGACAGCGCACTTGGCATCATCTGTCAAAATGTCGACTGGGTTCGAGTTCTCGCTCATTGGAATGTTGTTTTGTCCGAAGAAAGGCGTGAAGTTTGCTGTGAGAATCTTGTCTCTGAATTGCTTGTTGAATGGTCCAACGTAGGAGACGAAGGCAGATGCCAAGAGTACATCTCCAATAACGACCTTCATGAGCTCACCAATGTCGATGATGGACTGTGCCCATCTCTCTTGCTCACTTCCAAGAGCAGAAACAAGTCTTGTGGCAAGACTCATCTTCCTCTCGCACTTCTCAGCGGCAGCGATGGCGTCATTCTTCTCAGTCATGGCCTTGTTGTAGGCATCAAGAAGTACCTGGAGCTCAGAGTTGAGTTTGGCTACGAGGGCATCTACCTCTGCCTTCTTGGCATTGGCAGCAGAGAGCTTCTCGTTACCTTCTCTCACAGCGTTTCTCAATGGCTCGACAGAGATAACGACATCATAGTAAGCTGCAATATTGATAATCCACTCGGCCAGACCACCGGCAGCGGAAGATTTCTTGGTGATGATTTCAGTTGTGAATTCTTCTTGGGCAAGAGTCTTTCTGATAGCGTCAAAGTTCTTTGCTGGAACCTTGTCGTCATCAACTTTAGGCTTGAATGCCATCAACTCATCAAGGAATGCTTGAGGATTGGCCATGAGACCCAGAGCAACTTTCCAGGTATCAGGAGCATTCAATTTACCACCCTTGACCGGCACATCTTTGTGCACAGAGCAGAGAAGATGGAGCACGCAAGTGAAAGTCTCATTAATGGCATCTGGTGGCTTCTTGAGGGCCTTCAGGTTTCTGAAGTCATTGATATCAAGTCCAGCCAGAGCTTCCTCGGCCTTGGCAACCAATGGCTCAGCTTTGTCCAAGGACTCCTGGGCCTCCTTTACGAGCTTCTCGACATCAGTTTTGATCTTGGTGCAGGCGACAGCCTCTGCTTCGGCTTTCTCGTTCTCAACCTCGACCTTGGCCTTCTCGCCACCGACGATCTCTGCTTGCTCATCGGCACTCTTCTTCTTAGCTTCGACCTCGACGGACATGACCTTCAGGTCTTCCTCTAGCTTGGCGACGACCTCTCCGGTTTCAGTGAGCTTGACCACACCAGTGTCGTAGGTATCGAGACTCTGGGAAAGCTCACCTTCCTTTCTGGCATACATGACTTTGAAAAGTTTAATGAGCTCGAGGAAGGACTTTGGCGTTGTGTAAACAAATCTTCTCTCTTGATCAAGGATCTGCTCAGAGAAGTCGTTCACAACCTTGAATGAGTATGGCATGAACTTGGTAATACCAGCGCGGATCTCATCGGATGCCATTTCGACCTCAGCCAGGAATTTGTCGGCGACAGAGTGAAGAGCCTCATCGGGCCAGGCGTGGAACCAATCGATAACGGTACAGTTGACAAGGGCTGGGAATTTCTTAGCTCTGTTTCTGAAAGCATCACCGACCGGGGAGAAGCAGAGAGCCATGTGGAGGTTTCTCTTGACTCTGTCGATGAAGAACTTCCAGCAGGCTTGTGGCTAGTCACCAAGACCCTCACTCTTGCATGCTGGCCTGACTTGATTGACGATGCCGTCAACGTCCTCAGCCTGGAACAGATCGGCAATCTCACCAGAGGATAGCAAATCATTCAGGTACACCAAGAACTCTTCCTTAGTGATCTGACCTTCAGTGAACAGGAAGCAGAGGCCTTCATCTTTACCTCCAGCTTTCATGTAGAAAGCTTGGAGATCCGCCTTCAAATCATTCATACCATAGGTTGACGAAATCATGATACCAACAGTGAGGAACTGGCAAATGAATGAAGACAATCTGGCGAGGGATTGCTTACCGGATCCACCGACACCAACAAGAAGTGCGTGACCTTGATCGGCTGCTACGATTCTGCAAATCTTGCACACGTGCTTCATGGCATCTTCGAAGAGCACGAGGTCCATCACCGCATTCACATCGTTGTACTCGCGGAGACCCTCATGCAATCTGGATGTCAGTGCCTCTTGGTTGGGGAACTGATCATAGAGCCTATCGTCGAGAGAAGCGACGAATTGAGCGAAGATCAGAGGTTCTGGCGTGGCGCCGAAATACTTCTTGAGGTTGAACTTTGAGAAGGACTTGGAGCAGCAGTCGGCAGCCAATGCTCTATAGGTTGCAAGATCCTTTGCGTCGACAAGCCTATCGCCAAAGATTCTCTCTGACTCATGCACCCAAAGTTTGATGAGGTTGTCGGGTTCCTTGATGGCCTCGGGCTTGGCAGTGAGCAGACCCTGGAATACGTTGGTGAGATGTCTGACATTGAACTCATAATGGAAGTTCTAGGCAGTTTTTCTGAATTTGAGTTGAACGTCACCGAACAGTTGGAGGGTGGACTTGACAACTGAGTTGATCAATTCGGAAATGGACACCTTGAAGTGTTGGAAGTGCTTCTGCAAATATGCCAGGTAAATGGTGGAGAGCGAGGATTGCTCGGGCATGCCAACGGCGAGAAGCCAGAAGTGCCTCTGGAGACGGGGATTGATTATGAAGGTACCAGCTGTGTGATTCATGGCTGCGACAAGCTGAGTGTTCTTGATCTCCATGAGAGACAGCTTGTTCTTGTCATACCAATGCTCGTAATCTCTGTGCTGCCTCAAAAGAGCAATGGCAGTTTGAGTGTCGTAGGGATCTGGGCCAGGCAGGTTCAAGTCATCCACGAAGTAGAGGAGCTTCTTTGATCCAGGTGGGGCATACAATTTACCGGCTTTCTTCTCGAGTTGCTGCTGCAGGACCAGCTGAAGAAGGTTGGCAGTGGTGTAGAAGTTGAAGTTCACAATTTACTGGATGTACTCGCTGTTGGCGCTGCCACAGAGCTCGTTGAGGAGACCCTTGATGATTTGGGTCTTACCGAAACCGGCGAGGCCAACAAGCATTGGCGAGTGGTTGATTTGAATGAGTTGCCTCATGATGTACTGAGCGGAAATCGTGTCGGCAGTGGGCACTGTGTAGCTCTGGATACTCTTGGTAGTATCGATCGAAGCAACAACCTCACCAGTCGCCATCTTGTTCCAGTCCTCAAGCTTGGTGTTCTCGATATCGATATAGTAGTCGAAGACGGTACCTTTGCCTGGGAACTTGATGACCTTTCCTTTCTCACTCTTCCACCAGTTGGAGAACAGAGCTCTGTAGTCTTTTCCGTCCTTTTCTCCGAAGCCTCCACCGATGCACCAAATGCAAGCGAAGACGAAGATCCATTCAATGCTCTTGACATCGTTGTGGTTCAGGATGTTCTCAATGAGCTTGCAGATGGAAACGACCATGGCAATTTGCACCTATGGGATGATGTGCTTGAATGCTTTCTGGCAATGGAAAAGAGTGTCGGGCACGTACTTCTCGAAGAGAAGAGGGAGCTCAGCAAGATTTTGCTCACTGGTCTTCAGTTTTGCGAGCCAAGACTTGACATAGGCTCTCCATTGGTAACCTGCATTGTCAGAGATGTATAGAATACCGGCTCTGGAGACTGTAGCTGGTGTGGCGAATCTTAGATCTCTGATCTCGAAGATCAATCTCATGTGAGGCTTCAGAGGAATACGCTCATTCGATGCAAGGGTCAGGAGCTTGTTGTCGTCCATGACGGAGTTCATTGACTCAATCCAGTTAGCATCGAGATCACCATCAAGAACAATCCACTTGGGGTCATTGTCTGCCATGTTTGCGAGAGTTCTCATCGTCTTCGACATGAGACCATCTTTCCACTCTCTGGTGGCCAGAAGCACGACACCATAAAGCTCGTTGGTGCTCGTGACCTTTGGATTCAAGTCGAGCCAGGTTGTCTTTCTGCCGTCCTTGGTTTGAGCTTTAGCGAGCATCTACCAAGTGGAGGATTTACCGGCTCCTGGTGGTCCCATTGTAAACACACAATGTCTGACTGCAAGAAGCTCACTGAGCTGGACGACCTTGAGGATGAACTCGGGCTCTTGATAGAGACCTGCCTCGGCAATACACTCGGTGATGATGCCTTCGAGCTTCATGTCTCTCTTTCTTGGCACGTCAATACCTGGGAACAAATCACCAAGCAGACCATAGAAGATATCCAAATCATCGGCCACAATCTTGGGCAAGTTGAAATCTCTGAGGGCTCTGAGAAGAATAGCTGACTCAGCAAGGTCTGGCTCGTCTCTCTTCATTGCACCGGCGACGTTCAGCACAGACTTGATGGCACGAAGACCCCAATCATAATGCGCAGCCTTGGAGAGCAAATCTTTGCAGAGGAAGTAAAGGGTGGTGAACTTCTTAGCCAATGGCTTAGCTTGAGTGAAACCTTCAGCCATGAGCATGTTCTCGCAAATAAGCTCAAGATCAGGAACAACGACAGTAATCGGTCTGAAGAGAGCTTTGAGACCCTCTGGCAACTCAGATCTACCAAGATAACCTGGGTTCATGGTGATGAAAGCACCACAAGTTGGATCGAGGTTGACCTCGTCACCCTGCAAGGAGAATCTTGAAGCACCAGCCTAGATGGCATCGCACACTGCCTTGAACTGGACTGAGCACACAGAGAGCACGGGTGGCACGAGTCTGTTGAACTCGTCAAAGCAACCCCATGATCCAGAGGCGGCAAGTCCCTTGAAGATACCAGCCATGGTCTGGTAGTCCATCTGATCGGAGCAGTTGAACACATAGCATGCCTTTCCGAGGGCAGAAGCGAGATCCTTGGTGGACTCAGTTTTACCTGTACCGGCTGGTCCTGCTGGAGCACATCCCATCTTCAAGTGAAGAGCTTGAGTGGCCGTCACATAAATTCTGTCAGTCAGAGGAGTGATGACAAGTCTTGGACCGTTTCCAAGGTACTCGTAACCGTAGTTGAGGCAAGCATCTGCAATTCTGAACACGAAGTCTTTGTGGCCGGCGTCGTACATGCCTTTGAGCTGTGTTTGCCACTGGAACTCGTCAACTCTGCCGACGTTCTCTCTGACAAGCATGTCGAGGATATCTCTGGAATGTGCATCCATTGTAATCATGCACATGATCTTTTGTCGGACAGGCTTCTCCAAGTCGCCCTGCACCATCATGATGAGGCCCTGGAGGTCTCCGACCTGCTGTTTGTGAGCCTTCTCGACGGCGTGCTTATCAGTTGCTGCAGCCTGGAAGGCGCCCTCAACCAAGATGACCCAGCAGCAGTTGTTGATGAGGAGGGTGACCATTGCTGGATCTTGAATGAGCCACGACTCCTTGTCGATTTCGCCGAACTTCTTGAGTGATCTCTATGCGATGTCCTTGAGGGAGTTTCTCATTGTGTCGATGACGTCCTGGAGGTAGACCTCGACCTTTCCCATGAGTTTGAGGTCGGTGGTAAATGCAACGTACTCCTTGCCAACACAAGCGTGCATTCCTTTGGCGAATGGTCTGACTCCCTCTTCGAGGAGCTCAAGTTCTTCCATGGCAGAGATGATTTTTGGCATGTGGACCATGATCTTGGATGGATTGTTACCGTTGGACAGAATATCCAAAAGATCGGCTGGTGACACGAAGAAGAATCTTGGGAAGGCGAGCCTCTTGGAGTTCATGAACTCATTCAGTGCCTTTTCGCAAATGACCAGCTCATTTTGAAGTTCCTCGAGCTTTGGCAACACGTAGTCTTGGGTGGAGAAGTCGAGAGCCTTCTAGACTTTGTAACTGTCGGTGAGAACAGCCTTCACATCTTTGTCGATGGTGATGAATTTGATGGACTCGTTTGGCAGTTCTTTCTTTACCTCTTCGGAGTGGATGAAGAGTGACTCGAGGAAAGACCAAGATCTTTGCACCTCTCCGCATGTGACAACAACCTCATTGATGGCTGCCAAACCCTTTTGCCAGTAGTTGATTTTCTCCTCGAAGGTGGAGAGGTACCTGGAGGAAGTCATTGCAGTAACGGCGACTTGGTCGTTCTCAAGAAGATCGAAGTCATCGCCATCGAGACCGATCATGTGCACACCACTGTCCTTGTGGGCTCTGAACTCGAATTTGACGTCGACCCATCTCTCCTGGAGCATATTCAAAGTCTTCTCCATCTTGGCTTCTTGTCTGGCCTGATCAGTGATTTCCTCGACATCTTCTTTGTACTTGTTCAGATTCAAGTCGTAGATGTGTTGCAGGTAGAGGGCGGCATCGATTTTGAAGTCAGATCCAACCTTGGCTCTGATCATGTCCCAATGTCTATCTCTCATGGCCTGATCGCGGAGCTCTTAGATAAGAGGAAGGAAGTTCAGCCACTTCTTGATCTCATCGAGGATGCCGTTGTAAGCATTGGCTCTCTTGTCGACCTTCATGTCCTTGAGAGTTTTCATGAGCTTCTTGACCAGGTCTTCTTGGTCTCCTGGATCAGTCTCTGTCCATTTGGTTCCGAGGAATTCGGCGAACGTCTTCTGGCACAGCTCAATATGTCCCCAGAGCTCGTTCATGCACTTAACAGTGACCTTGATGCCCTCAATATCCTTGACGGCCTTGTTGATCAGGTCGGGATTGCCAAATTTCTTGGCATTCTCGCCGTAGTCCTCAATCTTCTGCTCGAAGACCTTGAGCTCATCGAAGACACCGCCGAGCTTCTCAAGAGCAACCTTGACACCACATTTGTACTGGAAGAATTCTCTCTTTCTCATCTCCTGGGTGAAGTGAGTGATATCCTCCTCCAAAGATTTGATGTTGTTGTTGTTCTTCTCGTTCTCCTGGCCAACGAGTGGTTGGATCTCCTTCTTGACGTCCTTTGCGAGCTTCTTGACATCTTGCCATTCCTTGTTGCTTTTCTGGAAGGCCTTAAGTTGGGATTCATTGACCTTCTTGTTCTCAAAGAAGAGCTTGAGTGACTCGTCAAGCTGATCAATTTGGAGGTTGATGGCCTCCTGGTCCTGCTGGGTCCTCTCAACATTCTCTTTGACATTGAGGAGCACCTTAACGTCAAACATGTCCTTGTCCTTGGTAACGATTTCAGCCCTGGTGTTCGTCATCAGGTCTTGAAGTCTCTTGATTTCAGCACCAATGTACTTTTTCATGGCATCACCAGTCATCTGGCTGTCGTTTGCCTTGAGACCTTTGGTCATCTGGGCTTTGTAAGGAGATCCTCTGAGTGGCACCATTCTTCCTTTATCGTCCTTGAAGTCAACATGGACGACGACTTCACCCTCGTGTTGAGCGCTGTACTGGCAAATGTACTTTCCGTTGTCGAGATCGTTGATGTCTACCTTGATCTCCGCTTTCTCCTTCTTGCCTTCTTCATTATCGAAGTGCTGGTAGGCGACGATTTCGAATTCGTCTCTTCCAGAAGTTCTGTTCTCTCCGAGATCGTTCCTGGCCTGGATGGTGAATTCGACTGGAGTTCCTGGAGAGACCTCTTGAGGCATGCAACCAGGTCCGTAGGCAAGAGACTTGGCAGCTCTGGTGTTCAGGAAGTAGCTGAAGTTTACCCAGGTGGTGGAAATTTCCTCGGTTCCAATCTAGACTTGCATGACAGCTTCCTTTGGTCCGAAAACTTCGAAGTTTGGAGTCATGCATTCGATCTCTGTCGTGGAAATGAAAGTTCCTGGCACCTGGAGAGTCTACTTGGTGATGGAGTCGACAGGCCTGTTGCCGACAGTGAAAAGCACGTTGATGTTGACTTCCTTGAAACCCTGACCTGTGATTCTGAGTTTGACTCCACCGGAGAGCTGACCGAGGGATGGCTCAGAGGACATGATGGCGTAGGATGGACCGACAATCTTTCCTACTTTCAAGCTGTAGAGGTCGTCAATCCAACCGTTGTTCCATCCACCGAATACCAGGAGTCTCTACTCTCTCTGGTCGTAGGCCATGGCAGCGTACTCTCTTGGAGATGGGAGGCACTCTTGAACATCTGGGTCGGATGCGTAGGTGACCCACTGCATCATGCCAAGGTCGATGTAGCAGCTGGAGTTCACGTACTCACCGAAGGCTCTAGCGGCACCTTCGTTGTACTCGGCGCATTCACCACCAAAGATGAAGAATTTCCAGGTTGGAATGGCCTCAAGCAGAAGTGAGCAGTGGTTCCATCTTGGGACTCCGTTGAAGATATCGCAATCGGTCCACTCCATCTTGGCGAGGTCGAGCGACCAGATTTCATTGTATTGCTTCTCGGAGTTCCAACCTCCATAGATGTAGACCTTGTCGCCGTTCTCATCAGAGCGAGCGAAAAGACTGCAGCCTCCTCTGCCTTCTGGGCCGGAGTTGATGGGAAGAAGCTTCTCCCATTGCTCAGTCTCGAAGTCGAAGGTGTAGATATCGTTGAAGTTCTTTCTCTCGTAGTTGAGACCACCATGTCCTCCAAAGATGAAGACCTTGCCCTAGAAGACACAGGCGCCCATGTTGGCTCTTGGCGATGGAGCTCCTACGTCTGACTCCTGGTTGTCGAGGCCTGGCTTGCCACCGACTCTTCTCCACTCCATCTCTTTGATGTGGAGCATCCATGTATCATTCAATCTTGACTTTGGGCTGTGATGTCCACCGAAGACGAATAACTTGTCTGCCTTGGGCGTGGTCTGAGCGGCATGCTGGGACCTGGCAAGTGGCTTCTCCTCACTATTGGTATTCTCCTTGAACCATGTGCATTTCTCTGTTAAGTTTAAATTCAAGTTAGAAATTTGGTCAATGGATGGAATAATTAAGAATCAATGGCTTGATTAATTTGAACAATTTGAATAATTGGCCACTTTTTAATTTTATAAGGTTTAAATTGAATTAAATTTGATTAATATTATTTGGCTCTCTGAGATTGGCCGTAATTGGTTTGAATATAGGTATTTTCAAACTTGATATATTTGTATTATTTCAAAAATGTAACCTATCTCAATTTAAATTTTTGGAGCCCATTATTTGGCCAAGATTCAACATTGGAAGGCGGATAATGATTAAAGATTAAATGATACTTACCTCCTTGCAATTTCATGATGTAGACTTCTGGGTCTGGCTTGATCTGGCCGTTCTTGCCGTCTTCAATACCACCGTACAGAAGGTAGTTCTGGGCACCGACCCAGTTGAACGAGTGACCGGACCTCGCAGAAGGCTGATCCCCGGTCTGATTGAGCTTCTTCCATTCATAAGCTGACTGTTAAACAAAAAAAGATTGTCAGATGCATGTTGAATTCATAAATAAAGGTACAAATCCAATGACTACAACACCCACATCTGAGCGTGGCACCTTGACGTACAAAGTGAACGACTCAGAGTGTGCAGACAGAGAAACACCGGCTTGTTCATTGCGCACTTACCATTTGATTCTTAAGATTTCTTGATAAAAGACAAACTTTCGTAAGATGTATCTAAAGGCTATAGTTTCTATACTTGTTTCAAAAACAAATTATAATTTTATTTGCACATCCTCTTATAAACACAAATAAAACACAAATATTCCAAAATTAAAAAGGAGTTGCAATACTAATTGATAATAGAAGAATTGTTACAATTGAATGGTTCAAAATGATTCTCCATATAAAACAAGCTAAATATTTTTAATTATAATTTTATATAGGTGAATTAACAGTAAAATATACAGTTTTAATTACATTTTTGTCTTAATATCTAATAATTCCAGTTCAAATTCTAATTAAATATAATATATGTGGGAAAATTTGAATTATAAGTAAAATAACTCAAAGACGCGGGGTTTTGGGGTTTTGGGG
>Ga0114995_10002293_pt1 | contig 13221 bp, 13 predicted proteins | sample ArcticOcean_MG_C_11_FD_87038 | JGI IMG/M metagenome (GOLD analysis project Ga0114995, IMG submission 87038) | Marine microbial communities from western Arctic Ocean - ArcticOcean_MG_CB2_154 | ecosystem: Environmental > Aquatic > Marine > Oceanic | place: Arctic Ocean: Canada Basin | collected... | reverse complement strand
GATGGAATATAATCTGTTTTCGTTTTAACATTATTAACTTTTGTTTCAATGCTTGTCAGATCAGTTTGAATTGCACTGTCTCGAGATGTGTCTGTAGTTCCAGACGTTAAAGCAGATGGAATAAAATTCACTTTAGTTTGAACGGCGGCTATATCAGCTAATAATGCAGTGTTGCGACTTGTATCAAGTGTTCCAGCCGTTAAAGCAGATGGAATAAAATCTGTCTTAGCTTTTACTGCATTTAATTCTATTTGTTTCGCTCCTAACTCCGCACTCAATCTAGAAGAAATTGTTTCGTCTAATCTATTAATTTTTGTATCTGTACCTGATGGAAAAATATCACGCAAAGCTTTTAAACTTCCTGTGATTCCTGCGAATGGCCCTAAGCTCATTTTCTGTACTCCCTTTTTTGACACCTAATTGCTGTTGATACGATTCCGTATTCTATATAAGATTAATACACGTTTCCCAAGCTTAAATAACTTGTAACACTATTTCTTGAATATTGATAAATTTGTTGCGATATACAATTTGTTCATGGTCCTGAAGTTCCATAAGTTTGAGTTGTTCTAATCCAATCATTTCCGTTTTTATGAAAAACATAAACAGGATTTGAATTAGTCCCACCGCTTATAGAATAATTCCAAAAAGGCATTGCTCTAATTACGGAACCATCATGAACAGCATTAACATTTTCTCTAGTAGTATTTATGATCGCTGGATTTTGATCTGTGATTATTGGTTTATTGTTTTGAAATTGAACATAGCTTCCAGATAGAGCAGACCAAGTTGAAGAAGTGCAATTAAAATCACTATCATAAACAAATGATTCAAGACCTACATTTAAATAGTTTGATCCTCCATCATCGCTAGTAGACCAAGCAATTGAAGTAACACTTTCATTTGAAGCAGTAGTGAAAACTCCTTTCATTATTTGAGTTGTTCCCTTTATCCAGAAAACAATTTCTGGAATTATTTCTGAAGAACTTAATCCATAATTCATAGAGTAAGAATATCCAACTCCGGATATTCCTGAAATTGCTGCATCTCTAACGGACATTAAATTTTCTCTGATAAAATCTACAGTCTCTAAAACCTGAATTAAATCATTGGAGGGCCTATTATAAACAAACAGTTCTACTGTAGCTGATCCGCTCCAACTTGATCCACTCCCTCTTCCTGTTGATGTTACCCAAGAAGTTGTTTCAGTCCCTATTACAAGCGTTATTCCGTTGGAAACATAAGTCCAGTTTATTACTAAAGCTCCGAAATTATTCCAAGAGGTAACGCTTGCTCTTATTTCATGAATTACCGCATCAATTGTTTTTGTATAAGACATTCTGGATGGTTGAGAATATGTTCCAAGTCCGTTCAATGCCCCGTTAGTATAATTCCATCCTTCAAAATTTCCTGATGCAATTGCATCTCTTAAAGCAGCTAAACTTCTTGCAGTATCTAAAACTAAATCAGCACCATTTTGATCTGCTATAGGAAAGTGATCTTTGAATCTGTTATACACCTTCAAACCTCCAAATAAAATTTTTATTCGGTAACTCATCACCAGCAGCATTAAACATATAAACATCAAAAGTGTTTGGGTCAGAAGTAAAATCCACTGCATCAATAACGCAGTAAGCAGCAGCAGCAGTACCAGAAAAAATAGGAGTAGCTGTTATGTTTTTATATTTTGTATATTTTCCAACAAGAGGAACAGTTTTTCCTCCTGTAGCAGATGCAAATGTTCCCGTTTCATTTTTTGTAACAGCATTTACTCTATAGAGTTGTTGGCTTAAATCTATTCTTACAATTCCCGTACCTCTATATTCTAAGTATCCATATTTTGCGTTAGCTTGAACCGAGCTTGATTGATACTGGGTGAAATTTACGCTCAAGTCTGTTCCAAGAAATTGATATTCAAGAGTTCCGCTAGTGTAATTTGTGACGCTAGAAACAAACCCAAAGTTTCCAGAAACAGAAGTTCCGGCTAAAGTATAATATCCTGTAGCGTGTCGGAAAAAACCTGAACTTGGAAAAGTTTGTTTAGAAGCAATTGACCCACTAGACGGAAGAACAGCACCATTAAATAAGTCTGACCAAGTTTCACTAGAAGGCTTGGTATATATTATTTCATAGGTTGAACAACGCACTTCTTTTGTTCTATGAACCAGAAGATCAAGATTGCTTCTAGCAGGATAAATTCCATTACCAACTAACAAATTTCTTTCATCAAGAGTTACTGCAATTGAAGAAGCTCTTTTGGCTTGAGGGGAAAACTGACCAACGGAATCTTTGGCTTTTATTAAGAAGTCATAAGTGCCTTCTGGAACTTCATTTGTAATATATCTTAAAGACTCAACAACATTTAATTGAGTTGCGTTTTCGTATGTGACACCTACTGCTCCAAATTTTATTTCATAACCAATAATATCTAAATCAACTACTTCACCCCAAGAAAGTCGAACTTGTCCCCCAACTTCAAAAACGTCAAAAATTGTTACGTTGGGAGGAACCAAATCCTTCCCATTCGGAGTTTCGTCTATAGAGTTTGGTGCGCCCTCAAACAAAGAAGTTACAGCGACAACTTCAATTGTATATTCAACACCTTCTTCCAATGGTCCAAATGAAGTTTGCAATCCTGTTTCAGAAACAGAGCCAACAACAACTCCTCCAATTTTAAATCTAACAACATAATTTCTAGCATAAGGAGAAGTAGATTTATCCCAAGTTACTTTAAACCTGTTGTCATACTGTCCGTTTCTCCTTTTATAAACTTCCTCTTCTGCTTGTATGTTTTGAACTTGCGGAGGAGCAACATGAATCGGAAGAAGCGTGTCCGGAAAAGTTGGCTCACTTTCTAATTCAGTTGAGAAAAATAAAGGATCATATTCTTCAAGTTTTATTTCCCAATTTCCAGCAGAGGATTCAGAAAGAGAAACAACTTCCATTAACTTATTTGTTAAAATATTTGAATAAGTTATTGAACAAATATCACCGATTAAAATATTCAAACCTTCATCAAACAGCTCTATGGTAGCTCTTAAATCAGACTTGTCTGCTCTTTGAAATCTTTCTGTTGCTTCTCTTTTTGCAAAGTTAAAATCATTGCAACCCAGAAATTCTACCTTGGAAATTCTTTCAGCAATAGTATTATCAGGATTTACAACTGAAGCCTCTTGCTTTGAAAAATTATCACTTGTGTCTGTATAGGTCACAACTATTTTACTTGGAACATTTTTAGATTTTTCTTTGCTAATTTTTATAGACTTTATTTCATCATCACCAAAAGACTGGCTTGTTGCTCTTTCTTCATGAATTAAAAAAGAAGAAACACCTGCATCATTTAAAATAGAGCATCCGGTATAGGCTCTAAAGTATTCAATTGTTTTTTCCATACTTTGAACTTTATCCAAAGTCATTCCAATTGATCTTCTTGGCTTTGTACTTTGTGGAAGAAGTTCATTATTCCAGTTTGCCGCAGCTTGTGCACTTGTAGTATTAAAAGCTTCTCCGGCCTCACTTAAAAGGAAACAATTTATGTCTACAGGATTTTCAGAAAATTGCGGAACTCCAAAAAAACCATTAGTTATATTTTCAATTTGCGCTCCATATAAAAAAACATTTTCTCCTGAAGTTGCAGAACTAGGTCCGGTAAAAAATTGAAAATTATTTGTGTATGTTGCAGGAACAAAAATAAATCTTGCTAACCTATAAGTTCCAAAATCTTTATCGGAAAAAAGCGATAATACGCCTACTACAGATGGAGTGTTAGTTCCTGTTGTCGGCAATGATCCAACAACTCCTTGAATAATTGATGAGGAGTTTTGAGTTACATCATAAGCTTGAATTCTAAACCTTCCAGAAGTTCCGGCTTTGTAATAAATAGAAATTGCGTAAATTATAACTCCTGTTGTGTTTGTAGGAATTATTTTTGCGATAGCATAATTTAAACCTCCAGAAGTAACAGTTGTTTCCACAAAACTTCCAACTTGAGAACCTGTTGCTGCAATAGTTGCACCATTCTGCGCACCCCAATTAGTAGAGTCAGAAGAATAAGGAACTAAATTAACGGAGGAAGCTGCTCCTTCTGTTTTTTCAAGTGCTGAAAATGCTGATTGCTTTTTTACTTTTAAGCCATTTATATCAACCTCAACTCTTGGAAATCCATTTGATATTCCAGAAGGAACTTTTAAAACAATATAAGCGAAACCGGAATAAGTATTTGTAAATTCAGAACCCAAAGCTTCAACAAGAAATGGAGAAACGGATTGCGTAGTTGTTCCAGTGTAATATTCTATTCCCGATCCAAGATTAACATTCTCTGTTTTTAAAAATCCGTCAATAGAATTTATTTCAATTCCGTCTATGTATACAGCATTATATCCACCTATTCCATAAACGGATGCAGTCCCAAAAGATGGAGTCTGTTCCGGACCTCCCCATGAAACCAGATAAGGAATATATAAAAAATCATCTTTAGGAAAAGCATTCCAAGGCTTCGCAAAAAATCTGTCTCTTCCTAAAACTATTGGAGCAAGTTCATTAGATGCAAGAACAGTTTGCTTCCTTATTCTTTCATTTGATTTTGAAAGCTGATTAATATTCGGAGCAGATACTACTGGAGCATTGCTCATGATATTGTTTGTAACTGTTATATTTTCTGGCATTTAAGCAACCTGAATTATGGAGACTTGAACATCATAAAATCCACCAAGAATAGGAATTGCAATAGGGGAAGAAGAAAAATTGCAGTTGTAATCAACATCATCAGCTTGAAAAGTAAAAGTGAATGAAACAGCTTTATTTGCAGTGTAAAAGTTATTCAATTCTAAAAGTTGAGCGTCACTAAGCTCATGAATAATTTTACCCTCTCTCCATGTTTGAGAATAATAATTTCTGATTCTCGGTCTTCCGCTAATTGACCTTTCAACTTCAATTCCGTCCGAGCCAGAAAAAGTTGTTCCTATTAATTGCGGAAGATTTATAGGGTATTGCGCCATATCAATTCACCAACTCAAATTTTTCATCGGCCCATTCCACAATCTTTCCTGATGCAGCAAGATAGGTGGCACCATTATCAGAATTGAAATATATTTTTGGATAAAAATTAGTAAGCTTTCCTTTAGGGGAAAGTTCCAAAACTACTTTGTCTTCAGACATTGATTTTGGATTTAAAATTCCAACTGCAAGAACTACTGGAGTTGTAAATGCTCCGCTTGAATCTCTGTAAACTATAGAAATTGTGCATACAACATCTATTATTTTATTTTGAAGAAAAAGAGAAATAGCACTATTACTATAGTCTAAAAGTTCTATTGTCGCTTTTTCAAAACCTGCATTGCCAAAAGATATTGATTTAACTGAAAGGCTACTGTCTAAATAAGCATCACCGGAAACTGTAACCTCTGGACCTTCAGAAATAAAAGATGTTCCGGATGGAGAAGCAAATTCTATTTTAGCAATATGAAAAGAAAGATTATTCGTCTTTGCTATTTCATTTTGAATTGCAGTGCTAGTGACTCTTGTCATCCTGTTACCGCTCCGCTTGTTTCTACATTCACTTCAACAACAACAGGAGTATTAGCAGAGTTTAAAATTATTTTTGCAGCATCTAAAAGAACATCAGCAGCGTCTCTATTTATTTTTCCTGTATCATTTAAAAGAGTTCCAACATAAGTCATAAGGGCTTCTTGCGAATCTTCAACAAGTGCTAAAGTTCCGTCTAGCTGTTCTTTAACTATTGCTCCAGCTTCATCCGCAAACTCTGCAAAATCCGCTCCAAATAGTTTCTTGTCTTCTTCTGAAAGCTCCCTAAATAGTAGGTCATTAAGTTCATTAACTCTTTTTGCAGCGGCAGCGATTCCTTCCGGATTTGTCATCTCTTGTATTGCTAATAAAGTTGCATCCCTTTCTGCTGTTCTTGCGGCACTTAATTGAGCCTCAGACATTAATTGTTCTCGGATGCTTGATGCAGAAGTTTCAAACATTGAAACAAGAGACTCTGATAGTCTTCCAATTTCAAGAGCAAGTTGAAAAGCAGCGGTCTTAGACATTACCATTGCATTATTTAAATCAGAAAGACTTCCAGCACTTCCATCATAAGCAACCATTGCATCAACAGCCGCAGACGTTAATGAATTATAAGTTCCAAGAACGCCATCTTGAGCAATTTTAAAATTTTCCGCTGCAAAAAGAGCGGCATCATCAACAGCATTAGAACTAATAACATCCGATAGATTTGTCATGGATTGAGCAAACAACAAAGAGTCTTCAGTTGTCCCTTCAAAATTCCTTATTAACCCTTCCATAGTAGCGTTTAAGTTTTCTGAACCTGCTATTAAATCTTCTATAACAATTTGGGTTAATGCGAATTGGGCAAGTTCTCCTGCGGTTCCTTCAAAAGATAAAACAACATCTTTAACCGCTTGGCTTATTTCTTCTGACCCTTGAATAATATCTTGAGTTGCAGAAAACAAAAACGCATCAACATCCGTTCCAAAATTCCCCCCGTTAAAACTTATTCCGGAATTGTTTCCTATTGCAATTTCTCCTGCAAGATCAGAGCCACCAAACATTTCTGCTATCTGAACAAGCGAACTAGAAAGCGTATCAGCCAAATCAACATTGTCTTGATTAAAAGATTTTCCTTCTCCAAAAGAATTAACATTTCCTCCCGCTTGAGCAAGATCAAAATTCGATCTTCCGCGATTGTCTCCGTTATTATCTCCTGAAAATAAAGACTCTACAGCCGTTCCTACAAATGATCCTATGGCTGCTCCAATAACAGGAGGAAGAAGAATTGATCCAACAACTCCACCAACAGTTGAACCAATTCCTGTGGGTTCTCCAAAAACTTTTTCTCCAAGATATGCTCCCGCATACCCTCCGGCAAAATCTCCGGCCATTGTTAAGCCAGTTGTATTTAAACCCTTTGTATAGGCCATATCTCCAAGGCCAGTCATTCCTAAATTAGAAAGACCCGAACCAATAGATTGATACATTCCTTGACCAGCCGCAGCGAATCCATCAGTTAATAAACTCATTGCGCTTGATACTTGGTCTGTCATAGCACCACCGGGAGCTGGGGGTCCCATTAAGTCCCCCGCCGCTGCCGCAGAGCCGACGGAACCAGCTAAAACTGAAGTGACCCCGAGAATAATTTTATTCGCTGCGGCGTCTGCGATCATTTTAACAATCATGGATTTAAAGCCTTCAACAAGAGTATCAAAAGCCCCCATCCCATCTTTTGCAAATTCAAAAAAGAAGTCGCTTAGAGTGTCCCGTCTAGAAGCCCAAGCATCTTCAACCTCTTGGGCGGCTTTCTGACTTTCTTTAGCAAGTTCTTTAGCGTCTTTCGTTGCCTGCTTCTGAGCGTCCGCGACAGCTTCAATCGCTTCCTCCTCCGAGTTTTTCAGTAAAACCAGGTCTCGAATTTGTTCACCTGCTTCACTGTTTATTTCGACCTCCGCTTCTTTTAACGCCAGGTAGATTTCCTGTTCCACGTCCGTACGCTCTAAAGCCTCGCGTTCATCCTGTAGAGCTTCAACAACCGTCTGAATTTTTTCAGCCGCTTTTTCTGCGGCTTTAGCGTTTGCCTCAGCAAGCTCCGCGGCTTCTTCCGTTGCTATGTTTGACGCTTCTGTTTCCTGAATTAAGTTTTTACTAGCTGTAATAAGTGACAAAGTAGAATCCGTACTTTCATCCACTCCCTTACGGAAAAGACTAAACTTTTTATCCACTTCTAAAATTGTTGCCCCAAGTGACTTTGTTTCGGACTTCATTGATTGAAGCTTCTGAACTGAATCACCTATCGAGGTGGTAAGTTTAGTTCCAAAAATCTTATCAAAAAGCGGACCAATTTTTCCCGAGGTTTTAAGGACTGAAATACCCATGTCCAGGAATTCATTTTTAACATCCTTAATAAGTTTAATCCACAAGGCGAAACCTGTTTGCCCAATTTGAGCAAAAACGGACATAGCTTTTATAATGTCTCCACCAATAACCGCGGCAAGTTCTTCGCTATTATCTTTGATCCACGACATGGAGACGCCCATATCCCCAAACACACTATTGACGCTCGGTCCCGTATCGGCTAAGTCCCAGAGATATTTCGTTAAGTCGATTACACCTCCAATAGCTAAACTAGTGGCATTAACTAAAGTAGCAAGTCCATCGACTAAAATCTGAAGACCCGCACCGACGCCAGAATCGTCCGTTAAAACAAGAGCTAGTTCCTCACCCGCACTGCCTAACCTTTTCATCGCCCCATTTAAAGTATCAACCCGAATAGCCGCTTGCTCGTTTGCGATGTCAGTGCCCGTAACTGAATCCCTAAGAGCATCAAATTTATCAGCGTTCTCAGTTAGAATCTGTCCAGCTGTTAAATTTAAACGCCCGAACACTTTTAACTGCTCCCCGGTTTCAAAACCCGCAGCGCCATATTGTCTTAGAGCTTCTGAAACACCTAAAACAGAAGGCCGAAAATCTTCTGTCTTTGTTTCGAGGGCTAATAGGACTCCGCGTAGTTGAGTTCCTGCGCTTCCTCCTTTTATCGCGTTGGTGGAAAGTAGTTGAAGCGCCGCATTGGTTTCTTCAAAGTCTAGTCCCATCGACGCGGCAGCCGTTCCGCTTTCTCTTAGCGACTCTCCCATTTCAGCAATTGAAGCCGCTCCAAATTTAGAACCAGCAGCGAGCACGTTCGTAAAACGAGCCGCTTGGTCAGCGTTTTGTCCAAACTGGTTCAGAGCGCTCGCCATAGTGTTCGCAGCTTCAGGAACCGTAATTCCAGCGGCCTCAGCTAGAGTAATCGCTTGTTTGGTAACTGCTTTTAGGGCTTCCGCATTAGAAAGTAGATCAGGCTTCGCACTTGCAACTAAACGGAAAGCGTCCGCAACTTCACTTGCGGAAAGAGTTGTAACAGCGCCCATTTCTCTTGCTGCATCAGAATAGAATTTTAAATCGTTTCCTGTTGCTCCTGTAATTGCTGAAAGGTCAGCAATCGACTGATTGAAAGTGGCGAAAGTTTTAACAGAACCAAGAAGAACAACTCCAAGCCCAGCAATCCCCATCTGGACGGGAGAAATCGAGGCGACCAAACCTTTAAAGCCGCCGGCTAAACCTTTAACTCCCGTCTGGGTTTTTTTCGCTGACTTCGTTGTTTTGTCTAAACCTTTACTGGCTTGAGTCGTGCTTTTGCTGAACTGATTACCCGTCCGCTTGATTTCGTCCCCGGATTTTTTCGAGGCCTTATCAACACGATTCAGATCTGCTTCGATCTGTTTAGACTTTTTCTGCGTATCGGTCCGCAGTTCAATATCAATATAGGACTTCAGATCCATTAAACTTTTCCTACTAGTTTTCGGTCTTCCTGGTTTACCGCGATATAAGCCCGATTCGCTTCAACCATAATTTCTACAAATCTTAACACGTCCTCTTCGCCAATAACTTTAGCGTAGGCTATAAGATCCGCAAACTGTAAACTCCCATTCACATCCCTAAAATGACTAAGCGTCACAAAGGCTTTCATATACTGCTGACCCGCAACTGATAGGTCTGGTCTTTCTTCTAGCGCTCGGGGGAGTTTTCCCGTCCCCTGAGCGATTTTTTTAAGATTTGGTATTTCTGCCGACCACCGTCGTGACCAAGTTATATAGTCGGCAAGCTCTCCCCCAAGTCTTGGATATTCTGGACTCGGAAGTTTTCCTCCTCTTTAGCAATAGAAGCAATTTTATTAAAAAACGCCTTGTACTGCGGATTAGCAACGAGGGAAAATAAAACATCGGAATTAAATTCTAAAGCTTCGCCCTCTTCCGTAAGTCCTTCCCAGTCTTTTATAATAAAAGACCACTGCGGCCGCATTAGGTCATCAGCCTGAGCGTCATTCAGTGCACCCGCATCGATCTTACGCCCGTGCTTCTGGTAGATACTCCTAAGAAACTTTAGATGTCGGGGATTGTTCCAAGCTGCAATTTTAATTCGGCAGTCTTCACCGAAAGGAAAAAACACTCCCTCTTCGGCCGCGTCTAAATCAGTTTTAACATCTTGTAAATCCATATTTGTTTGCCTATTTAAGTGAGCGCCTGAAAAATAAATTGGTCGAAGGAAGAATGTCAGGCTTCACTCTTTCACGAAATAAGCCCCTTAGTAAGCATTACTCCGCTATCCTCCGACCAAACTTTTAAGCAGTAAAGCGATCAATTCTCATTGTTGTTAGAGAAGCCGGATCAAGAATCGCTTGTACTGTTCCGTTTATTATCATGTCTGCATCTTTGCTTCCTGCTGCTAAAGATTGAGCAGTGAATTTTACATTTGGAAAACTGAAAATATAACTGTTTCCATTTACTCCAGCAGTAGTATCACTAACAATCCAAGACAGATGAAAAGAAGTGTTTGCATTGAATGCAGTCAACAATTGAATATCTTCAAAATATGGATTTATTGTTGCAGTAGCCATTATGGTTCCTGCTCTAACATCAACAGACCCCAGACTTCCAATAGCTTTCAATTCACGCAAAGCGTTATCATAAGAAAAAGACAAAGTTGTGAATCTAATTGCTGTTGTGATACCTTCTCCAACTGCTGTTATTTGATTTACATTTCCAACTGATGCCATTACGGGAGTTGTAGTTACTGCTGTATTTGAAAGACCAGAAATTTGAGTTTCTGTTGTTGTTGAATTCAATGCAGTAAATCCAAAAGCCATAGTAGCTAAAGAGCCAACAGCCAATTCTTGAGACATTGTAGAAACTCTTGCTCCTCTAAAGTTTTGATAAACAGTTGTAGCCAAACCAGTATGTGATTTTTGAATAGTGTAAGAGTGATCAGTTTTTCCGCTTTTTATTGTTGACCCTTTTATGACAAATGAACTTCCTGCTGACTCTGTAGCAACAGGAACAGGATAGGTTGTAATAACTCCAGCAGCTAAAGTTACAACTCTATATTTAAGAATATTATTGTAACCGTTTGCTGCTCCGGACAAAGAAAAAGTTTGTCCAACTTGCAAGCCTCCAGAAATAAAACCGTTTCCTGAATCAGTAAATCCTGTTGCAGTAATTGCAATTGTTGTTGCAGTGATAGAAGTGTTTGTCCAAGTTGCATCAGTGAACAATGCGCCTTCCATTAAAGCGTCAAAGCTTGTTGCTGTAAGCTCTACGTTTATTTCTCCAGCGTTAGATTGATCCGTTAAAACAAGATCAGAAGTTGCTCTGTCTGTTCTAATTTCTTCAGAACTTGTTGTTGTGTTTGTTGACTCCAAACTTTCTCCAGTAAAACGCAAAAGCTGCATAGCTGGAGATGAAGGAGTTGTTCCTGCTGTTGATTCCTTAATAAAGGAAAGGGTTGTTGAATTACTTGTTCCAATGGTCATAGGTTGTTCTCCCCTCAGGGTTAAGAATAGACATCGTACTGAAAAACGGTATTAGCATTCACCTGGTACCAACCTCCGCTCTCTCCCACTTTGATGGTGCTTGTAGCATAACACTGAACACCTACAAAAGTCTGGTTTTGAAAAATTGACTTAACTTCGTCTGCCATAAGAAGTAAACCCCTTTCTCCTGTGTTTGTGGGAGCGAAACACTGCACAACAATTTCGCCCTCCGTTCGTTGTAGTGAACCGCCCACGTCGATGTTGTCCGTGCCAAACGGTTGTGTCTGTATCCGGACCCAGGTCGCATCAACGGGCGGATCAAATTTATGATTCGACCCGCGATCAACATAGGAGCCAGACCACAAAGAGTCAAACCGATCAACTACGGCTTTCCGTAGGGACTCAGCACTCATGTGACCCGCTCGGCAGCTTTAACAGCCTTACGGATAACTCGCTCCACCCATTTGGGTTCTTTTTTCTGAGAACTCGATCCTTCGTTTAGAAAAACAATATGGGCTACAAAATTTGAAATGTGGTATCGGTCTCCGATAGTGTTAGCTCCCAGTGAAGGCGTGGGCGGAGGAGGTATTAATGCTCCGCTAGAACCCGAGGGTCTTGAAACCTCTCCTGGAACGCTCTGTATCATGTGGTTAAGGCCAAAGTTCCATCCTGCTCTAGCTTGACCTATGTCAACCGGCGTGGACTGTACAAGGCCTGTATGGATGGCTAAGGCGGTCAGGTCCAAACGCTTAATAGTCTGCCTAGTCACTTCCTTCCCGACATTCGTAATAAAAGTGCGATTGAAAGGCTTATTGGCCGGCACGATTTCTCACCTGCAAAAGGTATATGATAGCAGCACTTGCCCCACCAGGTACAATCTCTCTAGCAACAATATCCCTTGAAGAACCGTCGGACAAAACAATCGATTCATCAACCTCCGGGGATACGGCTAGGTCTACCGCATTTACAACTAATTTTTCATCCCCGGGTTTAATATTTAAACGAGCAAGTTCTGCAGAACCAAAAGCGCCAAAAACTCCTTCCCCCGGGTAAACCGTATCCGTCGTTTCATAGGCGTCCGTAGAAGAATTATAAGCTCCCTGTATAGAACGAGTCAAAGTGAATGTAGAAACAACGTCCGCTAGAGCTCCTTTCATTGCAGCTGAAAGAGCGACCTGAATGTCTGCGGTTAGTCCCAAAAGTTATCTCCGGATCATAGGAACGGTAGCTAGACCGCTTCGCTTAGTAAGAATAAATCCCGCATTCGCTAACATAGCCGAGACAGCAGGATATGGATCAGTCCACTGTTTAGAAACATAAGGGTCATAGAGTTTGGAACTGGATACAACATCTGCCTTAATTGTTTCACCTATTAGTCCCTTAGCGGGAGCTGCATCTTTTACCGCAGTAAATATCGAGCCCGTGTCTGTAGCGCTTTCCGGGAGTTGTGCATTGGCTAACATCGCATTCGCATTTTTTAACGCTTGAACGGGAGCATTAATAGCGGAAATGGGAATTTGATATGTGGTGTTCATATAAACAACCGCCCATTCTAGTGCGGTTTGTTTTTCTGCTGTTTCTGCATTATCCCAAGGAAGAGTTTCCCCGAGTATTACATTAGACTCAGTAACACTGGCATAGGTAGCTTCTACAATACTCATTTTAGTTCACCGCTTTAACTTTGTCTTGACTGAATTTAATTGTGCCTTCAGAGATCGTATAAATATCTCCGGAAGCATCAACGACCTGTGCATCATAGTAAGTAGTTCCAACATAATCCGCGTTAGATGTTGTTGGTCTAAATTCTATCTTTCCTGCTGCTGGAGTTGTTCCAACCATTTCAAATAATTTTGTCGCTT
>Ga0114995_10002284_pt1 | contig 13229 bp, 10 predicted proteins | sample ArcticOcean_MG_C_11_FD_87038 | JGI IMG/M metagenome (GOLD analysis project Ga0114995, IMG submission 87038) | Marine microbial communities from western Arctic Ocean - ArcticOcean_MG_CB2_154 | ecosystem: Environmental > Aquatic > Marine > Oceanic | place: Arctic Ocean: Canada Basin | collected... | reverse complement strand
GGTGACAAAGATGGCGGTAAGCGGAAGTAAAGATTTTGAATTAGACGTAGCAGACTACGTTGAAGAGGCATTTGAGCGTTGTGGTTTGGAGCTTCGCACTGGCTATGATTTAAAGTCTGCAAATCGCTCGCTGAATTTGATGTTGGCTGAATGGGCTAATCGTGGTTTAAACCAGTGGACGATTAATCAAAAGGTTTTGCCGATGGTGCAAAACACAACCTCGTACACCATTGACGCAACCACCCCGACTGCAACCATTGACGTGCTTGATGTTTTCGTCAGAGAGACAATTGGCGGCGTTTCTACTGACGTGCCTTTGAGCCGAATGTCCCGCAGTGAATATGCAAACTTGTCTACAAAGACAACAACTGGCAAGCCTAACCAATACCTGATTGACAAGCAGATTAGCCCAACAATCACCGTTTGGCCTGCGCCAGATCAAAGCTCAAAGTACGAGCTGTACCTAAACGTCCTGAGTCGCATGGATGACGCAGACGCTGGGGCAAACACCCTGCAAATACCTTTTCGGTTTTACCCGTGCTTGGCTGCTGGCCTTGCGTACTACCTAGCACTCAAGCGAGCGCCTGAGAAAGTATCTATGCTCAAGCAATTGTACGAAGAAGAGTTTGAAAGGGCGCTGAGCCAAGACCAAGACAGGGTTTCGTTTAGAATTGCACCTGACCTGCGCGGATACAACTTAGGGTAATGGCTTTTGCATCAAACCATAGGGCGTTTGGAATCTGTGACATCACAGGTTTTCGCTATCGCCTAAAAGACATGAAGATGACATGGGACGGTTTGCTTGTTGGGCCTGACCAGTGGTCGCCAAAGCACCCGCAGCTTATGCCTAAGCCAAGCCCTGTAGACCCAGAGGCTTTGCAGATCTCTAGGCCAGACCAAGCGGCTGGCGGTAACGACAATAATTTTTTCAGTGTTTACACGAACACTGGCCTTGGTAAATTAGGCACAACTTTGCAAACTTTTGGACTTTCAGTTAATGTAGGCGCTGTGGAGGTAACCACGTCATGAGTTTTACTCTTTCAACTTTGAAGGCGGCGGTGCAAGATTATTTGCAGGTGTCAGAGACAGCGTTTACTAGCCAGTTGGATACATTTATCCAAGAGGCTGAGAGTCGCATCTTTAAGTCTGTGCAGCTCCCTGAGCAGCGCAGGAACGTAACCGGGGCAGCGTCTTCGGGTAATCGGTTTTTGGCAACGCCATCTGATTTTTACGCTCCGTTTTCATTGGCAGTAATTGATAGCGACAACAAATACACTTATTTGGATTTTAAGCATCCTTCTTTTTTGAAGGAGTACAGCCCAACATCGACAACGACTGGCAAGCCAAAATATTACAGTTTGTTTGACCAGTCGGCGTTTGAGATGGCCCCTGTACCTAATTCAAATTATACGGTTGAGTTGCACTACCTATACAAACCAGCGTCTTTGACCTCTGGGGCGGATAGCGGTACAACATTGTTATCAACAGACCACCCTGACCCGCTGCTTTACGGCACGTTGGTCGAGGGCGCTATTTTCTTGAAAGAAACTCCTGACGTGATTGCTCAATTTGAAGCACGGTTTAAGGAAGCTATGGCTCGGATGAAGAATCTGAGTGAAGGCCGAAATACCCGTGACGAATTCAGATATGACTTATTGCGTACAGGGGTAACTTAATTGGAAAAAATAAAAGAGCTTAAAGGTAAGAAAATAGCAATTATTGGTCTGGGAGCTTCTCAGATCGACTACGTTATTGGCGTTGAAAACAGTATGCAGTGGGATGAGGTGTGGTGTATTAACTCCGCCATCTCGGTATTCGACTGCGATAGAGCCTTCATTCTTGACCCAATGGAGCGGTTTCTTGATTCGGATGACGCTGGCGCTCAAACAGACGTCATGCGTAGAGTTCTCCCTACCTTTGATAAACCAATATATTCCTGCGGCTTAGACGAGCGCGTTCCTGCGATTGTCGAATATCCTTTGCATGAGGTTATGCAGGAGTTCAAGACGGCTTATTTCAACACCACTGTCGCCTTCACGGTAGCCTTTGCTTTGTGGTCTGAGGTCGAGCAGATAGATTTGTTTGGTATTGATTTCAGTTACCGAAACAACCTGCACTTTGCTGAAGCTGGCAGGGCTTGTGTTGAGTTCTGGCTATCCAAGTGCATCAGTGCAGGCATCAAAGTAGGCGTATCTCCAAGGTCATCTTTGCTGGACTACAATGTAGAGCCACATGAGCGGCTTTACGGTTACCACAGGCTAGAAGATCCGCTGGTCGCGTTGTCATCAGAAGACGATGAGTGGCTCATCTGCCCTCGCTCGCAAACCGAAGAGATGATCAAAAAATACAATATAAAGATGGCTGAGTTGCCCCGCGCTCCAGAGCCATATAAGGGCTAACATGTCAGGTAACGGAACTTTTGAAATCGGCAACGTGATGGTTTCAACAACAAACAACAAGGGCCATGACCCTGAGTTTTGGGCGGAGCAGATCACAAACAAGATTGTATCGGTGTCAGCCAATGCAGAACCGCACGTCAGACAGCAAGCCTTGGCTTTCCGATCTTACATTTATGACGTAATATTGGCAGGAACTAAGAGTGCAATTGCTTCAGATCGCGTTACAATACGAGGAATGTTAAGCGCACAGGGCCATGAGGACATGGCTAATATTATAAAGGAGCTTTGATATGGCTATTACCTCAGCGGTTTGCTCGTCCTTCAAACAAGAAGTTCTTGTCGGTACTCACAACCTTACTGCGTCATCTGGCAACAGCTTTAAGCTTGCGTTGTACACTTCAAGCGCAACACTAGGCGCGGCTACGACTGCGTTCACGACTACAGGTCAAGTGAGCGGCACAAACTACACCTCTGGCGGTAATGCGTTAACAAACATCACCCCAGTGTTGAGCGGGACAACCGCCGTATGCGACTTTGCCGATTTGACTTTTGGGACTGCAACAGTCAGTGCCCGTGGCTGCATGATCTATAATGACACCAACTCTGACAAGGCTGTTTGTGCAATAGACTTTGGCGCTGACAAAACCAGCACGGCAGGCGACTTTACTATTGTGTTTCCAAGCCCGACAGCCACTGGCGCGATCATACGGTTGGCCTAATGTCTGATGGCATTATCAAAAGTAGAATTTCAGCCGGGAATCAACAAAGAAGAAACTGACTACGCCGCATCTGGCGGTTGGGTTGACGGAAACTTAATAAGATTCAGAAAAGGCCGCGCAGAAAAACTGGGCGGCTGGTACAAGCGTGGCGGTCAAACCTTCCTTGGTACTGCTCGCGCATTGCATAGCTGGATTTCCCTTGCTGCAACCCGATACCTCGGCGTTGGCACAACCGTAAAATACTACATCGAAGATGGTGACGTTTATTATGACGTTACGCCCATCAGAAAAACCTCTACCAACAGCATCACCTTTGCAGCCACCAATGGCTCATCAACCATAACGGTAACTGACAGCAATCACGGAGCTGTTAACAATGATTTTGTAACCCTAGCTGGCGCTGTTTCACTGGGCGGTTTGGTTACTGCCGCCGTGTTAAACCAAGAATACGAGATCGACTTAGTTCTCACCACGAACACTTACACGATCACCGCAAAGGACACCGCTGGCGCTACAGTTACTGCCAACGGCAGCGACACAGGCAATGGCGGCTCTGGTGTGGATGGCTCTTATCAAATAAATGTTGGCCTCGACACCTACGTTCAAGGAACGGGTTGGGGCGTTGGAACTTGGGGTTCAAGCACTTGGGGTTCTGCAAGCTCTGTGAGCGCAATCAACCAACTGCGACTTTGGACGCACGACAACTTTGGTGAAAACCTAATCATTTGCCCTCGCGGTGCTGGCATATTCCGCTGGTTAGAAAACGGCGGAACAGGTGTTAGGGCTGTTCTTTTGTCTGGCGTTTCTGGCGCGAACCTAGTGCCGACTGTTGGCTTGCAAGTTATAACCTCGGAAACCGACAGGCACCTTATCGTACTCGGTGCAGATCCAATATCAGGAAACTCCAGAACGGGCGTTATTGACCCTATGCTTGTGGCGTTTAGTACATCTGAAGACGATCTTCAGTTTGAGCCACTAACAACCAACTCCGCTGGCTCGGTCAGACTGTCCAGTGGGTCGTTTATTGTCGGCGGCATGAAGTCTCGTCAAGAAATATTGATTTGGACTGATACCAGCCTGTACTCGATGAACTTTATCGGGCCACCGTTGACGTTTGCCGTAAATCTTATCAATGAAGGCGCTGGCATGGTCGGCCCAAAGGCGGCAGTCAATGCGCCTAACGGTGTATACTACGCCTCTAAGACGGGCTTCTACTTCTACAACGGCTCAGTTCAAAAACTTGCGTGCTCGGTTCAAGAGTACGTCTTTGAAGACTTAGATCTTACGCAGGCATTCAAGTGTCACATGGGACTGAACTCTGAGTTCAGTGAAATGTGGTTTTTCTACCCAAGCCTTACGGATGGCACTGGCGAGATCAGCCGATACATAATTTATAATTATGAAGAAAACACTTGGTCGATTGGGTCTTTGATTCGTTATGCTTGGCTAGATGCTGGCATTGAAGACCAGCCAATTGCCAGTGGCATTGATAGCAACTCAAACTTGCTCTTTGATCAAGAAACAGGCTTTGATGATTATACTCAGCCCATGAGCAACGTCTTCGTCGAGTCGGCAGATTTAGATGTTGCGGATGGCGAAAACTTTGCTTTTGTAAAACGAATAATACCTGACATCGCGTTTATAAAAGAGCTTGGAGCTACTAACTCGCCAGCCATGAATATTGTGCTAAAGCGTAGAGACTTCCCCGGTCAGGCGTTGACCACGGACTCCACGACTCAGGTCACAGAATCCAGCACTATTAATAGCCTGCGTAGTCGCGCCAGACAGGTGGTGTTGCGGTTTGAGTCTGATGACGATGGCGCGAGCGGCAACCAGTTGGGTTACAAGTGGCGGGTGGGTTCTACAAGGTTAGACCTGCAACAAAGCGGTAGACGATAAGTGAGCCGCCTGCTTGAGACAAGATTGCCTCTGGCAACTGGAGAAAAGATAGACTCAGGCACATTTAATCGGTTGATCCGAGTGCTGGAGTTAAACCTTGGCGCTGTGGATATAACAATCTCTCCGCACTTTAACGCTGACCAAATCAGCGAGCTTCAATTTGCAACGGGTAGCATTATCTTTAATACTACGAACCAAATACATCAAGCCTTTGATGGCACTAGATTTAGAGACTTGTATAGCCATCAAACCTATTCAACGGGCGTGGGAATAACGTCAGCCGTTGGGTCAGTCACAGTGAGTACACCGTAATGGATCAAATGCTTCAGAACAGAATTCAGAATCTCATAGGCGAAGAGATGCCTATGCCTCAACAGTATGCTGAAGGTGGTGGCGTTGAACCCGGCCCTGTTTCTCAGTTTGAGCTAGACTCCGTTGAAGGTTTAGACAACGAAGAAACCATGATGTCTTTGGAGCAGGCTGCGAGTGACCCATCTAACCCAGACGCAGATTTAGAAGAAGCTCTGAGCCAGCTTATGATGGCTAGAGATCAATCTACCGATGAGGATGAGGTCGCTTACATTGACGGATTAATGAATGCTGCCGAGGTTGGCTCCAATGCTCCAATGGCTGACCTAGCTATGGAGCTATCTCAAGCTGGTCGTGGTGGTGACGTTACTTTAGCGCATTTAAGGCCGGGAGAAATTGTTCTTCCGCCTGAGACTATGGATGACCCAGAGTTTGAGTCTATGGTTGAGCGCAGGTTTGAGGAGATAGGCTTAGATCCACGGGCGGCTGTAGTTGGCGCGGGTATCGCAAGTTTAAACCCAGTTACTGGCTTAGAAGAATTTGGTTGGTTCAGTAAGACATGGAAAAGTGTCAAGAAAGTCGCCAAGAAGGTAATTGAGCCTGTGGCAAAGGTTGCTCAGTTTATTCCCGGCCCTTGGCAGATTCCAGCGGCTTTATATACCAAGGCGATGACGGTATATAACGTAGCTAAAGGCCGAGCAAGCCCTCTGGCGCTGGCAAGCCTTATGTCCCCACTACCCGGTGGTAGCGCGGCAGGAAGTGCGGCGGGAGCGGCAAGTAGTGCAGCCTCAAGTGGAGGGATCAGTAACCTGCTATCTAAAGCTGGCGACTTTGTGTTTGAAGGCGCAACACCGGGCAATTTGTTTACAAATACGGCTGGAGCAATAGGCAAGGGAATAGGGTCTATTGGCGACTTTGTGTTTGAAGGCGCAACACCGGGCAACTTGTTTACAAATACGGCTGGAGCAATAGGTAAAGTTGGAGATTACGTCTTTGAAGGCGATACTGCTGGCAACCTTTTCACCAACCTAAGAAAAGATGTTTTCGGCACCTACACTGATGCTCAGGCCAGTGCAGAATTAAGCAAAATGGCTGGAGCTGGAGATATTAGCGAAGAGATGATTAGTGGGCTTATGGAGCAGGGGCTATCGCCGCAGCAAGTTCTAAAATCTGTTTCTGGCGTGACTGACCCGTTTATGACTGCGGGAACCACTATGTCCTCTGCCGACACAGCCGCGTCTTTGGGTTTGCCAAAAGACGTGGCAAGACTGCTTGAGCAGGCAGGTGCCGTTCCCGAAAGTCATTACGATGCAGCCGGGTACAAAAAATCTTTAGTTGATCAGGCTGGCGCTCTTTATAAGCAATATGAAGAAGCGGGAACACTGCCAACCGCATTAGCTAACGCATCTGGCGCTGGCGCTGGCGCTGACACTGGCGGTAGCTTTTTTGGCAAGAAAACTCCCGCATGGATAAAGGCAATTGAAGATCTTGCTAAAGGAACTGGTAAAGCAGTTACTGGCGGAATCGGAAGTATATTTGGCGGCGGAGGTGGCGGCATGAACCTTGGCGGTCTTGGCGCTCTTGGCGCGGCGGGTCTGCTCGGCAAGCTCGCGTATGACGAGGCTAAAAACCAAAAGGGTGTAGCCCTAACACCGCTCACTCAAGAGGGTTCCACAGGCCGATACAACATTGAGGCTGAGATTGCTCGGCGCACTGGTAAACCAGCGCCAGACCCCGTTGAGTTTGGTTTGTTACCAGCAGGTACGATGCCCACACTAAGTGGTGGTAGAAAAACACCAGTGGCCGCCCGATACGGTGGCGCGATTATGTCAGCTAGATACGGTGGCCCGGTTATGCCTATGGCTTACAAGAAGGGCGGTAACGTAGCTGTAGAAGACTTTAAACGTAAGAACGGCGGTATCGCAGGCAAAGGCACCGAAACCAGTGATGACGTACCAGCCATGCTTTCTGATGGCGAGTTTGTCATGACAGGTCAGGCAGTTCGTGGCGCAGGCGCTTTTGACTTAACTAAAGGCGACAGCGGCATTGTTACTCTGACACCAAATGGCGGTGAAAGCCGTGGTGATGGTACAGCTCTTATGTATGAAATGATGGATCTGTTTGCTGAGTTTGCAGACAAGCCAAAGTCAAAGAGGAAGAAAGCAGCATGAGCATATTGACCCCCGGACAGCTCGCTCGCGTTAGGCGGTTCCAAGAAGGCGGAAGTACATCACAGCCTTTTGTTTCTGGTGTAACCAAGACCGAGCAGCGCATTGACCCCATCACTCAACAGCTTTTGTTTGGTCTGGACGGCGAGGGCGGCTTCATACCCGGAGCCTTTTCAGCAGCAGAAAAAACATTTTTTGATGACCAAGGTCGCCCAATTGTCATACCGCAAGAAATTGCAGGTATGTCGCCTGATCAGATCAGGGCTATGGAGTTGGCTCGCTCAAACGTGGGTGTGCAGCAACCATTTATGGACGAGGCTATGCGCCGTGGTCAACTAGGCATCGACGAGATGCGTGGCGGCTTTAGTAACCAAGAGGTTGCTCAGCAGCAAGGCTTAGGGGCGATTAGAGAAGGTTCACGCTTTGCGCTTGACCAAAGAGACAGGGCGCTTATGGACTCGCTGGGCGGAACTCAGCAGGGTCGTGGCAGGGCTATGGCTGCTGAGGGGCGTCTGCGAGGCGATCTGGGTGACGTAACCGCCCAAGGCATGACCAGCGCAGACCGTTTTGGTGCAGACCTAGCTCGCACACGCCAGCAAGGTCGTACAACATTTGATGAGTTTGGTCGAGATATTACCGATGCGGTAGGCACGGGCATGACCGAAGCTCAAAGGCTTCGCGGAAGTTTGGGTGAGTCAGAAGGTTTATTAAGAGGTACGACTGGCGGTTTTGATGTTGGCGCAGGTACTGACAAGTACCAGAACCAATATGAGGACAAAGTTGTCCAGCAAATGATTCAGGACGCCACCAAGGGCTTGGCTCAGCAGGATATGTCCCAATATGCGCGTGACGTATCATCTGGTGGCGAGTCTGCATTTGGCTCCAGAGCACGGTTAAGCGCGGCTGAGCGAGCCGAAGCAATGGGTAAGGGTTTGGCTCAAGGCGTTGGCGCACTGCGCTCACAAGGCTTTCAGCAAGCTCAACAGACAGCAATTAGCGAAGACGAGCGCCAAAGACAAGCAGCTCGATCAGCATCTTCTGGCTTGGCAGGATTGTCTAGCCAAGCTTATGGTGCAGGGAGAGATGTTGCAGGCCAGATGTCGCAAGCGGCTCAGCAAAAGCTTGGCGCAGGCACGGGCTACGGCAACCTTATTCAGCAAACCGCACAGCAACAACTTGGCGCTCAGCAACAGTTAGGTAACACAATGGCTGGCGCAGCTCAGCAACGATATGCGGCTGGTACTGGCTTAGGTCAAACGCTATCAGGCTATGGCTCTCAAGACGCGGCAGCTCGATCTGCGGCAGGTCAACAGGGCATGGGTGTAGCAGGCGCATTAGCAGGGCAATACGGCTCAATAGGTCAGCAGCAGGCTCAGGCAGGACAACAGCTAGGTGCGGCTCAGACAGGCTATGGTGGCTTCTTGAGCGGTCTTGGTAATCAGGCTCAGCAGGCTGGCATGGCTGACGTAAATGCACTACAGGGCATGGGAGGCTTTGCTCAGCAACAAAGACAGCGAGAGCTAGATGCTCAACGTGCTGGCTTACTGCAAGCTCAACAAGCGCCTTTGGCTCAATATCAAGCATTGATGCCGTTTGTCGGCATGGCTCCAGCAGGTCAAACGCAGTTCCAGACAACCTTCGCTCCAGACCCAAGCGCATTGCAGGCGGGTATTGGTACAGGTTTAGCAACGCTGGGGGCGTTGGGTAACTTCTACAACCCAGCAACAAGGGTGACTGGAGGAACATAATGGCTATATCAAGGGCGCAGTTAGAACAACAGATCCAGAACCTAGAGGGTGGTGGTGCGACAGGGATAAAGGCTCCGCTTCCGCCTATTGACCCAAACGTACAAGCCGTCTTGGATGTCGATCCTGACCAAACTAGGGCAGAGCTTGGGATTGAATCAAGACAGCAAGAAATTAATAATTTAATGGAGCAGGCTCAGAGAGCCGCTCGCGCTAATCGTTCTGCTGGAACAGAGCCTGCGGCTTTTGACTTTGATAAAAGTTTTGATAAATACTCGCAGCGGTTGACCCCGTTTTTTTCTCAGTCAACACGCCCAACATTTTATGATATGGCTTCCGATCTGGGTGCAGCCATGCTGTCTGCCGACCCGTCTGCTGGCGCATTTAGAAGTGCTGGTATGGGGTTTTCAAATTTTAATGAGCGACTTCGTAAGGATAGAGATAGCCGTCTTGCTTTAGACCGACAGATTGGTTTAAAGGCTATGGAAATGGCTATGACGGATGAGCGAGCCGCTAACGAATTCATAAATAGAGAAAAATTAGAGCGGATCAAATATAACTCTAAGCCATACGATCCGTTGATATACGAGGTTACCGATCCAGAAACTGGGGAGGTTAAAACAATTGAGGTTAACCCGTTAAACCCAGCAGAGGTTGCGTATGTAAGAATGTTGCCCGGAGCTAAACAGGTAAAACTTGCCGACTCAGTGGTTAATGTTGACTCAAGATCAGGGCCAACAAGTCAACGAGAAAAGAAAGCGGGAGACAGTTTAAACTCTTTAGAAGAGCAGTGGTCAAAAGATGCCAAGACCGCTATTGAACAGAACCAGTTAACCAATCAATTCCTTCTTCAGCTTAATCGGCTTGGGCCAGAAGGCTGGGGCAAAATACAGTCTGGAACCCTTTCTGCTAGACAAGTTTTATCTGAGCTTGGGATTAGGCAGGATACAAGCATTCCCGATCAACAACTTGCCTTAACTTTGGGGACAAGAATAGCTATGGGCCTTGTTGGTCAGACTAAGGGTGCAATCAGCAATTCAGAGATGAATTTGTTCCTCGCAGCATCACCAACCCTAGCGTCAACTTATGGTGGCGCAATGAAGCAAGCGGCTTTTCTGCAAAGAATTGCTAATTTAAATGTTAAGAAAGCAGAAGATTACAACGCCGCTTTGGGGTCAGGTTTGCTAGATGGCGCTAAATCTGACGCAGACGCTCTAAGGATTGCAAGGGGCTGGGAAATTCGTTGGATGAAGAATAAAGACAACCAATTCCTTAGCGAGTCAGAGAGGGCTGAGCTTAGAGGGCTTGCTGATAAAGAACCCGATGCGGCGGCTGCATTTAGAAAAGAGTTCTATACATCTAATGACATCAACACAAACCTCAACGATATTACAATTAATAAAGTTGGGAGTTCTTAAATGCCTGTAAATATTGACTACAACGATGATGGTATCGTTTATTCCGATCTTCCTGATGGCACTACTGAGGCGGATTTAGCAAACACTCCAGCTTTTGTTGAGCGTCACAAACAAAATATGCTTAAAGCTAGTTCAAGAATGGTTGCCACCTCGCCTCAAGATCAAAGGTTGATAGAGATGGAGGAGCAAAAGTCTGGCTTTGGTACGGCGCTACTTCAAGGGCTTTCTAATGACCAAGGCTACCAAACAGCTTGGCTTGCACAACAAAGATTCCCAGAGCTTGTTGAGCAAGGTATAGACCCTGTTGACTTTTACTTTTTAGATGAAGATGAAGAAATTTCCTACATAGACCCTTACAACAAAGATGTTGTAAAAGAGTTTAGGGATGGCTTACTCGTAGACTCAGCCCGTTACGCTGGCCCTACCGCTCAGTTTATAGCTGAATTAGGAGGAGGCACGGTTGGCTTGACTTTAGGAGCATTTGGCGGCTCTGCGCTTACAGGAAACCCTGTTGGTGGAGTAGGTGGAGCGATGATTGGTGGTTCTGTAGGCACAGCTATTGGTGGTGGTGCGGCTTACGCAGGTAGGGCGGGAATATCAGCTATGTTTGACGGCCCACCGCTTAAAGTTGCTAAGCTGAAAGAGGATTTATTGTTAAGCTCAGCATTTGGCGCGATTCCTTTTGGTACAAGAGCCGCTCAACTTGCAGGTAATGCTTTTAGAACCTCTTCCAAAAAGTTCCCCGGCGCTAATGGTAAGACCGCGCTTGAAACCATACTTAGAGATGGCGGAAAAACAGTTGATGAAAAAATAGTTTTTGCTAAGGATAAGTTTGGTGTTGACCTAACAAGGGCTGAGGCTCAAGGCATTATAAGTAATGCAGGCGCTATTCAGCGTTACTTGCAGATGCAACCGGGTTCTCAGAAACTTTGGGACTTTTATCACAATCGCCAAGCTCAGGTCGAAGAAGCTGCTGATGTTTTCTTTAATGAAGTTCTTCGGGGGGATTACTTAAAAGGTCTTAAAAAAGATCGCTTGTCTGGCAGGACGGGCCTTGATCCAGACCTTGATATGGCTAAAGCTGCTGATGAAGTTCTGAAAAAGCTCGCGGTTAAACGTCAAGAACGAGCAGGGCCAGTATACAAAAATTCTTTCGAGTTAGAGCTTGATGGTAGTAAAATACCAATTGACGTTTCTGACATTGCAGCAAAGCTTGAAGCTGAGTTAGCAGACCAAAACCTTCGCGGTAAAGCTAGAACGGTTAAGCAAGATATTTTAGATGCTTTAACGGATTATTCTGGATTTTCAACAAACATATCTCCCGGTCAAAACTTAGGATTAAAAAACAATACCGAGCTTTTGCATAACGCTTTGGTTAACGACTTTAGACCATTAATAGAGGGTTTGACTAAGGATGGTCAAGGCGGTTTAAAGCGTGAAGTGAGCCAGATTAGAGAGAAGGTATCGAGCAGGCTAAAGGCGTCTAACCCAGAGTACGCAAGAGCTACTGCAATTTATGATCCATCTAAAGGTCATTTGCAGGCTTTAGAGCGCGGAGTTGTCACAGCCTTTGCGGAAGCGGCTGAGCTTGGTGGCGCTGCTGCCGCCAGATTGACTAAGACTTTATTCAGCGGAAGCGCAAAGCCAGCAGAAATAAGGCAATTGCGCCGACTAATACAGACGGAAAATCCACAAGCTTGGCAGAATATTAAAGGCACATGGCTTCGCACCCAGTTTGATGACGCGATAACGTCAAGCGTAAACCCATTAGGCGTTCAAAATAAATTTCTTTCTAGGCTAGGCATTCGTGGCAGGGCCATGATGGGTCGAGGCGCTGAAAAAGCCAGAGGCACAAAGGCTAAAATGTTTGAGGCCATATTGGAGCCAGATGAGTTAAATAACTTTGTTGACCTTACTGAGATGATGCAGGCTGTCAGCTACATTTCTTCTCAAGGCGGGTCGCCCACTCAGCCTTTGCTGGCTCTAAGAGAGCTTTTAGAAAAAGAAACAACAGGCGCAGGTAGGGTTGCAGCTAACGCTTTAAGAGCTGTGATAGAAATACCTCAAAGAATTGCTATTCGCGGTTTTGATGACACCATGACGGCAACGCTAGGGTTTCAGCGAGAGGCTTACGAAGACAGACTTATTGAAGCATTGATCGACCCGTCCGTTGCCAAAGAGCTTGCTCAGACTATTGATAAAGTAAAGCCGGGCGTTTATTTTGTCTCTCAAGCCGTGTCTCGCGGTGCGGTAGACGTGTTTGATAAAATTATAGAGGGCAGTGCCGATCCTGACGAGATAAACCCAGAGACTGGGAAACTTGAGCGTGGCCTTCAAGGTGCTCAAATGGTTGAGAGTGCTAGAGAGGTAACTCAACCTGAGCAGCCCCTAGAAGATCCACAGGCCATGCTAGATGGTTTAACCGTCCCGCAGGTAGGTGGTGATGAATCAATCTTTGAGCCAACTCCAACAGGCCCAACAATCAAGCCACCGTTTGATCCAGCTTTGTCTGCCACTGTAGTACCGCTAGAGAAAGATCGAGAGATCGCTATGCGTACTAGAGGCAACCTTG
>Ga0114995_10002277_pt1 | contig 13241 bp, 7 predicted proteins | sample ArcticOcean_MG_C_11_FD_87038 | JGI IMG/M metagenome (GOLD analysis project Ga0114995, IMG submission 87038) | Marine microbial communities from western Arctic Ocean - ArcticOcean_MG_CB2_154 | ecosystem: Environmental > Aquatic > Marine > Oceanic | place: Arctic Ocean: Canada Basin | collected... | reverse complement strand
CAAAGAATTAAGTTTTTGAATACTATAATAAATAAATAAACGAGAGGAAGAGGAAGAACGACAAGGATTTTCCCGTTAGTAATGAACACGACGACGACGACGACGCGCCGGCGATCAAAGTTCTTCTTCTTCTTCTTCTTCTTCGCTCGTTCCATCTATCTTCTTCGTTCCGATTCGTTTCATTCATTTAAACACAGGTTTAGTACGTGATCAAGAAAAGAAAAGTCAAAAATAAGAGGATTTCGCAATAAAAGCTCTGAAATCGTCCACACTTTTTTCCGCCTTTCAAAAGCGCTTTATCATCAAAGTAAATAAAATAAATACTAAACCTAAACATATCATAATGTCTTCTTCACAACCGCCACAACAAGCCAATAACCCACAACACAGATCGTTATTCTCCAGAGTATCCACGTTCGGTAGTGATTTAGTGAACGCTTTAGGGGATGGGATTAACTAGTACGTCGTAATAGTCGTTGTGTGTGGTCGTTTTTCAACTTTTAGATGGATATAAAAACGTGTTTTGTGTTTGTTTTCGATTTCGTGGACGATAGAAATATATGCGTGGATGGATGGAATGATGGATACATACATATTTCAACAAGTTATGTTTGAGTACGTTTAGTCCCTAGAACTGGAGGAAGAGTGAGTTCGTGGAGCGATGAGATTCGATCGCGAGAGCTCTTTTCTGTGAGAAGAAAGAGAGAGAGAGAGAGGTCTTTTAGAGGGAAGAATCGAAGCGCGCGCGTAGAGAGTATTACTGTTCAGATTTCTTCTTTTTCTTCTTCTTCTGTATAAATTTTGATCGTGATATGTGATATATATACATACGTACACGCACTGACAACGTGCGTACTCGTTTTCTCTCTCTCTCTCTCTCTCTCTTTTCCTGTACATGAACAGTCTTGCCGGAGTAGATGAACTCGAAGTCACCGAAGGCGGCGAGGAAGAATTAGACGGAGACGATAAAACAAATACGAATAATAGCCAAGCAGATGATAATCAGGATGATAGGAAACAAATGTGGGCGACTTTGAAGAACATGATCGGTGCCGATGTCATGTCAGTCTTTTCAGTACCGGTTTTTATAATGGAACCTATGTCGACTTTACAAAAGATGGCTGAGATTTTGCAATATCAGCACTTGTTGGACGAAGCGGCTGATGAGGACGACGCAGACGTTCGATTGGCTTTGGTTACCGCGTATGCAGTATCGGTGTATTCTACTATGGAGAGAACGAAGAAGCCTTTTAATCCAATTTTAGGCGAAACGTACGAATTGAGATTGTCCGATAATAAGTCTACGGCGATTTATGAGCAAGTATCGCATCATCCGCCAATAGGCGCCGGGCACGCTGAAACCGCGAAATGGACGTATGATATCACGTCGGCTGTGAAAACGAAATTCATGGGTAATTGGGTGGACGTGTACCCAATCGGGTGAACTAGAATATTCTTGAAACGAACTCAAGAAACGTATAATATCATCCCCCCGACGTCTAGGATAAATAACTTAATAGTCGGCAGGATTTGGGTCGATACTTTTGGTTCAATGCGAGTGCAGAATTTGACGACCAAAAAGACGTGCGATTTACAGTTCACTGCTTGTGGTTGGAGCTCAAGAGGAAGATACGAAGTCAATGGATTTGTTAAAGATTCCCCTGAAGACGATGCGAAGAAAACATTGAAAGTATTCGGCCATTGGAATAAAGACTTGAAATGTTCTGGAAACATTAACGACGACATAGAACAAGAAGGAGACAAAATAGAAAGAGTATTATGGCAAGTTGAGGAAAAAGAAATTAATTTCGCTCACGAACACCCGTACGGGTTCAACAAATACGCAGTTGAAATGATAGGAACAGAAATGATTCCAGAAGACAAACTTTTGTTAAAATCAGATTCGCGCTTGAGACCTGATAGGCGCGCTTTAGAGAAGGCGGATAATTCTAAAGCGGGTACTCAGAAAACAGTTTTGGAAGAACGCCAACGAGCGGAACGACGCGAAAGAAGAGCTCTCAATGCTACAAGTGAATGGAAACCGAGGTTTTTTCTTGAACAACAGGATGCAGAGTGCACTACGGACGAGGCCGAGATCGTTCGCCATTGCTTTGTGTATAACAAAAATTCGTACGAAGAAATTCGAAAGATTGAGAAGAATGTAGTTGAAGATTTGCGCGTAGAAAAAGATGAGGCTTTGGATGCAGAGTTTCATCCGTGGCAGTTTGAGGAATACAAATACGCTTATGCTTAAATAATTTATATATTTATATATATATGTTACATATTAGTATTATTACCATTATTAGTAATCTCTTTTCCAAAGACTCTGGCTGCTTTTCGGATAACGTTTGCTCCGCCAATGCGCTTTTGTGGATGTATTGTTTTCTTCTTTAAATTCGTTTTCTTTGCTGTTGTTGATTTATCTTCGCAGACGAGGACGACTTTATTATTTTCATTAGCATTAGTATCCGTAGTAGTACTCTGTGCCACTTGCACTGCTACTACTACTTCTTCTTCTTTATCGATTACCGTCGTCATCTTTTCACGCTTCCTTCTCTTCTCGTCGTACGCGTTCAAAATCAAACTCTTCATACCGAGTATTAAATCTCGTCTCATTCTCGCCTCTCCCCTCCGCTCTAATGCTTCATCTTTTGTACACAAATCGCGACACCGAATTTCAGGCATTTGGTAAAACCTCGCGAGTCCATCGAGGCTCTTCAAAGCCTTACGTAAGGCGAATAAATCCTTCTCGATGGAGAGCGCCATACAGTCTCTTCTTCCTCTTCTCAGTAAATCATAACGATCGATTAACTCTTGAATCCTCGATTGATAAACCACTCTCGGTGTGAACTGCTCAATTATTCTCGCTAAGTTCAATATTTCCGATCGATTAACCCAGGTGCCGGAATGATCTCCTCGCGCTCGCGCTCTCGCGTTTTCTCCCATAAATAAAGGGGAACGTTTAGTAAGAAAAATTTCTGATTCAATCCGAGAAGAACGCTTCTTAAACCTATTACTTCCGTCTCTTCGCTCTTCGTTCTTAATCTTCATTAACGAACAACCACTATCAATCGCTTCATTCTTCTTCTTCTTCGTTATTACTATTATTACGTTATTATTAGCACGTCCTTTCACTGTAAACGATCTTTTATCTTCGTTGTTCAATTCTTCCAATTTCGGGAAAAAAAATGCGTTCTCTAACCGTCTTAAGACGAACTCTATCTTCCCCTGCTTTTTAAGTAGATCGTTCGTATGACGAGTGCTCATCTTTGTCTATGAACAAATATTGTGAATATTATTGGTACTAGAGAGAGAATTGAATTTAATGTTTATTATTTATTGTCATCAGTCTGTCTTCCACTTAGTGACGAATTCAGTTAGTTAAGACTATAGCCTTCATTTATGGGACGAAGTACGGAAGTAGTCAGTAGTGATCCTTCCCGTCCTCGCGTGACGATGAAGATGTGTAAATAGTACTTTGGAAACGCGTGTGTGTATTTTAATGTACTCTGGACTGCGTACGTGCTAAGATTATGTGCTAATAATACTCGTAATACATCGTTCTACTTCTTCATTGGAGCGAGGAGAGTAGAAGCGAAGCGCTTCAAATTTTATTCTTCTAATATATCGTCTAAATCATCACCATCATCGTCATCGTCGTCATCGTCTAAATCGGAATGATAGCTTTCTTCGCGTAAACCTCCTAAGAGAGAACTACGTAAGCGTAACTCGTTATTTGCGACGGACATATCGCATCTTTTCGTGACCCAAATACCAACAAAATTGGACATTAACGCAGAAGCGATTAAGAGCCAACATCCGGGTTCAAACGCAGTGTCTAAATCGAAACATTCATCGTCAACGTTTAAAGTATCGCGATTAGATATAGCGGCTAGAGCGGTGTTGAACGATAGACAACCACCGCCGACGACGAAATTTGCGAAACGTTTAATTTGTAACATCGCAGCGACGACGGCAAATAATACGACGTCTAGAGACGACCACGCCGAGCAGATTTCGGCTAACGTTTGATACCTACGCTGCATTCTTGGAGTTAAAGGCCAGACCCATAGTAAGCATAGGATTACCATTTGCATTAAAGGCGCGATGACGGCAAAAATCCAAAACGTGACTTGAATAAATCTTGGACCGATGAAAGCCATGGAAAAAAAATGATCTTTGTTCGTAACTGCGTTGCCGGGAATATCGCTCGCATGAGGCAACGCTTGCGCTAATTTCACGAGCGAGAACGATCTCGTTTTTTCCTCGCTCCCGAGCGCATATCCAGCAATTCCAAGGAAATCAAACTGTATCGCAGATGTGCATACGCCAATTGCTAAGAACGAACAGGAGCAGACGAGTAAAACGAAAACTGCCACGGCTTGCGCAAATGCAGATTTTGTTCGCAAAAGTCTCTCTGGGTTTTTCTCGTCTCGGCGCCATAAAGGCGTCGCTTTATCATCAACTTCCGTTTTCGACGAAATTGATTTTCTGTGCATTGATAGTGCAACGTGTCCTAAGACTAAAGATAAAATCGTCGCCGATAGGAAAACATAAAACGATCGCTTCGGTTGCACGACGACATCTAAATCGCCAAACGAAAGCGGGCCATCGTTTTGATTTTTATTAACATCCTCAACCGTATGTAAATGAAATCGAAAGCCAACCATGAACATTGTCATTACGAACGAATCGAATAAACTCCATTTTCCTAAACGATCGACTATTTTCAAAAACTTTCCTCTCGTCGATGATTTAACAATCTTTCCGGAAATTTCCCATAAAAAGAACATCCCAAAGATTTTCAAATACGGCCAAACTCCAGAGAACAAAACGATCAAAATCGCAATGACGTATACTTTGGCGTGCCACATATCTCTAACGGTTCCAACGAGTGAGAAGTTGAATAGATCTTCCCTCGAAGCTTGAACGACGATGAACTTTTGTTCTTGCTCTTCGTTGTTAGTATTGCTCGCTGTTGTTTCTGAGGATACCGGTGCAGAATTATTTGTCATCTGTTGCAGAAGAACATCTAACGTAGCAGTAGAAGTAGCACTCATTTTCTCAATCGTCGTCGACTGTGAATCGACGACGGGCGTCGTAAGCGTCGCAAAGAGTGAAACTGATGCACCAGAATCCGTATTTGCGCTCAAGAACAAAAATATATTAGCCATGAACATCAAGCGTAAACACCATCGGGAATTTGGCTTCATCGATTTCGAGAGCGAATCGGAGAAGAGCTTTTTGTAATTTGAAGATTTATTTTTCCCACTCGCCATCCATGCAGTTTCTGGGAATCTGCGCGCGTATTCTCTCTTCTTCTTCTTCTTCTGATCGTTAGTTGTTTCCGTTCGTTTTTGTTTTAATTTTGCTGATGTTTCCGCTAATGATCCTCGTTGTTGTTGTTGTTGTTGTTCTCCTTCATTGGTATTGTTGTCCTCATCTTCTTCGAAATAATCATCGTCAATGTTAACGTGATAGTCATCGTCCGAGTACGAATCTGAATCTGCGCCAAGCAAAGTAGCAAGGATGGCTGATCCTCCTCGTCTATGCTTCTTCTTTTTTGGCGTCGTCTTCTTTTTTGTTATCATTGTTGGCGTTTGATTTCTTTCAACATCGTCATCGTTGTTATTTTCATCATCTTCGAGTGACTCTGCGTTCTTGTCATCTTCTTCTTCGTCGTCGTCTTCATCGTCGTCGGTCTCATCGATTAGCAAATCGTCACAATTATTATCACCATCGCCATCAAAAGGGTCGTGCATCTCGCGAGCTCTTATTTTCTTCTCCGCTCTCCTGTTTAAAGATCTAATATACGACGCGGGAATAACAAACCTAACAAGGATTGCTAAAATAATGCACGCTATAGCCAGCGTTAAAAAGAACAATGACGCGAACGTATTCGCAACTTTCGCAATCTCGAGCGATTTCACGTTTTGTTTCGGACATACCTCGTTTGAGATTTCACCAAATTTAATCGAAATCAAAGCGTTTATGATTGGTTGAAACACTTCCTTGAACTCGTTCGATACTATAGCCGTGACCGTTTCCTTATACGTCGATGTGATCAACTCTGATAGATTTGATACTGCTGATTGCAAGTCAGCTTCTAAATTATTATTGTTGTTATATTCTTTATGTCCTTCTTCTTCGAAATCGCTATTATCAATTGTCAATTTTGCGATCGTTCCGTCCCACCTCAATTGCTCGACGTCGAATTTTCGAACAACGCCGAATAAGCACGCCATGTTTTTAAATTGCTCCTGCGTTAACATCTCCCATTTTTTCTCTGAAACTTCTAAAGCGACATCTAAATCGATTTCCATTGAATTAATTTCTAGGTTTAACATTAAATCTTCAATCCACGAAGGTGATTGAGTTTCGTTCCAAGGGATAATTTTCAACAAACCTCTAACGCGAACTTCCGTTTTGTTCCATCCAACGGAGAAACCTAACAATGATGAACTATCAGCAACAGGGGGTTGTTGTACAGATGAATTGTATTTCTGATCATTATTATTATTATCATTACTCAATTTTTCAGTCAATGCGTGTCCACCGGCAACTGGTCCGTATAAAATATCCGCCGTATCGAGACCTAAGATTTCAACCGCTTCGATTGCGAACGATATCGATTTGAACAACTTATTCGCAGAATCGTCGACGACGTCATATTTTTTCTCAAAGACAAAAATCGATTCGTGCGATTCTGAATCTATTAGTCTCTCTTGAGGGACGGTTAATATTCCAGTATTGTTCGTGAACCATTTAACGAACTCGTTCAAAGATCTCGGTCCGCTCGTTCCAATATACTTGGACGATATGAAATTTAAGACGCGTATTAAAGTCGAGTCGTTCCAATCAAAAAAATCATTTTTTGGTTGTGTTGTTGTTGTTGTTGTTGTGTTATCAGTATTAGTAGTAGTATCGTTGTTGTTGTTCCCTTTATCATCATCATCATTATCGCTTACATCTTTTATGAATAGAAACTCTTTTAAAACGTACTCATCGACGGCGGAAAAAAAATCAAGTGCTTTTTGACTTTCGCTCAATTTTTTCAACTCCGAGCACGCCTCTCGCTCGAAAAGAATCTTCAAAGCTTTTGCAATTTCAGTCGAAGCTTTGTTCAACAATTTTAAAATCTCTTCACTATTTCCGTCGTCGTGATCGTCATCATCATCAGATGCAGAAGAGAACTTCAAATTATCGACGCTCGCAATTTCCATCGAACAAAATTGATACTCGATCGATTTCGGCAGTTTATATTTAATATCACCACTAGTACTACTATTCGAATCAGAATACGCAGAGGAAGAGGAGGACAAAAACTTGATATCACTCACGTTCAACGCAGCTCTGACGATTGACATTTCAATACTCCCTTTCGCAGAATTCGATAAAATTTTATTCGAAACATCCCAGACGCCAGTACATCGCGCTCGCGCGTTTTCGATTTCAATCTTCATCAACGAATCTCTCTTTCTCTCATCATCATCATCATCATCATCGCTATCGTCATCAAATGCATTGAAATACTCCTTAGATTTAACCGCGTCTACGGAAAACGCTGTACATTCAACGCCCTCGATAGTTAACTTGAACTCTTCGTGAAAGAATTCGATCGAATCTATTTTTTGTACTTTCAGTACTAATTTCGATACGAACTCTCTTAACAGTTTGTCGTTCTCGTTCTGAGTGTTATTATTATTGTAATTGTTTTGATCATCATCGGCAGCAAAAATGATACCGTTCTTTTGATTGCTATTATTATTATTCTTATTATTACGTAGTTCTAATGCGCTCGCATCAGTGAAGAAGAAGGACGTTATTATTAAGAAGAAAACAATAAACATTTATGTTTTCTATTTTATATCTGAAACAGAATTGAAAGTGGATTGATGATGGTAGTTTTAGGTACTATGCACTGCGTTTGTGTGTGAGAGAGATTGAGAGAAAATCAATAGCGTTGTTATTGATGGATTGCGATGATCATCATCGTTCTCTCTTTTTTATTCACGCGTTGATTATATGATTTTGATTTGATTAAGCGCGTTACTATTATGTGGAACGATATTCCGTTTTGGAATAATTCGCTGCCGATATGGATGTGTTTTGAATGACAAGACGTTACTTTTGCGAATAAATAATAACTCTCAACCGAAGAAGACGCAGAGTAAGTATGACCATAAAAAACGCAACGAAGAAGAATAAGAAACAATTTTCGTCAATCACAATCCTATCACTGACACTGCTCTTTGCGATGATTTTAACCGTATTAGACACTCAAAACAAAGATTCTTCGTTACTTTCATTCACTGATGAGGAATCCCCTAATAACAGTAATAATAGTAATGATATCAATGATAAGATTAATGGGAACGATGACTCGGTATTATCATCATCTACTGCTACTTTTACTCGATCTGAATTAGATTATTTTGGTAGCAATAACGATAGAGATGATGATAATAATAGTAGTAGGACAACGACAGGCAGAACTAGGAAACAGAAGCAGAGAGAAATACTCGCGAAGATAAAAGGAAACGCGAACATGTTAAACGATAAACATCCATCGATGGCATACGCGCGGTTCGATGAGAACGAACACACGAAAAATATAGAACAAAAATGTAGTACTACGAGCGAGAGGAATAGTAATAATGCAGAGTTCATAGTCGACGCGTTTAAGAACTCAGAGAAAAATTTGATAGGGTATTCGCACATGGCGATGATTTCGGAACTACCGAAAGGCGCGTTTTATCGATGGATTCTTATATGGCAATGCTCTAGAGGTATCGAAGGTACTTCCGATATGCATTTAAGAGCTACGTTCTCGGATGATTTACGAAAATGGACCGAATCGATAGTCATAAACGTTAAGAAGGATAAAAGAAACGCGGTATGGGCTCCAGTTTTGCATTTAGATCGAAAAGAGAACATTTTGTGGTTATTTTTCGCCGAAAGCGTGAAATGTTTACGAATGATGACGCCAGAAAATCGATGGTCACCGGGTGGAAATATAATGAGCGTTTCTACAATCGACGGTATTTCGTGGACGAAACCTAAGACATTAATGACTACAGACGCGGAGTCAGGTAATCCAAAAGTTATAGCAAACAAATTAATCGTTCATCCAAAGACTAAAAATTGGGTGTTGCCTTATTGGGGAGAGGCGTCGTCTGCAAAGGGATGCCGTTCCGGCCATCCAACGATTTCGGGCGTTCTGATTTCAAAAGATCGCGGACATACTTGGCATTCTCACGGTAAAGTTCATCCAAGACATGGGAGAGTAATCGAGGGCACTGTAGCCGTTTTATCGTCCGCAGATGACTCGATTTTACAGTTATGGAGATCAAAATCGGGATTTTTAATGCAATCAATATCGCAGAATGGAGGGTTATCTTGGACAGTTCCGAAGCGAAGAACTGATTTGAAAAATCCAGACTCAAAGGCATCGATGGTTGATTTTTCAGTACAATATACAGATGATGATGATGGTGCGGGAAACAATAATATTGATAGTAGTAGTAATAATAGCAGTGGTAGGATACGCGGAACGACTCAGAGAGTCCTTAGCAACAGCGAACTGGCAGAGATGAACAGTTTAAGTAGTAAACATTACGTCGCGTTAGCGTTCAATGACGCTTCTTCAGGTAGAAAAAAACTCTCGCTCTCTATATCGAACAAAGGCGACGGTAAAGAATTCACAAAGGTAAAAGAAATCGAAAGCGGTCGTACGGGCGTTCATTATCATTACCCAACCGTCGAAGTGGATCCTTATTATTATAACGATTGCTCATCGTCTTTAAAGAGTGGTTCCGAGCGGCAGAAAAGAATACGCGTAATCGTCGCGTATTCCTACATGAAACGAATATCATCGTGGGCGAACGTTTTGAAAGAATCTAAATTCGGTGGTATTAAAGTTGCGACTGTTTTGATATAATTAACCCCTCTTTCATATCACGCTTACCCATAAGTGTGTGTTTTTAAAGCAAAACGCCTGCTTTTGCTTTTTTATCCACACACATAAATTTTTTCTCTATCAGTCTATTAAAATCGATTTTAATCATGGTTAACGTTGACGAAGCTACTTCGTTATTAGTAACACAAACACAGTTAGCTCACTCGGTTAATGATAAAGAACGCGATTCTGCTACTATTACTATTAAACTTAAAAGTAGCAACGACGACGACGACGACGGGTTCAACGAAGATAGTGACAAAAACCGCGAAAAACAAAATGCGTTGACCAACGAAGAAGGTGGTAAAAAACGATCGAAGAAGAAGAAGAAGTCCGGAGCGCAACGAAGAAATCAAAAAAAAGGACCGGCGCCTTTGTTCGCGATAGTTTCCGATTACCCAGAGATATTTTCGCAAAAAATTGCCCCGTTATTGAATAGGAACGAGATAAAGTTATTCGCAGCGGCGTCGAAGCAGACTTTTAAGATCGTAAAGAATTCGGGGATTTTAATTCGTGAGCGATTTTGGATGCACGAATTCACTACTACTTCGCAATTAGAATGGGCTTTCGAGCGATATTCGTGGGGGCGAATTCTCGATCGGAAAGGTAAAAACGGCGAAGATATTGCCATGAATCAGGAGTATTTCATCGCTAACGTCGTTTTAACTGCGAACGTCGAACTCGTTAAGTGGTGTCGGGAGCGGAAAAAATGTGCGTGGGACTGGCAATCAACTTACGCCGCAGGGTTTCAAAATCATTTGGACGTGTTGAAGTACTTAGTTGAGAACGGTTGCCCGTGCGATGCACGTACGATGCAATGGTGTGCGTATCGCGGTAACTTCGAGGTTGTGAAATATCTACATTCGCAAGGCTGTGCATGGGATGAAAATACAGCTAAAATCAGCGCAAAATTAGGCCATATGGATATCCTAAAGTATTGCGTCGAACGAAACGTCCCTTGTAATACTGACTGCTATGTACACGCAGCCGAAAAAGGCCAGATTGAGGCCATGCATTATTTGCGTTCAAAGGACAAGCCGTGGAACTGGGAGTGCGTTGCCGCAAGCATACAGTTCAAACAACGCGAGGCGCTTATGTGGTGCTTAGAACAATCGGATTGCGAAAAAAACGACGAGATTGCATCGTGTGCGGCAGGTAACGACGACGTCGAAAGTCTCGCGTTGTTACGTTCAAGAGGTTTCCCCTGGACCGCTATCACTGCGGCGACGGCCGCAAAATTTGGAAAATTTGCCGCCGTCAAGTATTGCGTCGAAAACGGTTGTCCCATAACGAGCGTCGTAACCGCAATGGCCGCGAAAGGTGGGAATCTTGAGATTTTGAAATACTTGAGATCGGCTGCAGTTGATTGCCCATGGGACGCCGGCGCCGTCGCCGGTGCCGCGAACGAGGGACGAATGGAGTGTTTAAGATATTGCGTCGAGAACGGTTGCGAGATGAACCACATGTGCTGCGCCGCCGCGGCGACGGCAGGGCAACTCGCTGCGTTGAAGTACTTACACGAGCATAATTGCGCGTGGAATTTAGAAGCCACTATTTGCGCGAGAGAGAACAAGCATACCGCCTGCCTGAACTTTTTGTTACAAAACGGTTGCCCGGACGAGCTTTAGGGTTACCGCGCGCGAGAGGAACTCCTGATCGATCAGAGCGTTAACGAACACTACGCCGCGGTAAAGAGGTCATCAACGTGCCGATGATTGCCACGACGCTAGAAAAAAACGAGTGTTTGGCAGAAGAGTTCTTTGAACGTTTTCAAAACACGTTATCCGCTTTAGTATCGAACGAGGAGTTTAAAAAAGCACAACAATATCCAGTTGTCGTTACCGCGGATTGAAAATCGATACGTTCGCGTTCCAGAGGTGGGTAGATAAAAAGTACCTCTACGTCGTAGAGACTCTTTACGACAACCAAGGTTTTAAAATCCAGCTCGTAAACGACAAAAACCGTCTTAACAGTATCTGTCGTGAACAGAGCATGGCGGACGCAGCTGAAGGATGTGTTGACGAACATGCGTAACCGTCCACTAAACCTCGTTTCTACCAACTACAAACTACTACTCAGTTGTCAGTAAAATACTATATCATAGTTTCCTCATAATTTTCCTTTTCAATAAATTTCTTTGCTTATTGTTGCTGCTAAAAAACAGGCAAAAACAGGCAAAAATTTGGGGAAGAGTTTTCAGCCACGAAAACAACAGGGAAGAAGAAGACGTCACTTTTGAACGCCTTTTTTCTTACTCGTTATCATCGAAACAGTCGAGAGAAACGGTTTCAGTGATCTCACGCGCACTAAACTCAACGAGCACTATCGCGAGTGAACAGAGAGAGGGAAAGATTTACGAGGCAAGAGAGTAAGAGGTTAAGAGAGCTTTTAGGATAGGACCATCGATAGCTGCGGCAAAGACTAGGAATGGATAGAGACGAGGACAAACAGATCGTCGTCGATGGTCGACCGATTAGGAACAGAAACGAAGAAAAAGTTGGATTAAAAATAGATTGGCAGAGACAGAATGGCATCGTGTATAAGATATTCTTCGCGCAAGTCACGAAACTGATCTCCACTGGCGCAATAAGGCGCCTAGAGATCGAGGACTTGTGCCACTTAGAGCAAATGGGTTCCGAACTTTTATGGGAGAAGTTCGAGAGGAATTGGGAGTCGGAGAAAAAAAGAGCCAGTTTAATGAGCTCGGAGAATAAGAAGAACAATAAAGCGAATTTGATCAAATGTTTATTGAGAGAACATCATTTTACGTTTGCATGGACCGGGGTTTTGTTTGGCATTTCGCAAGCGGCCGTGTTCGCCGCACCGTTGTTATTACGAGAAATCGTGAAAGGTATACAGTGTAGGACTTTGTTCCCGGATACGTGCGAGACTTCAGTGAACGATTTGTACTTTTTCTGCGGATTATTAACCGTAGCTTCTGTTATATCGAACTTTTGTTCAGCGCATCAAGAGTTTGCTTTGCAAAAAGTCGGCGTGCAAGTGAGGAATACTTTAATGGTCGCCTTATACAGAAAAGTTTTAAGGTTATCGCCGAAAGGGTTACAGGCTGAATCGACTGGGAAAATCGTTACTTTAATGTCGAACGATGTGAACAAATTACAAGATTTATTCGCAATGATTCATAACTTATGGGCCGCACCGATTTTCATCGTCGCCTCGTTTACGCTTTTATACGACGTCATCGAATGGTCCGCTTTCGTTGGATTCGCTTGTATTTTTATCGCCGCACCGTTTACGTTCACCGTTGCGAAAAAATTAT
>Ga0114995_10002273_pt1 | contig 13258 bp, 13 predicted proteins | sample ArcticOcean_MG_C_11_FD_87038 | JGI IMG/M metagenome (GOLD analysis project Ga0114995, IMG submission 87038) | Marine microbial communities from western Arctic Ocean - ArcticOcean_MG_CB2_154 | ecosystem: Environmental > Aquatic > Marine > Oceanic | place: Arctic Ocean: Canada Basin | collected... | reverse complement strand
CCTGCAGTTCAAGGACCCAGAACTCAATCAGATAGATCATTATATCGTAAATATATGCAAGAAAAATTACTAAACTACTGTAATTTAAGTATTTTTTCAGATCCTGTAATAAGATTTATTTTTAATAAAAATACTATAAGTGGTTTTGAAACAAAGTCAGGCAAAAAAATTCTATGTGGTAAGCTAATCTTGACAACGGGCACTTTTTTGAATGGTTTAATTCATATTGGTGATGAGAGAACACCAGCAGGAAGGTTCGATGAAAAACCTTCAACAGGATTAAGTGAACAACTTGAAAAATATGATTTTAAAATAGGAAGACTTAAGACAGGAACACCACCAAGGCTTGATGCTAGAACAATTAAGTATGATAATTTAGAAGAACAGTTTGCAGATGATGATCCTTATTTTTTTTCTTTCCTGACTACAAAAAATTTAAACAAACAAGTTTCATGTCGGATGACCTACACGAATGAAAAGGTTCATAAGATAATTCAAAAAAATTTAAAAAGAAGTGCCATGTACTCGGGAAACATACAGGGGGTCGGCCCAAGATATTGTCCTTCAATAGAGGATAAGATAGTAAAGTTTGCAGATAAAGATCGACACCAGATATATTTAGAGCCTGAAGGGCTAAATGATCACACAATATACCCAAATGGAATATCTACTTCACTACCCGTGGACGTGCAACAAGAAATATGTAACAATATCAGTGGTTTAGAAAATGTTAAGATAATTAGACCAGGATATGCAATAGAATATGATTATATTGATCCTAGAGAGCTGTTTTTAACTCTTGAGACCAAAAAAATTCAAAATTTATACCTTGCTGGACAAATAAATGGAACAACTGGCTATGAAGAGGCAGCAGCACAAGGTTTAATAGCTGGAATTAATGCTGCTTTATCTTTTAAGAAAGAAGAACCATTTATTTTAGATAGATCTGATGCGTATATTGGTGTTATGATTGATGATTTAGTAACTAAGGGTGTTGCTGAGCCCTATAGAATGTTTACCTCAAGAGCCGAATATAGACTAAGCTTAAGAGCGGATAATGCCGATCAAAGACTAACCAATAAAGGTATAGAAATTTGTTTAATATCAAAAGAAAGGAAAGATTTGTTTAAAGATAAAGAGTATAAAATTAAAATAATATCAAAAAAAATGTTAGAATCCTCTATATCTCCAACTAAAATCAATAATTTTAATATTAAAATCGCAAAAGATGGAGTTTTAAGAAAGTCTAATGAAATATTAACCCAAAAAGGTGTAGATATGAATAAAATCAGAGAAATTTGGCCTGATATACCTTTTTTTGATAAAAAAATTGACGAACAGATAGAGATAAATGCTCATTACAGAGGATATCTTAAGAAACAGAAAGCTGATATTCTTGCATTTAAGAGAGATGAAAATCTAATAATTCCAGAAAAAGTTAATTATGATGATCTCTCTGGACTTTCAAATGAGGTAAAAGCTAAGTTTAAACAAATTAAACCAAAAACTATGGGACAAGCATTAAGAATTGATGGAATAACCCCAGCTGCTGTATATATTTTGTTGTCACACGTAAAAAGAAAGTCTATTAAGCTTATAGCCTAATGGAACAAAACTTAAAAAAATATTCACTATTAAAAGATCAAAATGTTTCACGTGAAACATTTATAGATTTTGAGAGGTTCATTTCTATACTAAAAAAAAGAAATGAGGAAATAAACATTATAAGTAAAGAATCATCAAAAAATGATGTAATTAGAGACCGTCACATAATTGATTCTGCACAAATCATTGAATTTGTTGATTTAAATAGCAATATAATAACTGATATAGGCTCAGGAGGAGGCATGCCTGGGGTAATTATAGCAATTATGATCAAAAATGTGAAAAAGTCCACAAAAGTTCATCTATATGAAAAAAGCCACCATAAGAGTAATTTTTTAAAAAAAGTATCTAGGGAATTAAAATTAAACACAGAAATTATGCAAGAAAATATTTTTGAGGCACAAAATTTAGAGTCAGGTACAATAATGGCTAGAGCCTTTAAGCCGTTACCAGTAGTTTTAGATTTGGTTTATAAAAATTTTAGTAGTTACAAAAATTTAATTATGTTTATGGGAAAAAATGGGGAAATTATTTTAGAAGAAACCTTGAAGAGCTGGGAATTTGATTTTGAAAAAAAAAAAAGTATCACAAGTGAAAATTCTTTTTTATTAAATATAAAAAATATTAAGAAAAAATTTAAAAATTAAAATGAAAATTATTTCTGTAATAAATCAAAAGGGTGGGGTTGGAAAAACAACAACAGTAATAAACCTTGCTGCTGGTTTAGCTCAACAAGGAAAAAAAGTTTTAGTAATTGATCTAGATCCCCAAGGTAATGCTACTACAGGACTTGGTCTATCTAATTTAGAAAATTCTAGTGATACAATTTATGGTGTATTAAATGGAACAAAGTCAATTTTAGAGGTAATTAAGAAAACAGATTTTAAAAATTTAGATATTATTACTTCAAATGTAGATTTGTCTGGGCTGGAAGTGGAAACAGCGAGTGATAATGAAAGAGCTTTCATATTAAAGGTTAAATTAGCCGCATATTTAAATAATTATAAAGCAACCTACGAATATATACTTATAGACTGCCCACCATCACTGAGTTTGCTTACAGTGATGGCATTGGTTTCATCTCATTCACTTGTTGTACCTTTACAGACTGAATTTTTTGCGCTGGAGGGTTTAACACAGCTTATGAAGACAATAGAAAGAATAAAAGTGAATTTAAATCCAGAACTTAAAATCAGAGGAATTCTTTTGACCATGTATGATAAGAGAAATAAACTTTCAGCTCAAGTTGAAAAAGAAGCTAGAGACTACTTTAAGGAAAAAGTTTATCTAACAATTATACCAAGAAATGTAAGATTGTCTGAAGCACCGTCACATGGAATGCCAGTTTTAATTTATGATAAGTCATGCCCAGGAAGCAAATCTTATTTTAATTTTACAGATGAATTTATTAATCAAGAACAAAAAGTAGGGAGTGCAGCATAATGGATGCAAACAAAATTAAAAAAGGGTTAGGTAGAGGCTTGTCATCTTTAATAGGTGAAGCAAAGTCTGAAATAAATATTAATAAAGTTGCTATAAGTGATCTGTTGAGTAATAAATTTCAACCAAGAAAATTATTTGATGAAGACAGCTTGCAAGATTTATCTAATTCAATAAAAGAAAGAGGCATCATTCAACCAATCATTGTGAGAAAATCCAAAGATGATAATTCAAAATATGAAATAATTGCTGGGGAGAGAAGGTGGCTAGCAGCTCAAAAAGCTGGCCTTCATGAGGTGCCTGTTTTTATTACGAATGTCGATGATTTAAAATCTTTAGAATTTTCTATTGTTGAAAACGTTCAAAGACATGACCTTAATGCAATTGAAGAAGCACGTGGTTATCAGCGTCTTATTGAAGAATTCTCCTATGATCAAGAAAAAGTAGCTCAATTTATTGGAAAAAGTCGAAGTCATATAGCCAATTTTTTAAGGCTATTAAGTCTACCAGAAACAGTTTTAAAATTAATTGAAATAAAAAAATTATCACCTGGTCACGCAAAAATTTTAGTTGGACTAGAAAATGCAGAATTAGTTGCAAAAAAAATAGTTGAAAAAAATCTTTCAGTTAGACAAGCTGAAAATTTTGTAAGAATTTTTAAAGTAAAAAAACAATCGCATAAAGCACCTAAGGATGTAAATTTACAAGCTTTAGAAGCTTCAATACGAGAAAAGGTAGGTCTTAATGTTTTAATTAAAAATAAAAAAAATAACTCAGGATCTCTAGTTTTAGAATATAAGGATTTGGATCAATTAAATAAAATAATTGAAATTATTAAAACTAATTATTAATTTTTTTTGAATTATAAATTATGAAGTCTGATAATATATTTTTTCCAACACTAGAATTTTTTTTAATTAAGAGTTCAATCTTGTTACTTTTATAAATTAAATTTTTTAATTCAAATTTTTTCCAAGACTTTATCTGCTGTATTACCATTGCTTTGTCTTTCCAAAATATTGGAGGTTTAAATAATGAAATTGCCTGATCAATATTATTTTTATCATCAATTATTTCGTAAATTTTTACTAATCTTTTTAATTTAAACAATAATGTTCTGATAATTATTATATTATCTTCATCAGAATAATTATTTTCATTTAAAATAGCCATAGTTTTCCTAATGTTTTTTGCTAAAGAGTTGTCGATAAGCTCTGAGGCACTATAATTGTCTGCAAGATTTGATAGCTTTGTTATTTCTTCAAGACTTATATTTTTTTTATTAATTGAATAACTTTCTATTTTTGCTAACTCATTATTCAAATTTTTTCTATCACCCCTACTTCTTTCTACCAAGATATTTATTAGTTGTTGGGAGATTGGGATCTTTTTATCTTTAAAAAATTTGCTAATTATAGAATTTAAAGTCTGATTATTATCATCATAAAATGGAATACATATAATTATTTTTCCATTTTCAAAAAGTTTTCGTAAAGAAGATTTTTTCTCAAGATTTTTAGAGTTTAAGACAAATTGAATATCTTCTGTTTTTTTTTCAATTAATTTTTCTATAATAATTTTAATTTTATCACTAGCTCTGTTTATAATTATTAATTTTTCATTTTCAAAAAAAGACTTTGTAAGTATAGTATTGAAAAAGTTATTAGTATTTTCTAATATTTCTTTTTCTTCATATCTATAAATTTTGTTTGTATAATTCGTTTCAAAGAGATTTTTTATTGTTTCTTCCTTTAAGCCCTCATTATCTCCATAAAAGAGGAAAAAGTTGTAATTATTTAGCTTTAATTTATTGATTTCAAATGATTTTATTATCATTTAATATTTGATAATTTAAAAATTAATTTTTCAGTAATTGTTTCTGCTAAATTATTTCTAATCTCTCTTTCATATTTTTTTAATTTAAATTTATTATTGTTATTATTATAATTGAAAATCTCAACTATTTTTAAATTATTTTTATTATTATTATCCATTAGAACCACAACATTGATTGTTACTATACTTTGAAAACTTATGGGATCCCCAGATCTGTTTTTTGCAGAAACTAATCTCATGGCATTACTTGATATAATCAATGAAAAATTAGTATTTTTTTTTTTTAAAGTATAATTATTTAATTTACTTTTTATTCGTAAATTAATATCTCTATCTCCAATAAAATTTAATTTGTTTATAGAAAAGCCTGTATTGACTGCGTTATTCTTAGAATGAATTGCTTCATAACCGCACGAGGTTAGAAATAAAAAAATAATTAGAGTAAATGTTTTTTTCATCATACTTACAGTATAATATTTATAAGCCTATTTGACACAAAAATTGTTTTTTGTATTTTTTGGTTCATTAAAAGTTTTTCGGTATCTTTGTTAACTTTAATTTCTTGTAAAATCTCGTTTTCTTTCATGTCTCTTTTTACCTTTAATAAACCTCTTTTTTTACCATTTATTTGTACAACAAAATTAATTTCTTCTTCTAGCAACTCTTCTTTTGATACAGATGGCCAATATATCTGTGTTTGTTTAAGATTACTTAAGCATTCATTAGTGAAATGAGGAATAAAGGGACTCATTAATATTAAAATTTTTTTATAGTTTTCGATCAAAATATCTTTTCTAATAGGGTTTTCAATTTCTTTAATTAAAAAATTGTACATTTCATATAAATTAGCAACTATCACATTATAGTGAAACTTCTCCAGGTTTTGAGTTACTTTATAAATTAGTTGATTTGTAAATTTAGTTAAGTTTTTACCTTCATTATCTCCACCATTAGTTTTAATTTTTTCTAAAATTTTAGAATTTAATAGCCATAATTTTTGTAAAAATTTAAATGATGCAATCATTCCTTGATCAGACCACTGAACGTCTTTTTCTGGAGGACTGTCAGATAAAATAAATAATCTAACAGAGTCTGCTCCATAATTTTTAATTATGCTTTCAGGATCTATTGTATTTTTTTTTGATTTTGACATAGATTCTGTTGGACCAACAATTACCTCCTCTGATAAGTTATCTTTTTTGAAAAATTTTTTTCCATCTTCAGAAAATACCTCTTCAGGACTTAACCATGTATTTTTTTGATCTTTGTATGTTTCGTGACAAACCATTCCTTGTGTGAATAATCCATCAAAAGGTTCTTTTAATCTAAAATCATCGTCCTTATAAGAAAGGGCCTGCATAAAAAATCTAGAATACAACAAGTGTAAAATTGCATGCTCAACACCTCCAATATATTGATCAACAGGCATCCAGTAATCAACTTCTTCTTGTGAGAACCCGTGATCGATATTATGAGATGAGCAAAAACGTAGAAAATACCATGAAGAATCAACAAAAGTATCCAAAGTATCAGTTTCTCTTCTATATTTTTTTCCACCCAATGTAAAATATTTCCATTTATTTTCAGAGTCCAAAGGATTTCCTGTATTACTTAATTGTTTAATTTCAGGAAGTTTAACTGGAAGCATATCTTTAGGAATCTTAATAGGGTTTTCATTTTCATCATAAGCAATCGGAATGGGACAGCCCCAATATCTTTGTCTCGATATACCCCAATCTTTTAATCGATAATTAGTTTTTTTCTTTCCTAAATTATTCTTTTCAAGATAATCGATTGTTTTAATAATAGATTCATCTGGTACTTTCAAACCATCTAGAAATTTAGAGTTATAGATATATCCCTCACCCGTATAGGCTTCATTATTAATTTCAAAGTCTTTATCCTTTTCAGGCTTAACAACTGGTATAATTTTTAAATTATATTTTTGTGCAAAATCTAAATCTCGTTGATCATGAGCGGGGCAACCAAAAACAGCACCAAGTCCGTAATCCATTAACACAAAATTTGCAAAAAAAACTGGAACTTCCATATTATTATCTAATGGATTAATTGCGACTAAATCTGTTTTAAAGCCAAGTTTTTCAGCAGAAGCAATAGACTCTTCAGTGGTACCTGCTTTAGAACACTCTAATTTAAAATCCTGAAATTTTTTATCTTTTTCATAAAATCTTGCTAGTGGATGATCAACTGAGAGAGCAAGAAAAGAAAAACCAAATAAAGTGTCTGGGCGTGTTGTGTAGCACTTGATACTTTTAATAGGCTTGTCACTTTTAACTTTAAATTCAATTTCACAACCGAACGATTTTCCTATCCAATTCTTTTGCATAACTTTGACTTTATTTGGCCAGTTATCTAAACCATTTAAACCTTGTAAAAGTTCTTCTGAAAATTTTGATATACTAAAAAACCATTGATTTAATTTTTTTCTTTCAACAATAGCCCCAGATCTCCAACCTTTACCATCAACCACTTGCTCGTTCGCAAGAACAGTTTGGTCAACTGGGTCCCAATTAACATAATTTTCTTTTCTATAAACTAGTCCCTTATCATAGAGATTTAAAAAAAATTCTTGTTGATGTTTGTAATATTCAGCAGAACAAGTTGATATTTCTTTATCCCAGTCGATTGATAATCCAAGTTTTTTAAGCTGAGACCTCATGGTTTTAATATTTTTTTCAGTCCAAGTCTTTGGATCTAAATTATTTTGTCTTGCTGCATTTTCAGCAGGCATACCAAAAGAGTCCCAGCCCATTGGATGAAGAACATTGTAACCTTGTAAAGTTTTAAAACGTGCTAGCACATCACCTATTGTGTAATTTCTAACATGACCCATGTGAATTTTTCCAGATGGATATGGAAACATTTCAAGACAATAAAATTTTTTTTTATTCTTATCTATCTTAGTAGAAAATATTTTTTTTTGATCCCAGAATTTTTGCCACTTCTCTTCTACTATTTTAAAATTATATCTATCCACAAAGAGAAAAATTTAATGATTATTTTTTTTTATTGAATTATTTAAGAAACTTAAATATTTATTTTTTTTTCTTCTTGTCTTTTTTTTCTTTTTCATAAATTGCTGCTGTCTTCAAAATTTTGTTTTTTAACTCAGGAACTAAATCACCTTTTTTTTCTGATACTATACATTTAGCTAAGTTTAAGCATTTTTTATTAAAAACTTTTATATCAAGTGCATCAGTTCTAATTTCATTAGTTAAAAATCTAATTGAAATTTTAACACTTTCATCTGAAGTTAGATCAGTTGAATACCAATCGGTAATGATAATTCCACCACTATAATTTACTGATGCGAGTGGCATAAAGTCTATTGTATCAAGCGAAGCTCTCCACAGCTCATTAGAACTTGCAAATTCAAAAACACCACTATTGTTTTTCATTGCACCCATCATCGTAAAACCACGTCCTTCTTCTAAGTTTTTTGCAACCCTCAACTTTGGATCAGAAGGGAATTTTCTAGCATCTGCACCTGGCATTCCTTTACAAGAATATAAGAGAGAAGATGATAAAAATAGAATAAAGATGATTTTTAAGCTTTTTATAGAAAACATAATGAAAATTATTGATATCTTAAAACTTTTATACATCATATTTTAAAAAAAGCTAAAAATATAAGAAAACTTGCAATAAATTGTTGTAAAAATGCAACATTTAAATAATTATTCACTTAAATTAACATTTATCAATAAATTGTGGCTCTTTAATTGATATATGTCTCCTGTTTATTATTAATAAAAACAATAACAAAAGGAAAAATATGAACAACTTAAAAAAAATTGGTATGACTGCTTTAGCAGCATCACTTGTTTCTACATCAGTATTTGCTGGTGAGATGAGTGTTTCTGGTACTGCAAGCATGACTTATGAGAATTACTCAAAAAGTGATGGTAATCTAAGTGGTGCAAAATACTTTACACAAAACAACAACCTCGTGTTTTCAGGTGGTGGTGAGTTAGACAATGGTTTAACTGTTGCACTATCTTTTGAACTTGATGATGGATACAACAACTCTACTAAATCTACTTCTGTATGGGATGATCATTCTCTAACAGTAAGTTCAGATGCTTTAGGTACGTTTGGAATCTATGGTCACGGTGGAAGTTCTGCACAAAAACAATACTCAGGTACTGTTGCAGGAAACATTTGGGATAACTTTGATGGTACTGCAGGTGTTACTGCTACTAGAAAAGCATCAATGAGTGGTAATAACTTAATGAAATATGCGCTTCCAACTATGATTGAAGACGTAGCTCTTTCAGTTTCTTACCAAGCAGGTGGAACATCTGCAGCAGGTGCAGCTTCATCTAAAGCTTACGGTCTACAATATACTGGTGTTGAAGGCTTAACAGCTAGCTTTGGTATGGGTGATGATGATAGTACACTTCATAACAAAGTAGATGTAACTTCTTGGAAAGCATCTTATGTTTTGAATTCAGTTACTGTTGGCGCATCACAAAATGACTACAAGCCTGAAACAGCAAACACAGATGAAACAACTAAATCTTGGAATATTGCTTATACTGTATCTGATAGTATTTCAGTTGCATATGGTATTGAATCAATTTCTAATGAAGCTAATACAGCTGATTCAGAATATACTAGTATCTCAGGATCTTACACTTCAGGTGGAATGACTGTATCAGTAGGACATCAAACTGCAGAAGCAGGCGCTGGTGCATCAACTGATAAAGATGTTGATTACAACTACTTAACATTAGGATTTGCATTCTAATTAATTTAGAAAACGAATTAATAAAAAGGCCCCTTTTTTAGGGGCCTTTTTTTTGTTCAAAAAAAGAAATTCCCGCAAAACCCAAACAATGAATTAATCTTAATTTTTTCAGATTATTTATCGAGATTCCACCAAGTGCTATAAATGGTTTTTTGCTTAAAAGAGAAACTAATCTAAATCTATGAACTCCCAAATAGTTTTTATTCCTTTTAAATATTGAGGATAGAAAAATTAGACTTACTTTTTGTAATATTTTTGTCTTAATTTCATAAATATTATGTGCAGATCCTAAGATAATAAAATTTTTCTTAAGGGAGTAAGAAAGATGGCTTTTATCTTTATTAAATGATGGAATATACGCACCGTCCAAATCAAGATTTATTGCCAATTTTATATTATTAGAAAGTAAAAATTTATTACCTTTTTTATTGCAGTAGTTTTTTAATTTTAAAATTAATTTTATATCAATTTTTTCATCATAATTTCTATAAATTAAAATTGTTTTTTTGTCTTGTTTATCTATGTGACTTTGATCAAATTTATTTATAAAGTAGTATTTATTTAAAATTTTATTATGCATAATACGATTAAAAACTTAATTTATATAGAAGACCTTATTAAATCAAAAGTAAATCATGATAAATTGCCTAAAATTATTGCGGTATCAAAGACGTTTTCCATTGAAAAAGTTGTACCATTAATACAACATGGACATATTGATTATGGTGAAAACAAAGTCCAGGAAGCTCTAGATAAGTGGATACAGATAAAGCTAAAAAACACTGACATTAAGCTTCATTTGATTGGAAGACTTCAAACAAACAAAGTTAAAATTGCACTGACACTATTTGATTATATTCATTCGTTAGATAGTGAAAAATTAGCAATTAAAATCTCTAAAGAGCAGGCTAAACAAGAAAAGAAGCCTAAAATATTCATACAAGTTAATATTGGAAATGAAATCCAAAAATCTGGAATTGAAAAAGGTAAATTAATTGATTTTTATAAATTTTGTTTAGATTTGAATTTGGATATAATTGGCACAATGTGTATTCCACCCAATAATGAAAATACAGAGAAATATTTTTCTGAAATGAGTGATTTAAATAAAGAGTTAAATTTTAAAGATTTGAGCATGGGTATGTCTGGCGACTTTTTAGAGGCAATTAAAAACAATGCGACGTTTGTTAGAATAGGTTCAAAAATATTTGGTAATCGATATTAGCCTATTTTAATTTTAGTTTTTTTATTTATCAGTTTTAATAAAATTTCGAAATCCTTTTTTTTAAGAGCAATACAGCCAGCTGTTGCTTTATAGTTATCTGTTAAATGAATAAATATAGCACTACCCCTATTTGGAATTCTTTTCTTATTATAGCTAATTGAAATTATATAATCATATTTGCAATCAGATCTATATAGGTTCTCTTTGTGTTTTATATTATATGTTTTGATTTCTTTGTTATATTTTTTATCTTTAGGGTCATCACACCAGGCCATTCCTTTTTTAATAATTTTTTTCTCTATATTACATTTAGGAATACCAACACGCTCTTTCCTAAAATATAATTTTCCTAAATTGAACAGTCCTTTTGGTGTAGAAAAATCTCCTTCTTTTTTATTAGAATTTATACCATTTTTACCGATACAACATTTTAATATAAAATCATCAATTATAAGGGTGTTTTTATTTCTTACATGAATTATCATAGTCGTAACTCAATATGATTAAGCAAAATATTTTTATTATAAATTATAATTTACTATATGAAATTTTAGATGAGATTAAAGAAAATTTCACTTTTAAAATTATAAAATATGATAATGAAAATGATTTTATTAAGAATTTAGATCTTGATTTATCAAATTCACTTATAATTGGAGAAACTTCTCAGAAATTAATGAATAATAAAAATGCAACAAATAATAATTTTTTAAGTTTTGTTGAATATCCTTTGCCATTAAAACAAATTCTAGAAAAAATTAATATTCAATTAATTAAATTAAAGTTTAATCATCAGTCTAAAATTGATATCAAGGGCTATGAATTAAATCTAAATTCTAAATTTTTTTCTAAAGACAAAGTAAGTTTAAAATTAACAGAAAAAGAAGTTAAGATTATTTTATACTTAAATGATACGAAAATTAAACACAATGTAGCAGACCTACAAAAAAATATTTGGGGTTATTCGTTAGGTATGGAAACTCATACTGTTGAAACCCATATCTATAGGTTGCGAAAAAAAATACAGAATAAATTCAATGATGAAGATTTTATATTAACTGATCTAAATGGTTATTTTATAAAGTAAAGTAAGCTAATTTAGTCTCGCACCAATCTTTTGAATTATTATTGAGGACATTTCTGTACCCTTTTTTAGACTTTCTTTTGTTGAGAAACCATTAATAAAACCATGAAGAAATCCTGCTGCAAATAAATCTCCTGCCCCTGTCAAATCTACAATTCTTAAATCATGCCTGGCAGTGCATTCAGTTACATCATTATTTTTTATAGCAATACTACCTTTCTCGCCACGAGTGATAATTAGAAGGCTTCCTAATTGTTTACCAAATGTTACAATCTCATCAAAATTATTTGTATTTATTAGAGATTTAATTTCTTGTTCATTTGCAAAAGTAACATCAAGTTTATTCTTAACTAGGTCTAAAAAACTATCTTTATGTCTTTCAACACAAAATTGATCAGATAAAGTCATTGATTTTTTATTAGACAGTGACATTGCTTTATCAAATGCCAATTTTGGCTCACCTTCGTCCCATAAATATCCTTCTAAAAATATAATTTCACTTTCTTGTATTGCTTTTTCGTTAATATCTTGTTCATTAATTTTTCCGGCAATTCCTAAAAATGTAACCATAGTTCTTTCTGCGTCGGGTGTAATTAAAATTAAACAAGTTCCAGTTGGTAAAGTTTCTTGTTTTTTATTATAAAAATATTTAACTTTTTCTTTAGTCAGACCTTCTTCGTATTTTTGTCCAAAATCATCAGCATTAACTTTACCTATAAAACCAACATCGTCCCCTAACTGAGACAATCCAACAATCGAGTTTGCTACTGACCCACCAGAGATTGTATGTTCTATTTTAAGAGTTGATAAAAGTTTTTGAAATTCATGTTCATCAACCAATTTCATTGTACTTTTTGTTAATCCATTATCAATTAAGTATTGATCATCTACCTTACATATAACATCAACAATGGCATTACCAATTCCTAGTATTTTCATATTAAGCTTTTTTCGTTTTAACTGGATTTTTACGGTTAGGATAACAAGTCGTACAAATTTTACAAGTTAAACCATAACACTCCCTAGCTTTACAAAATTCTCTTCCATAATAAATTATTTGTAAATGTAATTTGCTCCATATTTTTTCTGGAAATATTCTTTTTAAATCTTTCTCAGTCTGAATAACATTTTTACCATTTTTTAAACCCCATCTCTGTGCCAACCTATGTATGTGGGTATCTACTGCAAAAGCTGGAACCCCAAAACTCTGAGACATGACCACACTTGCTGTTTTATGGCCTACACCAGGCAGCTTTTCGAGTGCTTCAAAGCTTTTAGGTACTTTGCCCCCATGCTT
>Ga0114995_10002266_pt1 | contig 13297 bp, 12 predicted proteins | sample ArcticOcean_MG_C_11_FD_87038 | JGI IMG/M metagenome (GOLD analysis project Ga0114995, IMG submission 87038) | Marine microbial communities from western Arctic Ocean - ArcticOcean_MG_CB2_154 | ecosystem: Environmental > Aquatic > Marine > Oceanic | place: Arctic Ocean: Canada Basin | collected... | reverse complement strand
CATCATTGCAGAAAAAATGAATCTATCTATTAGTAAGGCATTAATACCTCTAAGTTATGCTGGAATTTTAGGAGGAATGACAACGCTTGTAGGATCTAGTACTAATATTATAGGAGCAGAAGTCGCTAAAGATTTAGGCGTAGAAGGAATAAATTTTTTTAGCGTAACCTTACCTGGTTTAGCTATAGCAATTCCTGGAATTTTATTTGTTTTATTTGTTTTACCTAAACTTATGCCTAAAAGAAATAAAACGTCCTCATCTTTATCTAATGATGAAAATAAATTTATAGCGCAAATTGAAATAGATAGTGAAAGTGACTTAATAGGAGAAACATCTTTAAGCGGTATTTTTGATGCCTTACCTGATATGAAAGTTCTTTTAATTCAAAGGGGAGAGCACTCCATATCGGCTTATCAATCTACTAAAATTAAAAAGGATGATATAATAGTTGTCTCAGCTGAAAGAAAAGTTATTGAGAGCGCTTTAATTAAATATGGAGAACAGCTTCACCCAACCTTATCCGATAATAATGAATCTAATTTTACAGAAAATGAGGATAATATTTATTCAGGGGAACAAATACTAGCTGAAGTGCTTATTGCACCATCATCAAGAATGGCAGGAAGAAACCTTGAAGAATCTCGTTTTAGAAAAATGACTAATTGTATCGTTTTAGGCATAAAAAGAAACTCACGTATATATAGGGAACAAATAACAGACATTATACTAGAAGATGGAGACGTTCTACTTATTCAAGGCTCTAAGAATTCAATTGCTAACTTAAAAGATTATCCAGATATTCTTTTGTTAGATCATACTTCATCTAACTTACCTAGAAAAAAATATGCACGGCGTTCTCTAGCAATATTTATCTTTACTGTAGTTACTATTGCTACAGGTATTATTCCTAGTGTAGCTGCAGCTATGATAGGTGCTTCTGCTATGATAGGTGCTAGGGTATTAAGTGCAGAAAGAGCTATAAACTCTCTAAATAGACATATTTTTTTAACTATAGTTTCAATGCTTGCCTTAAGTCATGCAATAGAAGCAACAGGCCTCGCACATTATGGTGCTTATTTATTGCTAGATAGTCTAAATGCATCAAGCCCTGCTATAATAATTTCCATACTATTTTTGTTTGTTTCTATAATGACTAATTTTTTAACTAATAATGCTAGTGCTGCACTTTTCATGCCATTAGGAATATCATTAGCAACTAGTTTAAATATAGATGTTATGCCATTTGTAATAACCATTATTTTAGCAGCAAACTGTTCTTTTGCAACGCCTTATGGTTACCAAACTAATTTATTAGTTATGGCAGCAGGAAACTATCGCTTTAAACACTTTATTAAAGGAGGGATACCATTAACAATTATTTGTTGGCTCTCTTTTAGTTTATTTGCGCCATGGTATTATAACCTATATTAATTTCTAAATTTGTTGTAAATTAAAGATATGACAATAAATATTAAAAAACCTTTGCAAATATTTTATGGAACATCACCTCAAATATGTCCTTATCTGCCAGAAAAAAATGAAAAGAAAATAATAACTGAAATCTCTGGTTTACATCCTGATAAATTGAATTTTAAACTTACAAATGCAGGGTTTAGAAGATCTCATAGAACCGCTTATAGGCCTGCGTGTAATGATTGCAATGCCTGTATTCCTGTAAGGATAGATGTGAAACAATATAAACCTAATAGATCTTTAAAAAGAGCAAAAAAAGCTGCAATGGACCTAAAATGTGTAGAAAGACCTCCTATTGCTACAAGAGAGCAATATGAACTATTTTATAAATATCAAAAAAATAGACACCACGATAGTGATATGGCGGAAATGAGTTTTAATGAATACAGATCTATGGTTGAAGACACACCAGTAGAAACATGTGTCTACGAATTTAGAGATGCAAATAATGTATTAATTGCAGCAAGTTTAACAGACAAAATACAAGACGGTTTAAGTGGAATTTATAAATTTTATACTCCAGATAGGGAAAAACATAGCCTAGGTTCCTGGATAATAGACTGGCATATAGAAGAAGCACTTAGATTAAACCTTAAATATGTCTACTTAGGCTATTGGATAAAAGAATCTCCAAAAATGTCTTATAAAAGTAAATTTATAGGGTTACAAAAACTAACTAACAATACTTGGACTAATTTTAAAGATTAAACATAGTGGGAGGTATAATATGAAAAATAAAAAATCAAAACCTATATATAAAAGAAGAGATATTCTTATTGGGGCTAGTGCTATTACTGCAGCAGGATTTTTGGCCGCATGTAAAGATAATGTTAGTGGAGGCACTCCAGATAACCCAGAAAAATCGGCATCTATATCTAAAAATATTATACAATGGAGAATGGTTACATGTTGGCCAAGAGACTTTCCAGGTGGCGGAACACATTCTCAAAAACTAGCAAAAAGAATTACTGAAGCTTCTGATGGTAGACTAGAAATAAAAAATTATGCTGCTGGTGAATTAGTTCCTGCTTTTGAAGTATTTGACGCAGTCAGAGAAGGAACTGCACAATGCGGGCATGCTGCCCCCTACTATTGGATTTCCAAACATAAAGCTATTCCTTTCTTTTGCACAGTTCCAGGAGGAATGACTGCTGGAGAAAAAGCTGCTTGGATTGTATATGGAGGAGGTCAAGCCTTATGGGACGAATTATATGCAGAATTTGGTGTTAAAAGTTTTTTAGCTGGAAATACTGGCGTTCAAATGGGCGGATGGTTTCAAAAAGAAATTAATTCACTTGAAGACTTCCAAGGAATAAAAATGCGTATGCCTGGCTTAGGAGCTGAAGTAGTTAATAGGATGGGAGGAACAGCTGTAAATATGCCAGCTGGTGAAATTATGCCAGCTTTACAGTCAGGTGTTATAGATGCAGCTGAATGGGTTGGACCATGGAATGATTTAGCTTTAGGTTTTTATAAAGTAGCTAAATATTATTACGGACCAGGTTTCCATGAAGGAGGTACAACTAATGAACTTATAATGAATAAAGAAAACTACGATGAATTAAGTCCTGACTTAAAATCTATTGTTAGGAATGCATGTCATGCAAGTGCATTAGAAGCACCTGCAGAATATTTTGCAAATAGTGGACTATCTCTAGATGTCTTAGTCAATAAGCATAATGTAGACGTAAGATCATTTCCAAAAGATGTAGTAAAAAAAATGTTTGCTATATCTAAAGAAGTTGTTGATGAAACTGCTTTACTAGGAGAGATGCATGCAAAAATACATAAGAGCTGGAGTAATTTTTTAAAACAATCAATGCGATATCAAAAATATAGTGATTATGGTTATATGAGAGATAGAGCAGAAGCATACAATATATAAAGGAATAATTTTATGAAAAGAAGAAATTTTTTAAAAAAAACAATTGGTATTGGAACAGTTGCTGCTGCATCTACTTTATCTACCCCAGCTATATCTAAAGGCAGAATTAAATGGAAAATGGTTACCACTTGGCCAAAAAATTTTCCTGGATTAGGAACAGGAGCACAACGTATTGCAGATTCAATCACATCTATGTCAGAAGGGCAATTAACTGTAAAATTATTTGCAGCTGGTGAATTAGTTCCTGCTTTTGAATGTTTTGACGCAGTAAGACAAGAAACAGCCCAAATGAGTCATGGGGCCAGTTATTATTGGATTAATAAGAATAAATCCACTCCATTTTTTGCTTCAGTTCCTGGCGGATTAACAGCTCAAGAGCATGATGCTTGGATACATTATGGAGGAGGACAAGAGTTGTGGGATGAGTTATACGGAGAATTTAATTTAAAAGGTTTTTTAGGGGGTAATTCTGGGGTTCAAATGGGAGGATGGTTTAAAAAAGAAATTAATTCTTTAGAAGATTTTAAAGGTTTAAAAATGAGAATGCCAGGTCTTGGAGCAGAAGTAATTAATAGAATGGGTGCTACAGCAGTTGCTTTACCAGGAGGAGAAATTATGCCCGCCTTACAGTCGGGAGCAATAGATGCAACAGAATGGGTTGGGCCCTGGAATGACTTAGCATTTGGGTTTTATAAAGTTGCTAATAATTATTACGGTCCTGGTTTTCATGAACCAGGCACACATACTGAGTGTATTGTAAACAAAAAAGCTTTTAATGCGCTACCCATACATTTGCAAAAAATAGTAGAGCATGCATGCATATCAGAAAATAATAGAATGTTATCTGAATTTACTTATGCAAATAATGTTTCTCAAGTAAAACTTATAGAATTAGGAGTAAATATTCAGAATTTTCCAAATGATGTTTATACAGAAATGTTTAAAATAAGTGAAGAGGTAGTTGCTGAGACTGCTAATGAAGGAGATATTAATAAAAGAATTTATAATTCATGGTCTAAATTTAAAAAGGAAGCTAAAGAAAGAGGGGCTTTTGCAGAACAAGGCTATATGAATAGAAGAGGATAAAAGCTCTAATCATCTCTCATTTTACAAAATGGCAGTAGTATAATAGGTATAAAAGCTACCCACATTATAAAAAAGGTAATATTATTGACTGCCATTACAAATCCTTCTCTTAAACCTAATAATTCCATAGCTAGTATTGTTTTATATTCTGGGTTTAAACTTGAAAGCATAGGAAGTGTGCTAAAAACACTTTCCATTTTTTGATTAAAACCAGAAATTATTTGTGGTCCATTTAGAAGCATATTAGAAATACCTCCATAATAAACTACTCTTAATTTTTCTAAAAATATATTCGTAGTAGCTATAGAAACAGCTCCTCCTAATCTCAGTATTAAATTAAATAAAGAAGCAGCATTTTGTATACCTTTCTGTGTAACAAATAACATTGCGATATATTGATTTCCAACCCAAAGTAATTGAGAACCTATTCCTCTAAGTACTTGAGGCCAAAATAATTCCTTAAAACCAAATTCTGGGGTCATATTAAGTAATTGCCAGGTACCTATTATGGTAAATACACATCCAGTAAATATTAAAAACCTAGCTCCAAATATATTTATTAGCACTCCAACAAATGGGCCTATGGCCATCCATGACAAGCCCATAACAGATACTATTGATCCAATTTGCCATGGACCAAGCCCTTTAACTTCTCCTAAAAATACAGGCAATAAAAAAATAGGCGCGTAAATTGAAACACCAAATACAATTACATTGACACACCCAATACTAAAGTTTCTATCTAAAAATATTGATAAATCAATTATTGGATATTTTGCGGTAAACTCTCTAATAAAAAATAATAATAGACTAGTAAATGATAAAATAGAACAAATTCTAATAGTAGAAGATGCATACCAATCTAGTCTAGAACCTTCTTGTAAAGTAATTAATAATAATAAAAGCCCTACTGCTAGTAGTACTATTCCATAATAATCAATCTGTTTGGCTAAGTGTCTTTCTCTATCATCTAAATCTATAAAGAAATATCCTAATATTAATAAAACTATCCCTATGGGTATATTATACAGAAACATCCAGCGCCAACTGATCATTTCTGTCATATATCCTCCAATAGCAGGGCCAAAAGCTATAGAAGATACTCCTACAGTAGCCGTCAAGGCTAAAGCAAAAGGCAACTGCTTTCTTGTGAATAAAAGATAAATACAAGAGAACATTAATGGCATGAGTGCTCCACCAAAAAACCCTTGCATGACTCTAAAGCCTACTAATATATAAAAGTTACTAGTAGAGGCCGCTCCAATACAAGCAACTAAAAAACCAGATAAGGCTATTAAAAATAATAACCTAATTGATAGCAAACGTGATAGCCAACCAGCAAATGGAATAATCACTACTTCTGCCATTAAATACGCAGACATAACATAAGAAACTTGATCAAGGCCTATATTTAAAGCGCCTTGTAAATTTCTAATAGAAGAACCTACAACCTGCATACTAATTACATTTAAAACAAATCCAAATAATATAATTAGGAACATGCCTAAATTTTTATAATTCATATCTGCCAAATTTTGATCCAAGAATTGTTAATTTATGTCTTTAAGTATTTAAAAAAATATGATCTTATAAAACATGTAGTCTTACAATTGCTAATTATTGACTACAGATATGTATTTTAAGTAGGTTCAATATGAATAATGAAATTATAGAAATTTGGGGATTTAAGACATTCAGACCTTTTAGAATATACTGGGCTTTAGAAGAGATGAAATTAAATTATAAAAGCTATAAAATAGGATCTAGAACAGGTGAAACGCAAACAACTCAATATCTAAAAATAAACCCTAAAGGCAAGATACCTTTATTTAGACACAATGAAATATACATAAGTGAAAGTGTTGCGGCAATGAACTATGTTGTTCAGAATTTTAAAAAATCTCAAGACTTTTATTTACCTACTTCACCTAAAGATAGAGCCAAGATTGATGAATGGTCTTATATGTGCGCAATGGAAATAGATTGCTTAGGAGTTTATGTTATGAGGAAACATAAAAAAGTAAAAAACGGAGGCTTATCAAATATATATGGAGAAGCTCCAAATGCTATACATGCGGCTAAAGATAATATTATAAGAATGCTGGAAGCATGTGAAAAAGATATTCCCGATACAAACTGGTTAATGGGGAAAAGCCCAAGTTGTGCAGATATAATGTTTATGAGTTGTTTGCAGGTGCTAAAATTGTATAGCATAGAAATTAAGAGTGAAAAAATACTATCTTATTATGATAGGTCTGTAAAAAGACCTGAATATATTGAAGCTATGATTCAAACATATGAATATGGAACACTTGAAGAATATCAAAAAGCTACACTATAACTAAGAATTGAAAGAATTATAATGATTGATAAAGGACCATTAACAGGGATTAAAGTTATAGACCTTACCGCTATGGTATCAGGGCCAGTTGCAACAATGATGCTTGGTGATCAAGGAGCCGATGTAATTAAAATAGAACCCCTATCAGGCGAATTAATGAGAAGTGTAGGTACTCCAAATAATGGAATGACTACATCATTTTTATGCAGTAACAGAAGTAAAAGATCTTTAACTATAAATTTAAAAGATATAGAAGGCATAAAGATAATAAAAAAACTAATAAAAAATGCAGATGTCATTGTTCAAAATTTTAGGCCTGGAACAATGAAAAGGATGGGGCTTAGCTATGAAGAAGTAAAAAAAATTAATAGTAATATTATTTATACTTCAATAAGTGGATTTGGAGATAAAGGGCCTTATTCAAAACAAAGAGTATATGACCCTGTAATTCAAGCATTATCTGGACTTGCAGATATACAAAGAGATCAAGAAACAAAATTTCCAAAAATGGTAAGGACTATTATTCCTGACAAAACCACAGGAATGGCAGCGGCTCAAGCTATAAGTTCTGCTCTATTTTATAGAGAAAGATATGGAAAAGGGCAGCATATAAAACTAGCAATGCTTGACGTAATGATAGCATATTTATGGCCTGAAGGAAGCTCATCATTATCCTTTGTAGGAAAGGAAAGTGACCCCTCATCTGGACAGATGGGATTAGATTTAGTGTTTGAAACAAATGATAATAAATTTATAACTGCAGGTGCTGTGACCGATAAAGAGTGGTTAGGCATGTGTAATGCTTTTGATAGAAAAGACTTATTAGTTGACCCACGATTTAATACACCGAGATCTAGATTTGATAATAAAACTGAAAGAAGGTTAATAGTTGCTCAAGAAATAAAAAAACATAAAGCTAATGATATATTGCAAAAATTAGCTACTAATGAAGTTCCTAGTGCTCCTATCTTAAATAGAGAAGAATTAATTGAGAATGAACAAGTTTTACAAAATAAAATTATAGAATTTCATGATAGTAATATTTTTGGAAAAATCAGATCTCCAAGGCCAGCTCCTATATATTCTGAAAGCCCCTTAAGTGGAGAGCAACTTGCTCCGCTTCTTGGAGAAAACAGTATAGAAATTTTGAAAGAATTAAATTATTCTGATGATGAAATTAAAGTATTTATTAAAGGAAATATCACATCAACTTTTATTTAATTTCTGCAATCTTTATTAATAATTTTTTCTTTCATTTTGGTTTTGCAGAAAACTCCTTGTTTAAAATATACATCATCAACAGTGATAGTACTTAAATCAGCATTGACAAAGATTGCCTTATAAAAATTTGCAGCCCTATATTTAATATTATTCATATTACTATTGTTAAATACAGACCTTCTAAAAGCACTATAAGATAAATTTGCAAATTCTAAATTTGAATCTGTAAAATTTACCCCCCTAGCTTTTACTTTAGACATATTTGCATAAGATAAATTTACATTATCCATTAATGATAGAGACAAAAGTGATCCAGTAAAATTAGTTTTAATAAATGAAGAAGTAGACAGAATTGATTTTTGAATATTAGCATTAGTGATCGTAGCGTCATCAAATTTTGTTTGCTCAGCCTTTACCCCATACATTTTTGCAAGGTCTAAATTAGCTTTTATAAAAATAGAATTTATGATGGTAGAAGACACTAAGTTAATTTCTGTTAAATCGGTGTTAGTAAAATTGCTGTCTTCAATTAAAGTAGTATTCATATCGGCATGTACAAAAGTAGCATTTGTAAAATCAGATGATAGTATTCTAGAGTTTGCCATTTTTACGTTATTAAAATTAGCGCCTGTTAAGATAGATTCTGATATAATTGCCTGATCAAGATATTTATTTTCAAAATTATAATTACTTAAATCACATTGATGGCACTTACTATTCTGTAAAAAATAGTTCACATCTTCTTCATTATAGGCATATAGCACTAAATTATTAGAAAAAATAATAATGCTAAATATTATAAAATAAATAAGTTTCATAGTTTTCTCTCTGATCAATGGTGGGCGATATTGGATTTGAACCAATGGCTTCCTCGATGTCACCGAGACACTCTACCCCTGAGTTAATCGCCCATTACTTATTGTATAAATCATAATACCTTATTTTAAAATAAATAAATAAGAAATTAATATAAACCATGCTAAAGATAAAATTTGCAAATACCGATCTTTTAATGCTGCATCTGTTGGGTCTCCTAAATATTTACCTTTCCAAGCAATATATAAATATCTTAAAAAGATTAGTAATATTAATGGGAAAGTATGCCAAATTTCATCACTTCCATGTCTGTATATAACGTCAGCGTCAAAAGAAAATAAGCCATAAAAAACTACAGTAGATATAATACAAAATATTAATACAGTTTTTAATAATAAATTATTCCATTTTGCTGATAAATATTCTGGGTTTTCAACAAATTGGCCCAGTCTTTTACCTGTTGCTAATCCTAATGAAGCAAAACTAATTATTAATAAAGTCCATACAGATTGATCAATTTCAGTAACAATACCTCCTGCTACAATTCTAATCAAAAAACCTGAAGCAACTGATAATATATCTAAAATAACGATATACTTTAAATACAAAGTATATAAAACATTTATAAATATATATAATAATACTAAGAATACAGCCTTTGGTACAAAAAAAATTGAAACTAGAATTGATAATATTATAAAAAATATAGATAAGATATAACCATTAAGTATTGTTATTGCTCCCGTAGCAAATGGCCTATGTTTTGTTCTAGTATTAATTTTATCTTTTTTTACATCTTTAATATCATTAAAAATGTATATTCCACTGGCAACTAAACAGAAACAAATAAACATATAGATAGAGCTTAGAGCACTAATACTGCTAAATTCTTTAGGGCTTAAAAGTATTGGAAAAAAAATAAGTAAGTTTTTTACCCAATGATGAGGTCTTATAAGAATTATATATTTGTTATACATAAAATAGTTATTCCGTTTAATTTATAAATATGTTAATTAATAGTAATATTTTAAATCTATCCTATAATAGATCCGTAATGCAGGAATATACAATAAACATGAAAATTTTAATATATATACTTTTTTTATTTAGCTTATCCATTAATGCATATGCTTTTGATGAAGATTGTATTAACTCAAAGCAATTTCCTTTTTGCTTATATAAAGATTCAAAAATTGATTTTATAATTCTTAGAGATGAAAAAGAAGTAGGATGGCATAAGGTAGCATTTGAAAAAACTAATGATGGCTTTAAGGTTGAAACTACTGCCTATATTAAAGCCCGATACTTATTATTTTTAGACTATGTCTTTGAGTATTCATCAATATCTAATTGGGTAAATAATCAACTAATAAATCAAGAAGTTTTAATAGATGATGATGGAAACAAATACAATATAAATATTACTAACATATCAGATGACTTATTAGAAATCACTGACGAAGATAAAAATACTGTTACTATTTCTAATAAAAATATTATACCTTCTGACCATTGGCATCCGTTTGAAGTAAAGTATAATAATATGATTAATACTTTAAACGGTGAAGTATTATCAACAAAAATAAGTAAAGTAGATAATAATACATGGTTTGTTGATGGTAAAGTTAAGTATTATATAAATTATGACGATGATGGAAGATGGACAGGCCTAAAATTTAACCCAGATGAAGATACTGTCATTGAATATGTTTGTATAAGCTGCAACTAATTTTTTAAATTAAACTCTAATCTTTGATAAAAATCTTTTATTCTCATAGAATTTATACCAAAATCACTTTTTCCTATTCTAGAAGCAGACCTAACATCAACTTTTATCTCATCTGATATTAGTTTTTCTATTCTAATTATTATATCATCCTTAAAACCATACCAAAAACTACTATCAACTGCTTCTATTAAACCTTCTTCTAAGTTAGAATATGTAATCTTTAAACCCATTTCATATATACTATTTTGAGATACATCAAAAACTTCTGCTAGTGTTTTATTAATAACTTGGAATGATATTATTTTAGAATTAGGTTTATTAAAACCACCATATTTTTGTAATAAAATATGTTCATCTGTGAACAGATTATGATTTTTATACATTTTGAACTCAATAAAATCATCATAGTTTGTACTAATATCATTAATTACAGGGTTGCTTTTTAATGCAATAATATTATTAAAAAAATAAACTACTAAAACAATATTAATAATAATATTAAATAAATTATTTAATATTGAACTGTAATGGCTCCTACCAATTAAATTTCCAAAAGCTATTAGGGATAATACTAACGCAATCAAAGATGTATAAATAGAATATTTAGTTAAAGTTAATAGAGAAAATACAAAACTAAATATTTCAAACCTAAAACCCATAACTGAAATAAATAATAATAAAATAGTAACAATCGTAACTATATTAGAAGAAAGATGCCAATAATTATTGCTTTTAGGGCGTTCAAAATAACTCATAATAAAACCAATCCTTTATAATTGTAATAGCTTTATATAAAATAACAATTATAAAATAATTTAGATTTATAAAATATAATTAATTAAGATTATTTATGCATAAAATATTACGAAATAATAACATACGTGGCGCTATTTGGATGTTAGGTTTTATAATTAATATTACGATAATGGCTATAAGTATCAAGGAGCTTAGTGTTAAATATAGCTCTTTTGAAATTCAAAATTTTAGAAATATTTTTAGCATTATAATAATACTTTCTATATATATGTTTAAGAATACCCCTCAAATCAAAACTTTTCAGGTTAAGACAAACCTTATAAGAAATATATTTCATTTTATTGGTCAGTCAGCCTGGACATGGGGATTGACTGTTCTTCCTTTAGCAGTAGTATTTTCTATAGAATTTACTATGCCCATTTGGGCTGCAATTATATCTTTAATAATATTCAGAGAGAAAATTACCGTAAATAAAATATTATTTTTAACACTTGGATTAATAGGTACTTGGATTATTTTAATGCCAGATACAAAACATTTAGGGCTGTATAACCTGATTGTTTTATTCGCTGCTATAGCTTATGCAATAGCTCATAATTTTACAAAAAAACTAACAAACACAGATAGTATACTTTCTATACTATTTTTTATGTCTATTATTCAACTACCATTTTCATTAGTAGGCTCAATTGTAGTGGGAAATTTACATTATAATATAATCAAAGAGCTTCCATTAATACTACTATTAACATTTACTTCTTTATTAGCTCATTACTCTTTGTCAAGTGCCTTAAAAATATCTGAAGCATCGATAGTTTTACCTATTGATTATGTTAGGTTGCCATTAATATTATTTATAGGTTGGTATTTTTATGGAGAAGCAATATATTTTAATACACTGCTAGGAAGTCTATTAATTATATTTGGGGTAGTAGTCTTTTTAAATAGAGATTACACAAAAAAATAATTTCAGGACTGCATGAAACAGCCCTGAAATCACAAAATAAAAAATTATTTATGAAACAATTTTTATGTTATCAGCAGAAGCTTTACCGTTTTGGCCTTCTACTAATTCATATTCTATTTTGTCTCCCTCATTAAGAGTGTCAAGTCCGGCACCCTGAACAGCTGTTATATGCACGAATGCATCTTTTGAACCGTCTTCAGGAGTTACGAAACCATAACCTTTTTTAGGGTTAAACCACTTAATTATACCTGTTGGCATATTATTTTCCTTATCTAATAATTTAGGAGATCAAAAATTGTAAATTCTTACATTCGACTGGTGTTAAACTCCATAAATAAACTACAATGTAGTCTTCTTCAAAAAAAACTGTAATAAATTACAGCGCGGATTGGTCTCCCAGTTGACCCACTAAAATTCCGCTGGGAGATAATACATAAAAGATGGCCTTGTGGCAAATTAATACTAATTATTATTTATATCTCTCTTTGTTAGCAAAACTTGGTCTTGCTCTAATAAAGAAATAGTATTAGTAATTACTTGTCTATTTATAGATTCTTTTACCATTTGCTGAGCGACTATAGGCTTTTTTGCAAGACCTTTTAGAAATTTTTTTGCATGCTCAAATGGATCTTTAGCTATTTCTTCACATAAACCCCAATTTAAGGCAGTTTTTGCATCTATTTTTTTACATGCTATTGTAATTATTTTTGCTTTAGCTGGACCAACTAATGATACTAATTTTGGTATTGAGCCCCATGAATAAGTTATTCCTATATCTACCTCTGGGGCAAAAAAATATGCATTTTCTGAACAAAACCTAAAGTCGCATGATAGCGCTAATGAAACACCCCCTCCTATACAGTCACCTTCTATTGAAGCCACTGTTATTTGAGGAAGGTTCGTCCAAGCATCACACATTCTTAAGCCTAACCTATTCTTCTGTCTAGCTTTTAATAAATCCAACCCTTCACCAAAAGCATTTTTTTCACTTAAGTCATTTCCAGAAGAAAAAACTCCATTTT
>Ga0114995_10002265_pt1 | contig 13301 bp, 16 predicted proteins | sample ArcticOcean_MG_C_11_FD_87038 | JGI IMG/M metagenome (GOLD analysis project Ga0114995, IMG submission 87038) | Marine microbial communities from western Arctic Ocean - ArcticOcean_MG_CB2_154 | ecosystem: Environmental > Aquatic > Marine > Oceanic | place: Arctic Ocean: Canada Basin | collected... | reverse complement strand
CGTTTAATATTTCGGTTCATCCAAAATAAAACAAACTTATAATCTTTACCACCAAGAACTTGCTTCTTAAACTCAGCAGGTACTTTTGTTGGTTTAAATGTATCGGAATTAATACCATGTGGTACGTATTTAACTTGCCAATCTTCTAATGTTTTGATTGTTTCGGATTCTAATGCCCCTACTCGTTTTACAATACCATACGTTTGCCTTGAGATACATCCTAACCAATCACATGATTCATAGTAATCTCTATTATAATGAGGATCTGGTAAATCATCCCAAATGTGGTAGAATAAAATTGGAATGTTTTGTCTTACTTCCGCTTCCATTTCATATAACCATCTCCAATATCTTGGGTCTGTAAAATGTAGGATTGCATCAGGTTGATGTCTCATGATTAATTCACGAAGAATATTTGCATCTCCATAACCAGTCCAAGGAATGATTTTAAGAGAAGCATCTTCAATACCACTAATCTTACGAGCATCCTTACCTAAATCAATCTCTTTACCTTTATCAGGATGATTAACCGCTGCTCCTAATTGTACCCAATCAAATTTATCCAATGTACCAAATACAAATTCTTTTGATACAGTTGCAATACCTGATGACATTCTCAAATCATCGGATAATAAAAGAATTTTCTTTTTCTTTTTACTTTCTGCCATTTACTTTAATTTAAAATTTTTAAAATTGCGAACCGCTTGGTTCTAACTCAGTATAATTGTTTATTTCACTTCTATAATCACTATCTGATACGTACCTATCTACAGAACGGTTTACTAACTTCTGTAGTGTGATATTTGAATCAAATGATATTTGCTTAAACTTGGAGTAAACATCTTTAATGATTTTTACCGTAGTTAATTTTGTATTTGCCATAACTCTCTCTTAATTGGGTTTATATTTTTATATAAATATATACGAAATACAAAAACGTAAAAAATATTACCAAATATGGCAAAGTTTTCTTTGTTTAAATTCACACCAATCACATGGCTTTCCTTTATTAGTAGGAAACTCAGTTTGAATTACATCACCATTATCTCCGAAAACAGAATCAACAAAGAATTTAAAATCATTCCAAGCCTTGTTTACAGATGGTTTACCGTTCGCAGGTACGAACTTTGAAATACGAGGGATGGGAAAATCAGCACCTTCAAACAATTTTCGTTTGAGTATTTGATATTCTACTTTAATCTTATCCAATGGAACATTAAACTTATCGGAGTAGAACTTTTTGTATAGTAACATCTGAGCCATCTTAATCTTATCAGCTTTCTGATACTTAGACCATCCTCTAGTAGATGTCTTTAAATCAATAATGATTATATCATCTGTAGTTTTATCTTTAAGAAGTACATCAATAAACCCAATGAAGTTTACACCTGGCTTTATCTCAGCATCTAATCTTTGTTCAATTGCTAATAACTCAAACCCAGTCTTAGAGTAAAGTTTATCTAACTTATTTGTAAAGTATTGAAGTATCTTTACACCATCTTCAAAGAACTCTTGTAGTTCTTGCTTAGTACATGGGTTATCTTCACCCATCTTTTCTTTTTCTTTGGTGAAATGTTCTACAAGTTTATCTTGTAACATTCCTTCAAGGTTAAGTTGTAGGGCTTGTTTCTTAGTAACATTATACATTACATCCAAAAAGTGTTGAATGACTTCGTGCATGCTCGAACCAAAAATTAAATGAATGTTAGCGTTTGAGATACTTAACTTATCAATATATTTTAATTTATATTGCTGTTGGCATGCACTATACATACCGAATTGTGAATAACTTACTCTTGGCATAATTTATCTGTTTTATTGTTTACTATGTAAAGATACGAAAAAAAGTTGATATATCCAAATGATTTATCAACTTTATTTTAATCTATATTTTTACTTCATTGGGTAACTGCTTGTGTAGTGAGGTATCTGTAACGATTCCGGTAATAGTCATACAATAACGAGGCCAATAACCTGAATTTGCTGTGGAATGATAAATTCCTTCTTCCCAACAATGTATATCACCAAGTTTATATTGATGAATTGCTGAGTTACCTACAAGTATATGATGTCCCCAATTCCAATCGTTTAACTGAATTAGATATCGTATCACTTCAGTATCATCGGATACCTTTGCAAAGTTCCTTCTATAGTTGTTATAAGAATCTCTATGCCATGGAATGATACGACCCGAAGGTTGTTCTAAGAACATTATTTGTGGGTTATCTAAACCACTTAGTTCTCCCATCTTATGGAAAATATCAGGAAGATTACGAGTTTGCCTACCTCCTGTATTATATTCAGTATAACCAGCTTTCTCCAAATCATTATGATAACCTTCCATTACATCTTGAGATTCTTTATTATAAAAAGTTCCTTTGATTTTAGTTTCAGTAAATTTATCTTCATCTGTTAATGAATTTATAATTGTGTTTACCGATGATTCCAATTCATCTGAAGTAAATTGTCCTACATATTGTACATCATCTACTTTCTTTTGTGAATCAAAGTGCCAATCGAAGTTTTTCTTATTCCAATCCCAATACGATTTCATTATAACTTTAGTTTTAGTTTAGTTATATTCTTTTTCTCAGTACCATATTTTTCAGCTATATACTTTATGTTCGCCCTACCTTCTTTAGTAGAATAGAATATTTCAAGATAATCAATAGCTTCAGTAGTAGAACACATAAATTCATTAACTACCAAATCAATTATAAACTTTTCATATTTAGTTTCACCTTTACCTTTAATGTATTTTAAATAATACTTACCTTTTGGAAGTAATCCAATTAAAGCTAAATAAAGAGCTTTAGGTTCTAACACTTGTGTATATGGTTGTATCTCCGAAAGAACTTGTATCCAATCTGGATTCATAGAAAGAAATCTATGTATCATGTAGTTACTCCACGTTTTTTTATCACTATCTTCAAGTGTATCCCAATACTTTGGATTCTGTACTGATGTGATTTGTTTTATGTGGTCAAATAATGTTTTTGGCTTATCACTCATATTAATTTTTTAAACTTTTCAAATTCATCTGCATCCATTTTAGATTCTAAATAATCTAACATATAGTATTCATCAAAATACTCATCAATATCCCAACATGCAATTGTGGTATTTGTATCTTTTACTAATAAACGATTTTGATTAGCTTTTTCTTGGATATCTTCAATATACTGTATAATTATATCAAAATCAGGTTGGTAATAGAAAACATCATTTTCCCAATCTAACTCTCTGAGTTCAGTAGTTATATAATATATCTCATAACCATCAGCGGTATTCAATGTACCGATTTCTATATCTCCATTGGATTCTACAAATTCAACATTTGCTATTTCTTGGAACTTTTCTTCTAATGTCATGGTATTTTATAATTTAGGTTTCTGCATTTCTTTTGGAAGTAACTCTTGGTTAATTTCTCCACAATCTCCACATAAGTACAGTTCAACTGGAATAATTGCATCTTGTTGTGTACCTGTAACTAATTTGGAGACTTTTAAAAACTTAGTTCCTTGTATAAATACTGCTCCTTCACATTCTTGACATGTAAGTTCGGTTGCTTTTGATAAATCTAATTTTGGTTGTTGTGGTTTAATTTCTGCCATAATATATTTGTTTCTGTTTTAGTTTAGTTATCTAAATTCGATAGATTATAATCATTTAAATGTAACATGTAATTATCTTCAATATTTTCTTTCTTAGTAGTATTTATTTTATAATCATTTAAATTATATCCAAAGTTTTTAAAATCATCTTTAAAGTATTCAACTACCCAATCTATCATCCATTGTTCTGTATAAAATTGCTTGTATCTGGTTTCTAACGCTAATGAATTATGCGTTAGTCCAGTAATACCTTCTGAAGTACGTGATTCTCTTTGCAACTGGCGGTACAAAAACCCATCATATTTTATTTTTTTAGAAATAAATTCAACTTCATTTTCATAGTTTTCATATTTTGCTATATAATTAACTTGGTTACCGAAGTTGTTTTTTATATAAATTAATTCTGATTGAGTATCACCAATAAAAGTAGCTCTTCTTCCCATCCTTACTAATGATATAAAACTACTAAATGGTAGTGGTAACTTATGTTGAATATAAGTTTCGTATAAAACTATATAATCATTATATGAACTAAGATACTTATTTACATTGGGCTGGGGTTCGGTAGATGACATAAAATCTCGATTATAATGTAAATATGCAGATACAAACCTTAAAAATGGATTTCTAACAAATGCAAATATAAAGTAGTTATCTATTTTTGGAAATTCAATAATTCCGTTATGCGTGCTATCAATCAATTCAGTATAAGGAATTTTTTCTAATACATCCGAAATTGAACTACCAGAAGTTTTAGGTATATGAATAAATGCCCACTTATTTTTATGATTTACATAATTTCCCATAAACATAAATATATATCTTTACATTAATCGAACCATTGAGAACGATTGGTTTTTATATTTTTGATTCCTTCATCTTTATATTTAGGATTATCTTTTTCGTATTCAGCTACTCTATCTTTAATGATATCATATGCTTCTTGTTCATTTTTCTTACCAAGTTTCTCAGCTGCTTTTAATTCTTCATCAGTAATTTCTTTACCACTTGATTTAGCAGCACCAGCGGCAAATCTTTTTGTGTGATATGAAGATAGTGGTTTTGTGAATTGTTTTAAGTGAGCTGCTTGTCCATCTAAATACTCTAACATAGAATCAAAATCATCTTCACCAAGCTTCTCTAATTGCTTATCTGTAAGTTCGTTATTTGGGTCGTATATCATATCTATCTCTTTTACTATCTAAAGATACAAAATTTAATTGGATTTACCAAATTTATTTTAAATAATATGGGAATAAAATATCATAATTAGTATAATCTCTTTTATCATGCTTATCTCTATGGGATTTTAACCAATTATGATTTTTTAGATGCATTTCCCATTTACTGACAGATTCATCTAATTTAGAATCAAAAATATTATCTAAACTTATTATATTTTTTAATGTAGGATATACAATTTCTCTTACGTATTTCAAGCATAATTTAGGGTGCATGTGGTAATCAGATTCACATATATCTTCGTTACCTAATGCGAGGTGTCCCATGTTTATATTATCATTATCTATACTATAAAATTCTAAACATGGTTTCAAAAAATTATCAGCAGACATATTTTTTATATCATCTAAATGTGATGTGTTTCCTATTAACTTCATACCTTCATTGTAGATATGATTGGGAACTGTTCCAATTCCAGGTTCACCTAAATTTCCCTCGAACCACGTATCTAACATGTGATTCATTATATATGGAATATTTTTAGAATTTAGTAACTCTTTAGTGGTATAAAGATAATTTCTAAATTCTGTGGAAAATTGTAATAAATTCAATTCACTTAAATCATCTAAACCATCATCAGGGTTAAACGTTCCTAAGCAATTCCAATAATCAAAACCAACTCCCATCCAATCTCTTCGTGGAATACCAGTCCATTGAATATAAAAAAATGTATCAGATATATCGTTATTTTGGATATAATCAAATAAGGTATTAAATATATATCGATTTCCTGCACCTTCTTTACCTAAATTTTCGTATTCATCAAAACAATACCCCATCCAATCGGATACAGTTGGAAAATGCCAATGGGTAAAACTACAACCTACGGCTACTAACTTTTTCATATCAACTTTAATATATTTTTTACTGTTTTTGGTCCTACTTTTATTGTGTGATATGGTATATCATTTTCATCCAATACTAATTTACATAAATTATCAATTGCAACAGATTCATCTAAGTTTTGGAATCGCTCACCCTCATTATGTGCACCTTCTTCGGTTCTATCTAAAAGAATATTGATACTATCATATTTACTATGTAAATCTAATACTAAATCATGGAATGGTTGACCATAAAATTCTGCAGGATATCCTTTGGTATAATATCTATGATATATTGTAGAAAATAATATCGGTGAATCAATTATTATATAATCTACTTTGTTATAACATTCAGCTATACCTCTATGTTGATTTGCAAACACATACAGTTGATCTGATATTGCTGGTATATTATTATCCCAAGCCAATTTCTTTGGAAACTCATATGGATTGTTACAACTAATATGTTTCTTCTTTAACTTATAAGTTATACCAGCTGCGATGGATGATTTTCCAATTCCAGGTCCACCAAATAAATTAATTAATTTGCTCATTACCCAAAAATTGAGTTTAAAATATTAGCCAATCTAATACCAGCTCTATATAATCTATCATTTACTATTGGGAGATTTTCATATACATAATCAAATCCTAATAATTCACCTCCTCTTAATTCTGAATATATCTTTTTAGCGTGTTGATGTGATTCATTAGTCCATACTTCAATATCACCTTGTTCAAAATCTACAGTCTTGTATGATAATAAACTATTAGCGTATTCGGTATAAGACATTTTATAATCATCAATCAAATCACTATCCCATAATACATGAACATTAGTCCATTTCTTTTGAGATTTTCTTCCTAAGAACTCTACTTTAATTTTACTTCCACCATAATCCGAATATCTTCCTGTATGCATGGGTTGGTGAATATCACCTACCATATGAACCAAGTATTTAAGTGCAAATGATTTATCATCAAAAGATGATTCTTTATCTTTTAATACTTTAATCATAGCGGTAACTTGTGTTACAACATTTGGAGAACGTTGAGTTCCATCATATTCTTCTTCTAATTTTAAGTTTACATAATGCCAAGGGGCATATTCTTTAAAATCAGGGTTACTTCTCATCTCATCTGCCCAAGTTGAAACTAACGCTAAATCTCTACCTCCTGTTAGGTGTAATATGGCTTCGTTTGCTTTTGGAGTTAGATTCTGCATTGCAATCTCACCGATAATTCGATGTCCTACCTTACCCCAATCATCATTACTAAAAGATAATAATGGTAACATCAGTAATACTAATAATAATTTTTTCATATTATTTTTTTAATTTCTTTTCTTTTAATAATTTACGTATGTGATATAACTGTATACAAATGATTATAAAGTTTAATACTGCCAATGATACTGTTCCCAATAAACATGCATATCCTAACCAAACTATTCCACCTAATATACCATATATTCTTAACTTCAACATATCCTTTTGTAAGAACTGTGTTATTATTAATATGTTACCTATCCAACCGATTACTTCATACCAATCTATCATTTTTTATTTTGTATTATTAATAAAAAAGGGGAGATTTTACACTCCCCTTATTTAAGTTATTTTTAGAATCTGTATTTTAAAGAAGCGTTCCAAGTTCTTCCGAATCCAAACCATACCGAGTTACGAGTATCAACACCGTTCCAAGTTTTGGAATTTGAATCTGCATGAATATTAGAGTTAGATTCTGCAATGTAAGTAGTATCCAATACGTTATTGATATTTCCTCGGAAACTCAATCCTTTACCTATTCTAACTGTTACACCACCATCTAATAAACCATATGAAGGAAGTTTTAATGCTCCATCATTATCTGGTTGAGTAAATTGTGAATCAGTAATTGAGTAATCAGCATATAATCCATCTACGAATCTATATCCTAAATCTACACTCACTACGTTACCCAATCTGTAATCAACTTCAGCGTAAGAAGTGAATTGTGCTGCATCACCTACTTTAGCTCCTTTGGTATATAAAGTACCAGTTCCAATTGATTGTTGATTCTCATCAAATAACTCTGCTGAGAAATCTTTTGTATATCTCCAATCACCAATTGATAACATTCCTTTAAATGTTAATTTATCACTTGCTCGGTATTTACCTTCAAATTCAAAACCGTTATGTTGTACATCTACGTTTCTAAATTGAGCCGAACCATCTACACCTTGTTGGTTAGATAAAGAACGTGTTACAAATCTGTTTCCCCATGAAGTAGAATAAACGTTTACATTAAAATCTAATTTAGAAGATGTAAATCCATATCCTAACTCTACTGATTGAATTTCTTCATTTTGTAAATCTGGATTAATATCATTTCCATAATTAGGGAATACTGCTCCAAATTGTGGTTGTCTTGAAATTTTACCAACATTGAAGAATACGTTTGATACTTCATTAAAGTTGTAGTTTGCACCACCTTTAATATAACCACCTCGTTGATTCTGAGTATCTGAAACTGGGTTTGCTGGTTGGTCAAATAAATCTTCTCTTTGGAAAGATTGATTAGATAACCCACCTTGCAATACTGCTGTTAGTTTACCATCATCATTATATTCAATTAAACCATTCACACCTTGCCATCCAACGTTACCAATATTGTAGTAATCGATTTTAGCTCCATTATTAAGTCCAGTACTTTTGAAAGGAGAAGCTTCCACCAAAGTATTGATGATTTGTCCATTAGAGTTTCTGTTACCAGTTGAGTAGTAACCATCTAATCCCATTAGATTATTCAATACACGATAGTGATATCCTGTATAATTACGTAAGTCAACTCCGATAGAGTATTTAAACTTACCACTATTAATTTCTAAGTTAGAAATAGCACCAACCCAGTCATGTGAGTTCATAGATGCTCTTCTTACAAGAATTTCTCTACTTACACCATCATTTCTAAATCCATTAGAACCAATTAATTGTCCTTCAAATCCACTAATATCACCACTATAAGGTTGGGCGGAAGTTTGATTATGTGCTACAATTGCATCAAAGTTAATTGAACCATCGGTATTTCTTGAACCTTTACCGTTTTCTAAGTAGTGTTCAGTTAAATCTTTTCGATATGGTAAGATATCAGATGTAGAGTTTCTAAAGTTGTTTCCTCTTGGACCTGTTCCACCACCACGACCAGCTGAACCATAAAATGATGTAGCTAATTTAATGTTATCTGAGATTTTGTAATCCCAATTGAATGTTGCTAATGGTTTGTTGTAGAAGTTTCTTCTCATTGAGAATTCTTCACCATTTAAAGTACCTCCGTTAGTATTCCAACGTCTATCAATGCCTTCACTACCAAAGTTTTGGTAATCACGAATAGATACCCAAACATCTCTTTGGTGGTGCCATTGTCCAGCCCCTAAGAAAGAAAAGTTTAAATCGTGTTTAGAACCTTCTGGTGAGTATCCAACTGCGAAGAAGTATGTATACCCTTCTCCACTCGTATTGTTGATATAACCATCTCCCTGCCATCTTGATAGCAAGAAAGAAGATGCCCATCCGTTATCATTCTTACCAGTATTGTAATTAAATACAGTTTTTCTGTACCCATCATTACCTACTAATTGATTCAAAGAACCACCTTCAGTTTTTTCAGCTGCTTTAGTGAAAATAGAAACAGTTCCACCTACTGATGGTACTGCTAAACGAGATGCTCCCAATCCACGTTGAATTTGGATACCCGATGCTACATCTGTTAAACCTTGCCAATTTGACCAATATACTCTTCCGTTTTCCATATCATTAACAGGTTGTCCGTTAATAAGGAAAGAAGTGTTAGTTTGGTCAAACCCACGAAGTGAAATACGAGAATCTCCATATCCACCACCTTGTTTGGTAGCGTAAACACCTGGTGTGGTATTCATAATTTCAGGAAATTCCATGTTTCCTACTTTAAGAGCAATTTCACTTGCCTTAATCGTTGATACTGCTATTGGTGTTGCTCGCATTTCAGCTAAATCAATAACACCAGAAGTAAGAATAATCTCATCCAATGATTCTGCTGATAAAGCTAATGCTACTACCAAAATTCCATCTTGTGCAATAACTTCTTGTGTTTCATATCCAAGATACGAAATTACAAGTGTACTCCCTGCAGTTGCTGCTTGAATAGTAAATTCACCATCAAAATCAGTTACAACACCATCATCCGTACCTTGTACGAGAATAGTTGCTCCTGGCAATGGTTGATTACTATCTGCATCCACGATCTTCCCACTAATTTGTGAGAAAGACATAAATGATGATAAAATCATCAAACTAAATAATATTAGTTTTTTCATAATTAAATTTCTGTTTTTTTATTAGTTATTATTAATTGATTGCATACTAAGAACCAGCCTTAACTGATTCATAGTAAATTTTAATATTTTCTCCGTATGTACTTGTGAGTGAATATTCCCCCAGATTTGGGGTATATGTTGTATTACAACTTTCGTTGTTTATTATATTTTGTAGACTATTAATATAAACCTTATTCATCTTAAAATAATTATACCGATTTTAAATAATCGATGTTATGAAACTGTTAAGTTATTAACTTTTTAATTCTAAAAGAGCATTATCATATGCCATAGCAGATTGTAATCCAGCAAATCTTTGTACTTCTACTCCATCTTGTTCAACAATAACAGTAGGTACTGACCGAATTGAGTACTTGGATGCTATTTCAAACTGTGCATCAACATCGACATTCTCAAATTGAACATCAATATGATTTTTCTTAACTCCCTCCATTATAGGGGTTAACATTTTACACGGTCCGCACCATTCTGCGTAGAATTTCTTTACTTGAATCATTATTTCTTTCTCCTATTATTGTTAATAAATTACCCGTCGCATGAGATACAATCCGGGTCCATTGCTCTTGTTGCTATATCACCACGAAGTACTGATTCCGTTCTCATGTAATATAGTGTTTTAATTCCTTGTTTCCAAGCTTCCAATGTTACTTGGTTAATCCATTTTGGGGTTGCCGTTGATGGAAATGCTAAATTAAGTGAAACTCCTTGGTCAATATATTGTTGTCTAATACCAGCTTGTTTTACCAAATCTAATTGGTTTATTTCTTTAAAAGTTTTAAATACATCTTTAATATTGAATGATTTATCATAATCTATTTCTGATATATCTTCTTTCTTTACCAACTTTCCGTTTACGTATCTGAAGTTATCCAATTCTTGTAAATCTTGAATTGAACCACCATCAGCCATTATCTTATCCCAAGTATCTTTAGTATTGATACCAACTTTTCTTAGAACTTTTTCTAATTCAGAATTCTTACGAATAAATGTTCCTTTAGCAGTTTGTTCAGTAAATACATTTGCTGCCCAAGGTTCTATACCTGCGGATACATCACCACTTAGTTTAGAGTTAGATACAGTAGGTGCGATTGCTCTCAAGTGAGTATTTCTCATACCACTATCTCTACACCATAAAGGTTCACCCATTTCCTCGCCCATATCTCTACTTGCTCTTTCAGATTCAATCTTTAATTGAGAGAAAATCTTACGAGTTTCGAATTGTGCAGCCATTCCTTCAAATGGAATACCTTGTTGTTGTAAATAAGTGTGCCATCCTAATACACCCAATCCTAATGCTCTACCTTTTTCAGCAGAACGAACTGAATTTTCGAATCCTTTTAAGTTTTTTGCTTTCTGAATGAATTCTTCTAATACACCATCTAAAAACCAAGTTGCGGTATAAACTAAATCAGTATCTTTCCATTCATTGTATTTTGCTAAGTTTAATGAACTTAAACAACAAACAAATGAATGTGATTCATCAGTATGTAAGGTAATTTCAGAACATATATTTGTCATATGTACTTTTAATCCATTAACTTTGTACATCTCAGGGTTCTGTTTGTTAACATTACCTTTATACATGATGTATGGTTCACCAGTTGCTTTACGTTTCTGAATTAACTTACTCCACTTTCTACGAGCATCATCATCACCATCTTGAAGTTTTCTCATAAACTTATCACCCACTACTGCACATTGGTGTAAATTTAATGATTGTCTATTTACATCTCCCTTTGGTTCTCTAATTTCTAACCACTCTTCAAAATCTTTATGTTCTATATTAAGGTTAACCGATGCCGCTCCTCTTCGTACCGAACCTTGATTGGTTGCAAGTATCGTAGAATCATATATTTTAGCAAATGGTACTACACCATCAGATGTTCCATTGCCGGTAATAGAAGCTCCGGCTGGTCTGATTTGGTTGATACCAATACCAACTCCACCACCATGTTTAGCGAGTAACATTAATTCTAAATTTTTAGAACCAATATCAAAGATTGAATCAGCTACATCTATACCAAAACATGATATAGGTAATCCTCTATCAGTACCAGTATTTGATAATACAGGTGATGCTAAATTTAACCAACCTTTCCAAATGTAATCAAAGAATTTTGATGCCAATTGTGGTTTGTTTAAACGTTGAGCTACTTTGGTAGCAACTCTCCAATACGCATCTTTTGGTTTTTCACCAGCAAGTAAATATCCATTGGATATAGTTTTAACATATATCTCAGTATTTGCCCACTCTGGAAAATCTACACCCAATTCCCAACCTAAATCTTCACCTTGATTCTTAGCCATTTTGTTTTTTATTTCTTTTTATTGTAATCTATTTTTCTCGTATAAAGACTCCACCTACGGTTTTGCCTTTTCTATCTTTTATTTCATTCCAAGCTGCTTCTAAACATTCAGCTGGTGTATACCCTAATTGTTGCGCAAATATCATAACGGTAACTAATATATCACCGATTCCATCTTTCAACTCAGGTTCGTTATTCTTTAAAAGAGCGGCTGATGTTTCACCCAACTCTTCCATAATCTTTATTAATTGTTTTGGAGCGTTTTCACTTTTATCAATATTACGTTCTTTCGCCCAATCACGTAATTTTAATTCTAATTCGTCTAATGTCATAATTCTTTATTTAATATTACCACATATCTCCGAAATCCTCACCTTCATTGGCTTTGGAATAATCTGTTGGTCTAACTGCGAAGAAATCAGTATGTGTCAATCCACCTGTAAGGTGATAAAACCATTCTAAGTTCTCTGCTTTTTCTTTATCGTATGTAAATTGAGATTTATATCCCAATTCTTCTAATTTAATATTTGTTCTAGCCTTGATGAATTCTTTCAAATCATCTTTCTTTAGATTTTCCAAATCACCTTGTTCAAAAATCATATCAATAAAACGAGATTCTAAATCTACGATTAATCGTGATGCTTCTAAAATTGATTCTTTACTATCTTCCAATAGTTCAGGAAATTCTTCACACATGTGTCTGAATAATTGACAACCCATTTTAGAATGTAGAGATTCATCTCGTACACTCCACTTCATTTGTTGTCCAATTCCTTTTAATTTGTTTCTCATTTGGAATGAGTACAATACTGCGAATGAAGAATATAAAGATACACCCTCACTAAGCGCAGAAAATATTGCTAATGAACGTGCAACTTCTTTTCTTGCAATAGGATTTGTTGCCAAATCGGTATGTGTCCAATCAGCGGTAGTTTGTGTTAAGAGTTCAAATTTCTCAGCT